>Ga0164243_10005861_pt1 | contig 18697 bp, 16 predicted proteins | sample OricompcompostOP_FD_108781 | JGI IMG/M metagenome (GOLD analysis project Ga0164243, IMG submission 108781) | Organic Plus compost microbial communities from Emeryville, California, USA - Original compost - Organic plus compost (OP) | ecosystem: Engineered > Solid waste > Mixed feedstock >... | reverse complement strand
TTCCACCACTCGGTCGAGGACGACGAGTTGCGCGACCTGGCCGCGACGGTCGAGGAAGGACGGGCCACGCTCTTCGAGGACCATCACCAGATCGCCGACGGCATCGACGTCGTCCGCGTCGGCGGACACACCCCTGGACAGGCGGTGGTGACCGTGCGCACCTCGGAGGGGCCGGTCCTGCTGGCCTCGGACGCGGTGCACTACTACGAGGAGTCCGACAAGAACATGCCCTTCGTCTCCGTCGCCAACCTGGTCGACATGTACGCCGGCTTCGACACGATCAAGGGCATGGTCGCCGACGGCTCGGCGGCCCATGTGGTGAGCGGCCACGACCCCGACACGCTGGCCCGGTTCACGCGGTTCGACGGCCTGCCCGGCGCCGAGGTCGCCGTCATCGGAAGGCTCGGCTCGTGAGCGCCCGGTTCGCCGGCAAGGTCGCGGTGGTCACCGGCGCGGGCAACGGCATCGGCCGCGGCTCCGCGGAGCGGCTCTCGGCCGACGGCGCCAGCGTCATCGTGGTCGACATCGACGGCAAGGCGGCCGAGCGGGTGGCCGCCGAGCTGCCCGGCGACGCGATCGCCGTGACCGCCGACGTGTCCGACCAGGCGCAAGTCGACGCCTACATGGCGGCGGCCGTCGAGACCTACGGCCGGGTCGACTTCCACCACCTGAACGCCGGGATCTTCGGCACCTTCGCCAAGCTGCCCGAGATCCCCGTCGACGACTTCGATCGGGTGCTGGCGGTCAACGTGCGCGGGCAGTTCCTGGGCCTGCGGGCGGCCTTCCGTCAGTACCGCGCCCAGGACAGCGGCGGCGCCATTGCCATCACCGCGTCGATCGCCAGCCTCACCGGCAGCGCCGACCTGCTGCCGTATCAGACCTCCAAGCACGCCTCGCTGGGACTCATGCGGGGCGCTGCCATGTACGGCGGCCCGCTGGGCATCCGAGTGAACGCGGTCGCGCCGGGAATCGTCCCGACGGACCTCTTCGCCGCCGCGGCGACCACGACAGGCGGCCAGAACGACATGGTGCGGCGGGCCTCGACGACCCCGCTGCGCCGGGCTGGCACGCCCGCTGACATCGGCGCCGTGGTGGCGTTTGTGCTGAGCGAGGACGCTGCCTATATGACGGGGCAGGTCCTCTCGGTCGACGGAGGGGCCACGTTCATGAACACGGTCCGCCCCTCCGGCGGAGCCGGCGCCTGGGACACCGAGGCGGTCGACTCGGCCATGTACGCAGACAGCTGGAATTGGAGCGACGAACGATGACAGACGAGATCGGCTTCATCGGCCTGGGCAACATGGGCGGTCGAATGACCGCCCGGCTGGTGGAGAAGGGACGACCCGTGATCGGGTACGACGTGCGAGACAGGCTGGCCGAGGAGCTGGGCGCCCGGCCCGCGGCGTCGGTGGCGGAGGTAGTCGAGACCGCCGACATCATCTTGATGTCGCTGCCGGACAGCCACGTGGTCGAGGCGGTCACCGGCGGCGCCGACGGCCTGATCGAGCACACCCGGGCAGGGCAGCTCGTGGTGGACCTCTCCACGGCCTCGCCCGACTCGACCCGGGCGATCCACGACAAGCTCGAGGCGCGCGGCGTCGCCTATCTCGACGCCGGCATCTCTGGTGGGGCGGCCGCGGCCGACAAGGGGACGCTCACGCTCATGGTGGGCGGTGAGATCGACGCGCTCGAGCGGGCGCGACCGGTGCTCGAGGGCTTCTCCCAGGGCATCTTCTACTGCGGAGCCAGCGGCGCGGGCCATACCGCCAAGCTGCTCAACAACTTCCTCAACGCGGTCTCGCTGGCGGCCACCGCCGAGGTCATGGTGGCCGGCAAGAAGGCCGGACTCAACCTCGAAACCCTGCTCGCGGTCCTCAATGAGAGCTCCGGCGTCAACTTCGCCACGCTCAACCGCTTCCCGAAGATCATCCACGGCGACTATCTCAAGGGCGGTCTCTCCAACGCCCTGATGATGAAGGACGTCCGGCTCTACACCGACCTAGTCGCCGCGCTCGGCGTGGCCAGCCCCAACGCCAGTGGTCCGCTGGCCTCCTTCGGGCTCGCCCTGGGGCTGGGCTACGCGGACGAGATCAGCAACACCGTCGTCGACGCGATCGGCGACGTCTCCGGAGGCGTACGCCTGTACGACGCCGGCACCGACACAGACAAGGCGGAATCGTGATCATTGTTCCCGGAAGGGTGAGTGACGCGGCCACCGAGAAGCGTGGGCCAACGTTCACCGGCGAGGTGTGGGCAGACCCCGTACTGCCGACCACCGACGACGTCACCATCAACACGGTGTCCTTCACCCCGTGCGCGCGGACGTTCTGGCACCACCACGAGCGCGGCCAGATCCTGCACGTGCTCGCGGGCGGCGGCCTCATCTGCAGCGAGGGTGAGAGCCCACGCAGGCTGCGCCCCGGCGACGTGGTCTGGGTCCCGCCCGGCGAGCGTCACTGGCACGGCGCCACCCCCGGTTCCGTGCTGACCCATCTCGCGATCTCTCTCGGCAAGACGGTGTGGGCAGAGGAAGTCAGTGAGGCCGACTACTCCGCAGCCCCAGGTAGTGAGGACTAGACATGACAGAGCCGACGCACTCTGAGACCTACGAGCAGGGGATCGCCATGCGCCGCGCCGTGCTCGGCGACAAGCACGTCGATCGTTCCCTCGCGCAGGTCAGCGAGTTCTCCCGGCCGGTCCAGGAGCTCGTCACCGAGTACTGCTGGGGGGTCATCTGGAACCGCGACGGTCTGGAGCGCAAGACGCGCAGCCTGCTCAACCTCGCCATGCTCACGGCGCTCAACCGCTCGCACGAGCTCGCCGTCCACGTCCGGGGAGCGATCAACAACGGCGTCACCATCGCCGAGATCCAGGAGACGCTGCTCCAGACGGCGGTCTACGTCGGGGCTCCGGCGGCGCTAGAGGCGTTCCGCGTCGCGGAGAAGGTCCTCACCGAGATGGAGACGCTCAATGCCTGACCCGATGCCTGACCTTCCGGTGATCGGCTTCGTCGGACTCGGGAACATGGGCATGCCGATGGCCGGGCGCCTCCTCGATGCCGGCTACGAGGTGCATGGCTTCGACGTGAGCGAGTCCGTACGCTCGGCCTTCGCCGCTCGGGGCGGGACCGCGGTAGACACCGCCGCCGGAGCCGCTCAGGGTGCCGGGTTGGTGATCCTCATGCTGCCCGACTCCAACGTCGTGGAGGCGGTCGCGAAGGAGCCCGCCTTCCTGGCCGCCCTCGGCGCCGACACCGAGGCGCCGCTAGTGGTCGACATGAGTTCCTCCGAGCCCGAGCGCACCCGTACCCTCGCCACGTACTTCGCCGAGCACGGCGCACGCCTGGTGGACGCGCCGGTCTCCGGCGGGGTCAAGGGCGCCGTCTCGGGCAAGCTCGCCGTGATGGTCGGCGGCAGTGACGAGGACGTCCGCGACGTCGAGGTGGTCCTGACCTGCCTCGGCAAGCTCTACCACGCCGGCCCGATCGGGGCCGGCCACGCGGTCAAGGCGCTCAACAACCTGATGTCGGCGACCCACCTGCTGGTCTCCAGCGAGGCCATGTTGGCCGGCGAGCGTTTCGGACTCAAGCCCGAGGTCATGCTCTCGATCTTCAACGCCTCGAGCGGGCGGAGCGGGTCGACGGAGAACAAGTGGCCCAACTTCATCGTGCCGCAGACCTACGACTCGGGCTTCGGACTCCGGCTCATGCTCAAGGACATGCGCATCGCCGCCCAGCTCGCCTCCCAGATGCAGCAGCAGAGCCGGCTCGGCGAACAGGCGATCGCGCTGTGGGAGCAGGCGGCCGAGGCACTACCGCCGACCGCTGACCATACCGAGATCGCCCGTTGGCTGCGCGAGCGCCAGACGAGCCCGAGCGAGTGAGGAAGTCATGGAAGAGCTGACAGCGCACCAGCAGGAGATCAAGGAAAAGTTCATCGAGGTCAGAGGCACCTGGGGAGACTCCTGGGAGTCGATCCTGCGCCTCGACCCCGACTTCCTGCTCGGCTATCTCGACTTCTCCGCGGTGCCGTGGCGGCAGAACCATCTGTCGACCAAGGTCAAGGAGCTCATCTACATCGCGATCGACGCCAACGCGACCCACATGTACCTGCCCGGGGTCCGGCAGCACGTCAAGGCGGCGTTGGCCGCCGGCGCGACCGCTGCCGAGATCATGGAGGTGCTGGAGCTCTGCGCGACGCTCGGGATCCATGCAATGAACATTGGCGTACCGATCCTGGTCGAGGTTCTCGAGGAGAAGGGCCTGCGCTCCGGTCCGGCGCCCCTGAACGAGCGACAGGAGGAGATCAAGGCCGAGTTCACCAAGAACCGGGGCTACTGGCACGAGTTCTGGGACGAGATGCTCGAGCTGGATCCCGAGCTGCTCGCCGCCTACACCGAGTTCTCGTCGGTGCCGTGGCGTACCGGCAGCCTCGAGCCGAAGCTCAAGGAGATGATCTACATCGCCTTCGACACGGCCGCGACCCATCTCTACACCAAGGGTCTCAAGGCGCACATCGAGAACGCCATCGGTTACGGCGCGACCGCTCAGGAGATCCTTGAAGTGATGGAGATCGCGTCGGTCCTCGGCATCCATGCGGTCACCGCCAGCGCTCCGATCCTTGCCGAGGAGCTCGCACGCCACGAGGGCGGAGAAGCCTCCGCCTAGCCCGAGACGAGCGGCCCGACCCGCGCCCCGGCGGGGGTACGGGTCGGGCTCATCCACACCTCCGCGCCGCTGTGGTCGGTCACACCGGCGTCCTGGCACAAAGTCCATTTGTTCCCGACAATGTGAAACGTGTCCGACGATCAGTTAAGATGCTTATGTCTGACCGTCCGTCGGCCTGACGTCGACGCGAAGGCGCACAGTGGGGCGCGGTCAACGCTGCGCGACAGGCGCCTCGCCTGCATCTCACCCGCAGGATCCACGACAGCCGAAGGTCGGTAGGGAGAACAAGACGATGACCGCAGAGGGAACGTGGCCGCCGGCCCCGATCGGGCGCGTGGCCGCACCACTTCGTGACCAGGTGCTCGATGTCGTACGCCAGGGGATTCTGGACTTCCGCCTGCGACCGGGCCAGCGCCTGATCGAGCGAGAGCTGATGGAGCAGCTCGGGGTCTCCCGGGCCACGGTGCGCGAGGTGATCGCACGGCTGGCCTCGGAGGGACTGGTCACCAACATCCCGCAGCGCGGTGCGATCGTCAGCGTGCTGACCGAGGAGGAGGCGGCCGACATCTACGAGATGCGCGTCTCGCTCGAGGCGCTCGCCGCCCACCGCTTCATCGAGCGGGCCTCCCAGGAGAAGGTCGCCGAGCTGCGGGCCGCCTTCGAGGCGTACGCCGAGGTGGCACCCAACGAGGGCGGCGACCGCGACCGACTGCGTGCCAAGGACGGGTTCTACAACGTCCTCTTCGAGGGCGCGGCCAGTGGACCGCTAGCGGAGATGCTCACCATGCTGCAGAGCCGCGTCCGCCTGTTGCGCTGGACCTCGCTGTCGGCGCCCGGCCGCGCGCAGGAGACCGTCGAAGAGATCCGCGCGATCGTCGAGGCGATCGAGGCGAAGGACACACAGGCCGCCACCGAGGCCTGCGCCCACCACGTGCGCAACGCGGCGTCGACCGCGCTCGCCCAAATGGCCGAGTCCTCCGAGCCCGAGGTCTGACCCCTTTCCTGCGGTTCTCGCCGCGGCGCCTCGCCTCCCCGCCGGTCGGCATGCCGACCGGCGGTTTGGCATGCCCTTTCGTGCGGTCCCGCGCGGGGACGCGCGACGCCTGGCGGGATCGTCTGAGTGGCGTCGAACTACCCGTTCCGGATCCGGACCCCATGTGCTAGCGTGACAGTCGGTCAGTTCGTCGGACAATCTGATGAACTGCTCTCCTCAAGAACTGACTCTGGTTGGGACAGGAACAAGTGACGGACTCCGAGCGCCTGCGCGTCATCGAGATCGGCACGGACTTGGCAGGATCGGTGTGCGGGCGTCTCTTCGCCGGCCTCGGTCACGATGTCGTCCGCTGCGAGCTGCCCGGCGATGATTCCCGCCGACGGCCCCCGCTGGGGCCGTCGGGGAGCAGCCTCGCCTTCGCCGCCGTGAACGCAGACAAGAGCAGCGTCCTCGCCGGGGCCGATGCGGCCGGCCGGCGTACCGTTCACAATCTGCTCCGCGAGGCCGACGTCGCGGTCCTCGACATGACCGCACGGGCGGCACTCGAGCTCGGCCTGGAGCCGGCGACACTTCGCCGCGACTTCCCGCACCTCGTGAGCGTGTGGATTACCGGGTTCGGGCTCGAGGGTGACGACGCCGACCTGCCGGCGGACAGCCTCCTCGCGGAGGCCTTCGGCGGGCTCGCAACGATGATCGGTCAGCCCGATCGGCGACCACTCACCCTGGGCGGCGAGCAGACCGCGTACTGCGCCGGCGTCTCCGGCTTCCTCGGGGCGACCCTCGCCCTCAGGCGGCGCGGAGCAGGCGCTGGCGGCGAGCTCGTCGAAGTCGCCATGTGTGACGTAGCCGCCTACATGGACTGGAAGAGCGATCTCGGCTTCGCGATGACCGGCCAGGCGCCGCGGCGGTCCGGAGCCAACCCGGGCGACTGGCGACTCGTCCGGGCTCGTGATGGCTGGGTCGGGTTCATCTTCCAGTCCAAGCACTGGGTGGCGCTCACCGAGCTGATCGGCGCGCCGGAGATGAAGGATCCGGCCCTCCAGGACGACCTCACCCGGCGGGCCCGAGGCGACGAATGGTGGCCGGCCGTGGAGAAATGGGCCCAAGAGCGGGACGCCGAGCAAGTGTACGCGGAGGCGCAGGCGCACGGGCTTCCGTTCGGCTGGGTCGTCAGGCCGTCGGACCTGGTCGCATCCGCGCAGCTGCGCGACCGGGGGTTCGTGATTCCGGACAGCGACGGCACCACCCCCGCCGTGGGGACCCCCGTCCTCGCCGCCGGGCTGCCCTGGCGCCACGGCCGAGCCCCCGAGCCGGGCGAGGCCGCCGACCCTCCCGATGTCGCCGTCGGTACGGCCCGGGCCGGCGGTCCCGCTCCCTCCGCCGGCCAGCCGCTGGCCGGCGTCGTCGTCCTCGACTTCGGCACCATCACCGCAGGCGCGGCCGTGACACGGCTGCTCGCCGACTACGGCGCGACCGTCCTGAAGATCGAGTGGATCGATCGGCCGGACACGTTCCGCTCGTGGAAGATGCCAGCGGACGCGGCGGGCGTGCAGTCCCTGAACTCGCCGTTCTTCCCCTCCAACAACGTCGGGAAGCTCGGCGTCGCGATCAATCTGAAGACCCCCGAGGGCCGCGACCTCGTGCACGGGCTGGCGCGGCACTCCCACATGATGGTGGAGAACTACCGGGTCGGCGTCGCACGGCGGCTCGGCATCGACGCGGAGACCCTGCACGGCATCAACCCCGGCCTGCTCTACCTCTCCTTGTCCAGCCAGGGGCAGACCGGACCGGAGTCGATGAACAGTTCGTACGGGTCGACGCTCGACCTCCTATCCGGGCTCGCGTCGCTAACCGGCTACGGCCCCGACCAGCCGCTGTGGTCCTCCTCGGACGTCAACTACCCGGACCAGCTCGTCTCGCTCTTCGGCGCGGCGTTCCTCGCCTACGGCCTCCAGCAGGGCACGGGTGGCCTGCACCTCGACGTCTCACAGCGCGAGGTGGTCAGCTGGACGCTCGGCGCGGAGGTCGCCGACTACCTCGTCAACGCCCGTGACGGCGAGCCCACCGGGAACCGCCGCCCCGGTCGTACGCCTCACGACACCTATCCCACAAGCGAGCCCGACCACTGGGTCGCACTCAGCTGTGCGTCCGACGCCGAGCGGCATGCTCTTGCCACCTGCATCGAGGCGCCGGATCTGGCCGGACAGGACGCGGCCTGGTGGGCAGCCAACGCGGACACGGTCGACGAGCGGGTCGCCGCCTGGACCTCACGTCATACTCGCGCCGAAGCCGCCGCGAGGCTCCGCGCGGCCGGTGTCGCCGCCGTGCCCGTTCTCGACGCGGCCGACCGCGCCGAGGAGCCCAGGTTCGCCGAGCGTCAGGTTGTTTACCGGGAGACCGGAATGCCGGTGAAGGGACTCCCCTTCCGGATGCATGAGTACCCGGTCCAGCCGGCCCTGACGGCACCGGCGCTAGGCGAGCACACTCGGACGGTGCTGCGTGACATCGGCGGTCTCTCCGATGCCGAGATCGACGACTACCAGGCACGCGGGGTCATCTCGTGCGCCCCCGCCGACGGCTCCGCAGCCTAGGCATCTCGGCGACCGAACGACACGAAGGAGCGGTTCAAGCCATGGTGACGACAGCCAGTCTGAGCAGGGAGTTGCTCTCCATCCCCACCACGATCCTCCGCGGTGGCACCAGCAAGGGCGTCTACCTCCTGGAGAGCGACATGCCCGAGGACCGCAGCCTGTGGGGTCCTTTCCTCATCGCCCTGTTCGGCGCCCGCGACGCGACCCAGATCAACGGCTTGGGCGGCGCACGGCCGACGACCAGCAAGTGCTGCATCGTCGGGCCGAGCAGCCGGTCGGATGCGGACGTCGACTACACCTTCGCGCAGGTCGGGATCGGCGAGGCGAAGGTCTACTGGGACTTCAACTGCGGCAATCTGACTCCGGCCGTGGGCGTCTTCGCCATCCTCGCCGGGCTCGTCGAGCCGAAGCCGGGCGTCACCAACGTCTCCGTCTACCAGACCAACACCCGGATGATCCTCGGTATCGAGATCCCGACCGACGACGACGGCGTCCCCCTCACCGACGGCACCGGCGTGAGCGCGGGCGTCACCGGAACCGGCGCAGCGGCGCTGACGAACTTCTCCCGTACGGTCGGCGCCTCACTCGGCGGGGACCTCTTCCCGACCGGGAACCGTACCGACGTCATCAGCGTGCCCGGGATCGGCGACCTCACCTGCACGATCGTCGACCTCGCCAACATGTGCGTCTTCTACCGCGCCGAGGAGGCCGACCTGACCGGGCTGGAGATGCAGGACCGCGCGGCGGAGGTCGCCGCCGCCTCCCACGCCGTGCGGAAGGCGGCGCAGGGGCTGCTCGGCGTCGACCCGGCGAAGACCGTCCCGTGGCCGGTGTCCGTGGCCCCGCGACGCTCTTACACGATGCTGAACGGCGAGCTCCTCGACGCGCAGGACTACGACTTCGCCGTACGTTTCGCCGGCATCCAATCGATGCTTGACACGCTCCACGAGGCATTCCCGGGAACGGCCAGCTGCTGCACCGCGATCGCCGCCGTGACCAGTGGGACCGTGGTCAACGAGCTCTACGGCAGCGGCCGCGAGCAGGGCGCCGTGTCGATCGGCCACCCCTCCGGCGTGCTGCGGATCGGGGCCGCGGTGCACGAGGAGGACGGCCGCGTCGTCGTCGACCAGGCCACCTTCGACCGGACCACCAGGCCGATCATGCGCGGCGAGTCGTACGTCCGGCGCTCCGACCTGGACACGATCGTCGCCGAGATCGCGAAGGACGAGCCGACCCGGGCGGGCGTGCCGTCGGCCGTGCCCGCGCTCTCCTGAACTCACCGCGCACGGCGCGACGTCGGCGGCCGCGGCCCCTGGGCGCTCGGCGCCGGTCTGCGTACGCCCCGACCACTGATCACACTCGATAACCGGAGGTAGCAAGCGCGCATGTATTCCCTCAACGACGTCAAGGTCCTCGACGTGTCCCAGGTGCTCGCGGGCCCGTTCGCCGCAATGATGCTCGGGGACCTCGGCTGCGACGTGATCAAGGTCGAGCCGCCCGAGGGCGACGCCATCCGACGCTCGTTCGGCACGACCGCGGAGTGGGGCGAGACGCCCGGCTTCATGAGTGTCAACCGCAGCAAGCGGAGCATCTCGCTGGACCTCAAGACGCCGCAGGGGCTGGAGATCTTCCACAAGCTCGCCGCCGAGTGCGACGTGGTGATCCAGAACTTCCGACCAGGTGTCGCCGAACGCCTCGGCATCTCTTACGAACAGCTCAGACCATTGAATGACCGGCTGATCTACTGCTCGATCTCCGGCTTCGGGAGCGTCGGCCCGTACGCCGACCGCGCCGGCTACGACATCATCGCGCAGGCCATGAGCGGCATCATGAGCGTGACCGGCGAACCCGACGGCGACCCGTGCCGCTGCGGGGTTCCGGTCGCCGACCTGAGCACCGGGGTCTTCGCGACCGTCGGCGTCTTGGGCGCGCTCGCCAAGCGAGAACAGACTGGCGTCGGCGGGCTGGTCGAGACCAGCCTGCTCGACTCCGCGCTTGCCTACTCCGTCTGGGAGTCCACCCGCTACTGGTCCTCCGGTGAGGTCCCCGGTCCGCAGGGGTCGGGCCACCACATGAATGCGCCGTACCAGGCGTACCGCTGCGTCGACGGTTACGTGACGATCGGCGCCAACAATGAGCGGCTCTGGGGTCGACTCTGCCGCGCGCTCGGCCATCCCGAATGGCAAGACGACCCCCGCTTTGCGACGGCGCCCGCCCGCGTCGAACACGTCGACGAGCTCGCAGCAGCGATCGAGAAGGCCATCGCCGACAAGACCCGGTACGAGGTCGAGGATCTGTTGTTGCAGCACGATGTCCCGGTCGGCGCCGTGCGTCGGTACGACGAGGTCCTCGACGGCGAGGAGGGGCTCGAGGGCGGGATGGTGCAGCACGCGGTCTACCGAGACCGGCCGGTGCGATTCCTGGCCTCGCCGATCAAGTTTGACGGCACCCGCATCGGAACGGGAGCGCGTCCGCCGCAACTGGGCGAGCACACCGGCGAGGTTCTCGGCGCGCTCGGGCTAAGCGACGCGGAGATCGACGACCTGCTGTCGACCGGGGTCGTCAAGGCCTGACCTCGCCCACGGAACCGGCGGGAGAACGCCACTTTCCACCACCAAGAACGGGAGTTACCTTCGCATGACCGAGACCGCTGACCAGACGACCGCCGAGCCGACGATCCTCGTCAACGACGTCGAGGACGACATCGTCCGCATCACGCTGAACCGCCCGAAGAAGCGCAACGCGCTCAACCCTGAAGCACGGCAGGCGCTGATCAATGCGCTCCACGAGACCACCGGAAAGGCGAAGGTGCTCATCATCAGTGGTGCTGGCCGCACCTTCTGCTCCGGCATGGATCTCAGCCAGGTCACCGACGCGGGACAAGACGCCCAGGACGACCTCAACAAGACGTGGGTGCAGGTTCAGGAGGAGATCCGCCGACACCCGGCGATCATCATCGCCTCGGCCGAGGGGTACGCGCTGGGAGGCGGATCGACGCTGATCAACACCTGCGACCTGGCCGTCGTCGCCAGGGACACCCAGATCGGCATGCCGGAGATCGGATTCGGCTTCTACCCCGGTGTCGCTGCGCCCGCCGCTCAGCTGCGACTCTCACCCAAGCGCGCCGCTTGGATGGTCTTGACCGCCAAGCGGATCGACGGCCAGACCGCGGTCGAATGGGGCATGGCCAACCTCGCCGTCGAAGCCGAGGACCTCGAGGCGGAGACTTTGGCGCTGGCCCGCCATATCGCACAGTTCGACCCGGTTGCGCTGGAGTGGTGCAAGAAAGCCCTCTGGGAAATCCCGATGCACATTACCGAGTGGCGCGCGGCCCTCGAGTTCGGCTCCTACACGAACGCACAGATCCACGCGCGTACGGACTCCCACCAGCAGGGGCTGAAGAACTTCGCCGAGGGCAAGCCCAACCCCGGCCAGGGCCGGTGACCATGCCGGAGCCGACCCTCGCCGGACCTCGGTTCGATGACGTCACCCAGGACGAGACCATCGGCCCGGTCACCTACGGGCCGATGACCGTCATGCACCTGGTCCGGTGGTGTGCGGTTATGGAGAACTGGCACCGGATCCACTACGACGCGGAGTTCTGCCGCGATCACGAGGGGCTGCCGGGGCCGCTCATCAACGGCTCTTGGAAGCAGCAGGCGCTCGTCCAGCTTCTCAAGGACTGGGCCGGCCACGCGGGCTGGTTGCGGAGCGTGAAGTTCCAGTTCCGCGGGATGGACGTGGCCGGGGAGACGCTCCATGCCCAGGCCCGGGTCGTCGGGCGCGAGGAGCGGGACGGGTACGGCGAGGTCCGGCTGGCCGTCGAGATGACGAACAGCTCCGGCCATGCGACGACGGTTGGCGAGGCGATCGTCGTCCTCCCACGGCGCGGGGGGCCGGCCGTACCGTATCCGGCACCGGCGGTGCCCGAAGAGCCGACCGGCTCGGCGGGAGGGCACGAGCTGTGCCCGCCGGAGTACCGCAGATACCTCGGCATGGAGTCCGACGTGCTCGTCTCCACCGACGTGATCGACGCCAGCTCGGTGCGCCGGTTCATGCAGGCGATCATGGCCAGCGACACCGACTACTACGACGCCGATGGGCCCGGAGCCGGGCGCTACGGCGGCGTCGTGGCACCGCCGCTCTACCCGTTGCAGGCACTGCATCCGTCTGCCGACGGCGGTGACCCACTGGACAGGGCCCTGGGCGACCCCGACTTCGATGGCGCGACGCAGACCGCCTGGTCCGCGTTCGGGCTGCCCGAGCTCGAGGGAGCGCCCAAGCGGATCCTCAACGCGGGCAACGAGATCGAGCTGTACGCCTACGCGCCGCTGGGCACCCGCGTCGCGGTGCAGAGCACCTATGCCGACATCTCCCAGAAGGTCGGGAAGAAGGGGCCGCTGCTCTTTGTCTCCGCGTTGAGTCACTACCGCGTGCACGAGACCGGGCAGCCGCTGCTGTCGTCGCGGCAGACCCTGATCCTGCGCTGAGCATGGCCGTCGACACTCCTCACGTCCTCGACCGCTGGATCCGACCCGGATGCACCGTCGCACTGGGCGACGGGGCGGGCTCGCCGACCGGCATCTACGCGGATCTCGCCGCCGCCGCCCGCAGTGCGGGCGGCGTGCGGCTGATCCTCGGCTGGTGTCCCGAGGTGGCGATGCTCGACCTGAGCGCCTTCGCCGACGTCCGAGTCTTCATGCCCGGGCACGAGCTGCGTCCCTACGTCGCCGCGGGCACGGCGCACTACGTCCCCGTATGGCTCTCCCAGCTGCCCGGCCTGCTCGCCGGCGTCTGGCGCCCCGACGTCGTCGTGATGTCGGTACGCGAGACCGACCGGGGTCTGCGCCTGGGCAGTGAGGCCTCGTGGATCCAGGCCGCCGCGCGGGCCGCCGGGGCACGCCTCGCCGTGCTCGACAACGCCCTGCCCGACGCCACCCGCGGTCCCAGCCTCGGCGAGGTGATCGTCGTCGCCGAGACGGAGCGGCCGCCCGTCGAACTGCCGAGCCGCAGCATCGACCCGGTCTCCGCGGAGATCGGCGACCGGCTGGCAGCTCTCGCCGAGCCGGGCCGCGCCGTCCAGTTCGGGCCCGGTCCGATCGCCGAGGCCTTCCTCGCGGCGCTCGAGGTCCCCGTACGGGTCGAGTCGGGCATCCTCACCGACGCCGTGGTCGACCTCGACGACCGTGGCCTGCTGGCCGGCGTACCGCTGGGGACCTATCTCTCCGGGACGCGGCGGGTGTACGACTGGGCCGACGGGCGGGCGGTCCTTGACGGCGTCGAGGTGACCCACGATCCCTCGCGACTCGCGGACCTAGACCTCCTTGCGATCAACTCCGCGCTGCAGATCGACGAGCTGGGACAGGTTGCTCTCGACCAGCCTGCCGGTGGCCGGGTCGCGGGCATCGGCGGTCACACCGACTATGCCTCCGCGGCCAGCCGGTCCGCCGACGGGCTGAGCGTCATCGCTCTTCCCGCCACCAGGCGGGGACGGCCGACGCTGGTCGAGCGCCTGACACTTCCGGTGTCGACGCCGCGCTCCGTCGTCGACGTCGTGGTCACCGAGCATGGGATGGCCGATCTCCGCGGCCTCACCGATGCCGAGTGTGCGGTCGCCCTACGCCGGCTCTTCCCCGAGGCCGGCGGTCGAGACGAGGACGCCCCCACCCTTGACGCGCCCGAGCCGCGGCAATAGGCTGCAAAATGTCAGTCAATCAGTCAATCTGACCGACGGACGTCTCTGCCGGACCTGTGCCGGACCCCGACCCTCGGGCTCAGCGCGGTCCCAGCCGATCCGGCCCTCCATCGCCAAGCAAGGAGAAGGACGAGTACATGGCGACTGCCAACTCAGCTGTGCCGAAGGTGAACTACAGCGCCCCCGAGGGCATGGGAAGCCTCCCGCCGGAGCTCGAGGAGCTGAAGCTCCTCGTCCGCGACATCGTCCAGAAGGAGTGCATCCCGCTCGAGCTGGAGTTCCTCACCCATCGGCCCGGTGACGTGGTCGACCCCGCCGACGGCCCCTGGGTGCTGACACCGACCACTCGGAGCGAGTGCCTCGTCGACGGCGCACTCCCGCAGAGGGAGTGGGACCGGCTCGCCAAGATCTCCAAGGAGACCGGCCTGTGGACGGCCGACCTCCCGGAGGAGTACGGCGGTCTCGGCTTCGGCGTCCTCGGCAACTTCGTGGTGGCCGAGGAGTTCAAACGCTCCATCGTCCCCTTCCCCGTGCCCGAGGTGCCGGCCGTCCTCTTCAACTGCAACGACGAGCAGAAGGAGAAGTACCTCGCCCCGGTGATGACCGGCGAGAAGCTGTACGCCTTCGGCCAGACCGAGCCGGGCGCCGGCTCGGACCCGGGCGGCATGTCGACACGCGCGGTCCGCAAGGGCGACGAGTGGGTCATCAACGGCGCGAAGACGTTCATCTCCCGCGCCGACCGGGCCGACTTCATCCTGCTGCTGGCCCTCACCGACCCGGAGAAGCGCCAGCACGGCGGCATCACGATGTTCATCGTGGACACAGACACGCCGGGCATCACGATGCAGCCGGTGCACACCTGGCTCTCCGAGCGGCCGGACACCTTCAGCATCACCTTCGACGACGTGCGCGTCCCGCACACCAACATCCTGGGCGAGGAGGGCGGCGGCTTCGCCTTCGGGCAGCAGTGGCTCGCTCTGAACGACCGACTGACCCGCGGCGCGATGGCGACCGGCTTCCTGACCCGGGGCCTGGAGATGGCGGTCGACTGGGCGAAGAACAGGGTGACGTTCGGCCAACCCCTCGCCGACCGGCAGGCCATCCAGCGGCTGCTCGTCGAGGTCTTCCTCGACATCAAGTCGGTCCGCGCGATCGCCTACGAGTGCGCGTACCGGGCCGACCGCGGCGAGGACGTCCGGGCCTACGCCGCGGCGGCGAAGCTCTCCGGCGGCAACTGGGGCCACCGGTCCATGGACAACATCATGCAGGTGCTCGGTGGCCTGGGCGAGGTGACCGAGACCCCCATCCCGCACTGGTACCGGCAGTTGCGTCACGGTCGGATCGGTGGCGGCACCGACGAGATCCAGCGGATGCTCATCTCCCGCGCGATCTTCAAGCAGGGAGTATCGCTGTGGGAGGCGTAGGCCGCCGATGACGGAGACAGCAGCGCGTACGAATGGGACCGCGGTCCTCGCGGCGCAGGCGGCCGGCCTGCGCTTCGAGGACATCCCGGCCGACGTCGTGACGGTAGCCAAGCAGTGCATCCTGGACACCGTCGGCTCGGCCATCGCCGGAGCGGCCGACCCGGGGCCGGGGATGGTTCGGCGGCTTGTCGACCTGGAGGCCAGCACGGGCAACTCCAGCCTCTTCGGTGTCCCGGGCGTCCGGACCTCCCCCAGCGCGGCGGCACTCGCCAACGGCACCGCCGCCCACGCGCTGGACTTCGACGACGTCATCACCTCCTTCACCGGCCACCCCTCGGCACCGGTCCTCCCTGCCGCGTACGCGCTGGCGGAGGAGGGCCGGCTGCCCGGGCGGCGACTGCTGGAGGCCTTCGTGACCGGGGTCGAGGTCGAGGCCCGGATCGGCACCGCCGTGGCGCCGCACCACTACCTGCGCGGCTTCCACGCGACCGGCACCATCGGGACCTTCGGCGCCGCCGCGGCGGCGGCCAGGATCCTCGAGGTCGACGCGGCCACGATGGAGTACGCGTTGGGCATCGCGGGGGCGCAGGCGGCCGGCCTGAAGAGTGAGTTCGGGACCATGACCAAGCCACTGCACGCCGGCAAGGCGGCCGCGGACGGGCTGCTGTCGGCGCGGCTGGCCGCGCTCGGCTTCACCAGCGCATCCGACATCGTGGCCTGCCCGCAGGGATTCGCGGCCACCCACGCCGACGGCCTCGACCTCGACGTACTCACCTCGCCGATGGGCTCGCCGTGGTACCTGCTCGCCACCCTCTTCAAAATGCACGCCTCCTGCCATTACACCCATTCGACCTTTGAGGCGGTTCACAGCTTGCGAGACCGGGCGGGCGCCCAGGAGCTGGCGCAGATCACGCTCCGGGTGCATCCCGATCTGCTCGCAGCCTGCGACATCCGCGAGCCGCGAACAGGTCTCGAGGCGAAGTTCAGCATGCGGTACGTCGCCGCTCTCGCCCTGGCAACCGGCGAAGCAGGACCGGACCGGTTCACCGACGAGGCGATCGAGAGCAGTCCACAGCTACAGGAATTGGCCGGCAAGGTATCGGTAGCGCCGGACAGCGCCATCCCGCACTTCACCTGCGAATGCCTTCTCGTGACCCACGACGGTAACCGCCTCACCGCAACCCACAACACGGAGCGACGCGCGTGGCGGGACGATCCAAGAGAGCAATCGGAGCACCTGCTCGCCAAGTTCGCCGGGCTGGCCGAGCCTGTCATCGGCGCGGCCCGTGCCGCAGAACTGTCCGCCGCGATCATGAACCTAGAGAGCGTCGCCGATGTCAGCGAGCTGCTGGCGAGCTGAGGAACATCCGTGACTACCACAACCGATCGAGAGCTACGCGACGACCGGCTCCGCGACTACGTCGAGGCCCTGGACCCAGGGGCCGGAGTTCATATCGGTGGCCGCCGATACTCCGCGTCCGGCAACGTCTTCCCGGTCGAGGACCCGGCGACCACGGGTGTCATCGCGCGGGTTGCCGACGGGACCGCGATCGAGGCGCGGGCCGCCGTCGAGGCCGCCGCGGCGCGTTTCCCCGAGTGGGCCGGCGTACCACCCCGTGAGCGCGGCGAACTGCTCATGCGCAGCCGCGACCTGATGCTCCGCGACGCCGACCCGCTCACCGCACTGATCGCCGCCGAGAACGGCAAGTCACTGGCCGATGCCCGGGCCGAGATCACCTACGCCGCCGAGTTCTTCCGTTGGTACGCCGAGGAAGCAGTACGTCCCCATGGCGACTACGGCCCCTCTCCCGTCGGGGGCTCCCGGACCATCGTCACCCACAAGCCGGTCGGGGTAGCCGCCCTGATCACCCCGTGGAACTTCCCCGCCGCGATGGCGACCCGAAAGATCGGACCCGCGCTCGCTGCGGGGTGCACGGTCGTACTCAAGCCCGCAGCCGAGACGCCGCTGACCGCCCTGGCCATCGCCAGCCTGATGGAAGAAGCCGGCATCCCGCCGGGAGTCGTCAACGTCGTACCCGGACTGGACGCGCCCGGCATCGTCACGACCTGGATCGAGGACAGTCGCGTCCGCAAGATCTCTTTCACAGGCTCAACCGGCGTCGGCCGCGCGCTCTTGCGCCAGGCTGCCGACCGGGTCCTGAACACCTCGATGGAGTTGGGCGGCAACGCGCCGTTCGTAGTCACCTCCACCGCTGACATCGAGGCCGCTGTCGACGGCGCGATGATCGCCAAGTTCCGCAACGGCGGACAGGCCTGCACGGCGGCCAACCGGTTCTACGTCCACGACTCGGTGGTCGCGGAGTTCACCGCTCGCCTCGGTGCCCGCGTCGAGGCCCTCAAGGTCGGCCCGGCCGAGAGTGGCGCCGACATCGGTCCACTGATCTCGCAGCGTGCACTCGGCCAGGTCACACGCATCGTCGAGGAGGCGCTCCAGGACGGGGCGAAGCTGGCGTACCGGGCGACGCCGGCAGCTGGCTACGGCTACTTCTACTCCCCCGTGGTCATCACCGATGTCCCTGCGGACTCGCCGCTCGTCCGGGAGGAGATCTTCGGGCCGGTCGCTCCGGTCATCGCCTGGCGCACCGTCGACGAGCTGCTTGCCCTGGTCAACGACACCGAATACGGCCTTGCCGCGTACGTCTTTGCCGAGCTCGGCGAAGCGCTTCGTCTCGCCGAGCGGATTGATGCCGGCATGGTCGGCATCAATCGAGGCCTGGTGTCTGATCCAGCCGCCCCGTTCGGCGGAGTCAAGCAGAGCGGAATCGGGCGCGAAGGGGCGCGAGCCGGTCTCGAGGCCTACCTCGAGACCCAGTTCCTGAGCGTGGCCTGGTAGCGCTGCGCCGCCGAGCCGCTAATGGCCTGTCGTGGCTAAAGTTCGGAATCTGGCGTTGTTCGGGTGCGCGCATTGCAAGGCGGCGGCGCGAAGGGCTACCGGGCCTAACGCGATCGGCGCCAACGCAGCGAGGTGCGTGCCCCGGGCGGCGGCAGACCCGCATATTCGCTGCGACAGGCCGCTACTTTCCGCCCAGCCACTGCGCCAACCGGCCGCGGCGGCTGACCTGCTCGAGCCGGCGCTCGGCGTTCTCCCGCTGCGACCGGGGGACCACGATGAGCATCACGTCGAGTGCCCGCAGGACGGTCCGACGCTCGGGCACCAGGGTCTGGCCGTCGCGGATGACGAGGGAGACCGAGGCACCGACCGGGAGGCGCAACTCGCCGATCTCGACACCGTGGAGCCGTGACTCGGGCGGGATCCGCACCTGCATCAGATCGGCCGCGATCTGCTCGAGCGGCGCCACCTCGAGA
>Ga0164243_10005860_pt1 | contig 18698 bp, 20 predicted proteins | sample OricompcompostOP_FD_108781 | JGI IMG/M metagenome (GOLD analysis project Ga0164243, IMG submission 108781) | Organic Plus compost microbial communities from Emeryville, California, USA - Original compost - Organic plus compost (OP) | ecosystem: Engineered > Solid waste > Mixed feedstock >... | reverse complement strand
GCCACGTCCACCGTGCGGCGCGTGTGGGTCAGGTCGTGCCAGCCGCGCTCGATGAACGCGGCACGCAGGTCACGCCAGGGCAGTTTCTTGCCGTGGATGCGCTTCTTCTTGCCGCGCGGCATCAGGTACCGCGCCGGGTTCTTCGGTTTGGGCGCGTAGTAGTCGTTGCTGCCGAAGATGAACACGCCCGGTTTGTCGAGCAGTGTGCCCAGTGACCGCAGCACGTACGGCACGGCCTGCGGGTGGGCCAGGTTGTCACCGGTGTTGACGACGAGGTCCGGTTCGAGTTCGGCGAGTCCGGCGACCCACCGCTGCTTGGACTTCTGGCCCGGCATCATGTGCAGGTCGGAGATGTGCAGCACCCGGATGGGCCGCGATCCCGGCGCGAGAACCGGCAGTTCCGCGTTACGGAGCGTCCAATGCCGCCGTTCCACGCCGACGGCGTACCCGAGCGTCGCCACCCCGGCGGCCGCCGCCCCCGCCGCGATCCGGGCGGCGGTCATCCTGTCACTACGCACGCGTCCGAGGATACGGCCACACCTAACGTTCGTATGCCGGGTCCGAAGCGGGCAGCGGGATCACCGGCTGGTTGGCCATGATGTTCGTCATCGCGCCGAACCAGGTTCTCGCCGGTGCCTTGCCACCGAACATGTTCCCGTCCGAACAGGGCGTCACGTTGCCCGCGCCGTCGCACAGGCCGCCGAACGGGTTGTCCGGCCGAAACACCATCGCCGCGCCCGCCATCTGCGGGACCGCGCCGATGAACGCCGCCGAACCGCTCTCCTGAGTGGTCCCGGTCTTGCCGATCATCGGCCGGCTCCAGCCCGCCGCGCGGGCGGCGGCCGCCGAGGTGCCCTCGGTGTCGTCCTTGCTCATGCCCACGGCCATCGAGTTCGCCAGGCCCTCGGGCACGGCCTGCTCACAGGGCGCCTCGTTGATCTTCTTCGGTTTGCCGTCCCGGTCGGTGACCGCCGCGATCGGCGTCGGCGGGCACCACACCCCGCCGCTCATGATCGTGGCCGCCACGTTCGCCAGTTCGAGTCCGCTCGTCGGGCTCACGCCGAGGGTGAACGAACCGAGACCGGCCTGCATGGAACCGCCCGGCCCGAAGTACTTCTGCTGGTTCATGCTGTAGGCGGGATTGCTGTTGCCGGGGTCCACGGGGCCGCCGTTCGCGGCGTTGGACGCCATCGTGTTGCGCATGCCGAGCCGCCGCGCCATGTCGGTGACCGGGCCCATCCCGGCCTGCTCCTCCAGGATCACGAAACCGGTGTTCGGTGACGTGGCCAAGGCCTGCTGCAACGTCATCGACGGGCCGTAGGAGCTTTCGCCGTAGTTGCTCAGGCAGTAGGCGCGCGTTCCCCGCGCCACCAGTGGGCAGCTCTGGCCGCCACCGACAAAGACCTTCGACACGTAACTCTGTGGCGTTTGGATGGTCGAGTAGATCCCGACCTTGTGCTGCTCCAGCGCCGCCGCCGCGGTGAAGATCTTGTAGCTCGACCCGGAGCCCGTCACGTTGGCCACGTCCGATGGCAGCGCGTACGTCGTCTGCCCCTGACTCGCGTCGGGGCCGTAGTCGCGGTTGGCCGCCAGCGCGACCACCTCGTGTCTGTCCTTCCCTGGTCGCACAAGGGAAAGCGTGTTTGCGACGTTCTTCTGCGTCTTCTTGACCTGCGCCTCCGCGGAGATCTTGGCCTGGTGGTTGGCGTTCTGGTCCATCGTCGTGCGGATGGTGTAGCCGCCGGTGTAGAGGTCTTCCTTCGTCATGCCGTTGGTGAGCAGGTAGTCCTGCACGTACTGGCAGAAGAAACCGTTCTCCGGCCCGGCACCCGTGCAGTTCGCGGCCGGTTTGGACGGTCCGCCCGGCACCACGCCCAGCGGCTCGGTCTTCATCTGCGCCGCGTCCTCCGGCGCGAGTTTCCTGTTCTCCACCATGCGGTCCAGCACCAGGTTGCGGCGCTCGGTGGCGCGCTCCGGGTGGGTCCACGGGTCGTAGAACGGCGGGTTGTTCACCATCCCGGCCAGCAGCGCGGCCTGCGGCACGGTGAGCTTGTCCGCGGTGGTGTTGAAGTAGGTCTGCGCGGCCGCGCCGACGCCGTAGATCTTGCGCGAGAACTCGACGACGTTGAGGTAGCTGGTGAGGATGTCGTCCTTGCTCACCTGGGTTTCGAGCTGGATCGCGATCCGCGCTTCCTTGAGCTTGCGGGCGATCGACTGCTCCTGCGCCTTCTGCTGGCCGACCGGGTCGTCCTTGTAGATGACGTTGATCAGGTAGTTCTTGACGTACTGCTGGGTCAGGGTCGAGGCGCCCTGCGTGTCGCCACCGGTGCTGTTGGACAGTGCGGCACGGATGGTGCCCTTCCAGTCCACGCCGTGGTGCTCGTAGAACCGGCGGTCCTCGACGGACACCAGCGCCCACTTCATCGCGTCGTTGATCTTGTCGCTGGGTGTCGGGATGCGGTACTGGTCGTACAGCGTCGCGATCGGCGAGCCCGCTGAGTCGGTGATGGTCGTGACCAGCGGCGGCGGGACGTTGGCGAGTTCGGCCGACATGCTCTCGACCGTCTCGCTGGCCTTGTTCGAGGCGACTCCGGCGGCTCCCACCACGGGGAACAGCACCCCGGCGACGAGGATTCCCGCGAGCAGGCACAGGCCGAGCAGCTTGAACAGACCATCCGTCTTTCGCACGGAGCCCAGAGTAGTAGGACCGATATGTCCGCCGCCCGCGGCGCATCGGGCGAATACCACGTCGCGTTCGTGAATGCGACGTTTTCTGGTAACGAATTATCGGTCAGAGCTTGGCGGATGGAACCGAGTGGCCCTACAGTCCGTCAACGTCTCACGAAGAGGGTGCCGGGGAGGCGCCCGACGGGGTCGACCGACGTGAGCCGAGTGTTAGGAGCTGGGGGATCATGGAAGGCAATCAGCAGCAGCGGAGCTGGCGGGTGGACGCCCTGTGCCGGGACACCGACCCGGACGAGCTGTTCGTCAGGGGCGCCGAGCAGAACCGCGCGAAGGTGGTGTGCATGGGCTGCCCGGTGCGCACGGAATGCCTTGCCGAGGCGCTGGACAACCGGATCAGCTTCGGCATCTGGGGCGGCATGACCGAACGTGAACGGCGCGCGCTGCTGCGCCGCCGCCCCGAGGTCGAGTCCTGGGCCGAACTGCTGGAGTCCGCCAAACGCGAGTACGTCCAGGTCTCCTGACCCGCGAGTCGCCCCTTCCCCGCGCCCGAGTCGGGCTTTCCCCGCGCGCGAGTCGAGCCTTCCGGGTGGGCGAGTGGCGTGTTCCGTGCGATCCGGCCATCTGGATGCCCGGTTTGAGTGCCGGCAACGCTCGACTCGACCGCGCGGAGAGCCCGACTCGGGCACGTGGAGGGCTCGACTCGGGCGCGTGGAGGGGGCGACTCGCGTGGTGGGGGTCAGGAGGATTTGGCGAGGCGGTCGCCGATGTCGCGCAGGCCCGCCATGTCGTGCACGTCGCTGGGGAGGGCGGGCACCTCGACGATCGGCACGTCCGGGTGCGCCTTGGTGAACCGCGCGAGCAGGCGCTTCTCGCGGCTGGCCTGTGCCACCCGGTCGGCGTGCAGGCGCAGCACCGCGGTCGCCAGCGGCGCGCTGTCCGCCACCGTCTCGGCCGCGGACAGCGCCGCCGTTGCCGAGAGGTCGGCCAGCACCGGATGTGTCCGGTTCGCGATCAGGCCGGACAGCGGCATCGACTCGCCCGCCAGCCGCTCCACGAAGTAACTGGCCTCGCGCAGCGCGTCCGGTTCGGGCGCGGCAACGACGAGGAACGCGGTGCCCTTCGAGCTGAGCAGCTCGGCGGTCTTGCGGGCCCGCTCCCGGAAACCGCCGAACATGCTGTCGAAGGCCTGCATGAACGCCGACGCGTCGGCGAGCAACTGCCCGCCGATGATCGTCGACACGGCCTTCGCGAAGATCGAGAACCCGGTCGACACGACCTTGCGCAGACCCCAGCCGCCCGCCTTCGCCGGACCTGTCAGCAGCCTGATCATCCGCCCGTCGAGCGCGCTGGACAGGCGGGTCGGCGCGTCGAGGAAGTCGAGCGCGGAGCGGCTCGGCGGCGTGTCCACGATGATCAGGTCCCAGTCGCCGCTCGCCGCGAGCTGGCCGAGCTTCTCCATCGCCATGTACTCCTGTGTGCCGGAGAACGACGTGGAAATGGTCTGGTAGAAGGGATTCGCGAGTAGCTGCTCGGCGCGTTCCGGCCCGGCGTGCGCGCGCACCATGTCGTCGAACGTGCGGCGCATGTCGAGCATCATCGCCCACAGCTCGCCCTTGGGATCGAAACCGTCGATCTTCACCTGACGTGGATGGTTGCCCAGCTCCCGCAGTCCCAGCGCCTGCGCGAGCCGCCGCGCCGGGTCGATCGTGAGCACCACGGTCTGCCTGCCGCGTTCGGCGGCGCGCAGCGCGAGCGCGGCCGCGGTGGTGGTCTTGCCAACGCCGCCGGAGCCACAGCAGACGACGATCTTGGTTTCCGGATCGTCGAGCAACGCGTCGATGTCGAGGCTCATCTCAGCGCACCCCCTGCTCGACCAGTGCGTCGGCGATGTCGTAGAGCGCGGCCACGTCCACGCCGTCGGTGAGCTCGGGCACTTCCAGCGTCGGCAGATCGGCCTCGGCGAGGCGTTCCCGCGAGCGCTGTTCGGCGGCGACCCGGATCGCGTGCTCGACGGTTTCCTCGACCAGGCCGTCCAGCGTCGCGTCCGGCAGTTCGAGCCCGGCCGAGGCCAGCCCGGACCGCACCCGGGAGGCGTCGACGCGCCCGTCGGCGGCGGCGCTGACCGAACGCGCCGGCAACCGCGGCGGGCGGACACGGTTGACCAGGACCGCGCCGGGCCGCAGGTCCGCGCCGTCGAGTTCGGCGACGGCCTCCACCGTCTCGCGCACCGGCATCTCCTCCAGCAGGGTCACCAGATGGACCACGGTTTCCCCGGAGTGCAGCAGCCGCACCACGCCCTCGGCCTGCGCCCGGATCGGTCCGGTGCGGGCGAGATCGGTCAGCGCCTTCGTGACGTCGAGGAACTTGACCACCCGGCCGGTCGGCGGCGCGTCGACCACGACGGCGTCGTAGGTGTGCCTGCCGTCGGACTCGGTCCGCCCGACGCACTCCTTGATCTTGCCGGTGAGCAGTACGTCACGGAGTCCCGGCGCGAGTGTGGTGGCGAACTCGATCGCGCCCATCCGCCGCAACGTGCGGCCGGCGAAACCCAGGTTGTAGAACATCTCGAAGTACTCGAGCAGCGCCGCCTCGACGTCGATGTGCAACGCGCGCAGCTCGCCGCCGCCGGGGGCGGAGGCCATGCGCTGCTCGGCGTAGGGCAGGGGCTCGGTGTCGAAGAGCTGGGCGAATCCCTGCCTGCCCTCGACCTCGATCAACAGCACTCGCCTGCCGCCCCGGGCCAGAGCGAGTCCCAGTGAGGCGGCGAGTGTCGTCTTCCCGGTCCCGCCCTTGCCGGTCACGAAATGAAGCCGGGCACGGGCGAGTTCGTCGGTCCAGCCGGCCAAGGGAGAGGTCACATACCGCAGAGTAATTCACCGAACGCGCGGGTGTCGGGCGATGCGCCGGTGGCCTCGGTGACACCCGGCGTCACCTGATCCGGTCGCCTCTTGCCGTACTGGTTACCCTCCTGGGCATGACGAAGTGGGAGTACGCCACGGTTCCGCTGCTGATCCACGCCACCAAGCAGATCCTCGACCAGTGGGGCGAGGACGGCTGGGAGCTGGTCACGGTCCTGCCGAACCCCAGCGGTGAGCAGCACGTCGCGTACCTCAAGAGGCCAAAGTCGTGAGCTGGTCCGAGCGACTGGGGGAACTGGGCATCGCACTGCCCGGCGTGGCGGCGCCCGTCGCGGCCTACGTGCCGGCGGTGCGCAGTGGCTCGCAGGTCTACACCTCGGGTCAGCTCCCGTTCGTCGACGGGCAGCTCTCCGCGACCGGCAAGGTCGGCGGTGAGGTCAGCCCCGAGGAGGCGAAGCAGCACGCGCGCACATGCGTGCTCAACGCGCTCGCCGCGGTGGACTCGCTGGTCGGTCTCGACTCCGTGACCCGGGTGGTCAAGGTCGTCGGGTTCGTGGCTTCCGCGGAGGGTTTCACCGGCCAGCCCGCGGTCGTCAACGGTGCGTCGGAACTGCTGGGCGAGATCTTCGGGGAATCGGGCGCGCACGCGCGTTCGGCCGTGGGGGTGGCCGAGCTTCCGCTGGGAGCTCCGGTCGAAGTCGAACTGATTGTCGAGGTGAGCTGATGGATCCGGACATCGAAGCGGCGTGTCACGAGCTGCTGTTGCGCCTGGCCGGCCGCATGCCGGACCAGCTGCTGTGGCGTTATCGCGACTGGCTGGGCGAGGGCGCGATGACCACGCTCGCGCGGACCCTGCCGAGGACTTTGCTAAAGCACAATATCGACCTCGACCAGCCGGAGTATCGCCTGCTGGTCGCCGGACTGGTTCCGCACGGCGCCGACTGGCACCAGGTGAGTTCGACCCTCGGGGTAGACGACATCAGCGATAACCGGTACACATTCTCCGGGGGAGCACCCGATTGGGTGAACTCCGTAGACTCAGTGTCCGCGTTGGTACACGCAACGTTGCGAGGCCGGCCGGACGTGGGTGAGGTGCGGCAGAGCTGGCGGCACGGCGACGGTTCCCCGAAGCGCGTGCTGCTGATCACCGCGACGGCCGGCCTGCCGAGGCTGACCGGCGAACTGCAGCGGGTGCTGCGCGTGCTGGGCGACGAGGAGCCCAGCGTCGAAGTGATGCCCGCACGGTTCGACCTTCCCGCGTACCACCGCGCAGCGCTGGCCAGCTCCGAGCTGATCTGTACCGGCGCCGTGGATACCGGGCACCGGCTCGCAGCTGCGTAAACGGCTCGCCCCGACCGAGCCGCTGGAGGGAGAATCGTGGAGGTCCACAGCGACGCGGCAGGAATGGGAACCGACGGGTTCGCGGTCCCGCTGCGCTTGCACAACCTGCTGCTCGCACTGGCCGGAAGGCTGGACGACAGCGCCCTGTCCGAGGCGAGGGAGCTGACCGCTCGCGCCCGGCTGGACGAGGCCGCCGAGCTGACCACCGGCGCGCTGATCGCGGGCAGGCTGCCGGTGCGTGAGTCCGAGCAGCACGAACTCGGGCTCGTATTGGAGCTGAGCCGCTCCGATGCGACGCTCGCCGACCACCTCACCGTCAATGACGCCGAGGCGGACAACGGCATCCTGCACCACTTCACCGGCGACAACCACCCGGAGCAGGGCATCGCGGATGCGCTCGACCGCACTCTGCAGGTGCTTCCGGACCTGCGTTCGGTGCACGCGGTGTGGCGCAACACCCCCGCCGGCAGCGTGCCCGGCCCGCTGCCGCAGCGGGTCGTGCTCGTCGAGATCGGCCCGGAGGGCAACCCGCCCGCGGCGGCCTACCGGGTCGACGCCGCGCTGCGGCGCGCCGGTATCCGTGCCGTGGTCGAGGTGACCGGTCCCGGCGCCGAGCCGCAGCGCTACCACGAGCAGGCGCTGGCCACGGCCACCGCGGTGTGGCTCGCCGGCACGTCCGCGTCGTCGTCCGGACCGAAACGCGCCGCCAAACCGGCAGCGGTGCCGAGCAGCAGTGGACGGCACGTGGCGGCCGACTCCGCCAAGCACGAGGAGCCCGCCCCACCGCCGGCACCCGTCGCGGAGGTGTCCGCGCCCGAACCGGAGCCGGAGCCCGCCCCGGAACCGCCGCCCGCGCCGAAGGCCGGCCCCGGCCACATGTTCGGCCCGCGCGAGGAGTCCCCGGCGGAGACGCGCGCCGAGAACACGATGGACCTGACCTCGGCCGAGGTCGCGCAGTTACGCGCGGCGCTGGCCGAGTCTCCGGAGAAGGGCAAGGCGATCGCCTCGGCGACCATCGGCCCCGGCGAGGTCATCGAGATCCCGGAACTCGACCTCGACGACCCGCAGCTGTCCGAGCGTGACCGGCAGCTGCTGCGTGAACTGCACGCTGAACTGGCCGAACGCGAGCGCGCGGAGGCCGCGAAGGTGCGGATGAACGGGTCCTCGGGCAGTGGCGAGGACAACCCCCGCTGGGTCGACGGTTTCTCCGGCGCCTAGTTGACGGCTAAGTTCGGACGCGTGTCTGAGCTAAGTTTCCGTCTGCCGGGCGGGCTGGAGTTCTCCGAGGAACCGCTGGAGAACCCGCCCGTGCCCCGCGACGCCGCGACCGTGATCCTGCTCCGCGACACCGACCACGGCTTGGAGGTCTTCCTCCAGCGCCGGGTCGCGGCGATGGCGTTCGCCGGCGGGATGACCGTGTTCCCCGGCGGCGGGGTGGACAGGCGCGACGCGGACGCGTCGGTGAGCTGGGCGGGTCCGCCCGCGGGTGAATGGGCGGCGTGGTTCGGCGGCACCGAACCGGTCGGCCGCGCGCTGGTCTGCGCGGCCGTGCGCGAGACGTTCGAGGAGTCCGGGGTGCTGCTGGCCGGCACCCCGGACGCCGTCGTGGCCGATGCCGCACAGTATTCGCGGGCACGGCAACAGCTGGTGTCGCGCGAGTTGTCGCTGGCCACGTTCCTTGCCGAGAACTCCCTCACGCTGCGCGCGGACCTGCTGCGCCCGTGGGCCCACTGGATCACCCCTCCCCAGGAGGCGCGTCGTTACGACACGCGGTTCTTCGCCGCGGTCCTGCCCGAGGGACAGCACGCCGACGGCGCGACCACGGAGGCCGAATCGTCGGGCTGGCAGCGGCCGCGGGACGCCCTCGCGGACGCCGAGGCCGGCCGCTCCATGCTCATGCCGCCCACCTGGCACACGTTGGCCGAGCTCGCCGAGTTCACCACCGCCGCCGAGGCGCTGGCCGCCGAGCGCAAGGTCCACCCCATCGTGCCGACGCTGGTCCGCGAGGGCGACAACATCCGAGTGATCCTGGGAGACGGCGAATGACCCACCCGGCCTATGGACAGCTGCGCGCGGTCTCGCCGCTGGCGTCGGTGCTGCTGGAGAACAACCCCGGCAAGATGACGCTGGACGGCACCAACACCTGGGTACTGCGTGCGCCCGGCGCGACCGAATGCGTGATCGTCGACCCCGGCTACCACGACATGGACCACCTGCCGAAACTCACCGAACTCGGGCCGGTCGCGCTGATCGTGCTCACGCACCACCACCCCGACCACGCGGAGGGCGCGCCGTGGCTCGCGGAGCGGACCGGTGCGCCGGTCCGCGCGTTCGACGAATCGCTGTGCCGCGACGCTGGGTCCTTTGTGGACGGTGAGCGGATTTTGGCTGCCGGACTGGAGATCGAGGTCGTGCACACGCCGGGCCACACCGAGGATTCGGTATGCCTGCGGATCAACGACCACGTGCTGACCGGTGACACGATCCTGGGCCGCGGCACCACCGTGCTGCAGGACCTCGGTTCCTACCTCGGCTCGCTGCGGCGGCTGCTGGAGCTGCCCGAGGGGCTGCGGGCGCTGCCCGGCCACGGGCCCGAGCTGCCGGATCTGCGGGCGGTCGCGCAGGAGTACCTCGACCACCGCGAGCAGCGGCTCGACCAGGTGCGCTCGGCGTTGTCCGCGCTGGGCGAGGACGCCACGCCGCGCCAGATCGTCGAGCACGTGTACGCCGATGTCGATCAGTCGTTGTGGGGGCCGGCGGAGCATTCGGTGCGGGCACAGCTGGACTACCTGCGGGCTAGCCGGCGGTAGTCAGCTCGGTCGCCACCTCGATCAGCCTGCGCAGCGCGGGTTTGCCGGCCTGCGGCAGCCACACGACCTCGGTCTTCGCGCTCTCCCCGGCCAGCGGCACGAACACCACACCCGGGCGCCGCGCGGACTCGGTCAGCCGGGACACGCCGACCCCGGCCGCGACCAGGCCGAGCAGGTGCCGCACGCTCGACGCGCGCTGGACGACGTTCGGCGTGAACCCCGCCGCCCGGAAGTCCTCGTCGTGTTCGCGGTCCCACGGCGGCCAGGCGGAGCGGTCGGTGAGCACCCACGGTTCGTCCGCGAGCTCGGCCAGCCGCAGCTGTTCGCGGCCGGCCAGCGGATGCCCGCACGGCAGGACCGCGCACACGCGCTCGGTGCGCAGGGTGCGGCTCGCGAGCCCCTCCACCAGCGGCGGCCGGGTGAATCCCGCGTCATAACGCCCGGCGCGGATACCGGCCACGAGCTCGGCGATGCCGACGTCCTCGACGGCGAGTTCGACGTCCGGACAACGCTCGCGAAAGGCCCGCACGATGGGCTGCAGCAGGTGGTTCGTGGTCACGGAAAGGAACGCGAGGCTGAGGCTGCCGACCTCGCCGCGCGCGGCCCGTTTCACCGTGTGCACGGCCTGCTCGGCGCGTTCGAGCACGGTGCGCGCCTCGGGCAGGAAAAGCCCGCCGACCTCGGTGAGCCGGGTGCCGCGGGTGTCCCTGTCGAACAGCCGGACGCCGAGCGTGCGCTCGAGAACGTTGATCTGCTGGGACAGCGACTGCTGCGCGATCCCGAGCCGCGCCGCGGCGTTGGTGAAGCTCAGCTCGTCCGCCACCGTTACGAAATAACGGAGTTGCCGCAGCTCAGGAGTCCTCACAGGAACCGACTGTAGCGGGACAGGCAATCCCGTGTCGGACGCTTGTTTCCGCCTGGCACAAAGTGGGTGCGCTAGGCGGTCACAAGTTCACGTTCCGCGACAACGGTGTTCCGAAGCGCCCATACGACGGTCGCGATCACCAGTGCCGCCCCGCCTGCCGACAGGAACGACGCGTACGGCCCGTGATGCTCGACGAGGTAACCGCTCACCGACTGGCCGATCGCGATCCCGAGGGTGACCGCGGTCAGCACCCAGCCAAATGCCTCGGCCGCCGTGCCCTTGGGCGCCACGATCTCGATCGCGGTGGAATGCGTCGCCGACTGCGGAGTGACCATCGCGCCTGCCACCACCATCATGATCGCCAGCCCCCGCAGCGTCGACGGCCAGGCCAGCAGCGCGACCATCAGCCCGAACGCGGCGAGCAGCACCGGCAGCCGCAGCGACATGCGCCGCGGCCACGGGCGCAGGCTGTAGGCGACGCCGAACGCGACCGAACCGACGGAGAAGATCGACAGCAGCACACCGCCGAGCGTCGGGCTGCCCGCCTCGGTCGCCGCGGCGGGTACCGCGACCTCGACGAAGCCGATCACGATGCCGAAACCCAGTGCGGCGATCGCGAGCGTGCGCATCCCGGTGCCGGCCAGTGCGCCGAGCAGCGACCGGGCCTGCCCACGCGGCGACGGCCCCCAGGCGCGGACCGCGGGGCTGAGCGCGAACAGCGTCGCGCCGACGATCATGCACAGCCCGCCGACGATCATGCCCGTGCCCGCCCACGGCGCGGCGACCAGCACGCCGGCGAGGCCAGGGCCGAGGATGAAGAAGACCTCCATGCTGATCGCCTCGTAGGCGAACGCGGCGTTCTTCACCCGCTCGTCGCTGATCAACCTGCCCCACAGCGCGCGGGAGGCCGAGCCGACCATCGGTTCGGTGATCCCGATGGCCCAGCCGAGCAGCACGAGCATCGGTGTCGCGGCATGCGCCTCGATGGACAGCGACAGCGCGACGAGCGCGACCGCGAACATCGAGGTGGTGATCAACAGCGGGCGGGTCGGCCCGAACCGGTCGATCAGGCGTCCCTGCACGACCGACCCGAGCGCGACACCGACCAGCGAGCTCGCCGACACGAATCCGGCGATGGCGAACGAGCCGGTCTCGCGCTGCACGTAGAGCATCGCCGCCAGGCCCGTCATCGCGATCGGCAGCCGCCCGAGCAGGGAGGCGATCAGCGGACGACGGGAGCCGGGCGTGGTCAGGGCAGCGCGGTAGTCGGCGAGGGAGGTGGACTGGGACATGTGTACCAGTATGGCGAGTTTGGTACGTGGGTACCAATTATTTTCCGGCGACCTCGGTCACCGTTCGCGACCGAGAAATGCCCGTTCAGGCGGCTAAGGTCTCGATCAGGTAACGGTGGAAAGTTTTTTCGCGGAATCGCGCAACGAACCGGCCACGGCGGCGTCCTTTGGGATGAACGGTCTTGAACTTCGGGGTACAAGCCGTGGCATGGTTGACATAACAGAAAACTCCCTCCGGGCATCGGGTCGGGGCCTAACCGGAGGGCGGGGAGCGCGGTCTGTCGGGGGATGGCCCGCGCAACAGCGAAGGGCCGGTGCGCCACGTCGGGGGTGGCGCCCGGCCCTTCGTTCACGTGACCACCTGCTCGCTCGCTGCGCTCGCTTCGCGGTGTTCACGAAGGTCATCGCATTGGGGGTCGAACCCCCAAACCCCCGCCAGGGGGCGAGCCCCCTGGACCCCCCGCGAGTCGTGCGGGGGTTACCTGGGGAGCCGCGCTGACGGCTGCTGGCCTTCGGCCTCGCAGCCTCCGTAGCGCGGAGCTTGCGTAGCGCGAAGGAGCTAGCGGGCGCGGCGGGCTAGGCGTTCTGGGTCCAGGATCAGGACGGACTTGCCTTCGAGGCGGAGCCAGCCTCGGTGGGCGAAATCGGCCAGTGCCTTGTTCACCGTCTCGCGGCTGGCGCCCACGTACTGGGCGATCTCCTCCTGCGTCAGGTCGTGCGTGACGCGCAGGATGCCCGCCTCCTGGCTGCCGAAGCGCTGGGCCAGCTGCAGCAGGGCCCTCGCCACGCGGCCGGGGACGTCCGTGAAGATCAGCTCCGCGACCATGTTGTTCGTCCGGCGCAGCCTGCGGGCGATCACCCGCAGCAGCTGCTCGGCGATCTCCGGCCTCGTCGAGATCCACTTCCGCAGGCTCGGCCGGTCCATGCTCACCGCGCGAACCTCGGTCACCGTGGTCGCGCTCGACGTACGCGGGCCGGGATCGAAGATCGACAACTCACCGAACATGTCCGACGGGCCCGCGATCCACAGCAGGTTCTCCCGCCCGTCCGGGGACTTCCGCCCGATCTTGACCTTGCCGGACAGGATGATGTACAGCTTGTCGCCGGGCTCGCCCTCGGTGAAGATCACGTGACCCCGTGGGAACTCCACGGTCTCCAAGGTCTGTGCGAGCGCCTCGGCCGCGGCCGGTTCCACACCCTGGAAGATGCCCGCCCGGGCCAGGGTCTCGTCCACCTCGTGCCTCCTCAATGCTGGCGGCCACCGCTCCCGGTGCAGGAGCGTGGCGCCGATCACTTGCGTGCAGTCTAGGCCGTTCGGGCGAGATCGCTGCACGGGCTCGCCGCCGGGCGTGCCTCAACGCCCACGCGGGTGAGTACGGTCTCGTCCGACCAGCCAGCTTAATTCGCCATGTCGGACGACTGTGGGGAGGGTGCGGGTGGGCCGGGAACCGGCACTAGTCGCGGGCCCGGCGCGGCCGCAATTTCGCCGCCCTGCCACCGAGCCTGCGCAGCCGGAACAGCTCCAGCGCGCGGCCGATCCCGTGCCCGTAGAGCGCCCTGACCTCGTTGGGCCGGGCCTGCTCCAGGAACTCCTCGACCTCTTCCTCCTGGACCGCCACGTGCTTGAGGCGGCTTTCGACGCGCTCCATGCCGAGCGCGAAGAACATGATGACCAGGGGCACCGCTACTACGAACCAGACAGTCATTGACTTCAGATCCTCGCTTAACTGGGCTCGGTTCTTGCGCCAAGCTGGGCTGCGGCGTGTCGGCCACCGGGAACGCCCCGACGAGCCTTCCGTAGGCTATCGGGGTGCCACCCGCCGTTCGTTACGCCCCCCGAAAGGGCGACGAGAGCCGGCTCGCTCTGGTAAGACGCGCACGCCGTATGGTGCGTTGCCTCGCGGAGGCGTATCCCGGCGCGCATTGCGAGCTGGACTTCACCAACCCCCTCGAGTTGCTGGTCGCCGTCGTGTTGTCGGCGCAGACCACCGACGTGCGCGTCAACCAGGTCACCCCGGCCCTGTTCGCGCACTACAAAACCGCCGCCGACTACGCCGGTGCGGACCGCGCCGAACTCGAGGAATACCTGCGGCCCACCGGTTTCTACCGCGCCAAGGCCAATTCGGTCCTCGGCCTCGGTGCCGCGCTCGTCGAGCGCTACGACGGCGAGGTGCCCGGCAAACTCGAAGATCTCGTGACACTGCCCGGCGTCGGCCGCAAGACCGCGAACGTGGTGCTGGGCAACGCGTTCGGCGTCCCCGGCATCACCGTGGACACGCACTTCGGCAGGCTCGTACGCCGCTGGCACTGGACGAAGGAAGAGGACCCGGTCAAGGTCGAGCACGCGGTCGGCGAGCTGATCCCGCGCAAGGACTGGACGATGCTGTCCCACCGCGTGATCTTCCACGGCCGCCGCGTCTGCCACGCGCGCAAACCCGCGTGCGGCGCCTGCCCGCTGGCGCGGGACTGCCCGTCCTACGGTGCCGGGCCCACCGAATTCGACGAGGCCGCGAAGCTCGTCAAGGGCCCCGAACGCGACCACCTGCTGGCGATGGTGCGGGACCAGTGACGACCGCGACGAAATGGGCGCTCGCCGTCGGGGTGCTGGTACTCGCGGTGATCATCGCGGTGCTGCCGCGGGACGACAACGGCACGCCACAGCAGGCGGCGACCCCCGATCTGTCCGCCGCGCGCGCGGCCGCGGCGCTCGCGCCCTGCCCCACCGGCACCGGCGAGGTGCCGCAGCTCAGCGGGGTGAGCACGCAGTGCCTCGGCGACGGCACCACCGTCGACCTCGGCCGCGCGCTGGCCGGGCAGACCACGCTGGTCAACATCTGGGCCACCTGGTGCGAGCCGTGCAAGACCGAACTGCCCGTGCTCGACGCCTACGCCGCCCAGCCCGGCGCGGCGAAGGTGCTGGCGGTGCAGGTGGCCAGCTCGGCCTCGGACGGACTGGCGCTGCTCACTCGCCTGGGTGTGCACCTGCCTGCCGCGTTCGACGGCGACGGCGGCACCGGCCCGGTGCGCACCGCGCTGAAGGTGCCTTCGGCGCTGCCGGCGTCCTACCTGGTCACCCCGGACGGAAAGGTGCGTTTCATCGAAAACCCACGCCTGTTCCACAACGCTGACGAGGTGCGCGCGGTGGTAGGCCGGTGACCGGACCCCTCGTAGAACCGGATTCCGTTCCGGAGTGGCTGCGCCCGCTGGTCGAGACCAGCGGGCAGGTCGACACGGCCACGTTCACCCGGTTCACCCCGCCGGAGGGCACCTACACCCGGCCGGCCGCCGTCCTCATCCTCTTCGGCGAGGGCCCGGGCGGACCGGACGTGCTGCTGCTGCGCCGCGCCGACACGCTGGGCTCGCATGCCGGCCAGGTCGCGTTCCCCGGCGGCGGCGCCGACGAGACCGACGACGGCCCGATCGGCACCGCGTTGCGTGAGGCCGAGGAGGAGACCGGCGTCGACCCGGCCGGGGTGCGGCCGGTGGCCGTGCTGCCGGAGCTCTGGGTGCCCGTCTCGCGGTTCGCGGTGACCCCGGTGCTGGCGCATTGGCACAGACCGTCGCCCGTGCACGCCGTGGACCCCGCCGAGACGGCGGCGGTCGCGCGGGTCGCGGTGCGCGATCTCGCCGACCCGGCGAACCGGTTCACCATCAAACGGGCCGGTACGGGTTACCGTGGCCCGGCCTTCGCCGTGGACGGCATGTTCATCTGGGGTTTCACGGCGGGCCTGCTGTCCGTGCTGCTGTCTCTGGGTGGGTGGGAGCGCGAATGGGATCGCGGCGACGTCCGCGACCTTGACGTAGCGTTGCGCGATCACGAATGGGAGACACGATGAACTGGGTCGACGTCCTGGTGATTGTGCTGGCGCTGCTCGCCGCGATCTCCGGCGCCCGGCAGGGTGTCGTGATCGCGTTGCCCGCGCTGGTCGGCGTGATCGCCGGCGCCATCGGCGGCATCCGGCTCGCACCGCTGGTGGTCGAGCTGTTCGAGAACCCGGCGTGGAAGGTCGCGGTCGCTGTGGCCACCGTGGTTTTCCTGGTCGCGCTGGGCGAGACGCTCGGCGTGTGGCTGGGCCGCAGATTCAAGTACGCGGTCAAGAAGCGGTTCAACACCGAGAAACTGAGCGGTATCGACCAGACGCTCGGCGCGGTCGTGCAGGGCATCGTCGTGTTCGTGGTCGCGTGGCTGATCGCGGTGCCGTTGACCGGCGTGGCCGCGCTCCCCGGGCTGGCGCGCGCGATCAACAACTCGGCGGTGCTCGGCGCGGTGGACAGGGCGATGCCCGCCGCCGCCGAGGGACTGCCCGCCGACCTGCGCAAACTCCTTGATGTCTCGGGTTTTCCGGCGATAGTCGACCCGTTCCAGAAGACGCAGATCAACGAGACCGCGCCGCCGGACACCAGCCTGCAGAACAGTGCCGTGGTGCAGCAGCTGCGGGGCAGCGTCCTGAAGATCCGGGGCACCGCGTCGTCCTGCTCGCGGGCGCTGGAGGGCAGTGGTTTCGTCGTCGCGCCGCAGCGGGTGATGACGAACGCGCACGTCGTGGCCGGTACGGACGAGACGGCGGTGGAGACCTCGCAGGGCAGGCTGCCCGCGCGTGTCGTGTACTTCGACCCGGAGGTCGACGTCGCGGTGCTGGCCGTGCCGAGGCTGCAGGCGGCGCCGCTGGACATGGCGACCACGCCCGGCCGGGCCGGGGACAGCGCGATCGTGCTCGGCTACCCACTGGACGGCCCGTACACCGCGACGCCGGCCCGGATCCGCAACGAGATCACCTTGCAGGGCCCGGACATCTATGACTCGCGCACCGTGCGCCGCGACGTGTTCACCGTGCGGGCGCAGGTCCGCAGCGGTAACTCGGGCGGCCCGCTGGTGAACCCGGAGGGCCAGGTCGTCGGCGTCGTGTTCGGCGCTTCCGTGGAGGACGCGGATACCGGCTTCACGTTGACGCAGAAGCAGGTCCAACCGGTCCTCGACGCCGCGCCCGCGCTGAGCGCACGGGTGAGCACTGGCTCCTGCGCGGCCTGACCGGTCAGCTTTACGGCCTCCGTACCGTCATATCCGTGACGGAACGGAGAAAACCATGTCGTTGATCGTCCGCGCCGGTGCGGCCGAGGTCCTCGGGCTGCCGCCGGTCACCATGGAACTGCTCGCCGACGGCGACAGCGGAATCAGCACGATCCGCACGAAGCTCGGGAGAGGCACAGTGGGACCGCCGCCGCACTACCACTCCGCCGCGCCCGAGATGTTCTTCGTCATCGAGGGCGGCCTGCATCTGCTGAGCGGGGACGAGGTGACCGAGGTGTCGGCGGGGGACTACGTCGTGGTGCCGCCCAACACAAAGCACGCCTTCGCCGCCACCGACAGGGGTGCCGACTTCCTGTTCTTCATGCCCGGGGCGCTGCGCTTCGACTACTTCCGGCTGAGCGACCGGGTACGCCGGGGCGAGGAGGACCGGGCACAGATCCTCCGCACGCAGGACAAGTTCGACAACCACTTCGTCGACAGTCCGGAGTGGACGGAGTTCCTCGGCCGCTAGCGCTCGAAGAAGTCGAGCAGTGTCTTCGACGTGCGTTGCGGGTCCTCCAGATGCGGGAAGTGCCCGATCTCGGGGAGCATCTCGAACCGGGAGCGCGGGCCGTGCCATGGCGCGGAATCGCGTGCGGTCTTCGGCAGGATGCAGGTGTCCGCCGTGCCGTGGATCTGCAGCACCGGCGCCGCCACCCGCAGGCCGACCGCGCTGGTGAACCGGCGGCCCTCGCCGCGGAACTGGGCCCGGAACGCCCACCGGTAGTACTCCAGTGCGCTGTGCGCCACCCCCGGCACGAGCATCGCGTGCCGGAAGGTGCGTGCCGTCTCCGCGAAGTCGTCCGTCCGTGTCCACTGTGGACCGGACCAGGATTGCATCAGCTTCTCCAGCGCCGCCGCGTCGTCGGCGACCAGGGTGCGTTCCGGGCGCATCGGCACCTGGAAGCGCAGCAGGTGCAGCATCGCCCGCGCCTGGTTCGCCTGCTTGCGGCGCAACAGACTGCTGCCGACCGCGTCGCGCAGCGCCAGCGGATGCGCGCCGCCGAGCACGCTCACCGACTCGACCCAGCGCGGATGCAGCGAGGCCACCGTCCACGCCAGCAGCCCGCCCCACGCGTGCCCCACCAGGTGCGCCCGCCGTTCGCCGAGTGCGCGGACCAGCCCGGCGACGTCGCCGGCGAGTGTCCAGGCGTCGTACCCGCGGGGCGGTTTGTCGGAATCGCCGTACCCGCGAAGGTCGGCGGCCACCGCGCGGTACCCGGCCTCGGCGAGCGTGCTCAGCTGATGCCGCCACGCCCACCAGAACTCACCGAACCCGTGCAGGAGCAGCACCAGCGGTCCGCTGCCCGCCTCGGCGATGTGCACGCGGATGCCGTTGGCCGACACGTCGCGGTGGGTCCATGGCCCGTCGATCCGGACGGTGGACGGGTCGGGGGGTCGCACGAACTGCCCCTCGAGGGTCAGCTCTGCTCGGCCGCGGCCTCACGCCGGGGCTTCAGCGCCGCGGCGGTGTCCTTCACGCTCGTGATCGTCCGTTCCGGCGCCTTGATCTTCTTGACCTTGCGGTAGCCCAGCAACCCGAACAGGGCCGTGACCACCAGCATCAGGCCGAACACGATGGCGAACGCGGCCCAGCGCTTGAGCCATTCGGACAACAGCTCGCCGAGGAAGAAAAAGAAGAAGAACGAGCTGTAGAGCCCGACCACGGCCGCGACGATGAAGAAGATGCTGCCGGTCAGCGCCTTCTTGACCTCGCCGGTGACCTCCGATTTGGCCAGCTCGACCTCGGCCCGCACGAGCGTCGAGACGTGCTGGGTC
>Ga0164243_10005859_pt1 | contig 18699 bp, 20 predicted proteins | sample OricompcompostOP_FD_108781 | JGI IMG/M metagenome (GOLD analysis project Ga0164243, IMG submission 108781) | Organic Plus compost microbial communities from Emeryville, California, USA - Original compost - Organic plus compost (OP) | ecosystem: Engineered > Solid waste > Mixed feedstock >... | reverse complement strand
CCGGCCGAGCAGGTCGGCCACGGTCACCGTCACGCCGTCGGTGCGCACGTCGAGGGCGGCGAGCTGGGCGCGGTCGGCGGCGATGCCGTACAGCCGGGCGTTCGGTCCGCGCCGTTGCTGGTCCGACTCCCCCACCACGGTGATCAGACCGGCCGCGCTCAGGCGTTCGACGAGGTCGGCGACCGTCGGCCGGGACAGGCCGGTGAGCTGTTTGAGCTGCCCGGCCGTGAGCGGTCCGCGCTGCTGCAGCAGGCGCAGGGCGAGCCGGTCGTTGATGACCCGGGCGGTGCTCGGGGATGCGGGCATGCCGGGGATCCTCCCAGGTGTGCTGGGCCGCGCCGCGGCGACCGTCTCTCCCTCTGTCTATCAGGCAGGGTTCCTGATAGTTTACGCCGCGTGACGGCGCGGGGACCCGGGCACACGCCACCCGGTGCACGGCCCGCGCCGCCGCACTCGTGGACGAACGCCATCCGGGGAGGGGCGGAGCATGAGCCCAGGGGTCGAGCAGCAGTGCGAGGTGCGGCGCGCCCGGTACGCCGTGGCCGCCGTGTTCGCGGTGCACGGGGCCGTCACCGGGTCGTTCGCCACGCGGGTGCCGTGGATCCAGGACCACGCCTCCATCGGCGCCGGCCAGCTCGGCCTCGCACTGGCCTTTCCCGCGCTCGGCGCGTCCGTGGCGATGCCGCTGGCCGGCGGCATCAGCCACCGTTTCGGTGCCCGTGCCGCGCTGCGCGGGCTGCTCGCCCTGTGGACGCTCAGTCTCGTGCTGCCCTCCCTCAGCCCGAACCTGCTCACGCTGTGCGCGGCGCTGTTCGTCTACGGCGCCTCCTCGGGCATGGCGGACGTGGCGATGAACGCCCTGGGCGTGGAGGTGGAGAACCGGCTGGGCCGCTCGATCATGTCCGGGCTGCACGGCATGTGGAGCGCGGGCGCGCTGACCGGCTCGGCGGGCGGCACGCTCGCCGCGCACCTCGGCTCGGACGCACGTCTGCATCACGCCCTGGCGGCCGGTGTGCTCACCGTGCTGGGGCTGGTGGCCTGCACCTGGGTCCTGGACGTCACCCCGGGCGAGGACGAGGAGCCGCCGCCGCGGTTCGCGCTGCCGCCGAAGTCGGCGCTGCTGATCGGCGCGATCGGGTTCTGCGCGGTCTTCGGCGAGGGCGCGAGCCTGGACTGGTCGGCGGTGTATCTGCACGACCGGCTGCACACCTCGGCCGGGCTGGCGGCGGCGTGCACCACGGGGTTCACGCTCACCATGGCGGTGGCCCGGTTCGCGGGCGACCGGATGGTGGACCGGTTCGGCTCGGTGCGCACGGTACGGGCGAGCGGGGTGCTGGCCGTCCTGGGCGGGCTGCTCGTGGTGCTGGCGGGCCATCCGGCCATGGCGATGTGCGGTTTCGCGCTGATGGGCCTCGGGATCGCCGTCGTGGTGCCGCTGTGCTTCGCGGCGGCCGGGCGCAGCGGCCCGAACCCCAGCCAGGCGATCGCGGGCGTGGCGACCGTCACCTACACCTCGGGGCTGATCGCGCCGAGCGCGATCGGCGGGCTCGCGCAGGCGGCCGGCCTGGTGGCGTCGTTCGCCCTGGTGACGCTGCTGGCGTGCGGCGTGGCCGGCTTCGCCGGGGTGCTGCGGCCCGGTGACCGGGGCCGGCCGGCGGTCAGTGAGCGCTCCGCAGAAGTTCCCGACCCGCGTCCCTGAACTCCTCGCTCCACGGAGCGGGGCGCAGGGTGTCCGCGTCCAGCCGGACCAGGACCCGGGTGCCGTGCGCATAGGTGTGCGCGCCGTCGGGGGAGCAGAAACGGAAGCCGTACGTCAGCCCGGTGGTGCCGAGCCGGTCGAGCCACAGGTGGACGGCGTACTCGCCGGGCCGGGTGACGGGGGCCTCGTAGGTGATGCGCAGTTCCTTGACCGCGTTGCAGGCGTCGCCGGCCGCCGCCCAGTCGCCCGCGAAGCCCAGGCCGCGCTCCTGCCACAGCCGGGACCAGGCCCGCTCCACCAGCAGTGGGTAGCGCGCGTTGTGCAGCAGCCCGAGCGCGTCCAGGTCGTCGAAGTGGACGGTGACGGGGATCAGCCGCCCGTAGGACAGGGCGGGGGCGACGGGTGCTTCGGCGGTCACACGGTACTCCTGGGCTGCTGGTGGGCCGACGGTACCCCGCCATACTAAGCAGGCGCTCAGGCGGGCTCGCTGTGCGGTCCCGGGCTCCCCGGACACGACCGCCCGGTGCCCCGGCCGGCGATGACGGCGGACCCGCCGGGCGGGCCGACCGGATCACAGCCGCTCGGCCGGCACCAGGTCGCCGGCCGGCGGCCCCATGTGCGGCAGCAGCCGGTCCTGCCCGCCGTCCAGGTCCACTTGGTCTGTGATGCTGCTGGTCCCCTTCACCACTGCCTGATCGCCGAGGAGATCGGTGCCTTGGGGGTCGTCGCCGTGGTCGTCGGCGGACTGATCACGAGCCAGGTGGTGCCGCGCGTGGTGCGCGCGGACATGCGCTTGCGGGCGAACGCCTTCTGGATTGTGGTCCCCTGCTCGACGGTTGCCTGTTCGTCCTGGTCGGACTCGAACTCCACTCCGACAGCCAGAGGCTGCCCCTTGACGGTCTGTCGTGGGCGGTGTTCACCGCCCTTCGCCGCGACCGCCGTCGTGATCGGCGTGCGTCTGTGACCCCACGGGCGTTGGTCCCGCCGGGGCGCTGCGCGTACCGCCCCGTGGCTGCGTGTGGTCGCCGCAGGATCCGGTCGAGCCACCGTGCCTTCGTCCCCCTGCAGCACCACTATGACCGGTGGCGATTCCGCCAGTGTTCCGCCCACTGCTTGATGAGCCGGGCAGTGGGGTCGGCCTCGCCCAGAGCGGCCATGGCCTTCGGAAGCAGCTCGCTGTAGTACCTGTTGGCTTGCGCGGTGTCCCCCGCCTCGCCGACGCAGTTGGCCTTGCGGTGTTGGACGCTCAGAGTCCAGGTGCCGTGTGGCCCCTGCACTCGGTGGAACGCGTCCTCCAGGGCGGCGAACATCCGCGCGGCCAGGTCGTGCCGGCCTGCCGCGCAGGCCCAGTGGGCACTGTTGTAGCGGGCTACCAGTGTTGTCCAGTGATCGGGTCCGAAAACCCTCTCCAGGTCGGGGATCAGGCGTTCGCATTGCTCGTACGCCCCCTGGGGGTCGCCCGAGTCACCGGTCCACTGCACCAGGCGCTCGCGTGCGTCGAGGGTGGTCACGTGGTCGGCACCCAACTCTCGTGTCAGGACATCGAGCACCTCCCGTAGCTGGGCCGCGGCCGCGCCCGGCAGGCCCGCCTCAGCCGTCCAGCGCGCTGCGCCGAGCAAGACCTGCACGGTGATCGGGTGGCCGGTGCCCAGGGCACGCACGGCCCAGGGCGCCAGCTCTTCGAACTGTCGGTGGGCGGCGGCGACCTCGCCGCTCTCGCCCGTCCAGCGGGCGCGCTGGAGCCTGGCACGTATGGCTGTCGGATGATCGGCTCCGAAGGCCGCGGCGATCGGCAGGACGAGATCTGTGAGCCGGCTGCGTGCGTATTCCGCGTGGCCGCACTCCCCGGCCCAGTGCCCTTGCCCCTGGAGCGCCAGCAGGGTGGTGGGGTGGCGTCGGCCGAGGACACGCACGGTGTCCCGGGCGAGTTCGTCGAAGAGGCGATGGGCATCGTCGCGCGCACCGGATTCGCCGGTCCAGTGGGCCAGTTCCCGACGGGCGGCCAGCGAGCGGGGATGGTCGGGGCCACACGCCTCGTGAAGGCGGACGGTGAGATCGGCGAGCTGCAGCCGGGCGCCCTCCGCATCGCCGTCTTCACCCTTTCGGTGCGCTGCCAGGAGGAGGACGAGCAGTATGGTGGGGTCTTCCGGGCCGAGTGCCCCGTCCAGAACGGTGCCGAGCGCGGACACCAGTTCCGTATCGGGCATCCCTGGTTCGCTCGGCGGGCGACGGTCGTGCGGTCCGGCGTCCGCCGTCCGGTGCGCCTTGACGTGTGCGGACAGCTGGTCGTACAGCTCGGCGGCTTCTGACACCTTCCCCGCTTGGTGGGTCGCGTAGGCCTGTTCGATGCGAGCCGCCAGCGTTTCCGGGTGGGCGTTCCCGAGCACCCGTGTCGCCGCCGACGCGAGTATGCGCCAGCGGGCGAGCAGGTCTTGAGTCTGTGCGGGGGTGCCGGGATGCGCGAGATCGATGATCGCTGCGCGACGCTGTCGTGCGAACCATCCGGCCGCCGTACCAGGCTCCGCGTCGAGTGCCGCACCGTCTTCGGCGACTTCGGCGACATCGCTGGCTGACAGCCGCGTATCGGGATGGTCCGGGCCGAGCACTCGAGCGCTGCGAGCGGCGACGTCGAGCAGCAGTTCTGCCGCTTCCGTCCAGGGGCCGCACCGGGCGCTCCACAAGCCCAGAAGGTGCTCGGCAGCGAGGGTGGTGGGGTGATCGGCTCCGCGCTGGTCGACTCGGCAGGCGACGATCTCGTCCAGCAGGTCGACGGCCTCCTGGTAGTAACCGGCATCGCCCAGCCATTGGGCCACCTCGTACTGGATCTCCAGGGTCCGGACGTGCGTGGGACCGAATTCGCGCTCGGCGATGGAGAGCAACCGGTCCGCGGCTGCTACCGCCTCGTGTGGAGGTTCGGCGGCGCAGGCGTTCTTCGCTTCCCGGTACGCCGCTTCCAGAGGGGTCGGGCGCCGCTCCGCCGTCCGATCGCGCACGTGTGCCGGCCCTGGGGAGGCCGTCGGACGGCCCGCCGTGGACAGGGGTTCCGCGGACGCGGACGGTGGGCACCGCGCGGCATCCGGGCAGGCACCGTTCGCCACGGTGGTGCCCGACGATGCGGTGACGGGGATGGTGGGCAGGCGTGACAAGGCCTTTCGCGCACAGGCCAGGGCCCTGTCCACCTCGTCCTGGGCTGGATACCCGTGCTCTTCCGGATGCGCACACCACGTCCGCACCTCCCTCAGGTGGCGCAAGTCGCTGAAGCCGACACCGGTGAGGCGGTTCAGGTACGGCAGTTGCGAGCTGCCCTCCGGTACTCGTTGCCGCAATCTGCCCCAGGCCCGGATGACCTCACCGGACCCGACTGGCTCCGCTTCCTGGAACATGCGGACCGACAGTGCTCCCCGCGGCCCACTGCGTCGTGCATCCACAACGAGAGGCTACTCAACGGGCGGTGCTGTTCACAGTGGCGGAGGGCGGCGGCCGGTTGGGCGACGCCGGCGCGCGGGGTGTCCGACGTGACCTCGCCGACGCGCTGCCTGCCGAGGGATCACGCGAGGCGGGGCCGGAACCCGCGGCGAGCGACATCAGCCCCCCTGCCGCAACTCCATGCCGTTGACTCCGGGTTGCAGCCGATAGTGGGGCCGGGATACGGGATCGACGCTTCGGAAGCCCCGGCCTTGGTTGTCCAGGACGCTGGTCCCCTTCTTGCCGTCGGCCACCCAGTCGAGTGTCACGGTGAAGGTGCAGTCGCCGGCGCAGTCTCTGGTCACGTCGAGTGCGAAGACCTCTGGATCAGTCAGGGAGATCTTGTAGGGGAAGTCCACCGCGGGGGAGGTTGTTTGGCCCGTGTAGGCGTCGACGGCGGGTTCGGCGGTGAGGGTGGGCGGGGTGGCGGAGAGGTCGACGTCGAAGTGGCGCTCGGTGACTCCACCACCGCACTGGCCGCTCGACACCACGATGCCGGTGGCCGGCCCGGGGTGGCGTGCGGTGATGTTGATGTGCATGCCGGTGAGGAGCACGCTCTGCTGCGTGCGGCCCTGAACGGTGACCTGGATGGACGGCTTCAGGCGGACGGCCGTCCGCGGGGGCGCTCCTCCGGGCTGGAGCTGGGCGAGGTACTGCTTCGCGCTCCCGTCGAACCACGCTGAGGCGCACATGGAGGAAGCCGAGGAGGCCTGGACGGCGATGGGGGCCTGGCCGGTCCACGTGCCTGGATCCGCCGACGTACCGGTCGAGGAACCTGCTGCGGCGGCGGTCTGCGCTGGGACCGCCCCAGCGGACGAGGAGCTGCCGGCGCGTGCCGGTGATGCGGCGTCACCGCCGAACGGATCGGCGGTCACGAGCCACGCGACCAGGGCCGCGGCACCGGCGGTTGCCAGCGACGCGAGCACAACGGTACGGGGCAGCAGACGGTTGCGGCCCTGTGGCCCGTCGGCGTCGGACGGTGCGGGCTCAGACGGCGGCGTCCGGGCTGCGGAAGCGATGGTGCCCTGTGCTGGATCGGAGGCGATGGGCACAGCAGGAGCCGGGGAGTTCAGGACGAGCGCTGTGCTGTGCCACTTCTTGCGGGTGTCATCGACCACCTCCTTGTCGTTGCGGGTGGCGGCCTTGGCGAACGCGACGGCTTGGTTGATGTTGGGGAACCGCTTGCCCGAGAGCATCTCCTGCATCGTGCTCTTGGAGACGCGGTGACCCCAGGCCTCCGTTTCTCCTTCCAGTTGCCGCAGCGACGGCTGCCCGCCCCGGATGCGCACCTCTCTCAGCCAGGCCGCGAACTCCTGACGCGCCGTCTCGTGCCGATCCCCCACCGAGCCCACCCTTCCCGGACTGTCCGAAGCTGTCCGATGGATATCGCCGCACGTCCGGGCTTGGACGGGATCGTCCGCCAGGCGTGACACCCCGTTCCTGCCCCGGCTGTCCTGGATCCATCCCACATCCGCCGGGCCCCTGGCAAGGGGTCTGGCCGTGCTGTGCCCAGGAGGCCGACATGACCACCATCCGCGCCTTCCTCGACCTCGACGACATGCCCGCGCCGCGCTGGATCACGCAACTCGACCCGTGCCGGATCGTCGAGCTGCTCTGCCTGTGGGACTGGCTCGTCCGGCAGTGCCCCGACCCGGCGCGACCGATCGAGTACCTGGCGCGGTTCACCCGCGTCTCCGAGCAGCGCCTCCACGAGGCCCGAGAGATCCGCAATGCCTGCGCTCACCCCTACAAGGTCACGCACCTGCCCGCGTACCGCCTCACCAAGGCCCTGGCCACCACCCGCCGGGCTGTGCAGGCCTTCACCTGATGCTCACGACCGCCTACGCGGTACCTGGCGGACGGTTCCTCGCAGACGCTCCGCCGCATCTGCGAGAGATCGCCGAGACGAACAGCGCCTTCGCGGGCACGAGTTCACACCGCACGACGTCCGCAGGCCCTGCGCCACCGAAGAGTGAGGCCCGGATGCCGTCGACATCGTCGGCCCCGACGGCCAGGCGCAGCGGCGGGTTCTCCATCGTCGTCACCGCCGTGATCGCGTCCGCGACGGCCTCGGCGTCACCGAAGGCCTCGGGTGGCAGGGCGGCGAAGTCCGCGAGAAACTTCCCGACCGTCGGCTCGTAGACGTCGGGAGCGACGACATGGAGGCCGGCGGCGAACTCGGTGGCGAAGACACCCGGTTCGATGATGGTCACTTTGGCTCTCGTGGGGGCCAGTTCGTGGGCGAAGGCCTCGCTGATCAGCTCCACAGCACCCTTGGACGCCGCACACAGCCCGGAGGACGGCAGCGGACGTACGGCGGACACGGCCAGCACGGTGGCGGCCCGGTGCGGGACGGGTGCAGCACGAACCCCGGCAGCGGCACTCCGAGTGCCAGAGCGAGGGGGCCGGCCGCTCCCGGCCCGCAGGGCGCACCGGGCGGCCGACGATCAGGTGGCCGGCCCGCGCGTACCCGGCCCTCACCGCCGCGCCGATCTTGACTCCGCGGTCCCGACCACCTCGCCGGTCTCCTCGTTGCCCGCGCTCCGGCCGACCACCGGCCTACGGGCGCTTCGGCCGTACGGGTCCGGCTGCCGGACTCCAGCGAGGGCTGCCGGCCGAACGCGACCAGTCACCGCAGGTTTGCCGCGCCGATGGCCGGTGCCCCCATGCCGCGCAGGCCATCTCGGCAGCAGGGGTCGCCCGGAGAACGCCGGGGCGCCTCGACGGTTTGCATCAGGACGCCGTCGCTGCGTTCTCCGTTCAGCGGACGGGCCAGGGCCAGTAGGCCAGGCCGTCGACCGGCGGCGCCTGCTCGGTGGCCTCCTGGGGCGAGTCGTAAAACCGATAAGCGTTGCTCAGGCCGCCGTGCTCGAAGACTCGGGCCATCCGGGCCGAGGGACAGGTGATGCGCAGCGAGCCTTCGCATGCCTTGATGCGTTTGGTGATCGCGACGATGGTGCCCAGGCCCACGGAGTCCAGGAAGGGCACGAAGCACAGATCGAGGACGAAGTTGCGGTGTCCTTCGCCGAGCAGCTCGATGACCGCCTGGCGGAGCGTGGCGTGGGTGTGGACATCGACGTCGCCGTCGACCTCGACGACGGTCCAGCCATTGGCCGTGTCGCAACTGACGGCGATCTGCTCGGTACGGGCGATGGTCCAGCGCATGGCCCATCCCTCCTCGGTTCCGGACGGTGCCGGGCCCCCTGCGACGCGTTGCACACTCGCCGATGCCTGTGCCGGGTGCAGATGCCGCCTGTCTTCATCATGAACGCCGCGTGCGCGGCCGGCACCCTCATCCCGGCGCGCCAGACCTACGAGGGCCGCTTCGACCACTCGGCGGTCACCACCGGCACAGTCGAGGACCTGCCGGGCCGCGACCCCCTCCACCTCGGCACCTGGGCCGCCGCACATCGCCGGGGACTGCTCGACCAGCTGTCCTGACAGACAGCTGCGACCTACGGATCACGTCGTTGCGGCGGCGGCCGCCTGCTTCAGCAGGGCGTTCAGCAGATGCACATCCGGCCTGCGGGCGGTGCCGGTGCGGATGACCGTGTAAACGGTACGGGTGACCGGGGCGAGGAGCGGGTGCACGCTGACCTCCTGCTGTTCACCGATGGCCGGCCGAGGAGCGAGCGCGACACCGGCCCCGGCCGCCACGACGCATGCGCCCCGCGGCCCCTCCCGCCCGGCCGCTTTCCGCCTCACCGGGCAGGGCTGCGGCCGGGCCCTTCAGTGTCCAGCCCTCCGCGGTCACATCCGCGTACACCTCGCCTTGGGTGACCGGCTCGCCGCAGTGGGCGCAGACCGCCCGGGGGGTGAAATCGTGGTCGTGGTGGCGCAGCTTCATGGGCGGGGAGGTGGTGAGCCAGCGATCCCCCCAGCGCAGCAGTTCACGGATGACGCCGAGCAGGTCGCGGCCGGCCTCGGTGAGGTAGTAACCGTCGTGGCGCGGGTCATCGGGCAGCGGGCGGCGCTCCAGGACACCGTCCGCGACCAGACTCTTCAGCCGGGCGGACAGGCGGTCGGTGGGGGCTCCGGTGTTCTTGGCGATCTGACGGAAGCGATGGTTGCCCAACGCTGCACCGAACCTGTGGAGTCTCGTCGTGGCACGAGCCGTCCAAGCGGTGGGCGCAGCGGCACAGCTGCCCACCTCCCTGGCCCTCCTGCTGGCCTCCGTACCGGAGCAGGGCCGCACGCGCGCCACCCGCAACTGGGCGGCCGTGGGGGGACTCGCCGCCGCGGGCCCCGTCGCCGGCGGTCTGCTGGTCCAGGTCGACTGGCGCTGGGTTTCGTGATCAACGTTCCCACCGGCATCGCCACCGTGGCAGCGGGACTGCGTGTCCTGCCCGCCACCGCACGGAAGGAAGAAGGCCGCCTGCCCGACCTGGCGGGCGCTGTGCTGATCACCCTCGCCATAGCCGCCCTGTCCGGCGCGCTGGTGCAGGCACCGGACTGGGGCTGGCTGGACAGCCGGAGCCTGCTGCTCTTCACCCTCGCACTGGCCGGCACCGCTGCCTTCACCCGCCGCTCGCTCCGGCACAGCCGCCCGCTGTTCGAGCTGCCTCTGCTGCGCCTGCCCCAGTTCGGCGCCGCGAGCATCGGCACGTTCGTCTTCGGGATCGCCTTCGCCATCATGCTTTTGTCGAACGTCCTGTGGTGCCAGGACATCTGGCACTGGAGCGCCCTGCGCACCGGCGTGGCCATGGTGCCCGGCCCCGCCCTGGTCCCCGTCGTCACCCTGCTCACCGCACGCGTCGCGCAGCGCCTCGGCCACGGACCTCTGATCACCACGGGCGGACTGCTCTTCGCCGCCGCCATGCTGTGGCGTACCTGCTTCGCCTCCCTAGAAGCCGGCTACTGGCTCGACCTGCTGCCCAGCCAGGTCCTCGGCGGGATGGGAGTGGGACTGGCCCTGGGGACCCTGGTCGCCGCAGGGGTCAGCTCCCTGCCCGGACACCGGGCCGCCACCGGGTCCGCATTGGTCAACTCCGTACGCCAGATATCCGCGACCGTGGCCGTCGCGCTCCACGTCGCCGCCGTCGGTGCGCACGTCGGCCCCGCGCAGCGACAGGACTTCCGCATCGCCTGGCTGGTGGCGGCGGCACTGAGCGCCGCGACGGCCGTCGTCGGCGCGCGGATCACCCGCGCCGCCACACGCACGAGAAAGGTCCTGGCTCCGGCAGCCACCCAGGCCACCCGCCTCACCGACACGCACTGAACCGCTCTCCCCCAAAGCCCCGCCGCTCGGCGACGCGGTGGAGAACACGGACACATGACACGCATTCTCATCGTCGGCGCATGCGCCACCGGCGGCTGTCTCGGCCGTGCTGTCCCGCAGGGGACGGGTGAAGCCGGCGCGCTCGTCGGCCGCCCGCCTTCCGGAGGTCTGGCGGACGTGCTCCCGGCCTCGCCTCGGGCCCCGTTCGGCCGGCGGGTGTCCTCCCCGCCACGCGAGGGTGCTCCGGCGGCGACCGCGGTGCCGCGCGCCGGCCGCCGCCGGAGCGGGCGGGCCGGTGCCACCGGCATCACCCGTTCGAGCAGCTGCCGCAGACGGTCGGGCACCGGAGTGCGCACCACCGTCACGCCCGGACGCTACCGAGCGACGCCGGATGCAAACGGCGTCGGACGCAGCGTCGCCGTGAAGCTTCGGCCGTAGGCGTGTCGCGTGGTGATGTCGAGCCGGGTACCGCCGCCGACCGGGCTGACCTTGACCCCGTCGTCCGCCGAGACCGCCTTCATCGTCCGGCCGCGGACCGTGACCGAGACCGTGTCCCGCTCCATCGTCGGGTCGGACACGGCGACCTTGGTGGTGCCGTCGCGCGTCTCCTGGAGGATCACCGATGCCGGGCCGTCGGCCGAGAGCCGCCCGGCGTGGTGGGTGCCCGGTGCGAAGACGTTGGCAGCCACGATGCGCAGCTTCGCCTGCTGCACGGCCTGGATCCGCGGGGTGTTGGCCAGAACGGACACCGGGCCGCCGGCGTAGGACCTCAACGCTGCTTCGGAAGCGTTCGGGACGAGGGCGTAGGCCATCGAGGTGGGTGGTGCGCCGGCCGCCTGCTCGACGGACACGGAGAAGACCTGCTTGCTCACCATGGTGTCCGGGTTGGCGGCGCGGACGAGACGGCGGCTGCGGGTGACCGTGTCGAGCGCGACGGTCGGCTGCTGCTCGTCCAGGAAGACGTATCCGACCGCGGTGCCCTGGCCGGTGTCGGCGTAGCGCAGCCAGGCCAGCGGGGCCGTGCCCGGTCCCAACCAGGCCCTGCCGTCGCGCAGTTCTCCCGTGAGAGTGACGACGTCCGAAGGGTCGGCGATCCGGCTGTCGATGGTCGTCGTCACCGGGCGTCCCGCCCGGTCACCCACCCCGGCGGCGAGGACGACGATCTCGTCGTCGAACATGAACCACGACTTCGTCGCCTCGGCGTTGCGGTAGACGACGAAATCGTCGGGAAGGGTGCCGGCTTGTTTCGCGGCATACGCCGCGTCGTCGGCCTGGACGTATCCGGCGGCGCCGTACGCGCCGAGGCTCGCGCCGCCGGAGAAGGTGTTGGTGCCGCGGGGGAAGTACACGTAGGTGTTCTGCGACTCGGAGGAGGACGTGAACCCGCGTTCGGGGTTGTCGTACCACTGAGTGCCGTAGAGCTCGGGAATCGTCTTGCGGCTCTCGACGGGAGCGGTGACGCCGGCGAGACGGCAGGGCGGGACGGCCGTGTAGTAGTCGACGCCGAAGGCCTGGGTCTGGTCCTGACCGGACAGGTAGAGGTGGTAGGCGCCGTCGCCCTGGAACCATGGCATGAGGTTCTCGCCGCTCATGTACTCGTACTTGCTGATCCTCGTGGAACTGCGGGCCAGAGCGAAGGCGTAGCCGGGTCGCCGGTGGACGGTCCTGTCCATCGCGTTGAACGCCACGTTGCGTGCAGGGGGGTTGAGGTCCTTGGCCGGGACCGACGCATCGGCGAGGAGGGCGGCGTAGCGGGCGATGCTCACCGGGGAGACGAAGCTCACGGGGTCGGGTGCGGCCTTCGACGTCCGCGCGAGGTATGTGACGTAGCCCTGCAGGGCCGTGGCGTCGGTACCGGACGCGCAGTCGGAGAGATCGACGACGGCCTCGACGACGGAGGCGACGGAGTCGTACCCGGTGGCGGTCCGGGACACCGCACGGCCCTTGACCATGTCCATCATCCAGCCCTCGAAGATCAGGGGAGCGAAGCCGTCGACCACCCAGGTGTGTACGGTGCCGGCGAGGCCGTCGATGTCCTGGGCGTAGCTCGTGCCATGAAGGATCTTGAGGGTCTGGACGACGCGGGTGAGCAGTCCGGTGCCGTAGGAGCCGGTGTAGGCGACGGAGGAGTGCTGGATGAACGAACCGTCGGCGTAGAAGCCGTCGGTGACGCCGTGCCGGGGGTGATACGGATCGACCGTCGCGAAGACGGTCAGCTGGTCGGTGATGGCCTTCCTGATGCGGGCGCCGTCGTCGAGCACGGCGCCCTGCAGTATCCGGTTCGTGGTGATGTCGGCAAGGTTGGCTCCGGTGTGGAAGCGCGAGTCGAGGTCGACGTCGCCGTCCTTGCCGTTGCGCAGGTAGGCGTCCATCGAGGCGACGTAGGCGGCGGTGAGTCCGGGCCGGTACTTTGCGAGGTGGTCCTTGAGCAGGACGAGGATCTTGCTCACGTGGGAGGAGATGCCGATCTCCCAGGTGAACCAGTTGCCGTAGTAGCCCTTCGACGGGGTGCCGTAGTAGTCGTCGTAGAGCCGGGCCAGGCCGTCGACGACCCGTGTCTGGACGGCCACGTTGTCGCGGAGACCGGACGCCGTGGCGCCGGGCGTGCGGGTCGCGAGGGCGATCTCGTAGAGGTACTGGAACGATCTGGTCAGGTTCGTGTCGCTGGTGCCGAGGGGGACGCCCCGGAACAGCTCACCCTGCCCGGCTTCGTCCATCGCGGTCAGCCGGGCCCGGGCGGTCGCGTCGATGGCCGCGAGTTTGCCACTGACCTCCGGCCGGGCGTTGGAGTCCGCGGTGCCGGCGAACATCGCGACGACGTTGTCGAGCAGTACGGCGTGGTCGGCGGCCGCGTCGGCGGGCCGGGGCACCGCCCATGCCCGGAGCGGCCGCGTCACTGCCAGCAGGGTTGCTGCGGGGAACAACGACAACAGAGCACGACGTGAGGTCTGCACGGGCCGCTCCAAGGCTCGACCGTAAGGCGCTTGCCGCATCCAACCAACTGTGAGTCCGCCTGTCACCGGTGCTGTGACCGCGAAGGTTCGCCGGGAAGCTCGCGGTGTCCGGAGCGGTGCCGCGTGGGAGGCCGTGCCGCCGGCTCCCGGATTGTGGCGATGGCCGACGGAAGGCAGGGTGGTTTCGAGACGGGTCCACGGAGGTGTGGCGCATGTCGGAGAGGAACCCGGAGCACGCAACCACCAACGAGGTCTCCCTGCCGCCCGAGGTACAGGTGCTGCAGGAGGTCACTCCGCCCTTCTTTCCCGAAGGCGGTTCGGGAACGACCATTCTCGTCGAGTGGCCTCCCGGCCACCCTGGGCTCCCTCCGCATCGCCACTCGGGCCCGGCGTTCGGCTACGTTGTGGAGGGCGCGCTCCGGTTCGAACTCGAGGGCGAGCCGGAGCGTGTGGTCCAGGCCGGCGGGACGTTCTGGGAGCCGGGCGGTGACGTGATCCACTATCAGGACGGCAACGCACTGTCCGACGCGCCGACCACGTTCGTGGTGACCATGCTGTGCGCGCCGGGCCGGCCGATGCTCACCTTGGTCGACGAGGAGGAGCTGACCGAACGGGCGCACCTGCGCGCCCCGCGTCCGTCCGAAGGCTGACCGGCGAGATCGCTGGTGTGACGCCCGGAAGACCGGTCCGGGAGCACCGCGCCTGTCGCTCTCGCCATGCCGCTGCGCCGGGCGCACGGCGAAAGAGCGTCAGGCCTGTCGATCGGGTTCGGAAACGCCGCGGCACGTGACGCCCGCACCGGGCGGGCTCCGCTCGTCGAGACGGTCACCTTCGTCGACGGTCTGCGGCGACGGTCTCCGAGGCCGCCCCTCCTCAGTCGATCGACGCGCATGTCACCCCGGCGTATGGCGGCATATATGGCATATGTGCCTGCGACAACGTAATCTCCATCTCCACGAAAGGCGTGTCATGAGGATCGCAGTCATCGGCGGCACCGGGCTCATCGGGTCGCAGGTCGTCACGAACCTGAACGCCGCCGGTCACGAGGCGGTACCCCACTCGCAGTCCACCGGCGTCGACATCATCAGCGGCCGGGGAGTGGACGAGGCGATGGCGGGCGCCGACGTCGTCGTCAACGTGACGAACTCCCCGACCTTCGACGAAGCCTCGCTCGCCTTCTTCCGGACGTCGATGGACAACCTGCTGGCCGCGGCCCACAAGGGCGGTGTCGGTCACTTCGTCATCCTCTCGATCGTCGGCGTGGACCAGGTACCGGAGCTGGACTACTACCGGGCCAAGACGCTCCAGGAGCAGATCCTCGCGGCCGGCCCGGTCCCCTACTCGATCGTCCGCGCCACGCAGTTCATGGACTTCATGGACACCGTGCTGTCCTGGACAGCCGACGACGACACCGTCCGGTTGCCCGCCACGCCGATCCAGCCGATCGCCTCCAAGGACGTGGCGCGGGCGGTGGCGGAGGTCGCCGTGGGCGACCCGGTGAACGGCATCCACACCATCGCCGGCCCCGAGGTCTTCCCCCTGGACGAGCTGGGCCGGATCACCCTGGCCCACAAGGGCGACAACCGCACCGTCGTCACCGACCCCACCGCCGGCATGTTCGCGGTCGTCAAGGGTGACGTCCTCACCGACAGGAACGCCCACCTCGCTCCCACCCGCTACACCGATTGGCTCTCCTGACCTGCTCGCGCCCTCTGAGGTGCGCGGACCGCCGCGCGGGAGGCCGCCGGCCGGCGTCGGCTACGGCCGCTTCTGGTCGTCGTACTCGGTCAGTCCGGCGTCCAGCAGCGCGGGCTGGTAGGTGCCCGCCGCCTTGGAGAGCCAGCGCAGGCTGTGGTAGCCGACCAGGACCAGGAGGGTGCCCAGGGCGATGCCGCTGAGCTCGAAGGTGTGGGTGATCTTCAGGCTGACGCCGCCGATGCCCACGATCAGCCCGGCCGCCGCCGGTATCAGGTTGAGCGGGCGGCCGAAGTCGACCTTGTTGCGGATCCAGATCTGGGCGCCGAGCAGGCCGATCATGCCGTAGAGGATGACGGTGATGCCGCCGAGGACACCGCCCGGGATCGCCGCGACGAAGGCGCCGAACTTCGGGCACAGGCCGAAGAGCAGCGCGAAGAACGCCGCGCACATGTAGGCCGCGGTGGAGTAGACGCGGGTGGCGGCCATGACGCCGATGTTCTCCGCGTACGTGGTCGTCGCCGGGCCGCCGGCCACCGTCGAGACCATGGTCGCCGCGCCGTCCGCCATGATCGCGGTGCCGAGTTCGTCGTCCAGCGGGTCGCCCGTCATCTCGCCGACCGCCTTGATGTGGCCGGTGTTCTCCGCGACAAGCGCGATCAGGACCGGCAGGGCCACGACGATCGCGGAGGCGCTGAACGCGGGGGCGTGCAGGTCGGGGAAGCCGACCCAGGCGGCCTGCTTCACCGCGGTCAGGTCCAGACGCCAGTGGTCGGTCACCTTGCCGCTGCCGTCCACCGAGTGGATCTTGCCCGCGGTCAGGTCCAGGATCCAGGACAGGACGTATCCGAAGACCAGCCCCAGGAAGATCGCGATGCGCGACCAGAACCCGCGCAGCACCACCAGGGCGAGCCCGGTGAACAGCAGGGTGGCGAGTGCGGTCCACTGGTCCTGCGGCCAGTAACTGGAGGCGGCCACCGGGGCGAGGTTGAAGCCGATCAGCATGACCACGGCACCCGTGACCGCGGGCGGCAGCACGGCGTGGACCACCCGCGAGCCGAGGAACCGGATGACGAGGCCGACCACCGCGAGGGCCAGACCCACGACGAACAGGGCGCCGGTCAGCTCGGCCGGGCCCCCGCCCTGGCTGCCGATGACGGCGGCGACTCCGACGAAGGAGAGCGACGACCCCAGATAGCTGGGCACCCTCCCCCGCGTGATCACCAGGAACAGCAGGGTCGCCACACCCGAGGCCATCAGGCCCAGGCTGGGGTTGAGGCCCATGAGCACCGGGGCGACGAAGCACGCGCCGATCATGGAGACGACGTGCTGTGCGCCCAGGCCGATCGTGCGGGTCCAGGTGAGCCGCTCTCCCGGCCGGACGACCTCACCCGGATTCAGGTGCCGCCCGTCGCCGTGCAGCTTCCAACCGAAACCCGACATCTGGAAACGCTCCGTTCGTTTTACTGCCGCACGAAAATACAAGACGCCTGGCCACCTGACCGAATCGATCGCGGTGCGCCCCTCGTGGGCCGGCGACTCGTCCGGCACCCCCGCCGCCGCGCGCACGGCACCGAGGGCCGTGCGAGGCCCCGTCGCGGCAGTGCGACACGCGCGAGGTTCCCCCGATCCGGGGAAGTGCGGGGCCGACAGGAGCCGGAGGCGGGCCGGGCCTGGGACTCTGCCCGCATGGGGCAATCGGCACAACTCATCCGCCGCCCGGACACAGTGGACAGCGTGCTCGCCCGGATGCGCGCGCTGGACGCCGCACTGCCGAAGCGGGACGGGATCGCGGTGTTCAACCGGGTCTACCTCACCGTCACCGAGGAGGTGGCGCGGAGCCTGACGACCGGGCGGTTCCGGGATCCGCGGGCCACCGCGACGCTGGACGTGCACTTCGCGGTGCGGTATCTCGACGCCGTGGACGCGGCGGACGCGGGGCGGCGCCCGCCCGCCTGCTGGCGGCCGCTGATCCGGTTCCGCCGGCATCCGGGGATCCGCCCGCTGCAGTTCGCACTGGCCGGCATCAACGCGCACATCGGTCACGACCTGGCCCTGGCCGTCGTGGACGCCTGCCGGGCCCTGGACTGCGAACCGGCCGATCTGGAGAACGACTACGACCGGGTCGGCGACCTGCTCGTCGCCCTGGAGGAGAGGGTCCGCGAGGATCTGATGCCCGGCCCCGACCTGCTGGAGCTGGCCGACCCGCTCACCCATCTGGTGGACGCGTGGAGTCTGGAGCAGGCCCGCAGCGCCGCCTGGTCGGCCGCGCGGGCCCTGTGGGCACTGCGCCGGCTGCCCGACCTGGCGGAGGAGTTCGCCGAGCGGCTGGACGCGGCCGTCGGGTTCGCCGGACGCATGATGCTCACGCCGCTGTCGGCCTGACCGGGCGGCCAGGGATCCGCGCGGCCGCACCCGTACGGCACTCGGACGACCGACGGTACGCATCCGCCGCAGACCGCGGCAGGCCCGGGAATGCACCGTCGTCACCTTGCGTTGCACCGTCGACACGTTCGATGACGAAGGAGGGCACATGGCGACCCGGCTGGGCCTCGGCCTCCCCCAGTACCATCGATTCCACCTGGGCAGAGACGTTCCCGACGTGGCGCGCGCCGCGGAACGCATCGGCTACGACAGTGTGTGGGTGTACGAGCGGGCCCTGTTCCCCGAGCCCGCCACGCAGGGGCTGTACGGCATCGAGGGCATGCCGTGGCCCGACTCCTATCGGCATGTGGCGGACCCGATCGTCACGCTCGCCTTGGCCGCGGCGGCCACCGAACGGGTCGAGCTGGGCAGTGGCGTGCTCGTGGCGCCTTTGCACCTGCCGCTCCAGCTCGCCAAGGCGCTGGCCTCGCTGGACGCGGCCAGCGGCGGCCGGGTGATCGCCGGCCTCGGCACCGGTTGGTCCCTGGACGAGTACGCGGCCACGGGCGTGAGGCCGTTCGAGGAGCGCGGGTCCGTGCTCGACGAGGTGCTCGACGTGTGCCGGGCGGTGTGGGGCCCCGACCCGGTGCGCTACCGGGGCCGGATCACCACGATCGAGTCCGCCGCGATCGGGCCCAAGCCGGCCCGCCCCATCCCGATCCTGCTGGCCGCCGGCTCGCGGAAGGCCCGCGAACGTCTGGTGGACCGCGCCGACGGCTGGCTGCCCGTCTCCTCGGGCGTGGACGGCATCGCCCGCCAGTGGAAGGCGCTGCAGGAGCTGGCCGCCGAACGGGGTCGCACGCGGCCGCTCCGCACGGTGCTGCGGACCAACGCGCACTACACGCCCGAAGGCCACCGGGGCGACGACCGGCCCCCGTTCCACGGCAGCGCCGACCAGATCGTCGAGGACGTGGTCGCCCACGCGGCCATCGGCCTGGACGAGATCCTGGTGGACCTGCAGAGCGGGGTCCGCGACGCCGAGGAGCTGAAGGACCTCGCAGCGGAGGTGTACGAGAAGGTCCGGGCAGCCGGAGTCTGACCGGGCACGCCGCGCTCCCGGAACGTCCTCGCCGGGCCCGCCCCGCACAGCCCGCGGGCCCGGCAGGACCACGCCGAGTGACGATCTAGTCCTCCGGCAGTTCCACCGGCGCGATCTCGTCGAAGACGTCGCCCGGGCCGGGGTTGGACGGGTCGGTCGAGCCGCCGAGGTGGTGCATGACGCCCCAGACCGCGTTCAGCGCGGT
>Ga0164243_10005858_pt1 | contig 18700 bp, 19 predicted proteins | sample OricompcompostOP_FD_108781 | JGI IMG/M metagenome (GOLD analysis project Ga0164243, IMG submission 108781) | Organic Plus compost microbial communities from Emeryville, California, USA - Original compost - Organic plus compost (OP) | ecosystem: Engineered > Solid waste > Mixed feedstock >... | reverse complement strand
GGATTCTTAAACACCGCGCGTGCAATGGTAAGGCGCTGACGCTGGCCGCCGCTGAGTTTCATGCCGCTGTCGCCAATGGAAGTATCATAGCCGTTTTCCAGCCGCTCGATGAATTCGTGCGCATTGGCGATTTTGGCAGCGCGGATCACATCTTCCAGCCTGGCGTCCGGATAGCCGAAGGCGATATTATTGAACACCGTATCGTTGAAGAGGATAGCCTGCTGTGATACTACGCCCATGAGGCTACGAAGATCATCCAGTTTCAGGTCCCGCACATCTTTACCATCGATGGTAACAGTGCCTTCCTGCACATCGTAAAACCGTGGTAATATATCGGCCATGGTGGATTTACCGGCTCCGCTCCTGCCCACCAGCGCAATGATCTGGCCTTTTTCTATCGTCAGGTTCACATTTTTCAGCACAGGTGTTTGCTCATATGCGAAGGTGACATTGTTGTACACGATGGAATGCTCGAAGGCTTTCACCGGGAGGGCATCCGGCTTTTCCCGGATAGCCACCGGCGTATCCAGTACATCGAAGATGCGCTCGCTGGATACAAGGCCTTTTTGAATATTTGTAATTGAAGTGGAGATATTCTTGGCCGGCTGGAGGATCTGCGAGTAAAGTATCAGGTACGTGATAAATACCGAACCGGTGAGCGTAGGATTCTCCCCAATAACCAAACTACCTCCGTAGATGATCAGGATGAGGATCACGGAAACGCCCATGATTTCAGAAATGGGAGAAGCCATTTCACGCTGGTTGTACATGGCACGGCTGGTTCTGATGAACTGGTGGTTGACATGGCCGAATTTATCCTGCATATAACGGGAAGCGCCAAACGATTGTATGATCCGGATGCCGCTGATGCTCTCTTCAAAAATGCTGATGGTTTTCGACAGCCATTCCATGCTCCAGTGGCCTTTCTTCTTCAGTTGCTTGCTGATATAGGAAATAACCAGGCCGGATATCGGGAAGTAGAACAGGGTGAACAGCGTGAGCTTGAACGATATATAGAAAAGGGTGGCGAAGGTGAAAATGATGATAAACGGATCGCGGAGAAACACCTGGATGGCGTTTACCACGTTGGATTCGATTTCCTGCACATCGTTGGACATCACGGTCAGCAAGTCCCCTTTCTTCCGGTTGTGGAAGAAGGAGAGCGACTGTTCCGTCAGTTTCTTATAGAGATCGTTGCGTACCCGTTGGAGCATGGTCATGCGCAGGCGGGTGATCACCCGTGCGCTCATGTACCTGCCGGCGTTGGCAATAATGGTACAGGATGCAATAAACAGCCCCACAAATACAAGGGCCCGCATTTTGTCCTGTATGAAGAGGGCGCTGAGGTGGTATTTGAATAGCCCGGTAAAATAATCGATCGAAAGGCTAAACTCCGGTTTAACCAGGTTCTGTGCAGCCTTTTCTGAGCTCAGCTGGTTAAACAGCAGGTCGAACAGGGGTATTAATGCCGTAAAATTTACCAGTCCGAATATGATGCCTATGATGGTATATATCACGTATTCAGGCAGGTAATGATGCAGCGGTGTAGCATATCCCAATAATCGCTTGAAAGTCTTCATTCCTGTTTCTTTAGTCTTGATTGTAAGAACAGGCAAAAATAGGTTAATTTCGCACCGGTACCCGTATTTATTAACGAAAAAACTGAACGACATGCAGGAAACTAAGAGGCAAAAACAAATTGGACAGTTAATTCAGGAGGAATTAAGTGATATCTTCCAGCGTATGGGTTTCAACGTACTGGAAGGGGGAATGATTTCCATTGCTGCCGTGAAGATGACGCCGGACCTGCTGGAGGCGAAGGTGTACCTGAGTATGTTCCAGATCAAGGATCAGGATGATATGCTGTCCCGTATCAACGAGCGTATGGGAGAAATCAAGAAGGCCCTGGGGCAGCGGGTAGGCAAGCAACTGCGCCGGGTGCCGGAGCTTACTTTCTTTTTGGATGAAACCCTGGATTATGTTTTCAAGATGGAGGAATTATTCAAAAAGATCAAGGAAGACGACTCCAACATCAAAGGAAAATCAGATATCAACAAAGACACAAAATAATAAAAGTCCCGCTACCAGCGGGGCTTTTGGCTTAATCATATGATCTGGCAATTTGCATCCCGGTATTTCTGGGCCAAGAAGTCGACCAATGCTATTAACATCATCGCCTGGGTGAGTGTGGGAGCGATTGCGGTGGGGGCCGGAGCGTTGATTGTGATCCTGAGTGTATTCAATGGCTTTGAAGGCCTGGTAAAATCCCTGTATTCTTCTTTTTACCCTTCTGTAAAGGTGGCGCCGGTGAGTGGGAAGACGATCCGGCTGGATGCCGCGCAGCTGAAACGCATTGCGGAGGTCCCCGGCGTGGCGGCCTATACGGCCGTGATTGAGGAAAAAGCCGTATTGCGGTACGGGGACGAGCCTACGATCGCCGTCCTGAAAGGGGTGGACAGCAATTACACAAAAGTGGCTGACCTAAAAGGTAAAATCGTTAGGGGCGACTTCAATACCGGCGATGAAGAAGGCTACGGGGCCGTGTTAGGGCTGGAGCTGGAAGGAGCCCTGGGGATAGACGTCAAGCATAGCCTGACGCCCGTTACGGTTTACGTGCCACGCCGTAGCGCTACTTCATTTACGATCCCGGAGGAGGCGCTGAACAGCGGCATTGTGTATCCCCGCGGGACTTTTGCCATCCAGCAGGAGTTTAACAGCAAATATGTGATTACGCATATCGCCTTTCTGCGCAAGCTGCTGGAAATGGGACCGGATGAGATGTCGGCCCTGGAAGTAGGGGCTGCTCCCGGCGTCAGCGAGGACCTGCTGAAAAAGCGGATCGCCGCGGTGCTGGGGCCGGGTTACAAGGTGCAGACCCGCTTTGAGCAGAACCAGTCGCTCTACGCCATTATGGAAACGGAGAAGTGGGTGGTATATGTGATCCTCAGCTTTATACTGGTGATTGCCGCCTTTAACATGGTCGGTTCCTTATACATGCTGGTCATTGAAAAGCAGAAGGATATTACGATTCTGAAGGCGATGGGCGCCCGCAATTCGCTGATCATGCGGATATTTTTAGCGGAGGGGCTCATCATTGCCGGGATTGGCGGGGGGCTTGGCTGCGGGCTGGGGATCATCTTCTGCCTGTTGCAGCAGCGCTTTGGGCTGATCAAGCTGGAAGGGCAGTCGTTCCTGGTGGATGCGTACCCGGTGATAATGTACTGGGGTGATTTTGTGCTGGTGTTGTTCACTATCCTCGTGATAGGAACGGCCGCGAGCTGGATACCTGCAAAGCGTGCATCCAGGGAGATGCTGGCTTTAAAGGCTACCTGATGATAGCAAAAGATGTTATAAAAGCAGCAAAGGAGGCCCTGTGGCCTCCTTTGCTGCTTTATGAAAGATGAGTTGAAATATTAGTAATCGCCCAGTGTTTCCGGCAGTTGAGCGAGCGCTTTTGCCAGTTGTTCATCGCTTGGCGCGATACCATGCCATTCGTGGTGGCCTTCCATGAAGTCAACCCCCTGGCCCATTACGGTTTTCATAATGATGCAGATAGGTTTGCCTTGTCCGGTGAGGGATTTCGCTTTTTCGAGCGTCGCCACAACTTCGTCCATGTTGTTGCCATCCATGTGAAGCACGTGCCATCCGAATACTTCGAATTTAGCGCCGATGTCGCCCAGGCCGGCTACGTCAGCGGTGGTACCGTCGATCTGTTGGCCGTTGGCATCGATGGTGATGATGAGGTTATCCACTTTATGATGCGGTGCAAACATAGCGGCTTCCCAGATCTGGCCTTCTTCCAGCTCGCCGTCCCCGTGGAGGGAGAACACGAGATGTTTATCGCCGTTGAGTTTCTTGGTCAGCGCGGCGCCGATGGCAACGCTCATACCCTGGCCGAGGGAGCCGGAGGCGATGCGTACGCCTGGCAGGTGTTCGTGGGTGGTGGGGTGCCCTTGCAGGCGGGAGTTGAGCTTGCGGAAAGTGCTCAGTTCAGCCACCGGGAAGTATCCTGAACGTGCCAGTACGCTGTAAAATACCGGGGAGATATGACCATTGGATAAGAAAAACAGATCCTGGTCCTTGCCATCCATATCAAACGGCGTAGGCTTATGATCCATAATCTTAAAGTAAAGGGCGGTCAGGAAATCGGCGCAGCCGAGGGAACCACCTGGGTGTCCGCTCTGAACACCATGTACCATTCGTACTATATCTCTTCTTACCTGTGAAGCTATATCCTGGAGCTGTGGCATGATACTTGTGATTTTAAGAGCCGCAAAACTAGAGGAATTCATAGAATTGTGGCGTTTGAATGTTTTTTTGCGGGTCCAAAATATCACAAAATCTTTATTTTTTCAGCTAATATTTACACATTTCGTTGAAATTAATATCTTTGCACTCTAACCCCCCGATAAATGGAGAATGTATTAATTGCTACCGTCCTAAGTTTTGTTGTGACCTATTTTTCAATTCCGATCCTTATTAAGGTCGCGGAATTAAAACACCTCTACGACGAACCGGACGAAAGGAAAGCTCACAAGAAGCGTATTCCCACCCTTGGCGGAATGGGCTTTTTCTCAGGCTTCATCATTGCAGCTGCGGTTTGCGTACCCGTGCTGCAAAACTCCCCCTTCCAGTACATGATGGCGGCATTTTTCATCATTTTCATGGTGGGAATGAAGGATGACATCGTTGGGTTATCTCCCCTTAAAAAATTAATCGGACAGCTACTTGCCTCATTTGCAATCATTTATCTCGGTAACCTGCAGATTTCCAACATGTATGGCTTCCTGGGTATATATGAATTGCCGGGCAGTATCAGCCTGATGCTTACCTATTTCACCTTCATCGTGGTGATCAACGCCTTTAACCTCATTGACGGGGTAGACGGGCAGGCCGGTAGCATCGGATTGCTGGTGAGCGCCATCCTGGGAGCGTATTTCCTGCACGTGGGCGAAATCACCTATGCGGTGCTGGGCTTCTCCCTGGCCGGCGGACTGGCTAGCTTCCTGATTTACAATATCTCCCCTGCCAAAATATTCATGGGCGACACCGGCTCGCTCCTGATCGGGTTGGTAAATGCCGTGCTGGTGATCAAATTCATCGACGTGGCGGGCAACCCGGCCGGTAAAATGCCGATCACCGCTACCCCGGGCGTGGCCGTAGCGATCCTGATCGTGCCGCTTTTTGATACCCTCCGGGTGTTTGCCGTAAGAATGCTGCAAGGGCGTTCGCCGTTTTCTGCCGACAGAAATCACATCCACCACTACCTGCTGGATCTGAAACTCAACCATAAGCAAACTACACTGGTATCCGTAACGGTAAATGCCGTTTACATTGCCGCAGCCTTCGCTTTACAGGGCATTGGCACCACGGCGATGGTGGTAGTGGTAGTTACCTCTGCCATGGGGCTGACCGGTATTCTGTACCTGGCCCGCAAACGCAAGCTGGCTGCCCTCGCTGAGGCGCAAACGGCCGTGAACCTCCAGGTGGCTACGCCTGAAAATGTAGCGCACCAGACTCCCCCTAAGATTTTGAGAGTGACCAACGACGGCGTATTACAGGATAAGTAAACGTCTTACCATATTTTACAAGGGTAGCAAGCATTTGCTACCCTTTTTTAGTAGCTTAAACAGTGCTATACTTTGACGATTAAAAGAAAACCTGTAGGTTTGCAGGCACTTAACTATTTATGTTATGCAAGACGATCTAACGCTTATCCTTGATGATGCAGCGGACTCGATGAAGAAAGCCATCGGGCACCTGGAAGTGGAATTGACAAAAGTCAGAGCTGGTAAAGCCAATCCACAAATTCTGGATGGTATTCATGTGGATTATTACGGCGCTCCCACTGCACTGAATCAGGTGGCCAATGTTGCTGTTGCCGATGCCCGTACGCTGACTATTCAACCATGGGAAAAAAATATGCTTCAGCCGATTGAAAGGGCGATCATCGCATCCAATATCGGTCTGAACCCTCAGAACGACGGTGTAATTATCCGTTTATTCCTGCCACCGCTCACGGAAGAAAGAAGAAGGGAATTTGTGAAAAGGGTGAACGGAGAAGGTGAACAGGCAAAAATTGCCGTTCGTAATATTCGCCGCGAAGCCATTGAAAGTATCAAAAAACTGCAGAAAGAAGGTCTGAGCGAGGATACCGCGAAGGATGCAGAGGCTGATATCCAGCAGCTGACCGACAAAAATATTGTCCTGATCGACAAGCATTGCGAAGCCAAAGAAAAAGAAATCATGTCTATCTAAGGCTGGTCGGCAATCATATTTAAAAAAGCTCCGGGTGTGTCATCCGAAGCTTTTTTTATGCTTTTTTGGCCTTGTTGACCAGGTACACGCCGAAGAGGATGATAAACATACAGGCAACCTGCATCCAGGTGATGGGTTCATTGGCCAGGAAGCCCCAGCCCATTGCCACTATCGGTAACGCATAAGTGACCATGGAGGCGGCCATCCCTCCTGCCCTGCGGATCAGCAGGTAAAATAGCACGGCGGCCACGCCGGTACCCATAACGCCCAGTATCAACCCCGCTCCCAGCGAGCGCCAGGGCGCCGCCGGCCCGGCAAACTGTGGAAAGAAATCCGTAAATATTAATACCGGCAGGGTAAACATGCCACAGAAGAACATGGCGATCGATCCCAGTTGTAAGGAGCCGAAGCCTTGCAGGTGGTGCCCTACCAGGCTGATGTTGGCCCCATAGCTGATAGTGGCTGCAATGACCAGCAGGCCATAATACCAATATTTATCTGTTGCAACACCTTTGCTGCTGAAGAGGAGCACTACTCCCAGCAGGCCTACGCAAACGCCGGTTAGCTGTTTCTTTTTGATGGGCGCCTTGAAGATAAGGAAGCCGGTAACGAGGGCCATCAGCGGGGTGAGCGAGTTGAGGATGCCGGCCAGGGAGCTGTCGATCCGGGTTTCGGCCAGGCAAAAGAGGAAGGCCGGGATGCCGTTGCCCAGCAGGCCGGATAGGATGATAATGGGTAATTTACGTATAGGCGTTGCCTTCAGGGCCTTGGGAAGGAAGGGCAATAGCGCCAGGCCGGCGGCTACCAGTCGCAGACTGGCTACCTGGTAAGGCGTAAAGGCTTCCAGCCCTATTTTCATTAAGATGAAGGAGCTACCCCAGGTGAGCGACAATAGCAGAAATATGCCCCAGTTTACTATTCGTTGGTTCAAGCGGCAGAATTTTATGACAGCAAAGGTGAGATTATACGATCAGATATCAAAAAGAATAGGTGCTAAGTCAACACTACTGGCTACATTTTGTTACATTTAAATTAAGAACCAAATAGCTATGGGCAAAATCAAGTTAGCAGACATCAAAACTTCAGCACCCAAAAAATTTGATAAAGACAAAACCAAGGCCCTTACCAAAGAGATATTGGAGGAGTTGGACGAGTTACAGAACTTAATGTACGCAGAGCATAAGCATAGCGTATTGCTGATTGTGCAGGGCATGGACGCCAGCGGCAAGGACGGCGTAATAAAGAACGTTACCGGCACGTTAAATCCGCAGGGCGTTACCGTTCATTCCTTTAAAGCGCCTACCCCTGAAGAGGCGGATCACGATTTCCTCTGGCGCGTACATCAGCATGCTCCGGGAAGGGGCATGATCCAGGTGTTTAACCGGTCGCACTACGAGGATATCCTCATCCAACGGGTGCATAAGTGGATAGATGATAAAACCGCCTATAAGCGGATGGATGCTATCAATGATTTTGAGAAGTTGCTGGCAGTGCACGGGAACACGCAGATCCTGAAATTTTACCTGCACGTATCCCACGAAGCGCAGCAGCAGCGCCTCGTAGAGCGTACGGAAGATCCGCGGAAAATGTGGAAATACAATGAGAAGGACCTGGAAGAGTCAAAGCTCTGGGACAAATACATGAGCGCGTATGAGGATGCGATCAACAACTGTAACTACATCCCCTGGATGGTCGTGCCGGCAGATCAGAACTGGTACAAGGAATACCTGATTGCGTTAACGTTGAGGGATACACTAAAATCCCTGAAGATGAAATATCCCCGTCTGAAGAAATAATAGATTGTCAATGAATGCGTTCCGTATTTAAATACTACTTTTGTTTACAGAAACTTTAACCACTAAAACCTTTCATTATGTCGTTCATTAAGGAGTTTAAAGAATTTGCTTTAAAGGGCAATGTAATGGATCTTGCTGTGGGTGTGATTATTGGAGGCGCTTTTGGAAAGATCGTTACATCACTCGTGGATAACTTATTGATGCCTATCGTTAGTATTTTCTTAAACGGTGTGAACTTTAAGGACAAATTCACTGTGTTATCCTTCGATAACACCACCAACTTCAAAACGCTGGAAGAGGCCAAGGCGGCAGGTGTAAACGTGCTGGCCTGGGGAGCGTTCCTCCAAAGCGTGCTTGATTTCGTGATTATCGCTTTCTGTATTTTCATGTTGGTGAAATTCATGAACAGGCTTACCCGTAAGAAAGAAGAAGCCCCTGCTCCTGCTGAACTTACCACCCAGGAGAAACTGCTCATCGAAATCCGCGATGCTATCAAATCCAAATAACCTTATCGCATATACGCTGTAATGATTTAGAAAAGGATCATGCCTGCGGGCATGGTTCTTTTCTTTCCTGCTTTTGTATAATCCAAACTTAAATATCAAATAGATGAGAAAATTTACTTTATCCATAGCATGCCTGCTGTGCGTGTTTGTGTTTACGGCGCAGGCACAAAATGACTGGATGAAGACGGACCGGGATGAAGCGGCCAAGAAGCTGAAGAAGAGAGATGATAAAGATACTATCCCCAAGCTCTGGTTCAAGGGAATGAACATTAACGTGAACATCAACCAGGGCTCCCTGAGTAACTGGGCTGCGGGGGGCGACAACTTTTCCTTTTCGCTGGGGTCCACCATTTTTGCGTGGGCTAATTATAAAAATGGGCGGAGAGAATGGAGTAACGTGGCAGACCTGGCCTACGGTTATATCAATACCACCAGTTTGGGCAGCCGTAAGAGTGACGATCGCATTGACCTGACCTCCAAATATGGCTATGATATTGGCAGAAACTGGTTTGTAAGCGGGCTGGTGAACCTCAGGACCCAGTTTACCGACGGTTACCTGTACCCATCTGATACTACGCCGCAGTTTAACTCTACGTTTTTTTCCCCTGCCTATGTGCTGGTATCTCCGGGTTTTGATTACAAGCCCAATAAGGATTTTTCCCTCTTCCTTTCTCCCATTACGGCCCGTTTCGTAGTGGTGATGGACCAATACCTGTCCAGAATGGGTGCTTTTGGCGTGGATTCAGGCAAACACATGAAATATGAGATGGGTGCTTATCTCTCTGCCAATTACATCAAAACATTTGCAAAGAATATGACATATAAGGGCCGGTTAGACCTTTTCTCCGACTACCGGCATAACCCGCAGAATGTGGATATGTTCTTAACCAACGCATTGGAACTGAAGGTGAACAAGTGGATTTCCGCCCTGCTTACCCTGGACATGATCTATGACGATGACACGAAGATCAAGGACAGCAAAACCGGCGTGGAAGGAGCCCGACTGCAGATCAAGCAGGTAATCGGGATCGGGTTTACGGCGAAGTTTTGATTAGCGGGAATTTTGTTATTTTTGATATATGCAGGGGCTGAATTTTCAGCCCCTGCGATAATTAAACAGATACCGTGGCTGAACAATCTACCTACAAAATAGTACTACCGCAGTTCGAAGGACCGTTTGACCTGTTGTTGTTTTTCATCGAGCGCGATGAACTGGATATTTACAATATCCCCATCAACAAGCTGACGCAGGACTTCCTGGATTATATCCATCATATTGAGTCGCTCAATATTGAACTGGCGAGTGAGTTCATCCTGTTTGTATCCACGCTGATGCGTATCAAAGCCAAGATGCTTTTGCCGCGCAAGGAGCTGGATGAGCAGGGGAACGAGATTGATCCGCGACTGGAGCTGATTGATAAGATCCTGGAATACAAGCGTTACAAGCAGGCGGCCATGGAACTGGCTGAAATGGAGGCGGAGCGGCTGCTGGCGGTGAAGCGCGGAAATATCCAGAAGGAGCTCGCTGAAATCGGCGAGGCTACCAGCGAGGGCACAGAAGTGCAGACGCTTACCCTTTTCAAACTGGCGAAAACGTTTGAAAAGGTGATGCAGCGTATGAAAGAGCGGGATAACAAGCCCCAGCACGTGGTGTACAAGTACGATTATACCATGGAAGGTTCCAGGATGTACATGGAGGAGCTGGCCCGCGCTGAAAGGACTTTATCTTTTGAAAAAATCTTTGATCACTGTAAAGACAGGGTGCATGCCATCTTCCTCTTCCTCAGTATGCTGGAACTGGTACAGATGAAGCATTTGGGCATTATGGTGGGCGAAGGCAGAAATAACTTTATTATTGAATACATAGATCCTTCCGACAGGGAGGAAGAACCTGCAGGAGTAGTAATCGATGGCTGAGAAACGTGGTAATATTGAAATTGTGTCCTTACCGGATTATGCGCATACCAATCCTACTTTTATCGTATCCGGATTGTGCGAGTTGGGAAATACTTTTTTCCAGCAGATAGGCGTGCCGCACCGGCATGATTTCTACACCATTTATTGGATCAAAAGCGGAAAGCTCACCCAGACGATTGATTCGGTAGTGCATGAGGTGAAGGAAAATACCCTGTTCTTCCTGGCGCCGGGCCAGGTGCACAACATCCGGTCCAGCGAGAAGATTGAAGGCTATATGATCGCCTTCCAGGATGCTTTTATGTGCCTGCGGGATCAGTCGCAGGTCTCCGCCATTAAATCCAGCCTGTTTTTCAATAACCAGTTTAGCTCCATTATCCGGCTTAACGAAGAAGAATCAAAGGATTTTGAAGCGGTAATCAGCCTTATGATGAAGGAACTGAGCCTGCAGGAGCCTGATTATGATACCGCCCTGCATGGCCTGCTCCGTTATTTCCTGGTACTGGCTTCCCGGGTGAAAGGGGAAAGCGTTATTTCCACACCGGAGCAAACCAGTGCGCACAACAGCTCTATCTTCCTGAATTTCAAGAATTTAATTGAGGAGAAGTATGTAGAGCTGAAAAATGTTTCGGATTACGCTAATTTATTATATATCAAGCCGGTGCTGCTGAATGAAATCAGCAAACAATTATCCGGGATTACCGCCGGGGAGCATATCCGTAACCGGGTGATCCTGGAAGCCCAGCGCTATTTGCATTTTACGGATCTTACCGCGAAGGAGATTGCGTATAAGCTGGGGTTTGAAGACCCGCATTATTTCAGCCGGTTTTTTAAGAAGTACACGAACCAGAGTCCTTCCGAGTTTAAGGAGGCGTCGAGGGCGGTGAATCCGGCGGAATAACCACAAAAAACCCAGGCTTTTTACCTATTCATATCACCTCCCCGGGAACCTTCCCCAAAAAAAGTCCATTACTCCCTGAGTTTTATCCATTTTACATCGATGTTGCAACACGTAATTTTGTATCGTCTTAACAGGAGGACAATATGAAAACAGTAAAACATGTAACAGACATCTATAAAGCACCTGCCCCTCACATGGTAGGCGATGGTTTCAGGGTACACAGCGTACTGCCCGGAGGTACCAGGAATGAAGGTAACCGCGTAAGCCCGTTCATCTTAATGGACTACGGCGCGCCTGCCTACTTCCCTCCCACCAACAGGCCCCGCGGTGTGGACCAACACCCGCACAAAGGGTTTGAAACCGTTACAGTGGTGTACCAGGGAGCCCTGGAACACCGCGACTCCACCGGCAGCTACGGTAAACTGGCGCCCGGCGATGTGCAGTGGATGACTGCCGCAAATGGCATCGTACACGAAGAAAAACATGAAACAGCCTTCAGCAAACAAGGCGGAAAGGTAGAAATGGCGCAGCTCTGGGTAAACCTGCCTAAAGCGTATAAATCTGAGCAGCCGCATTACCAGAACCTGACCAAAGCGGAAATCCCCGTTGTACAACTGTCCGATAACAGCTACCTGCGTGTGATCGCCGGTGAATTCAACGGCCAGAAAGGCGCTGCCAGCACCTACTCCCCGGTAAACGTACTGGACGTGCAGTTGAAAAAAGGCGATACCGTAACGGCTGCCTTCCCTGCGCATTTTAACACCATGGCAGTGATCATGCACGGACAGGCTGATTTTGACGGAACAACCGGCACTGCAGTAGAAACGCTCTTCTTCGATAAAAATGGTACCGACATTACCATCACCGCCCTGGAAGACGCTTCCATCCTGCTGCTTAGCGGCGAACCTATTGATGAGCCGATCTTCGCATATGGCCCGTTTGTGATGAATAATGAAGAGGAAATCGTCCAGGCCATCGAAGACTATAACGCCGGCAAGATGGGATTCCTGTAATACAGCATTAATATCTCCAGAAAAATAAAAAACAATTTATAACACACAAAAACACAGTATATGACAACCTGGAAAATAGATCCTACTCACAGCGACGTTCAATTCAAAGTGAAACACCTGATGATCACTACCGTTACCGGACAGTTCGGCGCTTTCGATGCTACCATGCAAACAGATGGCAGTGATTTCTCCAATGCGAAAATCACTTTCGAAGCGGACGTTAACAGCATCACTACGCAGAATGCGCAGCGCGATCAACACCTGCTACAGAGCGACTTCTTTGAAGCGGAAAAGTATCCTAAACTGAAATTCGTTTCCACTGAAGTGAAAAAAGTAGATGATGAAAACTATAAACTGATCGGCGACCTCACCATCCGCGACAATACCCGTCCGGTGGAACTGAAAGTGGAATTTGGCGGCGAAGTGGTGGATCCATGGGGTCAGACTAAAGCAGGTTTTGAACTCAGCGGTAAAATCAACCGTAAAGATTTCGGCCTCACTTTCCATGCAGTTACGGAAACCGGCGGCGTAATGCTGAGCGATGAAGTAAAACTGCTGGCGAGCGTTCAAATGGTAAAACAGCAATAATAAAAAAGTACATAAGCAACCGGAAGAATTCGCAGAAACGGACTATATACCGACAGACTGGAACAGAAAAGGGCTTTCATGCATTAATTATGTATGGAAGCCCTTTTTAGCTTCCGGTAAAATCCGGAATTAATTTGTAATTTGGCGGCCTACACTGCTATTTTCACCGCAAAAAGTAAAATATCAAACATGAAAAGATTTGCATCTGCCAATTGGCAAGGAACAGGTAAAGAAGGTAAAGGTACGCTGACTTCCCAGGCCGGCGCCCTCAATAACACGCCATATTCTTTCAGCAGCCGCTTCGAAGATGGCGCAGGTACCAACCCTGAAGAACTGATTGCAGCTGCCCATGCAGGCTGCTTTACCATGAAACTGAGCTTCATCATTTCCGGTGCTGGTCTGACTCCTGGTAACATCGATACCAAATGCACCATTACCTTCGAAAATGGCGCTATCGTGGAAAGCCACCTGGATGTGAAAGCAAGCGTACCAGGCCTGGATGCAGAAAAATTTGCTGAGTTCGCAAAAGATGCGGAAGCAAACTGCCCTATCTCCAAACTGCTGAATACTAAAATTACCATGGACGCTGCTTTAGTGTAAGCGTACCCGTAATAAGGCATAGAGAGGCTGCACTGCGCGGCCTCTTTCTTTTTTACGGCCATGGTAAAATGTCCACCCTTTACCGCTTATAATCCATTCTGTTGCGGCGCCGTATGTACGATATTTGTATCGTAAACATCAAAGGAGCAATTATGGAAAAGATCATACATCGTGCGGCAGACAGGGGATTCGCAGATCACGGCTGGCTCAAATCCCATCATACCTTCAGCTTCGCCAATTATTACAATCCGGAAACTATTCACTTCGGCGCGCTGCGCGTGCTGAACGACGATGAGGTGAAAGGCGGCATGGGCTTCGGCGCACACCCCCACGATAATATGGAAATCGTGTCCATCGTACTGGATGGCGCACTCGCACATAAAGACAACACAGGAAGAGATAAAATCATCAATAAAAACGATGTGCAGATCATGAGCGCCGGCGCCGGCATTGTGCATTCGGAATTTAACGCGTCCAAAACGGCGCCGGTTAGTTTCCTGCAGATATGGGTGTTCCCCAAATACCGCAATGTGCCGCCGCGCTACGATCAGCAGACGTTTGACCCTGGCCGGCGCCATAACCGGTGGCAGGTAGTAGTATCTCCGGAACAGGAAGAAGGAAAATTATGGCTCAACCAGGACGCCTGGTTTTCCCTGGGAAATTTTGACGCAGGTCAGCGGCTTACTATCACGCCAAAGCAGCAGGGGCAAGGATCCTACCTGTTCCTGATCAGCGGTGAAGCAAAGGTGGGCGACGAAATATTACACGAAAGGGATGGTATAGGCGTATCAGCATATGAGCAGCTTCACATCGAAGTAAACAAAGCGGCAGAGTTTTTGTTAATAGATGTGCCAATGCTGCAATAATATTTAATACTATATACTAACCCATTCATTAGAGGGCGGCCGCTTACCGGTCGCCCTTTTTATTTCCTTTCTCTGCAATGAATTTATATTTTAGTCGCATGAAGCAAACCACCCTGTTGCTGCTGGCTGGCTTATTTGCGGCGCTGGCCACATCAGCAAAGAACAATGATAAAAAAGATACTGTTGCCGCATGCAGCAGTTGTATCGTAGCCGCAGAGCAATCCCAGCACCGGATCATCATCGCAGATACCCGCACCGGCGCCATCGTTTGGGAGTGGAAACCGGAGCATTCCAATGTACGCCCGTCTGACGTAAAGTGGTTCAGCAACCCCAGCGAAGCAAAGATGGTGTACGACCGTAAATACGTACTCATGACAGCCTCTGGTGGCGGCGTGGCGCTGATACGCGTGGCGGACCGGAAAACGGTATTTTACGCCTATGCCGGCGGCAATACCCATTCCGCAGAATTGCTGCCGGATGGTAATATCGTGAGCGCTTCCAGTACCGGCAACTTCCTCACGGTGTTCAGAACGGACACTACGCATTTTCCTGAAAATGTCTACGCCAAAAAGATATGGGCGCATTTTGCGCATAATGTAGTATGGGACGCCGCCGGCAAAAAACTCTACAGCGCTGCCATGGATTCCATGCTGGTGTTTTCCTACAACAATAATTGCGAGGCGCCCGATTTACAACTGAAAACCCGTGTAAAACTGCCCGGCACGGAGGCGCATGACCTCTATCCCGTGTATGGCAAACGGTTACTATGGCTGAGTAACCTTACCAATGTGTGGTATTTCGATTTGAAAACCCTGAAAACACTGCCTGCCAGGAACATTATCCAGCAGAATGTAAAGAGCGTTTCCTCCGGCCCCGGCGGACTGCCGACCATCTGCGCATTGCCAAAGGAATCCTGGTGGACGGACGAGGTCATTGACGCCAATGGCCATACCGTCTTTCTGCAAAAAGGATTAAAAATCTATAAGGCCCGGTGGGTGTTACCGGATTTGTTTAGCAATCCTGACAAAAAAGATTTTAGATATTGTAAAAAATAAATGCCGGGGCAGGAGCAGTGCCACGTATGGAGCGGTGGCGCTGCTGGCCTATGCCATCGCTAAAATGCGGCCCTAATGCATTGCCTGAACAGACATTTCAGCTATTTTGGCTACCTTCGTTGAAAGACAATTAATCCTATGCTGCTGGCAACAGATCTTGACGGTACCTTCCTCGGAGGTACAGATGCGGACAGAACATTACTGTATAATATCATTCGGGAAAACGAAAATTTACGATTAGTATTTGTAACCGGCAGAGGAGTAAACAGTGTATTGGAACTACTGGAGCAGTCCCCATTGCCTTTGCCCAGGCCGGAATACATCATTTGCGATGTAGGCGCCACCGTTACCCATCTTGATTCTATGGAAATGGTAGCGCCAATACAATCCGGCATTGCGGCCCTATGGCCCGGCGATCGTGTGCGGGAAAGGATGGCAGTGGTAAATGGGCTCATTCACCAGGAAGCGCATCAGCAATTCCGTTGCTCCTACCGCTACGATGCAGGAACCGACATCGCGCATGCCAGGGCTATTTCCAGCGCTTTATCCTGCGATATGATGCTCTCCGACGGCCAGTACCTGGATGTGATGCCCAAAGGCGTAAATAAAGGCTATACGCTGCTGAAATTGTTGGCGCACCTGGGCATCCCGGAGGAGGAAGTGCTGGTGGCAGGCGATACCATGAACGATTTCGCCATGTTTGAAACCGGCATCAGGGGCGTGGTGGTAGCGGGCGCAGAGGAAGAGCTGGTGACAATGACCGCGCATATGCCGCATGTATTGCATGCAAAGCAGGAAGGCGCCGGCGGCATCCTCGAAGCCATGAAAAAGCACCGTGCTTTCGCAGGATTAGTTGAAAATCTGTTGGTAAAATAGTGTATTAAGCTGTTATCAGTTAATCATCATAAAGTATGTAACTTAGGACTAGCATACGTGCGTAGTAACAAAAGTCTGGTGTAATCTGTTAATTGGATAATGGAATGTTTAGCTGATAAGTATTATTCAGTCATCATTAAATTTAATCCATCATGGGTACAACCACGCAACCAACTGAACTGCATGAGCAGATTAACTCCTGGAAGGAAGCAGTAAAAGGAGTAAAGGAAGAAGTAGGGCTGATGCGGGAAAGACTGGAACAGATCGCATTAAGTAAGGCGCCTAAGGATATCATGCACCGGGTTGAGCACTTCGAAAACCGGTTATTAAGGCAGCGGGAAGTTGCCGATGAAATGTTCCACGATATTAAACAGTGTGCAAAACATATGTCGGATGCGCCTGCCCAGGTACATCACGATGACCGTCCTATCGATAACTACGAAACCTTGCAGGACCGGATGGAAACTTTCCAGAAACTTTACGGGGAGCTAAAAAGCGAGTTTAATCATTTCATGACAAGCCACGGTTAGCGGAATCGTCATTGAGCTGCCGGGCTTTCGCTTCAATTTTATGAATGATTTCATCCAGTTGCAGGGTGGACTGTTGTAACCATTCCATCAACTGGGCATTGAGTTCGACATTCTTATTCTCCTTGTCGAACAACTGCGCGATGCTCAGGATGGAAACGACCGGCCTGCGGATTTCATGGGAATTGATCCATGAAATCTCTTTCAGGGTTTGGTTCTGCTCTTCCAGCCGCCGCGCCTGGCGTACGTGCTGGTCAATATCCTGCATGATCCCGATCATGCGGACGGCCATGTGGCCTTCATAGGAAATATTCGCCCTGTCTGAAATGTACTTATAACTGCCATCGGCGCAACGGAAGCGATATTCGGCGGACCAATAGCGCTCGTTGGCCAGCAGCGTATTTTCCAGCGAGTTCATGACCATGGGTTTATCATCCGGATGGATGTTATTTTTCCACCATTGAAGTACTTCCGTGTATTTGTCGTGGTCGTACCGGAATATGCTGGTAAGGCCATGGTTCCATGCAATGGCGCCGGTGATGAGGTTCCTGTCATACACCGCGTCGTTGGTGGCTTGTGCCAGCAGCTCATAACGAACTCCTTCCGCAGAGGCGCGCTGGGTAGCCCTTACCTGGTCGTCCACATCCTTAGCCATAATGAACCTTGCGTCTTTACCGCGGTAGGTGACGGAGTGCGCGTAAATCTCCACGAAGAAGTCGGTCCCGTCTTTCTTCCGGTGTTTCCAGATGCCGCGGTATTCCACGCCGTTGCAGCGCTCTTCGATATTGCGCATGAGATACGGAATCTCATCCGAGTTGCGTATATTCTTTAACGTTAGATTGTAAAATTCCTTGCGGGTGTAGCCATATTTGCTGATGGCAGCGTTGTTTACCGACATGAAGCGGAGGGTGTTCTTGTCGTAAATCCACATGGGAATGGGATGGTCGTAGAAGAGCCGTTCGTATTGCAGACTATGGTTCGATCTGCGTATAGTCAATACCGTGAGTGCAATTATAGCTGCAATGAGCAGTAATTCATTACAGAGCAGCAGGTATTGAAAATGAACTGCTATATTTTGTGTGCCAGACTGAGCTGCTATCAGGAAGTATCCGTTGATACATGCTACAATAAACAACAGGCACACTATGACAATCTTTAGCGGAGCCTTTTGCATTCCTGAAGTTCATTAATTTTTCACAAATAACCGCTTATCCCATCAGATATTTTTATAATTCCAATTCAGCGGGCCCATCCTTTACATAGCCGGTGCAGGTAAGCACGAGGCCCTGTTGGAGTTCTTTATCCGTCAGCACTTCGTTGACGGACATCCAGATGTTGCCTTTGGTACAGCTGGCGGTGCAGGAGCCGCAAACTCCGCCTTTGCAGCTGTAGGGCAGCGCGATGCCCTGTTCCAGCGCATATTGCAGGATGGGTTCATTACCGGGGATGTCCAGTTGATACTCCTCTCCTTTTACGCGTATGGTAAGCGCACGCGGGGAAGCGTCGTCCGGGATGCCTGTTTTTTCGATTTTGGCGGCGGTATTGACCACGAAATTCTCTTTATGGAGCTGTCCCTCGTCGAAGCCGATGAAGGTCAGGGTCATAATGATCATGCGCATATAATCGAATGGGCCGCAGAGGAAGAACTGCGCGTCCGCCGGTTTATAACGGAGGCGGTCCTTTACCAGCATTTCCAGCAGGGTATTGCTGAGGCGGCGGTAGGCATGGTGTACATCCGGATCGTTGCTATAGAGGTGGATGACCTGGAGTTGTTGGGGGAATTGCTGTTCCAGGGCCTGT
>Ga0164243_10005857_pt1 | contig 18702 bp, 14 predicted proteins | sample OricompcompostOP_FD_108781 | JGI IMG/M metagenome (GOLD analysis project Ga0164243, IMG submission 108781) | Organic Plus compost microbial communities from Emeryville, California, USA - Original compost - Organic plus compost (OP) | ecosystem: Engineered > Solid waste > Mixed feedstock >... | reverse complement strand
TGATGTCGATGGCGATCGAGGAGCGTTACGTCCTCGTCAATGTCCCGGCATTCCAGCTCGAAGCGGTCGAGCGCTTCGAGGTGCAGCAGCGTCATCGCGTGATCGTCGGCCGCACCGAGCGCCAGTCGCCGTCCGTCAAGGCAACCATTCGCGCGCTCAACTTCTTCCCCTATTGGCGCGTGCCTGACAGCGTGGCGCACCTCGATCTGATCCCGCGCCTCCTGAAGGAGCCGGGCTACCTGGAGAGCGAGAAGATCCGCGTGCTCGATCCCTCGGGCGCGCACGAGATCAACCCGCAGACCGTCGATTGGCATTCGCCGGAGGCGCAGCGGCTGAGATTCCGCCAGGATCCTGGCCCGCAGAACGCGCTGGGCCTCGTTCGCATCGACATGCCGAACGAGCACACTGTCTACATGCACGACACGCCGATGAAGCAGCTCTTCGGCCAACGTTCGCGCGCATTCAGCGCCGGTTGCGTGCGCGTTGAGGGCGTATTCGATCTCGCCGACTGGATCGCCCGCTATGAGCCCGGCTGGGGCGAACCCGGCCGCGCGCAGCAGATCGTCGAATCGGGGCAGGCGGTGGACGTGACGCTTACCCGGCCCATCCCGGTCTATTTCACCTACATCACCGCCTGGGCCGAGCGCGATGGCGAGGTCGAGTTCCGCCCCGACATCTACGGCCGCGACGGCGCGGTCGATCAGATCGCCGAGATGGACCGCGACCCCAACGAGCCGGCGCCGGCCGTCACCCTCGCGCCCTGATCGAAGCCAGCGCCCACGTTTCGCGACGCACTCCGGCATCCTATATTCAGGGCGTCGTGACATCGCGGAGCTGAGGCGTGGGCTGGTCGATCAAACTCTTCACCTGGGGCGGCACCGCCGTCCGCATGCATCTAACGTTCCTGCTGCTCATCGCATGGATCGCCGCCGTGCAGTGGCAGCACGGCGGGCCGCAAGGTGCCATCGCCGGTGTTCTGTTCATTCTCGTGCTGTTCGCTTGCGTGGTGCTGCACGAGTTCGGCCACATCTGGGCCGCCGCCCGCTATGGCATCCGCACCCCCGACGTGACGCTGCTGCCAATCGGCGGCGTCGCCTCGATGGAGCGCATGCCCGAAAAGCCCTCGCAGGAAATCGTCGTCGCCCTCGCCGGTCCCGCCGTCAATCTCGTCATCGCTCTCGTGCTCATCGCCGCGCTCGGTCTGCGGCTGACTCTCGATCAGATGTCCTTCGAGGCCCTGCAATCGAGCTTCCTCGCGCAGGTCGCCATCGCCAACATCATCCTGCTGGTGTTCAATCTCATCCCTGCCTTCCCGATGGACGGCGGCCGCGTGTTGCGCGCCCTTCTGGCGATGAAGCTGGGCTTCCCGCGCGGCACCCGCGTCGCTGCGAGAATCGGACAGGCCATGGCTATCGGCTTTGCCTTCCTTGGCTTCATGGGCAATCCGATGCTGATCCTCATCGCAGCATTCATCTTCCTCGCCGCCTCCGGCGAAGCGGGCGATGTGGAGATGCGCGAGGTCATACGCGGGCGCCGCATCACCGACGCGATGATCACCCGTTTCGAATCCCTCGGTGTCAGCGCGACCGTGGACGACGCAGCGGCGAAGCTGCTGCACTCCACGCAACACGAATTCCCCATTCTCGATGGCAGCGGCCGCTTGCGCGGCATCGTAGCCAGTCGGGCGATCATCGAGGCCTTGCGCGCCGGGGAGGGCGAGCGGCCCGCGCTCGAGATCATGGCTGCCGACGTGCCGGCGCTGCGCCTCGATGCAACGCTCGATCAGGCCGTAGACGCGATGCGTACAACCGGCGCGCGCTTTATCGCCATCACCGATGCGGACGACAGCCTCGTCGGCTACCTGACGCCCGAGAACCTCAACGAGCTGATCATGATCGGCACCTCGCGCGAGCGCGCACGCACCGATCGCCCGCTGCCGGATCCGTGATCGCCGCGCATAGGTGACGCGCCGCCCGCGTCACTCCGGCGCTCTACGCTGCATCCAGCGGCCGTGCTGAAATGAGCCGATAGAATTCTGCGCGCGTTTCCGGCTCTGTCTTGAAGCAGCCGAGCATCCGGCTGGTGATGGTAACGACGCCGGGCTTCTTGATGCCGCGCGTCGTCATGCACTGATGCGCCGCCTCGATGACGACGGCGACGCCCCGCGGCTTCAGCACCGTGTCGATCGCATCGGCAACCTGAGCCGTCAGCACTTCCTGGATTTGCAGGCGCTTGGCGTAGGCCTCGATCAGCCGCGCCAGCTTGGAGATGCCGACCACGCGCTGGGAAGGGTAGTAGGCAACGTGCGCACGCCCGATGATCGGCACGATGTGGTGCTCGCAATGGGACTCGAGCCGAATGTCGCGCAGCATCACGATCTCGTCGTAGCCTGCAGCCTCCTCGAACGTCGTCTGCAGGATCTCGACGGGGTCTTCCCCATAGCCGGCAAAGAACTCTTCGTATGCGCGCACCACCCGCCCGGGCGTGCCCACCAACCCCTCGCGATCGGGATCATCACCCGCCCATTCGATCAGCGTGCGCACGGCAGCTTCGGCCTTCTCACGTGTCGGCTTTGCCCGGCGCGGTCGTGACGCGCCGGCTACGACGGCATCCATCGTCGCTGGTCTCCTGTTCTGGTTATGGTTCAATGCAGGGTAGAGCGCAGCCGGACGGGGCGGTCGACGCAAAAGAACAACCTGAAGGCGTCAGTGCCGGAGATGCGCGGCGAGCGATGCACCAGCGTCTTTGCGCTCATCTCCGATCCACCCATGATGCCGACTGAGAAGCGTGGCATCTGCTGCACCGGGCCTGCATAGCCATCCTGTTGGCTCAGAGCATCGGCGGCGTTTTCAGGCAGCACCCAGACCGTTCCGGGCCCGACATATGTGGTGACGAGACGACCGGGCGTCACGTCGGCATGAAACTTCCGGCATGCATCATCGCGCACCGCCTCGATGCGCACGTCCACTTCGCCCGCAGACGTAGCGCCGGCGAACAGCGCCACCAGATGCGCCATGTCGTGGCTCAATGCAGCGATCAGCTTCGCGTCGCTCAATGCGCTTGCGAGCAGACTCGCATGCAGCTTGCGGCCAGCCTCTTCGGGCGTCGAGGTGAACCGCGCCGACGGCAGCTCATCGAACGAGAGGCGATCGAGCCGGCGCACGAAATCGGGCGCGGGTTGCCGGTGCCAGAGGGCCAGCCGGCAACCCGGTTCGTGCCAGCGGCGCAGCACGCTCGGCAGATCCGATGCGTAGATGTCCGACCGCTCTGGAACGCTCGCACTGGCAAAGTGATGACGTTTGTAGAGGGCACTCATTACGCGGCATCCCGGAGCCAGCGCGGGAAGGGGTCCTCGAGGTTCTGCCACGCCTTGGTGTCAACCGCGCCGCTCTTCGGCAGCTCCAGAAGGCACGCGTCGAGCTCGGCCTTGATCTGCTCCTTGTTCATCTCGCCCGTGCCGATGAACACCAGTTCCTGCCGCCGGTCGCCCCACAGCTTGTGCCAGCCGTTCTTGATGCGCGCCACCAGCGCCTCGTCATCGGGCCAGTTCTTCTCCGGCACGGCAGCCCACCAGTAGCCCATCGCTTCGGTGCGCACGAGCGGCCCCGCTTGAGACATCTCGCCGACGAACGCCGGCCGCGAGGCGAGCCAGAAGAAGCCCTTCGCACGCACGACGCCGGGCCACGACTTGTTGAAGAAGGCGTGCAGCTTCGACGGCTCGAACGGTCCGCGCGCGCGATAGACGAAGCTCGAGATGCCGTACTCCTCGGTTTCGGGTTGATGCTCCTTGAAGCCGTTCAGCTCCTTGAACCACGTCGGATGCTGATGTGCGGCATCGAACGAGAACAGCCCCGTGTCGAGGATGTCGCCGAGCGCGACCTGTCCGTGGTTGGTCTCGATGATACGCGCGTCCGCGTTGAGGGCCCGGATGATCGACTTCGCCAGCTCGACTTCGTGCTGCTTGGCGACATCCGTCTTGTTCAGCACCACGACGTCGGCAAATTCGATCTGCTCGACCAGCAGCCCGACCAGCGAGCGCTCGTCCTCTTCACCGGCGACCTCGCCGCGGTCCTTCAGGAAATCCTGCGAGGAATAATCGCGCAGCAGGTTGGCAGCATCGACCACTGTCACCATGGTATCGAGCCGCGCAATGTCGGAAAGGCTCTTGCCGTCCTCGTCGCGGAACTCGAAAGTCGCCGCCACCGGCAGCGGCTCGGCGATGCCCGTCGATTCGATCAGCAGGTAGTCGTAGCGCCCGTCCTTCGCCAGCCGGTCGACCTCTTTCAGCAGGTCGTCGCGCAGGGTGCAGCAGATGCACCCGTTCGACATCTCGACCAGCGTCTCCTCGGTGCGCGACAGGTTCGCGCCGCCGCCCATGACGAGGTCGGCGTCGATGTTGACTTCGCTCATGTCGTTGACGATCACCGCCACCTTGCGTCCCTCACGGTTGTTGAGGACGTGGTTGAGCAGCGTCGTCTTTCCGGCGCCGAGAAATCCGGAAAGCACGGTTACGGGCAGGCGGTTGTCGGGCTGCTGGGATGCAGTCTGAAGGTGGGCGCTGAGATCGCTATCCATGGCTGGGGTTCTCCTTGGCTAGTCGATGCATAATGGATGTTATAATATCCGTAAAGTGCGACAGACGCCATTACGCGTGCCCAGCCCTGCGCAGTCGCGCTAAGCAGATGTATTGCTTAAGAAAATCAATGTGCGGTAGGAGTGCAAAAGGCGGCTCTGCGGCGACCGCGCGTGCCTCGATGCCTAATCGGCGACCGCTGCGAGTTGCGGGCACGGAAGCCCCTCGCGTCCCGGACCCAGCACTTCCCACAACTCGTCCAGCAATGCCGGTGGAACCGTGTTCGGCTTGCCGAGTGCGAAGTAGCTGATGTTCACCTGCTCGCCGTCGCGCAGGATGGTGATCGCGCGCTTGCGCCCTTCGCTGTTCACCTTCGATGCCGGAAGGATGCCGCATCCAAGCCCGATCTGGGTCCATTCCTGCACCGCGGCATAGCTGCTCGCTTCGCCCGGATAGCGGTGCAGCGTCAGCCGCTGGTCGTCGAACAGGCCCTTCGTGACTTGCGCAAGCCCGCACGCGTTCGGGACCAGCACGAACTCTTCGCCCGCGATCTTCTGGAACTCGACCTGATTGACGCCACGCCAGCGATCCTCCTCCTCGGTACGAGGAAGAAACAGCAGCGGCTCGCTGCACAGGCTCTGCATCATGTAGTCGCCCGAGGGCAGCGAGCGCTTGTCGAAGGGCGCGATGACGAGATCGAGCTGCTCGCGTTTCAGATCATCGCACAGCGTCGACAGGTTGCCTTCGCGATAGATGACGCCGACATCCGGCCGTCCCTGGCGGAACGGCTCGAGCAAGCCCTCGGCCAGCTTGATGCCGACGAGGGGAGAGATGCCGACGTGCAGTGTCATCGCCGGATTGTCGAGCTTGCGCACCATGTCGCGCAGCCGGTCGTAGGAATTGAGCGTGTCGAGAACGCCGGGGAGCATCTGCTGCCCGAAGTGCGTGAGGCTCACGCTGCGCGTTGTGCGATGGAAAATGCGATGGCCAAGCTCGGCCTCGAGTTGCGCGATACCGTTCGAGAGCGTCGGCTGCGTGACCGCGCAACGCGCCGCGGCGGCCACGAACGAACCCTCCTCGTATAGCGCCCGGACATACCTCAGTTGCTGGAGGTTCATTATCTGTTCTTGTGTTCTGTTGTGCTCTGTGTGGCAATTCAGCGCAACGGGAATGACGTACCCCAGGAAGCGCATCTCGTAGCCTACCATACCATGGATGGCCCACGTTAATAGATTTCAGAAATAGGCTACATTCGGAAAGAGAATTTCCGTTCCATTTGGCAGCCTCCTATCTTCCTCCCACAACAACAGGCCTAGCCGGGCAAGGTCGGGCCACTTCAGGAGGAAACACCACGTGAAGAAGGCTCTGCTTGCCGCTGCATGCGTCGCCGTCGCGACGCTCGGCTCAACCACAGCGGGATTTGGCGACGAGACGTGCAACTCGCCGTTCGTCGAGGCCCTCGTTAAGGGCCAGGAAAAGTATCTCCATGTCTGGACGCTCGGCATGCCTGGCGTGGGCGATGAGTCCGACAAGATGGTCACCATCGACGTCGACCCGGCGTCGGCCAAGTACGGCAAGGTGATCCACACGCTCTCGGTTGGTGGCCGCGGCGAAGCTCACCACCTCGGCTTCAGCGATGACCGCCGCTATGTCTGGGCCGGCCGTCTCGACGACAACAAGATCTTCATCTTCGACCTCATCGATCCGACCAAGCCGAAGCTGACCAAGGTGATCACCGACTTCGTCGAGAAGACGGGCTACGTCGGCCCGCACACCTTCTACGCCATGCCCGGCCGCATGATGATTCAGGCGCTGTCGAACCCCAAGTCGCACAACGGCGAGACGGGTATCGCCATCTACACCAACGACGGCGAACTCGTTTCGACCCACGCTCTGCCTGTCACCAATGGTGGCGACGGCTACGGTTACGACATCGGCATCAACCCGCAGGAGAACGTGCTGCTCACGTCGAGCTTTACGGGTTGGAACAACTACATGATGGACCTCGGCAAGCTCGCCAAGGATCCCGAGGCGATGAAGAACTTCGGCAACACGATGGTCCTCTGGGATCTCAAGTCGATGGACCCCAAGAAGGTCTTCAGCGTGCCGGGTGCTCCGCTCGAAATCCGCTGGTCCCTGAAGCCGGGCGACAACTGGGCGATGACGGCCACCGCGCTGACGGGCAAGCTCTGGCTCATCAAGCAGGACGACAAGGGTGAGTGGCAGGCGAAGGCCGTCGCCGATATCGGCGATCCCTCCAAGCTGCCGCTGCCGGTCGACATCTCCATCGCGGCCGATGCCAAGTCGCTCTGGGTCGACACCTTCATGGACGGCACCGCACGCCTGTTCGACATCTCCAATCCTGAGGCGCCGAAAGAGGTCTACACCAAGAAGATCGGCAACCAGGTCAACATGGTCTCCCAGAGCTGGGATGGAAAGCGCGTCTACTTCACCACCTCGCTGCTGGCGAACTGGGACAAGAAGGGCGCTGAGAACGACCAGTTCCTCAAGGCCTACGATTGGGACGGCAAGCAGCTCGTCGAGAAGTTCTCGATCGACTTCAACGAGCTGAAGCTCGGTCGCGCCCACCACATGAAGTTTTCCGGCAAGGCCCAGTCGGCCGCGCTCGGATCAGAGGCGGCGGTTTCGGCTCGCTAATCAACGCTGGGCCTCATGGTAAAAAAAATCCCGTCGCGCGCACTTGCCGCGCAACTCGCCGGCCGCTCTGCATTGCTTGCCATCGTCCTCGCGTCGATGGTGAGCGGAGCGGCCGGCGCCTCTTATCCCGCGCCCGGAACTTACAAGCTGCAGAAGATCGAGCACGCAGCCTCGGGCTGGGTGCTCGAAAACAGCACTTGGATGCCGCGGCGGCTTTCGAGCTACCTCAAAGGCCGGATTACGCTCTTTTCGTTCTTCTACTCGACCTGCACGGACCCCACGGGATGCCCTGTCGCCTGGTCGGCGTTCGAGGATGTCTATCAGCGAGTGCAGAACGATCCGCAATTGCGCGGCCGCGTGCGTCTGGTCTTTCTCTCGCTCGACCCGCGCGTCGACACGCCCGAGCGGCTTTCGCTGTTTGCCGATAATCGCCGCGCCACGCAGAAGACCATCCCGTGGAATTTTCTCACCACATGGTCGGACAGCTACTTGAAGCCGATCCTCGAAGATATGGGCCAAAGCGCCAGCCGTGAGCTGGACGAGAGCGGCAAGCCGACAGCCGTCATCAACCACATGCTGAAGGTCTACCTCGTCGATCAGGAAGGCTGGGTCCGCGAGATCTACACCACTGCATTCCTGCAACCCGATGTGCTGATGAACGACATCAGGACGCTGGCCATGGAAGAGGACAAGAGCAAGCAGGCAAGCAGCAAATGACACGCTTGCGTACCGTGTCTGTGTCTGAGCGACTCGCCCGTCACCGGGCGTTCGCCAGCGCTTTTGCGTTCATCGCAATGCTGCCGCTGCTTGTCATTTCCGTCGCCGCGACCTCGCCGCCCAAAACACCGCTCGGATTGCCCGACGCTCCCCCGCACGAAAGCGCCGAGCGCATCGCCCTCGGGCGCAAGCTGTTCTTCGACCGGCGTCTGTCGGCGAACAACACGTTGTCCTGCGGTATGTGCCACATCCCCTCGCAGGCATTTGCCTCGACGCAGACGGCAACGGCCGTCGGCTTCCTCGGCCAGAGCTTGCGGCGCAATGCGCCCTCGCTGCTCAACGTGGTCTACCAGAAGACGCTGTTCCACGACGGGCACGAGACAGACCTCGCGCAGCAGGCGTGGCTGCCGATGATCGCATCCGACGAGATGGCAAACCTTTCGATGGGGCAGGTGCTGGGCCGCATCCGTGCGCTGCCTGACTACAACGGCGAGTTCGAAAAGGCCTTCGACGGGCACGGTCCATCGATGCAGACGGTGGGCGACGCCATCGCCGCATACGAGAAGACCTTGCTCTCCGGCAACTCCCGCTTCGATCGCTGGCGCTTCGGCGACGAGAAGGATGCGCTGACGCCTCAGGAGCAGCGCGGCTACGAGTTGTTCGTGGGCAAGGCCGGCTGTGTCAGTTGCCATGCCATCGAGGAGAGCACCGCGCTCTTCACCGATCATAAGTTCCACGATACTGGCATCGGCTATCACGCCACCATCGCGCCCGACGACAAGACCTATGACGTCCAGCTCGCCCCCGGCACGTTCATCAAGATGCACGCCGACCAGCTACGCTCGGTGTCCGAACCGCTGAAGAACGACTTGGGCCGCTTCGAGGTGACGCTCAATCCGCACGAACGCTGGGCATACAAGACGCCGAGCCTGCGCAACGTCGCGCTGACGTCGCCGTATATGCACGACGGCTCGCTCCCGTCGCTCGATGCCGTGCTCGACTACTACGATCGCGGCGGCATTCCGCACGACGGTCAAGCCGATGAGATCCACCCGCTCGGCCTCAGCGCGGCGGAAAAATCCGACATCATTGCTTTTCTCAAGTCTCTCAACGGCGACCAGGCCGAGCTCGAGGCCATGGCCGCAGCGGAATCGTCCCGTCATTACAGCCCGCTCCCTATTGCGGCTGAGGATGGGGCGAGATGACCAGCTTTCGCGACGCCGGTGAGACGCCGCCATTTGAACGAGGGGACCGGACGCTATGAACTATCCAATCGATTTGTCGGTGAAGCCGAAAGTCGTGCCCTTCTTCGATGCGGACACGAACACCATCAGCTACGTCGTCGTCGACCCGTCGTCGATGTCGTGCGCCGTCATCGACAGCGTCATGGACATCGACTACGCCGCTGGCCGCATCAGCTATCGGTCTGCCGATGCCATCGTCGAATACCTGCGCCTCAACGAGTTTCACGTCGAGTGGCTGATCGAGACGCACGCGCACGCCGATCACCTGTCTGCCGCGCCCTACATCCAGAGCAAAGTCGGCGGCAAGCTCGGCATCGGCGAGGACATCAAAGTCGTCCAGGAGGTCTTCGGTAAGATCTTCAACGAGGGCACCGAGTTCCAGCGCGACGGCAGCCAGTTCGATCGTCTCTTCAAGGACGGCGATACCTACAAGATCGGCAACATGCAGGCGTTCGTGATGCACACGCCCGGCCACACGCCGGCCTGCACCACGCACGTCATCGGCGATGCGGCCTTCGTCGGCGACACACTGTTCATGCCCGACGGCGGCTCGGCGCGCGCCGACTTCCCCGGCGGTGACGCGCGCACGCTGTTCCGCTCCATCCGTCGTGTGCTCGAGACCCTGCCGCCGGAGACCCGCATTTTCATTTGCCACGACTATGGCCCCGGCGGCCGCGAGATCCGCTGGGAGACGACAGTCGCCGAGGAGCGCGCCAAGAACATCCACGTGCGCGACGGCGTCAGCGAGGAGGAGTTCGTCGCCATGCGCTGTGCGCGAGATTCAACGCTGGCGATGCCCAAGCTCATCCTGCCATCGCTTCAGGTGAACATTCGGGCGGGCAACCTGCCCGCGCCCGACACCACCGGCAAGCGCCACCTGAAAGTACCGCTCAACGCCTTCTGAAGCAGACCTGACGCCCACGGATCGCGCTGAACTCTGCCCCTGCCAGATGCAAAAAACACGGGGGGTTTCCTAGGGAGAGACAAAATGGAACTGCACAAGATCAACGACGAGATTTGCGTTTCACCACAGATCAGTGTGGACGACATCGCCAAGCTCAAGGAGATGGGCTTTCGCTCCGTCGTCTGTCACCGCCCCGACGGCGAAGCACCCGATCAGCCGCTGTTCCGCGAGATCGAAGAAGCCGCCAATGCCGCGGGAATTGAGATCCACCACCAGCCCGTCGTCACCGGCAAGATCGCCGACGCCGATGCTGATGCCTTTGCCGCGCTGTTGAAGAAGCTGCCCAAGCCGCTTCTTGCATTCTGCCGCACGGGAACCCGCTCCGCATCGCTCTGGGCGTTGGCCGAAGCGCGCTCGCGCCCGCTCGCTGACATCGTGCACGCTACGAAGGCCGCCGGCTACGACATGAGCGGCATCGTGCGCCGCATCGCCAACGGCGGGCGCACGCCGACCGGACTGCCCGACTGCGCGCACGACATCGTCATCATTGGCGGCGGCGCCGCCGGTATCGCAACGGCGTCGAGCTTGCTTGCGCGCAAGTCCGATCTCGACATCGCCATCATCGACCCCGCCGACACGCACTACTATCAGCCCGGCTGGACCATGGTCGGCGGCGGTGTGTTCGACGCTTCTACCACCGTCAACACGATGGCCTCCGTCATGCCTGCAGGCGTGAAGTGGATCAAGGCCGCAGTCACCGCGTTCGAACCGGCGGAAAATGCCGTCATCCTCGAAGGCTGCCGCGTCGTAAAGTATCGCCACCTCGTCGTCTGCCCTGGATTGAAGCTCGACTGGGCCAAGGTCGAGGGCCTCGTCGACACCATCGGCCGCAATGGAGTGACGTCGAACTACCGTTTCGATCTTGCACCCTACACCTGGGAGCTCGTGCGCAACTTCAAGGGCGGGCGCGCCGTCTTCACCCAGCCGCCGATGCCGATCAAATGCGCCGGCGCACCGCAGAAGGTGATGTACCTCTCGGCCGATCACTGGCGCCGCAATGGCGTGCTGAAGAACATCGACATCGGCTTCTACACGGCAACGCCCGCGCTGTTCGGCGTCGCGGCCTATGTGCCGGCACTGATGAAGTACGTGGAGCGCTACGGCGCCAAGCTGAATTTCCACCACAACCTGGTCGCCATCGACGGCAACGCCAAGAAGGCCTGGTTCGAGCAGGCGATTCCCGATCAGCCCAAGAAGACCGTGGAGGTCGACTTCGACATGATCCACGTGACGCCGCCCCAGTGCGCACCCGACTTCATTCGTGTCAGCCCGCTCGCCAATGCGGCTGGATGGGTCGACGTCAACCAGGGCACGCTGCGCCACGCCACCTACGACAACATCTACGCCCTCGGTGATGTCTGCTCGGCACCGAACGCCAAGACGGCGGCCGCCGCGCGCAAGCAGGCGCCCGTCGTCGCCGAGAACATTGCCCATGACATGGGCCTGCGCCCATCGGCGGCCGAGTACGATGGCTATGGCTCGTGCCCGCTCACCGTCGAGCGCGGCAAGATCGTGCTGGCGGAGTTCGGCTACGGCGGCAAGCTGCTGCCCAGCTTCCCCAAATTCTTCATCAACGGCACGAAGCCGTCACGCACGGCCTGGCTGCTGAAAGAGCGCATCCTGCCGCCGATCTATTGGCGCGCGATGCTCAAGGGCCGCGAGTGGATGGCTAAGCCGAAAGCGGCCGCCTGATGCTGCATGATGCATTGGCGACGCTGTCGGGCTCTCTCGTCGGCTTCGTCCTGGGACTCATTGGAGGCGGCGGCTCGGTGCTTGCCGTGCCGCTGCTGGTCTACGTTGTCGGCGTGCCCTCTCCGCATGTCGCCATCGGGACCAGCGCGGTTGCCGTCGCCCTCAGTGCGCTGGCGAGTCTTGCCGGTCACGCCCGCCAGGACCACGTCAAGTGGCGGTGCGCCGCTGTCTTCGCGGCCACCGGCGTCGTTGGCGCATTGATCGGCTCGACGCTGGGCAAGCAGTTCGACGGACAGAAGCTGCTGCTTCTGTTCGGCGTCCTCATGCTCGTCATCGCCGGTCTCATGTTCAAAAAGAAGGACGGGCAGGGCGACGCATTCGTCACCCTCACGCGCGCCAATGCGCCCCAACTGCTGCCCCCGCTCGTCGGCTACGGCATGGTCGTCGGGCTGCTGTCTGGCTTTTTCGGAATAGGTGGAGGATTTCTGGTTGTGCCCGGCCTCATGGCTGCAACCAGAATGCCGCTTATTTTCGCCGTCGGATCGTCATTGGTTTCGGTCGCGGCATTCGGCATCACGACCGCCGGCAATTATGCCAGCTCGGGACTGATCGATTGGATGCTGGTTGCGCTCTTTATTGGCGGCGGCATCGTGGGCAGCCTGCTCGGCCTGCGCACGTCGACTGTGCTCGCATCAAAGAAGCAAATGCTATCGCGCACGTTTGCTATCATAGTCGCGGCCGTAGGTATCTACGTAGTTCTACGTGGTTTCGAAAACCTGATTGCCTAGATTTGCCGGCATTTGCCCAGGCCGCGCCCGCTATGTGCAGCAATTCCAGGCATTCCGCGCTTTCTGCGTAGCGGCGCGGCAATTACGCACATCCGCACTGATTCCCCATTCGGCCCATTCGCCATTTCAATCAATCGCATTTGGCGAGTCTATTTGTGTAGCGATTCCATCACGATAGGTGTCGTGCTTTGCACAGCTTACGCACTATTTGTTTGCCCCTTCATCACCACACGGCCAAATATGGCTCGACCAAAGAGTCGCGCCTTTGCGCGGCACGACAGTCGATCGCGTAGAAAAAGCCATGTGATGAAATTCGGAAAGCGTCTGAGTCATTCAAAAAGCAGCGTGTGAACGCTTGTTATGCGGCTTTCCCCGGAAGTGACGTGGCGAATGAGAAACGCCAAAAATGAATGGAGAAAACGAGAGATGATGCCACGCCTTTGTGCCATTGCGGCGGTGGGGGTTATCGCCAGTCGTTTGTTGTCCGTTGACGCCGCGGCTGCTGATCTGGGTGGGGATTGCTGCGCAGACCTCGAGGAGCGCGTCGCCGAGCTTGAAGCGACGACTGCGCGTAAGGGCAACCGCAAGGTGTCACTGACGATCAGCGGTTGGGTTGCCAACCAGATCATGAGCTACGACAACGGCGTCGCAAGCAACACGTATGTGACCGGTGTCGGCTCCACGCTCGGCACCCACGTCAAGTTCACTGGCGCCGCCCAGATCACCAACGACGTCTCTGCGGGCTATGTTCTCCACGTCGAGATGGCGACATCGGATCCGATGACCGCCGGCAACACGCGCTTCCGCTCCAACGGACCGTCGGCGCTTGGCATCGTCGCCTCGAACGGTGGCCTGCAGTACAACCAGCCCGAGCTGCTCTATTCGTACTGGTTCATGAAGAGCAACAAGCTCGGCCAGGTCGACGTCGGTCTGATCCCGCAGGCCTCGGAGCACGCCGCAGTGCTGGTCGACGCGTCCGGCTCGCTCATTCCTGCCAACTGGGTTCCGGTCAACGGTCTCGCCATCAACCTGGCCCGCAATGGCCAGCAGAAGTATCTGCCCAACGGCACCGGCTTCCCGATCGGCGCCGCCATGTGGTGTAGCTCGACGGCTCTCCCCGTCGCCGGCGATTGCGATGCGATTCCGATCGACGGTGTTCGCTACGACACGCCCACGTTCCACGGCTTCTCGGGTTCTGCCTCTTGGGGCGGAGATGACTTCTGGGACGTCGCGGGCCGCTTCTCGGGCGAGGGCCACGGCTTCATGCTGAATGCCGCCATCGCCTATTCGCGCAACACCGACGAGCAGATGTTCCAGGGCTTCAACGCCGTCACCGGCCTGCCCTACACCGTTAAGGTCGACGCCGGATACCTGCAGATTGGCGCTTACCTCCAGCATATGGCAACCGGCCTGTTCCTCTACGGTGCCTACGGCAAGGAGTACAACGACAACGTCTACATCACCGCCAACCAGACCGACAATCAGCCCAGCGGCAACAACTGGTACCTGAAGGCTGGTCTGCGTGAGAAGTGGGTCCCGCTCGGTCACACGGTTCTCTACGGTGAGCTCGGCAAGCGCAACGACATGTTCCACCCGCAGCTCGTCGACTTCGGCATCAGCGGCAGCGAACTGACCCAGTGGGGCCTTGGCGCTGTGCAGGAGATCGATGCGGCCGCCATGTCTCTGTGGGTGAGCTACAAGAACTACGACCCGAGCTTCAGCGGTCCGGGTGTTGTGGCTGCCGAGTTCGACAACCTCGACGATCTCGACATCTTCACTGCCGGCGCTCTGATCAACTTCTGATTTCGCGCTTTCGCAGCAGCACCCTTGAGAGGACGGGCCCAACCCCCGTCCTCTTTTTCATTTGGGCGGCGGTGCCAGCTTGGGCTGGCGCAGCACATGCTCGTCGGCGCAGCCTCTGCTGGCCGGCACTCGGCTTCCCGACCACTGATTCCAAATTTCCTCAGTTGCCCGGGCCCGATCGGACGCGGATAGTGCCGCCGAGCAACCGGCCGGCAGCATAATTAAACTGTCACAGAGCCGCTCTACGCTCCCCTCCAACGCCGGAGGCGCGGCGGCTTTCATTCAAAGGCCGACCGGCCGGCGCGAGCTTGCGAAGTCCGGCACACATCTCTCCAGGCATCTGCAGAAGCCGCGGCGTCAATGAAGCACCCGCCCGGGTGGCTTTTTGCGCTCGCCGTCACGACGACGGAATGCAACACGAACGCGAAAGACAGGGCGGGCAGCCATGGTCAGCAAAGCCAAGATCGTAGCAGAGCTGGGCGAGAGCGATCTCGTCCTGCCGGACCGCATCGCCGCCTCACTCATCGCCAACGACCACGCCAAGTATTACTTTGCGCTGCTGCAGACGGCGCGCGCGAACGCGGATCGCCCGCTCGCTCCGACGCCCGATCTCAAGGCCGAGAGGCTCGCCAGTCATATCCACGATGCCTGGCTGGACGCGGTGGTGGCCGATACCCGCAAGCCGGCCGAGGGCCAGTACGCAATTCCCCACGGCGAGGAGATCCTCGCGCGGATTGATGCGGCAATCAAAGCCATGATCGCCTGTCTCCCCGATGAGCAAGCCAAGGCCCTGGGCGATCGGGCCGCCAAGTTCGACTTCCGCGCCCCCACGGATGCTCTCATTTCCGGCGCCTTCATCGACGCGGCGACCTCCGGCGATCGGGAGAGAGGCGACAGCCCACACCTTGTCGTCATGGACGCGCACCGCGCCATCAATGCCCTGCAGATGGCGACGGCGACCGAAACGATCCTCGGCGCCAGCGTCTATGGTCTGTCGGATCGCTCCAAGCGCCTCGTTACGAGCTTCATGGCCGGCCTCAACCGCACGGCCGTGCTGAAGTTCGATCATCCGGGTTTGGCGACGACCGCAACCGAGCACGCCGGGCGCCTGCTCATTCAGAACGACATCGGCACCACGGATGCGCACGTCCTCGTCCTCCGCGTCAGCGGGCTCGAAGCGACGCTCACATACACCGACATTCACAAGAAGCGGCTCGCGTTCTTCGTCGACCTGTTCTCTGATTTCGCGGTCAACTGGGAGCGCGCCGCCGCCCGCACCAGCAACACCCTCGAGAACGGCTCCTACATTCTCACCACCGGTACTTACATTGCCCGGGACGAGCCCGATCTCGCCCGCTATCTCGAACACCTCGGCTCCCGCATCGTGTTCCTCATCGACTGGAACAAGATGCGCAAGCGGCTGCGAGCCTTCGTCAGCAAGGACGCGGCAATCGCGGTTCTGAGCTGGGCCGCGCGTCATGACATCGGCCACCGCGGACTGCTCGAGGCGGGCGGTGAGCTGGTCCTCGCCGAAGCGGTGGAATATGCGGCCGGCGACCAACTGCGTTACGGCGATCGCCTGGACGGTCTCATAGGCGAAGACAACGCGGTCAAGTTCCTGCAGCGTTCGATGCAGATCGCTTCCGCCGGATTGCGCGAGCACCGCTCCCGCCGCCTCATCGCCGACGAGATCAAGGCCGAGCTTCGCCGCTACTTTGAGGACACCGGGCTGCGGGTCTTCAAGATCGCGGCCCGCCACGCGGCCACGGGCTTCGATCTCGCGATCACCGTCTGCGAAGCCCTCGATAGCATCGAGGGAACCACGAGATCGCTCGATGAGCTTGCCGCGCGCGCTGCCGCCTGGGAGCATCGGGCCGATCAGCTCCTCAACGAAGCGCGCGACGACATCAAGCGCCACGGCCACCCGGCTGACCTCCTGGCGTTCTTCCAAAGCGCCGACGACGCCGTCGACGAGCTCGAGGAGGCGGCATGTCTCGTGCCGCTCATCCCCCTCACCCCCAAGGAGAACGCGCCTCTCGTCGATCTCGCCCGTCTTTCGGAAGCCGTTCTCGCGTGCGCGCAGGAGCTGGTGAAGAGCATCGAGTGTGCGGCGACGATTTCAAGCAGCGACGTGCGTGACGATTTCGATGATTTTCTGCGCGCCTTCGGCAGGCTGATGGAGCTGGAGCACGAGGCCGATGCCGTGCTGCGCGCGATCCGGCGGGCGCTTGCATCGGGGACCGAGAACGCGCGCACCATCTATCTCATCGACTTGATCGCGAGCCACTTGGAGCAGGCGAGTGACGCCTATGCCCACGCCGGACAGTCGCTCAGGGCCTATCTGCTCGAGGAGGTGCTCGCATGAAAAAGCATGCCGCGCGACTTGCCGCTGTCGCACGCCCGTTTGAGGTATTCCGCCTCCAGTCGGACAGCACGAGCGCCGACCTGCCGTCGCGGGACGTCGTAGGGTCCAAGGCGCTGAACCTGATGATCATGTCGCGGGCCGGTCTTCCCGTTCCCCCAGGTTTCGTTCTCTCGACCGATCTCTGCCGCGCGTACATGCGCGAAGGCCGCGGCTGCCTTGCCGGCATAGAGCAGGTGCTGGCAACGGAGCTGGAAGCACTCGAGCGCCAGACAGGGCGGCGCTTCGGCGATGCCAAGCGCCCGCTGCTCGTGTCCGTGCGATCGGGAGCAGCCATCTCGATGCCCGGTATGATGGAGACCGTCCTCAACGTGGGATTGACGCAGGCCACGCTTCCCGGGCTGGTGCGCCTTTCGGGCAATCCCCGCCTCGCGCTCGACTGCTATCGGCGCCTGATCGAGCAGTATGCCGAGGTCGTGTATGGCGCCGATCCGCACATCTTCGAGGAAATCGTCGACCAGCAGATTGCCGCCGGCGGATTGTCGGATCGCCATGAGCTCGATACCGAGCAACTCGGAGCGATCATCACCGAGCACCGCTCCGCCTGCGCGGAGATACTCGGCCGCGTCGTGCCGGAAAGCCCGCTCGATCAGCTCATGGCGACGATCGAGGCGGTGCTCAAGTCATGGACCAGCGAGCGCGCCCAATCCTACCGCGCTCTCAACAAAATCCCCGACGATGCAGGAACGGCGACCCTGATTCAGGCCATGGTGTTCGGCAACGCGGGGCCGACATCGGGCTCCGGTGTCGGCTTCACCCGCAACCCGTCCGACGGCGCTGACGTGCTCTACATCGATTATTTGCCGAGTGCGCAAGGCGAGGACGTCGTCGCCGGGCGGCGCAACGCTCTGGGGCCCGATGAGCTGAAGCGCCGCGCACCGCAGGCCTACAGCGATCTCGTCGCCAGCACGCAAGTCCTCGAACAGACGTTCGCCGACATGCAGGACTTTGAGTTCACCATCGAGGACGGCCGGCTCTACATGCTTCAGGCGCGTTCTGGAAAACGCACGCCCCTCGCGGCGTTGCGCATAGCGCATGACCTCGTCGCAGCCGGCGTTATCTCTGCCGACACCGCTATGGAGCGCCTTTCCGCGCTGCAACTCGACGGCATCGAGGCTCAGGAGCTGACCGTGCCCCAGGGCGTCCAGCCGCTTGCACGCGCGATTCCCGCGAGCGCCGGCGTAGTGGTTGGCGTCGCCGTTATCGATCCCGCGCGCGTATCCGAAATCAAGAAGAGCGGCGCGCGCGTCATTCTGCTTCGCGAGAATGCAGAAACCCAGGACATCGCCGCCGTCGCTGAAGCCGACGCGTTGGTCACGATGAAGGGAGCCCGGACCTCCCACGCCGCCGTCGTCGCGCGCCAGCTCGGCAAAGTCTGCCTCGTCGCCTGCGGCGCGCTCAAGATCGAAGGCTCGGGCCGCGCCGCCGAGTTGGGTGGCGTGACGATCGCAGAAGGTGACACGCTGTCGGTCGACGGAAGCACGGGGCTGGTCTACGCCGGACAGCTCAAGGTGAAGCGCACCAAGCCGAAAGTTCTGCTCGAGGAAATCGAAAGCTGGCGGCGCAAGCGCCCCGCCTCGAAAGCCCAGGCACTTTCCTGAAGATTGCTTTCACAGCGAGACGCGTTCGCTGAACGACTTCGCGACGTGTCGATCTCGACCCGCGACGGCCGAAGCCATTGATGTCGAAGCCATTGATTCAGGCAGCGAAGGGAAGATTTGGCTCCGCGGGTAGGGCTCGAACCTACGACCGTCCGATTAACAGTCGGATGCTCTACCACTGAGCTACCGCGGAATACCTAGCCTCTTGGGCGTCGCGCCTCTTAGCAGAATGCTCAGGGG
>Ga0164243_10005856_pt1 | contig 18703 bp, 16 predicted proteins | sample OricompcompostOP_FD_108781 | JGI IMG/M metagenome (GOLD analysis project Ga0164243, IMG submission 108781) | Organic Plus compost microbial communities from Emeryville, California, USA - Original compost - Organic plus compost (OP) | ecosystem: Engineered > Solid waste > Mixed feedstock >... | reverse complement strand
GCCGACCTCCGCCCTGGACCACGCGACCGAGCGCGGCGTCATCCGAGGCATGCGCAGCCTTGCGGAGCTCGGCGTCGCAGTCGTCGTCGTCAGTCACCGCACCGCCGTCATCGATGCGGCAGACGCGGTCGTGCCCCTGAATCGGGCGCACGGTTCAGCCACCGCGACCGCAGATCGGCCGGAGGTCCTGACATCATGACCACGGCGCAACTGGCAGCGGACCGCGATCACATCCTGCACGGCGCCCGTCCGGGAGCCCGACGCGGCGCGGCTGGGATCGTGACGGGCATCCTCTCGTCGTTCAGCACGGTGGCGCTCCTCGCCACGAGCGCGTACCTCATCGCGCGAGCGGCGGAGCAACCACCCGTGCTCTTCTTGAGCATGGCGGTCGTGGGGGTGCGGGCGTTCGCACTCGGTCGCGCGTTCTTCCGGTATCTCGAGCGACTGACGACGCACGGGGCCGTGCTGCGTCAGCTCGAGGAGGTGAGAGTCGACCTCGTGCGGCGACTCATGCCGCTCGCGCCGACGCTCGGGCGGATGCGACGCGGCACGGCGCTCGAGGCGATCGTGTCGGACACCGGCGAGCTGCAGAACCTTCCGCTGCGCGTCGTGCAGCCTCTCGCCACGTCGCTCGGGGTGGCGCTCGTGGCGCTCGTGGGGGTGTGGCTGGTCCTTCCCGGTGCGGCGTTGGGGCTGCTGGTCTGCCTCGTCGTGGCGGCAGCCACCGCCGTACTGCTGGCGAGACGCGTCTCCGCCTTTGCCGACCGGGCTCTCTCTCCGCTCCGCGCCTCACTGTCGAACGCGGTCCTGGACTACGTCGATTCCTTCGACCTCCTCGTCGCCTACGACGCCGAGGCCGTCTATCGGCGCCGCGTGCTCGATGCGGACGCGGCGCTCACGACAGCCAGCCGTCGAACGGCCGCCGGCGCGAGCATCGCCACCTGGGTCTTCGTGGCCTTCGGGGGAGTCGCGGTGGCGTTCGCGCTTATCTGCGGCGTCCCCGGACTCGCCGCCGGAGAGCTGTCCGGTCCGGGCCTGGCCGTCGTGGTCCTCGTTCCCCTCGCGGTTCTCGAGGTCGCATCGGCGGTGCCGGCCGCGCTGACAGCCTGGCGTACGGTGCACGCCAGCGCGATGACCCTCGCAGCGGTCGCCCCGGCCAGACCACCGGCCGAGCTCACGGTCGAGAGCCCGGGGCAGGAGGATCGCCTCGAGCCGGTCGACGAGGCGCCCGCGCTCGAGCTGCGAGGTCTGACGGCGTCGTGGCCCGGCGCCGGGGCACCGGCCTTGCGCGGAATCGACCTTCGGGTGGAGCGAGGAGAACGGGTCGTCATCGAGGGCGCGAGCGGATCCGGCAAGACGACACTGGCAGCGGTGCTCGTGCGCTTCCTCGCATACGACGGCGGGTACCGGCTCCGCGGCCGCGAGGTCAGCGGTCTCACGCCGGATGTCGTGCGCTCCGTCGTCGGGCTCTGCGAGCAGACACCGTACCTGTTCGACGACAGCGTGCGTCAGAACCTGCTTTTCGCGGCGCCGGACGCATCGGACGAGGAGCTCCACCGGGTGCTCGAGCGCGTCGGCTTGGGCGACTGGGTTCGCGAGCGCGGCGGCCTCGACGCCCGTGTCGGCGAACGCGGCTCACTGGTGTCGGGGGGCGAGGCACAGCGGATCGCCCTCGCTCGAGCGCTCCTGCACGACTTCGAGGTCGTCGTGTTCGACGAGCCGACGGCGGGCGTCGAGCTCGACCTCGCCGGACGCCTCGTCGAGGACCTCCTGGAGGCATCCGCAGACCGCACCGTCGTCCTCATCTCGCACGGCGAGGTTCCCGACCGGCTGATCGACAGACGGATCAGGATGACTGACGGCATCGCGACCGAGCTGCCGGTGCGCACCCCATAGTCTTGTGGTGTGCGGCGGCGACTCGAGACCTGGTTCGAGCCTGAGGATGCCTACCTGCGGCTGTTCGCGGGGAGCCGGCGCTCGTTCTGGCTCGACAGCGGCATGGGCGCGACGTCCGGTGTCAGCTATGTCGGTGACGGGCACCGGCTCGTCACCGCCTCCGTCGCAGAGGGCACCGTGACGGAGTGGGACTCCACCGTTCGGCGGACGTCTCGTTCGACCGTCTTCGATCACCTGCGGGCGAATCCCGACGACACCTGGGTCGGATGGCTCGGGTACGAGCTCGGCGCGCTGACCAACGGGACGCCGTGGCATCCCTCTCGCTACTCCGACGCGGCCATGATCTCCGTCAGCCGGATGCTGGAGTTCGATCACGCGAACCGCGTGGTGACGGCGGTGGAGGGGCCGTCGACCGGGTCGCCCGAGCCGTTCGCCTGGATCACGGGGATCGAGCGAGCGCCCGATCGCAGATCCGACGCGCCGCCGCAGCACTCCCGTGGACCGACCGGCCGGGCGGTGTGGCGGCACGATCGTGCCGGGTACCGCAGGCTCATCGAGGAGTGCCAGCGGCTCATCCGGGACGGGGAGGCCTATCAGCTCTGTCTCACGAATCAGATCCGTGTGGACGGCGGGTTCGATCCGGTCGACGTGTATCTGAGGCTCAGACGTCAGAGCCCGAGCCATCACGGCGGCCTCATCAGGTGCGACGGTGAGGCGCTCGCGAGCGCGTCACCCGAGCTGTTCCTCCGCATCGACGCGGATCGCACCGTCACGACGATGCCGATCAAGGGAACCCGGCCACGCGGTCTCACCGCAGACGCCGACGACGCGCTCAGGGCGGCGCTCGCCGCGAGCGAGAAGGAGCGCGCGGAGAACCTCATGATCGTGGATCTCATGCGAAACGACATCGGCCGCGTCGCGGAGGTCGGGACCGTCACGGTGCCGGCGCTGCTGTCGGTCGAGAGCTATGCACAGGTCCACCAGCTGGTGAGCACGGTGAGGGGCCGCATGCGGGCCGGCGTCGGCGCCGTGGATGCCATAGCGGCGTGCTTCCCGGCCGGCTCCATGACCGGTGCGCCGAAGATCAGCGCCATCTCACGTCTCGCCGATCTGGAGGCTGGGCCGAGGGGCGTCTATTCCGGTGCGTTCGGGATGCTTCGCCCGGACGGGACAGCCGAGCTCGCCATGGTGATCAGAAGCATCGTCTTCGACGAGCGCGGTGCGACGATCGGCACGGGCGGGGGCATCACCGCCTCGTCGGACCCGGACGAAGAGATCGAGGAGACGCGCCTCAAGGCGAGGGCTCTGCTGACCGCCCTGCTCGGGCGCGACGACGACGGGATGGGTGTGCGGCCGGCCGGATGACTCGACCTCAGGTGGGTCCGATCGCACGCGCCGACGCGACCGCGGCGTCTGCGCCGGAGTGCCACGGCTCTCCATGACCGGGAAGCAGCGTCCTCACGCCGGTCGAGGCGATCGCATCGAGCGACTGAAGTGCGAGGTCCGAGTTCGCTGTTGCCGCGCCGGCGACGATCTGCGCGCCTCGTGCTGCCTTGTACGGGTCGAGGGTGACGATCGCATCGCCTGCCACGACGGTGTCGCGGTCCGCGAAGAGAAGAGCGCAGTGCCCCGACGTGTGGCCGGGCGTGAAGATCACCTCGGGCTCGCCGGGAACCGGCAGCCTGCCGTGGTCGGGAGGACGTCCGCCACCGTCACGCCCGGTACAGCGAGTGCGCCCGCGCGCGCCATGGCTGCGACGAGCGGGACCGCGCGCGGGTAACGCAACGGATATCCCAGCGGGCTCCGCTCGCGAGCGTAGCGATAGGGATGGGCCGCGAGATCCGCGTCCGCGACGTGGATGCTGATCGGCACGTCGAGCTCGTGCGCGATCCGGGCCGCGAAGCCGAGATGATCGAAATGACCATGGGTCAGGACGAGGCGGCGGATGTCAGAGGGCCTCCGGCCGATGGTCTTGAGCGCGCGGAGCAAGGGCCCCCAGGTGGAAGGGAAGCCGGCGTCGATGATCGTGAGCTGCGCGCCGTCGTCGACGAGGTAGCAGTTCGTGTAGCCGTGCTCGATGCGATGGATGCCGGGAGCGACGTCGCGCACGAGGCGCGCGAGCACGCCTCCCGCGTTCGATGTGGAAGGGGCCATGATCGCCTCCGGCGGTCTTCGTGTGAGCACAGGGCATGTGTTGCTCCGACCCTAATCAGATGGCCGCGCGTGCCAAGCGCCGACGGGGCATGCGTGCCTTCCATATTCGATAGTCTGGAGTGTCGGACCGGTCCCGGATCGCCGGGCACACCCGAACGCATCCGCTTCTACACGAATGAGAGTTCCGTGTCGCACGAGCAACAGACAGCAGCCCACGACGCAGCGAAGGCCGGTGAGGTCTACGATTTCGCTGCCATCCAGGAGAAGTGGCTCCCCATCTGGGACGAGCTCAAGCCGTTCGCGACGGACGACCCCTCGGACACCCGGCCGCGCAAGTACGTGCTCGACATGTTCCCCTACCCGTCCGGCGATCTGCACATGGGCCACGCCGAGGCGTTCGCGCTCGGCGACATCGTCGCCCGGTACTGGCGTCAGCAGGGCTTCAACGTCCTTCATCCCATCGGGTGGGACTCCTTCGGTCTTCCCGCCGAGAACGCCGCGATCAAGCGGGGGATCGACCCTCGGGAGTGGACGTACGCGAACATCGCGCAGCAGAAGGCGAGCTTCCGGACGTACGCTCCGTCCTTCGACTGGGATCGCGAGCTGCACACCTCTGACCCCGAGTACTACCGCTGGAACCAGTGGCTGTTCCTGAAGCTGTACGAGAAGGGGCTCGCCTACCGCAAGGAGAGCCCGGTCAACTGGTGCCCGTTCGACCAGACGGTGCTCGCGAACGAGCAGGTCATCGACGGCCGGTGTGAGCGCTGTGACAACCTGGTGACGAAGAAGAACCTCACACAGTGGTACTTCCGCATCACCGAGTACGCCGATCGGCTGGTCGACGACCTCAATCAGCTCGAGGCGTCGTGGCCGGCGAAGGTGCTCAGCATGCAGCGCAACTGGGTCGGCCGTTCTGCCGGAGCGGACGTCACGTTCCGCATCGAAGGCCGGGACGAGCCGATCGACATCTACACGACCCGTCCTGACACGCTCTACGGGGCGACCTTCATGGTCGTGGCGGCGGACTCGGACCTCGCCGCGGAGCTGGCCGCGGGCGCGAGCCCGGACGTGAGGATGCGCTTCCAGGAGTATGTCGACCGGGTGAAGAACGAGAGCGACATCGACCGGCTGAGCACCGAGCGCGAGAAGACGGGTGTCTTCCTCGAGCGGTACGCGATCAACCCGCTGAACGGCGAGCGCCTGCCGATCTGGGCATCCGACTACGTGCTCGCCGATTACGGCCACGGCGCCATCATGGCCGTACCTGCGCACGACCAGCGCGACCTCGATTTCGCCCTCGCGTTCGATCTGCCGGTGCGGGTCGTCGTGGACACGAACCAGCCGGTGACGGGCGCCATCCCGGTGCTCGTCGACGGGCAGCTGCCGGATGACCTTCCCCCGCTGGACCCGAGTTCCACGGGTGTCGCGCTGACCGGGCCCGGGCGGCTCATCAACTCGGGCCCGTTCGACGGCCTCAGCAAGAACAACGCGATCGCGAAGATCATCGAGGCGCTCAGCGAGAGCGGGCTGGGGAAGCCCGCGAAGAACTACCGTCTGCGCGACTGGCTGATCTCGAGGCAGCGCTACTGGGGCACTCCGATCCCGATCGTCCACTGCCCGGAATGCGGCGAGGTCCCGGTTCCGGAGGAGCAGTTGCCGGTGCGTCTGCCCGACGCCGACGGCCTCGACCTGCAGCCGAAGGGCACCAGCCCGCTCGGCGCGGCGGAGGACTGGGTGAACGTGTCGTGCCCGAACTGCGGCGGGGCGGCCAAGCGCGACTCGGACACGATGGACACCTTCGTGGACAGCTCCTGGTACTACCTGCGCTACCTGTCGCCGAACTCCGACGAGGTTGCGTTCGACGTCGACGAGGTGGAGAAGTGGGCCCCCATCGACCAGTACGTCGGCGGCGTCGAGCACGCCATCCTGCATCTGCTGTACGCGCGCTTCATCACGAAGGTGCTCTATGATCTCGGCTACGTGACCTTCACGGAGCCGTTCAGCTCGCTCCTCAACCAGGGGATGGTCCTCATGGACGGCGCGAAGATGAGCAAGAGCCGCGGCAACCTCGTGGAGTTCGCAAGCGAGTTGGAGTCGTACGGCGCGGATGCGCTCCGGGTGACACTGGCGTTCGCCGGACCCCCGGAGGACGACATCGACTGGGCGGATGTCTCGCCCTCCGGCTCGGCGAAGTTCCTCGCCAGGGCGTGGCGAGTCGCGAAGGACGTGACGAGCGCGCCCGACGCCATCTGGAAGAACGGAGACGCCTCCCTTCGGCGGGTCACGCACCGCTTCCTCGCCGAGGCCCCCGGGCTCGTGGAGGCATACAAGTTCAACGTCGTCGTCGCGCGCCTCATGGAGCTCGTGAACGCGACCCGCAAGGCGATCGACTCCGGTGCGGGTCCGGCCGACCCGGCCGTGCGCGAGGCCGCTGAGGTCACGGCGATCGCCCTGAACCTGTTCGCGCCGTACACCGCTGAGGACATGTGGGCGATGCTCGGCTACGAGCCCTCCGTGGCGCAGGTGCAGTGGCGGAAGCCCGATCCCTCGCTCCTGGTCGACGAGCGGGTGACGTGTGTCGTGCAGGTGGACGGCAAGGTCCGCGATCGGCTCGAGGTGTCTCCGAAGATCGACAGCGACGAGCTCGAACGCCTCGCTCGGACATCCGCCGGAGTGATCAGGGCGGTCGGCGACCGGGAGATCGTGAACGTGATCGTTCGTGCGCCGAAGATCGTGAGCATCGCGACCAAGGCCGCATAGCCGCCTGCACAGGGGACGTCGGAGCCTCCCTCTCGACAGAGTCGCGGGATCCGCGACACGCTCGCCCCCGCCCCGCCTAGGGTCGGTGCATGGCAGAAGGGGAGGGGCGCCGGGACCTGCGGCTGAGAGCGCTCTCCGGGGCACGTCGCGTCGCATCCCGGACCAGGCTCGGTGTCGGCGCGCTGGTCGCGCTGGTCGTGGTCGCTTTCGGGGTGACGGTCCTGGTGTCGATGCTCTCCGGTCACGGCGCGACCCTCGAGATCGATCCTGCGCCGAGCGGAGCGCCCGCCGATGCGGGCCGTGGCTCCGTGACCGACCCGCCTGAGGATGTCACCGCCCTGTACGTCCACGTCGAGGGAGCGGTTCAGTCACCCGGCGTCTATCAGCTCACGCCGGGCGACCGGGTCATCGACGCGATCGCCGCCGCAGGCGGCTTCTCGGCCGATGCCGATCAATCGGCCGTGAACCTCGCACGATTCGTGGTGGACGGAGAACAGATCGTCGTGGCGGTTCCGGGGGCGACCGTTCCCGTGGCCGCCGCACCACCCGATGGTGTGTCCGGCGTCATCGACCTCAACACGGCGACGATCGATCAGCTCGAGTCGCTGCCGAGGGTGGGCCCCGCACTTGCCGAGCGGATCGTCGACTGGCGCGAGGCCAACGGCGGATTCAGCTCGGTCGACGATCTGCTCGACGTCGCGGGCATCGGTGAGAAGACCCTCGAGGGGTTCAGAGACAGGGTCAGGGTGTGAGACACGGGGCCCTCCCGCGACTGGCTGTGCCCGCGTTGGCTGCGTGGGCTGCCTCCTGGTCGCTCGTGGCCCTTCCCGAGGCCGCGCCCCTGGTGGCCGCGGTCGGCTGGGGAGCGACTCTCGTCGCGGTTGCCGTGATCGCCGTGCGGCGCCGGCCGGTCACGGCATGGGCGGGGATCTCGCTCGTGGTGGTCGTCGGCGTCGCCTGCGTCGCGACGACCGTTGCGTCGAGCAGCGCGTCCAGGAACCCACCCGTCCTGCGCGAGGCGGCGGAGGCCGGCCGCTCGCTTCAGCTGCTCGTTCGCATCGACGAGAAGGCGCGGGAGATTGCGGGGACCCGTGCGCCGTGGTCGTCCGACGGTGAGCCTGAGCCGGCGCGCGTGGTCGTCTCGGGCACGGCGCTCAGCGCCGGTGCCGGCGCTCGGCGAACGGACCTCAGCGCACCGGTCACCGTGTTCCTGCCCGCGTCGGGCCACGCACCGCCGGCGCTCGGTTCCGTGATCGCGGTCTCTGGCGACATCGAACGGGCAGAGGCCGGTGAGCGGTCATCGTTCCTCGTCTTCGCCTGGCGCTCTCCCGGCCAGGCCGAGCCGCCGCCGTGGTACCTGTCCTGGGCGGCGGACCTGCGCACCGCGCTCATCGATCGCGCGTCGACTCTGCCCGGCGACGGGGGCGAGCTGCTCCCCGGGCTCGCCGTCGGCGACACCTCATCGGTCGGCTCCGACCTCGATCAGGCCATGAAGGACAGCTCTCTCAGTCATCTCACGGCTGTGTCGGGCGCCAACTGCGCCGTCGTCGTGGCATGCGCGAGCGTGGTGCTCGGCTGGCTGCGAGCACCACGCTGGGTAAGGGTCGCCGGTGCCCTCGCCGCACTCGCCGGCTTCGTCCTGCTGGTGACCCCTGAGCCGAGCGTCGTGCGCGCCGCGCTCATGGCGACCGCCGTCCTCATCTCGCTCGCCCGGGGGCACCCGTCTGCGGGGCTCCCCGTGCTCTGTCTCGTCGTGCTCGGGCTGCACATCGTCGATCCCTGGATGTCGAGGAGCTACGGTTTTGCGCTGTCTGCACTCGCAACGGGTGGTCTCCTCGTTCTCTCCGGGCCCATCGCCGGCATCCTCGGCCGCTGGATGCCGGTGCCCCTGGCCGCCGCGCTCGCGCTTCCGATACCGGCACAGCTGGCCTGCCAACCTGTGCTGCTGATGCTCGACCCGGCGTTGCCCCTCTACGGCGTCGTGGCCAACCTGCTCGCTGGCCCGGCCGCGCCCGCCGCGACCATGCTCGGGCTCGTCGGGTGCCTCCTGCTCTCCGTGGCGCCGCCCCTGGCGACGGCACTCATGTGGCTCGCGTGGATACCGGCCGCGTGGATCGCGGGTGTCGCGGTCACAGCAAGCAGGCTGCCTCTCGCCCGGCTGCCCTGGTTGCCGGGAGGGACGGGAGTGCTCCTGTTCGCGGCCCTGACCGTGATCGCGGTGGTGTGGATCGAGGCACGAGCGCACTCGCGGAGCGGCCTCGCACGTCTCACCGGCGTGGTGCTCGTCTGTGCGGCTGTCGTCTACGCGGGCGTTCTCGGCGGCAGCGCACTCACCGAAAGGACCGCCACACCGAGCGCGTGGCGCATCGCCGCGTGCGATGTCGGGCAGGGGGACGCACTCCTGATCCGTTCGGCCGGTCGTGTGGCGATGGTCGACACCGGTCCCGATCCGGCGCCCGTGCGTCGCTGCCTCGATCGCCTGGGCATCGACCGGCTCGACCTGCTCGTCCTCACGCATTTCGACCTGGATCACATCGGAGGGACGGAGGCTGTCGTCGGCCGCGTGGAGCGGACCCTCGCCGGTGTGCCGGAGAACGATGTCGACGAACGCCTTCTCGCAGCGCTGCGTGCTGGTGGCAGCGCGGTCGAAGAGGCGTCGGAGGGACTGTCGGGCGCCCTCGGCACCGCGACGTGGCGGGTCGTCTGGCCTCGTGCGGGCGCCAAGACGATGAACACGGGCAACGAGGGAAGCGTCGTGCTCGAGGTGCAGGACGGCGGCCTGCGATCGATCTTCCTGGGTGATCTCGACGAGACCGCACAGGACGCGCTGCTCGCCTCGGGCAACGTGGACGGCCCCGTCGACGTCGTGAAGGTGGCTCATCACGGTTCGGCGGATCAGAGCGAGGCGTTCTACGACGCGCTGAGACCCCGCGTGGCGCTCATCTCGGTGGGGGCCGGCAACGACTACGGTCATCCGGCCGGCTCGATCCTCGACACGCTCGAGGACCTCGGCGCGACCATCGCACGGACGGACCGCGACGGTCTCGTGCTGGTGCAGAACAGCGACGGTCACACATCCGTGTGGCTCGAGCGGCCGGCGACACCGTGAGGCGTTCGCGCACCGACGTCGGATGCCGCCGTTACGCTTGTGGATGGAGGTGAACGTGGCTGCAGCTCGTGGTGGTGCGTCTGTGCGCGCGTCGAAGCCGGGGATTCCGCAGTTGTCCTGGAATCAGGTGCGGCCGGCGCCCGTCGTGCTGGTCTCGGGAACGGAGGCCTTCCTCGCGGAACGCGCCACGAGGCTCTTCCGGGACTATCTGAGGGCGGAGGACCCGACCCTGGAGGTCAGCGACATCGCCGCCGACAGCTACGCCCCTGGTGAGCTGATCACCCTCTCGAGTCCGTCCCTCTTCGGCGAGCCCCGGTTGGTGAGGGTGAGCGGCGTCGAGAAGTGCACCGACGATTTCATCGCCGATGCTCTCGACTACCTGGCGAACCCCGCGGACGGCGCGTACGTCGTCTTGCGTCACGCCGGCGGCAACCGGGGGAAGAAGCTCCTGGACGCCGTCAGGGCCGCGTCCGATCGAGCGATCGAGATCGTCTGCGCCGAGCTCAAGAAGGACGCCGAGAAGTATGAGTTCGCTGCCGCGGAGTTCAAGACGGCGGGAAAGCCCATCCGGCCCGCCGCCCTCCGAGCGGTCGTCGCCGCGTTCAGCGACGACCTCGCTGAGCTGGCGGGCGCCTGTGCGCAGCTCATCGCCGACGGGGGGGACGAGATCACCGAAGCCGTCGTCGATCGGTACTACGGCGGACGGGTCGAGACCAACGCCTTCACCGTGGCGGACGCTGCGATCGCCGGGAGGTATGGCGAAGCTCTCGCGAGCCTGCGGCAGGCGCTCGACTCCGGTGCGGACCCGGTTCCTCTCGTCGCGGCGTTCGCGAGCAAGCTCCGCACGATGGCGAAGATCCTGGGCACACGCGGCTCGTCCGCGGACATCGCCAGGCAGTTCGGTCTCGCTCCGTGGCAGGTCGACCGCGCTCGGCGCGATCTGCACGGCTGGACCGATGACGGGCTCGGCCGATGCATCCGCGTCCTCGCCGAGACCGATGCCAACGTCAAGGGCGCCGGGAGAGACCCCGTGTATGCGCTCGAACGCATGGTGCACGTCGTCTCGACCAAGGGCCGCGCGGCAGCCTGACCGACGTGCTCGCTCAGGCGCTCAGGCGCCCCTTGTCCTCGTCGTCGCTCGTGTCGCACACCGGCGGGTCGATGGTGTCGAGAACCTTCGTCGACATCACCAGCAGCGCTTGCTGCTCCTCTGGGCTCAGGACGTCGAAGAAATACTGCTTGACGGCGTTCGTGTGCCCGCGCATCGCGCCGAGCACGGCGCGCCGTCCGTCCGCGGTCAGCTCCAGCCAGGTGCCGCGGAGATCTTCGGCGCATGCCGCACGTGCGACGAGGCCTCGCGAGACCATCCGCGTCGCCTGATGCGAAATCCGGCTTTTCTCCCAGCCCGTGATCTCCGCGATCTCGCGACTGCGCAACCGCCGGCCCGGCGCCTTGAAGAGGGTGAGAAGGATCTCGTACTCGGGCTGGGAGATGCCGGCGTTCCGCTGCAGGTTCGCCTCTAGCGCACGGTCCAGCTGCCGCCGCATGATGTGGAAGGTACGCCAGACGGTCCAGTCATCATCGCTGATCGACGACACCTCGGACATCGCTCTTCCTCGCATTCGGTCTACGCGCAACCCGGCGACTGTGGCGGGCGCGGCGCTACGGCTTTCGGAATAGCTTGCCAGATCAGGCCCCGGATGTCCCGCACGAGTGTGGCTCTCCGCACGCGACGGAGCGGGTCCCATCAACGACCGTGGGCTCCGCCGAAGCGGAGCCCACGATGCGACGGGATGGTGGCCGGAAGTCAGAGCGCGGCGACCTGCTTGGCGATCGCCGACTTGCGGTTCGCAGCCTGGTTCTTGTGGATCACGCCCTTGCTCACAGCCTTGTCGAGCTTCCGTGCGGCCACCCGGAGGCTCGCCTCAGCCTTCGCCTTGTCACCGGCGGCGATGGCCTCGCGAGTCTGACGGACGAGCGTCCGCAGCTCGCTCTTCACGGCCTTGTTCCGCTCGTAGGCCTTCTTGTTCGTACCGATTCGCTTGATCTGCGACTTGATGTTTGCCACGTTATGCGCTTTCGTTCTGGTTCTTGATCGGATCTGCCGGTCAGCGAGAGAGGGGCGCTTCACGGCGATTTCGTGTGGTCGTCCACACGCAAGCCAACAAGAAACTCTACCAGGCGGCGCGCTCTTCGGCGAATCACTCTCGCGCGAGACTGTCCGCCGCCTCCCGGATGACCGCAGTGAAGGCCTCAGGTGCCACGAGGCTCACGAGATGCGTCGCCCGGGGGATGACCACGAACGGCGCATCCGGCCGGGCGGCTCGGTAAGCGCGAGCGTCGAGCCGGAAATGGTCGAGTCCGCCGACGACGAACCAGAGTGGTCCGCGGTACGCGGCCAGGCTCGCGAGGGGATCCGTCGAACCGACGGCACGGAGGGCATCGTCCATGACATCGAGAGCGACGCCTCCGGCGGCGACGTCGCGCGCGCCCTCGGCGGACAGCATGATGCGCGCCATCGCATCGTCCAGCCGCGCGCCGCGATCCGGGAGACGGCGGATGCCTCTCGCGAGGCCGCGGTACAGGGAGAGACCGACTCCACGGGGAAGCGCGTGGCAGCTGGCGGCGACCAGCCCCGCCAGACGATCGCCGTGTCGTCCTGCGTACTCGAGTCCGAGGTATCCGCCGAGCGAGAGACCGACGAGCAGCGGAGGCGCCCCGGCGCGCCGGACGGCGTCGTCGATCCCCGTCATCGCGGCGTCGATGGTGAAGCTCTCGCCGATGTGCGCGCCGTGCGCGGGTAGGTCGATGGCCTCCGCGCGGTAGCCGGCTGCCGTCAGTGCCTCGACCTGTGCGCGCCACATCGTCCGCGACGTGCGTATGCCGTGCACGAGAACGATCGGCGGCGGTGGCATGGCTTCATGCTACGACGCCGGGGGAGAGGCAATAACGTTGCTGTATGCCGCAACTCGCTTCGCACATCGCCCAGGTGCCGCCATCCGGAATCCGCCGTCTCTTCGAGGTCGCTCTCACGATGACGGACGTGAACGTGCTGGCCGTGGGTGAGCCGGACTCGGCAGTCGCCTCCCACATCGTCGAGGCGGCACGAAACGCATGGGCCGACGACGAGACGGACTACACGCCGAACGGAGGCATCCCGTCGCTTCGGACCGCGATCGTCGGCAAGCTGCAGCGCGACAACCGCATCGATGTGCAGATGGACCAGGTGTGGGTGACCATCGGGGCGACCCAGGCTCTGTACCAGGCCATGGGGCTCGTCCTCGACGCCGGAGACGAGATCATAATCCCGGATCCCGGCTACACCACGTTCACGATGAACGCCAGGATGCTCGAGGCGGTCCCGGTGCCGTACTCCCTGCTTCCTTCTAACGGGTTCATGCCCGACTTCGAGGAGTGGGCTCGCCTCGTCACGCCGCGCACGCGGGCGGTCATCGTGAACTCCCCCTCCAACCCGCTGGGTCATGTATTCGGCGAGGAGGTCCTTCGAGGCATCCTGCGGTTCGCTCGCGAGCATGACCTCTGGGTGATCAGCGATGAGGTCTACGAGTACTTCACCTACGGGAAAGACCACGTCAGCATCGCGAGCCTCGACGAGGATGAGCGTGTGCTGAGTGTCTTCTCGCTGTCGAAGACCTATGCCATGACCGGCGTCAGGGTGGGTTACCTGGTCGTGCCGCGCAGCATGGTGCCCACGATGAGCACCGTCCAGGAGGCGATGGTGAGCTGCGTGTCGACACCCGGTCAGCACGCCGCGCTCGCGGCCATCACCGGCCCGCAGGATGCCGTGTCGGTCGCGCGCTCGCACTACCGCGAGAACGGGGCGGCCGCCGCGCAGCTGCTCGACGAGCGGGGCATCCGGTACCTGACTCCTGACGGGGCGTTCTATCTGTGGGTCGACCTGTCGTTCGCGTCGCAGGGCGACGTCGCGGCGTGGGCCGAGCGTTTCCTGCTCGAGCAGCGGGTTGCCGTCGCTCCCGGCAGCGCGTTCGGGGCGTCGGGGGAGGGCTGGATCCGTGTATGCCTCGCAGTCGACCGGGCGCGCCTGCTCGACGGTCTGGCGCGGCTTCCCGAACCGTGACCGTGCGGCCGCCCTTCCGCTCTCGCCCGTCTGACCGTTCCAGACCCATGAGACGGCGCGCGGCATCTTGCACCAGACGGCTCACGGAGGGGCGCGAGAGCGAGGCCCGCGCGCGACGACGGCCGACCGCGGCGCGGGCGCCCAGCCCGCACGCGTGTGACAATGGAGATTCAGCCCATCAGACATGAGCCGTTCGTCCCGCACGGCTCCGCCGAGCATCGTAAGGAACGCGTGAGCCCCAAAGCCGTGAAGGCGCTCGAGCCTGCCGCAACCGACCCGGCGTTCATCCGGAACTTCTGCATCATCGCGCACATCGACCATGGCAAGTCGACCCTGGCGGACCGGATGCTGCAGATCACCGGCGTGGTCGCGGAACGCGACATGCGCGCACAGTATCTCGACCGGATGGACATCGAGCGCGAGCGCGGCATCACGATCAAGAGCCAAGCCGTCCGGATGCCGTGGGCGGTCGGTGGTGAGACGTTCGCGCTCAACATGATCGACACACCGGGCCACGTGGACTTCACCTATGAGGTGTCGCGGTCCCTCGCGGCGTGCGAGGGGGCAATCCTCCTCGTCGACGCTGCTCAGGGAATCGAGGCGCAGACGCTCGCGAACCTGTACCTCGCGCTCGAGAACGACCTCGAGATCATCCCCGTGCTCAACAAGATCGACCTGCCCGCCGCCGAGCCCGAGAAGTATGCGAAGGAGCTTGCGGATCTGATCGGCGGCTCGCCTGACGAGGTCCTCCGTGTCTCGGGCAAGACCGGTGCCGGTGTCGACGACCTGCTCGACCGCGTCGTCGAGCGCATCCCGAGCCCGACCGGGGTGGCGGAAGCCCCCGCGCGCGCCATGATCTTCGACTCGGTCTACGACACCTACCGGGGCGTCGTGACTTACGTTCGGATGATCGACGGCCGGCTGACGCCGCGCGAGCGCATCCAGATGATGTCGACGAAGGCGACCCACGAGCTCCTCGAGATCGGCGTGTCGTCGCCCGAGCCGATCCCCACCAAGGGGCTCGGGGTCGGAGAGGTGGGTTACCTCATCACGGGGGTGAAGGATGTCCGTCAGTCGAAGGTCGGCGACACGGTCACCAATGCAGCGAAGCCGGCGTCGGCCGCGCTGCCGGGGTACACAGACCCCAAACCGATGGTGTTCTCGGGGCTCTACCCGATCGACGGCAGCGACTATCCGGAGCTGCGTGAGGCGCTCGACAAGCTGAAGCTCTCCGACGCAGCCCTGAACTATGAGCCGGAGACCTCCGTGGCTCTCGGCTTCGGCTTCCGCTGCGGTTTCCTCGGGCTGCTCCACCTCGAGATCGTCACCGAGCGCCTCGAGCGCGAGTTCGGGCTCGACCTGATCGCCACCGCGCCGAGCGTGACCTACACGGTCACCACCGAGGACAGGAAGGCCGTGACGGTGACGAACCCGAGCGAGTTCCCGTCGGGGAAGATCGCGTCCGTGTCCGAGCCGGTCGTGAAGGTCGGCATCCTCACGCCGAAGGACTACGTGGGAACGGTCATGGAGCTCTGCCAGAGCCGGCGCGGGAGCATGCTCGGGATGGAGTACCTCGGCGAGGACCGGGTGGAGCTGCGCTACAGCATGCCGCTCGGAGAGATCGTCTTCGACTTCTTCGACCACCTCAAGAGCCGGACCCAGGGGTACGCCTCCCTCGATTACGAGCCGATGGGCGAACAGGAGGCGGACCTCGTGAAGGTCGACATCCTGCTGCAGGGCGAGCAGGTCGACGCCTTCAGCGCGATCGTCCACCGCGACAAGGCGTACGCCTACGGCGTGATGATGACCGAGCGCCTGAAGAGCCTCATCCCGCGTCAGCAGTTCGAGGTGCCGATACAGGCCGCGATCGGCGCGCGTATCATCGCCAGGGAGTCGATCAGGGCGATGCGCAAGGATGTCCTCGCGAAGTGCTATGGGGGCGACATCACCCGCAAGCGCAAGCTGCTCGAGAAGCAGAAGGAGGGCAAGAAGCGCATGAAGATGGTCGGCAAGGTCGAGGTTCCGCAGGAGGCGTTCATCGCGGCGCTGTCCGGTGAGACGGAGAAGAAGGAAAAGAAGTAGGTCAGATGCGCCGCAGCAACTTCGAGGACGAGCCGGTCGACTACGCCGCCGTCGGGGCGACGCAGGCGGCGGACATGATGAGCTATCCGCCTGAGGGCTTCGCCCCGTTCGAGCAGTCAATGCGCCTCGGCAGCGGGGACGAGAGGTTCAGACAGGCCTCGTCGTCGCTGCTGACCTGGTCGGTGCAGCGCTCGGCCGGCGTCACGGTGACCGATGTGCGCGCGGCATCGGGCGCGCAATACGGCGGCATCCGGTTCGCAGAGGACGGCACGGCCCTCGGCCCCGCCCAGCTCTCCACCGAGCAGAGGTTCGCCGAGGACGGCACTCCGTACATCACGGCGGGGACGACCGCCACACTGACCGGGCGCATCGGCTGGTTCAGAGCGGATGCCCGGATCCGGGTCGTCTATGTCATCGACGAGGCGGAGCGGGTCGCGTTCGCCTACGGGACGGTGCACAGTCACACCGTGAGCGGAGAGCAGGCATTCATCATCGAGCACCGGGAGGACGACTCGGTCTGGTTCACAGTCCGCACCATCTCCCGGCCGGTGGCGTGGTACTACCGGCTGCTCCCTGTCCTCGGCAGAGCGCGACGCAAGCGGTTCACGACCGAGTACCTGCGGGCCTTGTCCCCGCTGTGGTCCTCGCCGGCGGCATAGGACGCACATGCCGAGCACGCTGCCGCTCGCCGATCCCGCTCCTGCCTCCGGCGAGCTCCCGCCGAGCGTGGCCGAGCGCTCGGCGGCGCGAACCCTGAGCGTCTACGTGCACGTGCCGTTCTGCCGCGTCAGATGCGGTTACTGCGATTTCAACACCTACACGGCCACCGAGCTCCGCGGAGTGACGCAGGCCGACTACGCCGCGCAGGCCCGGTTGGAGATGCGTCTCGCCCGCTCTGTGCTCGATTCCGCAGGCGTGGCGAATCGGGCCGTGAGCACCGTGTTCTTCGGAGGGGGGACGCCGACTCTGCTTCCTGTGGGTGACCTCGCCGCGATGCTCGCTGCTGTGCGCGCCGAGTTCGGGCTGGCGGCCGACGCCGAGGTGACGACGGAGGCGAACCCCGATTCGGTGGACCGAGCCTATCTCGACGGCTTGGCCGCCGCTGGGTTCACCCGAGTCTCGTTCGGGATGCAGTCGGCCGTTCCCCGCGTGCTCGCCACGCTCGAACGGACCCACGACCCGGCTCGTGTACCGACGGTGGTCCGATGGGCGAAGGAGGCCGGGCTGCAGACGAGCGTCGACCTCATCTACGGCACGCCGGGGGAGTCGCTCGACGACTGGCGCACCTCCGTGCGTGAGGCCGTCGCGCTCGACCCCGGTCACATCTCCGCCTATGCGCTCATCGTCGAGCCCGGGACCAAGCTCGCGAGGCAGATCCGCCGTGGTGACGTCCAAGCGCCCGACGACGATCTGCAGGCTGACATGTACGAGCTGGCCGACGCCGAGTTCGGCGCCGCGGGACTCCGATGGTACGAGGTGAGCAACTGGTCGCGCGACGCGGCCACGGTGTCGCGGCACAACCTCGCCTATTGGCGCGGCCAGGACTGGTGGGGTGTCGGGCCCGGCGCTCACAGCCATGTCGGCGGCGTCCGCTGGTGGAACGTCAAGCATCCGGCAGCGTACGCCAGCCGGATCCTCACGGGACAGTCACCGGCGGCCGGTCGTGAGACGCTCGACTCTCCCACCCGCGCCCTCGAGCGGGTGCTGCTCGAATCGCGCATCGCCGACGGCCTGCCGACCGAGGCCCTTTCGCCCGAGGGGCGCGTCGCCGTCGCCGGCCTCATCGCGGATGGTCTCGTGAACGCGGAAGCCGCCCTGCGCGGACGGGTCGTCTTGACCCTGCGAGGGCGGCTTCTGGCGGACGCCGTCGTCAGACGGCTGGTCGGCTGAGGGCTACTTCACGAACTTGATCGACCAGAAGTAGCGGTAGGCCTCGCCGTTGTTCACCTTCACGCCTCCGACGATGCCGAAGATGATGGCGAGCAGGGCTGCCACCCAGGCGACGATCCAGAGGAGGAAGCCGATGATGACGATGAGCAGGATCGCCCCGAGGATCCAGCCGCCCACGACGAAGATCGCCATCGTGATCTGGAAGTTCAGTGCCTCCTTGGCCTCCTGACGCGTGAACGGCCCGCGGTCCTTGTAGACCATGTACATGATGAGCGGGACGATCCAGCCGAGCCAACCGCCGCTGATGAACGCGGCGAGACCGCCGCCGAGGTGCGCCCACATCGCCATCTGCTTGTCCTGGTTGGGGTCGAGCGGTGGTGCGGCGGCGTATCCCGGCTGCCCCTGGTAGGGCTGCTGACCCGGGTAAGGAGCCTGCTGCCCGGGGTACGGCTGCTGACCCTGGTACGGCTGCTGCGGCCCGCCGAGCCCGCACCGCCGCCACCTGGACCACCCGGCGGAACCCCACCGGCCGCCGCCGCGTCCGATCCACCAGGGCCCCTCGAGAGCCCACCCCCGTCCCGACGCCGCCGAGGAGGTGCACCCGCGTGAACGACCGGCCGCACGACGCGCCCGACCCGGGTGAGCCCCCCGCGCGCGACGACGTCGCAGGCGGCGGCGACGGGGGTCTCGACCCGGAGCCGACCGAGGAGGAG
>Ga0164243_10005855_pt1 | contig 18706 bp, 13 predicted proteins | sample OricompcompostOP_FD_108781 | JGI IMG/M metagenome (GOLD analysis project Ga0164243, IMG submission 108781) | Organic Plus compost microbial communities from Emeryville, California, USA - Original compost - Organic plus compost (OP) | ecosystem: Engineered > Solid waste > Mixed feedstock >... | reverse complement strand
GTTCACCCGGCGTCAGCGTCAGGTCCACCCCGCGCAGCACCTCGCCGCCCCCGTCGTACGCGTAGCGCACGCCGGTCACGTCGATGCGGTCGTCCGCCGGGTCCGGGGCGTCCCCGCGCCCGGCCGCGCGCGGCGCCCGCGCCAGCCCCTCCACCCGCGCGAACGAGGCCCCGCTGGACTGGAGTTGCTCAAGCCGCATCAGCACCTCGTCCAGCGGACCGCTCAGCTGCAGCAGGTACAGCGAGGTCGCCACCACCGCGCCCAGGCTCACCGCGCCCCGCGCGTGCAGCCATCCGCCGCACAGCAGCACCCCCGCCACCGGCACGATGTACGACAGCTCGACCACCGGGAAGAACACCGAACGCAGGAACAGCGTGCGCATACGGGTGCGCCGGGACGTCTCCAGCGCCTCCCGGCTCGCCCGGATCCGCCGCTCCTCCATCCGGAACGCCTCCACCGTGCGGGCGCCCGCCGCCGTCGACGCGACCACCTCCGCCACGTCCGAGTTGGCCGCGCCCTCGGCGAGGTACGCGTCCCGGGCCCGCCGCAGGTACCAGCGCAGCACCAGCCAGATCGGGGTGAGGCACAGCAGCCCCAGCGCGCCCAGCACCGGGTCCACGACCAGGATCGCGACCGTCACGAACAGCGACTGCACCGCGTTGACCAGCAGGGCGGGGCCGGCGTCGCGCAGCGTGGTGCCCACGGCGGTCACGTCCGCCGTGCCCCGCGTCGTCAGATCGCCGGTGCCGGCCCGCTCCACCACGGCGGACGGCAGCGCCAGCACCCGGTCCACGAACCGCTCCCGCACACGCGCCAGCGTCCGCTCGCCGAACCGGTGCCCCACGTACCGCGCCCAGCGGGACAGCAACAACTGCGCCACCGCGCACGCCAGGATGACCGGGGCCAGCCGGTCGACGACCGAGGTGCCGGCGCCCGCCCGCACCTCGTCGACGATCCGCCCGAGCAGCCAGGGCCCGGCCAGACCGGCCAGGGCGGCCGCGCCGTTCAGCGCCAGCACCCCCGCGAAGACCCGCCCGTCCGCCCGCACCAACTCCGCGGCGGCCCGGCGCACATCGGCCGGTTCCGCCACGGGCAGCCGCTCGCCGCTCATCGGGCCACCTCCCCGGGAGCGCCCAGCACGACGTCCGACGCGTGTACACCCGTCGGTTCCGCCACACCCTGCTCCACCTGCTCTACTTCCCTCGCCACCAGCCGCCGGTACTCCGGCTCGCCGCCCAGCAGTTCACGGTGCGTGCCGCTCGCCGTCACCTTGCCGTCGGCCAGGAACAGCACCCGGTCGGCCCGGTCCAGGACCAGCGGCGAGGTGGTGACCAGCACCGTCGTACGGCCCTCGCGCGCCGCGCGCAGCCGGTCGGCGACCAGGGCCTCGGTGTGCGCGTCCAGCGCCGACGTCGGCTCCACGGCCAGCAGCACCTCCGGGTCGGCGAGCAGCGCCCGCGCCAGCCGGACCCGCTGCCGCTGACCGCCCGACAGGCTGCGGCCCTGCGCGGACACCACCGAGTCGAGCCCCTCGGGCAGCCCGCGCACCACGTCGTCGGCGGCCGCCGCGCGCAGCGCGGCCGGCACCCGCGCGTCGGACGCCTCACCCCGGCCCGCGACCACCTCGCGCAGCGGGCCCGCGAACAGCGCGGCCTCCGGCTCGGCGACCAGGATCCGCTCCCGTACCCGGGTGAGCGCGACCTCGTCCAGCCGTACCCCGCCCCAGGTGACTTCGGACGGCGTGTACCGGCCCAGCCGGTCCACCACGGCCGCCGCGTCCGCGGGCCGGGCGCACACCAGCGCGGTCAGCCGGCCCGGCAGCACCCGCACCCCGGACTCCGGGTCCTCCAGCGCGGACGGCTCGGCCGGCGGCTCGGCGGTGGCCGCGTCCGGCGGCGGCTGCATCCGCAGCAGGGCCGCCACCCGGCCGGCCGCGACCACGCCCCGGCTCAGGTAGTAGCCGCACTCGATCAGGAACATCACCGGCCACACCAGGACGGTCACGTACCCGTACACCGCCACCAGTTCGCCGACGGTGATGTCCCCCTGCGCGGCCTGCCGTGCCGCGATCCAGGTCACCACCGCGAGGAACAGCGTCGGCAGCCCGGCGGCCAGCGCCTGCATCCAGCTGGTCACCGCCCCCACCCGGTAGCCCTGCTCCCGCAGCCGCCCCGAGTCGCGGCGGAACGCGTCCGCGACCAGACCCTTGCCGCCGAGCCCGCTCAGTACCCGCAGCCCGCCCGCGAGATCCCCGATCCGCGCGGTCAGCACCCCCTGCCGTTCGCGGTACTCCGTCTCCGCGCCCCGCAGCCGCCCGGCGAGCGGTCCCACCACGAGCCCGATCACCGGAACCCCCAGCAGCACCACCACGGCCAGCAGCGGAGACACCGACAGCAGCAGCCCCGCCACCGCCGCGTACGCCACGACCGCGCCGAACCCCGGGCCGACGGCGGTGAGCGACTGGGCGATCACCTGCACGTCGCCCACGCCGATCGTGACGACCTCCCCGGCCCCCGCCCGCCGGTGCAGGGCCGCGCCCAGCCGCACGGTGTGCCCGACGACCACCTTCACCGTGCGGAAGTTGGCGTCCATCCGCACCTTCGTCATCGTGCGGTGCCGCATCACGCTCAGCCAGGCGTTGAAGGCGGTCACCCCGACCAGGGCGGCGGCCCAGCCGGCCAGCGCCGTCATGTCGCCGGTCGCGAGCCCGTCGTCCACGGCCCGGGACATCAGGTACGGCGTGGACGCCAGCAGCACCATCCACACGCTGCCGTACACCGCCCCCGCCGCACAGCGCCCCGGCTGCCGGCGCACCAGCCACCACAGATAGCGGGCCCCGCCGCGCCCGTCGGGCGTGCCGGGATCTCCGTAGGCGTCGATCACGTGCGCTGTCCTCCCCCTGCGGCCCGGCGGCCGGCGTTCCTTGTCGGTCGTCTCACGGGCGCGAGGCGGAACGGCGCGAGCGTGGCCCGTACCTGGTCGGCGGCGCCCCAGTCGGGCTCGAACTGGGCGATCACGGCCAGGTGCTGACGCAGCTGGAGGACCGGCATCCGCTCCCGCCAGCCGTCGTCGAGGCCGGTCAGCTCCGCGTACATCTCGAAGAACACCCGCGCCTCGGGCGGCGGCGCGGTCGTCCACAGATGGGCGAGGTCCACCTCGGCCCAGGTGTACGACACGGCCGGGTCGATCAGCGCGGGCCGGCCGTCGGGCGTGGCCATCACGTTCTGCGCCCACAGGTCGCCGTGGGTCAGACAGGCGGGCCGCTCCGGCAACAGCTCGGGCAGCCGGTCGCACAGCCGCTCCAGCGCCCGGCGGTCGGCCGCGTCCAGCGCCGCACGGACGCGGGGCTCCTCCAGCCAGCGCAGCAGACGGTGCCGGGCGAAGAACTCGAACCCGTCGTCGGTCCAGGTGTTGACCTGACGGCGGCGGCCCAGCCAGTTGTCCCGGTGCCAGCCGAACCGGTCGTGGCGCGTGGCGGTGTGCAGGCGGGCGAACGCGTGGGCGCACTCCTCCCAGAACGCCTTCGTGTCCGGCCGGGGACGCAGCACCGACAGCACGAGCAGGTCCCGTTCCGCGAGCAGCACGTCCGGTGTGACGACTCCGCCCTTCTCCCGCAGCACGGCCAGCCCCTCCGCCTCCGCCGCGAAGGCGTCGTCCGCCGGCGGCTCGCCGAACGCCTTCACGAACAGAGGGGTGCCGTCCGCGCGGCGGGCCAGACCCGCGGTCGCGGCGAGACCCCCGGCGGCCGGCTCGACCGCGCCGACGTCCGTCAGCCCGGCCGCGTGCAGCCGCGCGAGCAGCAGCGGCGTCGCCTCCGTCACGGGTGTGCTCCTCTCGGTCGGTTTCCCGGCGCGCACCCGGAAGCCGGGCCCGCGACGACGGCGGTCGTCAGGCCAGGCTGTCCCTCCAGGCCCGGTGCAGGTCCGCGAACCGGCCCGCGCCGCCGATGAGTTCGTCCGGGGTGCCGTCCTCCACGATCCGCCCGTGCTCCATCACCAGCACCCGGTCCGCGATCTCCACGGTGGACAGCCGGTGCGCGATCACCACGGCCGTACGGCCCTTCAGCACCGTCGCCATGGCCCGCTGCACCGCCCGCTCACCGGGGATGTCCAGCGAGCTGGTCGCCTCGTCGAGGATCAGCACCGCCGGGTCCGCCAGCAGCGCCCGCGCGAACGCCACCAACTGCCGCTGCCCCGCCGAGATACGGCCGCCGCGCTTGCGGACGTCCGTGTCGTAGCCGTCGGGCAGCGCGGCGATGAAGTCGTGCGCGCCGATCTCCCTGGCCGCCTGCTCGATCTCCTCGCGGGTGGCCTCCGGACGGCCGATCGCGATGTTCTCGGCGACCGTCCCGGAGAACAGGAACGCCTCCTGCGTCACCATCACCACCTCGCGCCGCAGGTGCCGTCCCGTCAGGTCGCGCAGGTCCACCCCGTCGAGCAGCACCCGCCCGTCGCTGGGGTCGTAGAAGCGGGCGAGCAGCTTCGCCAGCGTCGACTTGCCCGCGCCGGTGGAGCCGACCACGGCGACGGTCTGCCCGGCCGGCAGGGTGAGGCCGAAGCGGGGCAGCACCTCGCCGCCGGTGCGGTACGCGAACCGCACGTCGTCGAAGACCACCTCCCGCCCGGGGAGACCGGAGCGCCGGTCCGGCAGCTCACGGGGCGCCGCCGGCTCCGGCACGGACGGGGTCTGCGCCAGCAGCCCGGCGATCTTCTCCAGCGAGGCAGCCGCCGACTGGTACGAGTTGAGGAACATGCCCAGCCGGTCGATCGGGTCGTACAGCCGCCGCAGATACAGCACGGCCGCCGCCAGCACACCGAGCGCCAGCGTCTCCCCGGCCACGCGGTAGGCGCCCCACAGCGCGATCAGCGCGACCGTGGTGTTGGCGGTGATCCGGGAGCCGACGACGTACCGGGCCATCTCGAGCAGCGCGTCGCCGTTGGTCTTCTCGTGCCGCCGGTTCAGCACCGCGAAGTCCGCGTCGTTGGCCGCCTCGCGGCGGAAGGCGCGCACCGGGCGGATGCCGTTCATCGTCTCGACGAACTTCACGATCACCGCGGCGATCGCCGTCGACCGCTTCCGGTAGACCCGCTGCGCCCGCCGCTGGTAGGACCGCACCAGCAGGTACAGCGGCACGAACGACGCCACCGCCACCGCGCCGAGACCCAGGTCCAGCCAGAGCAGCAGCACCGAGATGTACACGGCGGACAGGATGGTCATCACCAGTTCCTGCAGGCCCTCCTCCAGCAGCTCCCGCAGCGACTCGACGTCGGTGGTGGAGCGGGAGATCAGCCGGCCGGAGGTGTAGCGCTCGTGGAAGTCCACGCTCAGCGCCTGCGCGTGCCGGAAGATCCGGCCGCGCAGATCCAGCAGCACGTCCTGGCTGACCCGGGCGGAGGCGGTGATGAACGCGTACTGCAGCGCCCCGGCCGCCGACGCGCACAGCAGATAGCCCACCGCCACCGCGATCAGCGGCCCGTGGTCGCTGTCGCGGAACGCGGGCACCGCGTGGTCGATCGCGTACGCCACCAGCAGCGGTCCCGCCTGCACGGCGGCCTGCCCGAGCAGCAGGAACAGCACGGCGACCGCGACCCGGCCGCGCATCGGCGCGAGCAGGGAGCGCAGCAGCGCGCCGGTGGCGCCCGGGGGAGTGGGCAGCACGTCCCGGTCGAAGGGGTCGCCGCCGCCCTGCTCCGGCGACCGGTCGTCGTCCTCGTCGCGGACCGGTGCGGTCGTGGCCGCCGTCATCGCTGCTCCTCCCGTTCCCCCGCCGGGTCGCCCGACATGAGGTGCGCGTACTCGGCATTGCCGCGCAGCAGTTCGTGATGGGTGCCGACCGCCGTGATCCGCCCGCCGGACAGCAGCGCCACCCGGTCGGCGAGCAGCACGGTGGACGGGCGGTGCGCCACGATCAGCGCCGTGGTGTCGGCGAGCACCCGGCGCAGCGCGGCCTCGACCGCGGCCTCGGTGTGCACGTCCAGCGCGGACAGCGGGTCGTCCAGCACCAGGAAGCCGGGGCGCCCCACGACCGCGCGGGCCAGCGCGAGCCGCTGCCGCTGCCCGCCGGACAGGCTCAGGCCCTGCTCGCCGACCTGCGTGGCGGTGCCCTGGGGCAGCGCGTGCGCGAAGTCGGCCTGGGCGACGGCCAGGGCGCGGTCCAGGTCCTCCTCGCCGCTGCCGCCGCCCATCAGGACGTTCTCGCCGACGGTCGCGGAGAACAGCGTGGGCTCCTCGAAGGCCACGGCCACCCGGGAGCGCAGCTCCTCCCGGGACATGTCCTGGATGTCCCGTCCGTCGAGGGTGATGCGCCCCTCGGTGACCTCGTGCAGCCGGGGCACCAGCGCGGTCAGCGTGGTCTTGCCGCTGCCGGTCGCCCCGACCAGCGCCAGCGACTCGCCGGGCCGGACGTGCAGGTCGACGCGGTCCAGCACGGGCGGCGAGTCCTCGGGCGCGTCCGGGTAGCGGAAGGTGACGTTCTCGAACCGCAGCCCGCCCTCACGGGAGGCGCCGTTCTTCGCCGGGATCGCCGGGGCGCCCGACTCCGGCTCGGCGTCCATCACCTCGAAGTACCGCTCGGTGGCCGTCGCCGCCTCCTGGCTCATCGCCAGCAGGAAGCCGATGGAGTCCACCGGCCAGCGCAGCGCCAGCGCCGTGGACAGGAACGCCACCAGGGTGCCCGCCGACAGCTCGCCGTCCGCCACCCGCACGGCGCCCAGCACCAGCGCGGCGCCGACGGCCAGTTCGGGCAGGGTCACGATGATGCCGAGGATCGCCGCCAGCAGCCGCGCCTTGTGCAGCTCGGTGCCCCGCAGCTTCCCCGACAGCTCCCGGAACGCCCGCGCCTGGCTGCGGTGCCGGCCGAACCCCTTGATGATCCGGATGCCGAGCACGCTCTCCTCGACCACGGTCGTCAGATCGCCCACCTGGTCCTGCGCCTGACGGGCCGCCCGCGAGTACTGCTTCTCGAACACCACGCAGGTGATCAGCACGGGCACCGCCGGGATCAGGATGACCAGCCCCAGCGTCCAGTCCTGGACCAGCATGATGATCACGCCCACCAGGATCGTCACGCCGTTGACCAGCAGGAAGGTCAGCGGGAACGCGAGGAACATACGCAGCAGCATGAGGTCCGTGGTGGCCCGGGACAGCAGCTGGCCGGAGGCCCAGCGGTCATGGAAGGCGATCGGCAGCCGCTGCAGGTGCCGGTAGAGGCCGGCCCGCATCTCCGCCTCGACGTGCGACAGCGGCCGCGCCACCAGCCAGCGCCGGAACCCGAACAGCAGCGCCTCGGCGAGCCCGAGCAGCAGCAGGTACAGCGCGCCGAGCCACACCCCCGCCGGGTCCCGGTCGGCGATCGGGCCGTCGACCATCCACTTGAGCACCAGCGGGATGACCAGCCCGATGCAGGACGCCAGGACGGCGATGAACGCGGCGGTGAACAGGCGCGCCCGCACGGGCCGCACGTACGGCCACAGCCGCAGCAGCGTCCGCACGGTGGAGCGGGGTTCCCGGGGAGAAGGTGTAGTGGGCATCAGCAGTGAGAGTACGGTTCGCCACTGACGCTGCCCACCGAATTCCGGCCCGGTCCGCCTCGTCCGCGAGTCCTGCGACCGCCGTGCCGACGCGCCCGTACCTCGGCCAACGTCCGTCACGGGTTCGGGAGTCGTACCACTCCATCGGCCGATCGGACGATGCGCGGACGAGCGCGACGGCCGATGTCCGCGCGCTCCCTCCACCGCGACACTGACCGTCATGTCCGTCATCGACGTCACCGACCTGCGCAAGGCCTACGGCGGCAGGACCGCCGTCGACGGGGTGTCCTTCTCCGTCGACGAGGGCGAGATCTTCGGGATCCTCGGCCCCAACGGCGCCGGCAAGACCACCACCGTGGAGTGTGTGGAAGGCCTGCGCGTCCCCGACGCCGGCCGGGTCCGGGTCGCCGGGCTCGACCCCGTCGCCGACCACGCCGAGGTCACCCGCGTCCTCGGCGCGCAGCTCCAGCAGAGCGAACTCCAGCCGAAGCTGACCGTCCGCGAGGCCCTGGAGCTCTACGCCTCCTTCCACCCCCGCCCCGCCGACTGGCGGCCGCTCGCCGAACGGCTCGGCTTGACCGCGAAGCTGACCACCCGGTTCGCGAAGCTGTCCGGCGGCCAGAAACAGCGCCTGTTCATCGCGCTCGCCCTCATCGGCAACCCGCGGATCGTGGTGCTGGACGAGCTGACCACCGGTCTCGACCCGCGCGCCCGGCGCGACACCTGGGAACTCATCGAGGACGTCCGCGCGGGCGGCGTCACCGTCCTCCTCGTCACCCACTTCATGGAGGAGGCCCAGCGCCTCTGCGACCGCATCGCCGTCATCGACCAGGGACGCGTCGCCGCCCTCGACACCCCGGCGGGACTCGTCCGCCGCTCGGCCGGGGCCACCGTCATCAGCTTCACCCCGTCCGCCCCGCTCGACGACGCCCACATCGACGCGCTGCCCGGGCTCGCCTCGGCCGCCCGCAAGGACGGCCGGATCACCTTGTCCGGCACCGACGACACCGTGAACGCGGTCCTCACCCTCCTCGCCCGCTCCCACGTCACCGCCCACCAGTTGCGCGTCACCGACGCGACCCTGGACGACGCCTTCCTGGACCTCACGGAGAGCCCCGCATGAGCACCGGACCCGTCAACACGGCAGTACTGCGCACCGAGTTCCGCCTCTTCCGGCGCGAACCCGCCGGCATCTTCTGGATCATGCTCTTCCCGACCCTGCTGCTGGCGGTCCTCGGCTCCATCCCCTCCTTCCGCGAGGCCGACCCGGCCCTCGGCGGACTGCGCCCCGTCGACGCCTACGTGCCGGTCACCCTCCTCCTCGGCCTGATCATCGGCGGACTGCAGGGCATGCCGCCCACCCTCACCGGCTACCGCGAGACCGGCATCCTGCGCCGGATGTCCACCACACCGGTCCGTCCGTCCGCCCTGCTCGCCGCGCAGATGACGGTGCTCGGCGCCGCCTCCCTGGTCTCCGCGCTGCTCACCCTCGCCGTCGGCCGGCTCGCCTTCGGCGTGGCCCTGCCCAGGCAGCCGCTCGGCCACCTCCTGGCGCTGCTGCTCGCCCTGGCCGCCTCCCTCGCCCTCGGCGCGCTGCTCAGCGCCCTCTCCCGCACCGCGAAGATCGCCACCGCGGCCGGCTCCGCCGCGCTGTTCCCGGCCATGTTCACCGCGGGCGTGTGGCTCCCCGTCGAGGCCATGCCCGAGCTGATGGCGGACATCGTCGGGTGGACCCCGTTCGGCGCGGCCGCCCGGGCGCTCGACGCGGCCTCGGCGGGCCACTGGCCGGGCGCGGCGCACCTCGCGGTGACGGCCGGCTGGGCGGTGCTGCTCACGGCCGGCGCGGTGCGCTGGTTCCGCTGGGAGTGAGGGCGGCGGTGCCGGACACTGGTGCGATGACGGAATCGGCCCGACTCGAGGACCGCTGGGCGGTGTTCGACCGCTGGGGCCCCTACGGACTGCTGGTGCTGGGCGCCGTGCTGGCCTGGGCGAGCGCCGACGCCCTGGGCATGAGCACCGGCGAACGGCAAACCGCCGGCGCCCTCACCGCCGGGGCCGTCGCCGTGGAGCTGTGGTGGGGCGTGCGCTCACGCACCCGGCCGCCCGGACCGTCCGCGGCGGGCATCCGGCAGTACGTCCTGCGCTGGGCCCTCGGCTTCGCCCTGACCTGGCTGAACCCGCTGTTCGCCTTCTACGCCGTCATCGGCTACTTCAGCACCGAGCGCCTGCTGCCGCGTGCGCTGCGCAAGGCGGGCCTGTGCGCCACCGCCGTGACCTTGGCCGGCTCCCAGTCCGGCGGACTGCCGCCGCACGACGGGCTCGGCTGGACGCTGTTCGGTGCCCTGCTGGCCGCCAACGGCATCCTGGTCCTGCTCTTCGGACACTTCGCCGACCTGGAGGAGGACCGCGGCCGGGCCCGCCTGGCCACCATCGCCGAACTCGAACGCACCAACACCGCGTTGCAGCGGGCCCTCGACGAGAACGCCGCCCTGCACTCCCAGCTGCTCGTCCAGGCGCGTGAGGCCGGGGTCGCCGACGAGCGCCGCAGGCTCGCCGCCGAGATCCACGACACCCTGGCCCAGGGCCTGACCGGCATCATCGCCCAGCTCCAGGTCGCCGCGAACACCCCCGACCCGGTCGCCGGACGCGCCCGTCTGGACCGGGCCCTCGCCCTGGCCCGCGAGAGTCTCGGCGAGGCCCGCCGCTCCGTGCACAACCTCGCCCCGGTCGCCCTCGCCGACGGCGGCCTGCCCGGCGCCCTGCGCAGGACCGTCGCCGAATGGAGCGAACACAGCGATGTGAAGGCCGAGTTCACCGTCACCGGGACCGTCGAGCCGCTGCACGACGAGATGGCGGCCACCCTGCTGCGCATCGCCCAGGAGGCCCTCGCCAACACCGCGCGCCACGCGGGGGCCACCCGCGCCGGCGTCACCCTCTCCTACATGGGCGACGAGGTGACCCTCGACATCCGCGACGACGGCCGGGGCTTCGACCCGCTCGCCGTCCCCGCGCGCACCTCCGCCGGCGGCTTCGGCCTCGGCGGGATGCGGGCCCGCGCCGAACGCGTCGCCGGGTCCCTCACGGTCGAGTCCGAGCCGGGCGGCGGCACGGCGGTCTCGGCTCGCGTACCGTTGGTCCGCCATGACCCGTGACACCGTGCCCGACGAGGCCGCCGAGCCCGTGATCACCCTGCTGGTCGTCGACGACCATCCGGTCGTCCGGGACGGCCTGCGCGGCATGTTCGAGTCCGCGCCCGGCTTCCGTGTGCTGGGCGAGGCGGCCGACGGCGCGGCGGCGCTCCGGCGGGCGGAAGAGCTGGACCCCGACGTGATCCTGATGGACCTGCGGATGCCCGGCACGGGCGGCGTCGAGGCCATCCGCGAGCTGACCCGCCGGGGCGCCCGCGCCCGGGTGCTGGTGCTCACCACGTACGACACCGACTCCGACACGCTGCCCGCGATCGAGGCGGGCGCGACCGGCTATCTGCTCAAGGACGCCCCGCGCGAGGAGCTGTTCGCGGCCGTCCGCGCCGCGGCCGAGGGGCGTTCCGTGCTGTCCCCGGCCGTCGCCTCCCGGCTGGTGTCCGCCGTCCGCGCGCCCCGCACCCCGGGCGCGGAGCCGCTGTCCGCGCGGGAGCGGGAGGTGCTGGCGCTGGTCGCCAAGGGCACCTCCAACCGGGAGATCGCCCGCGAGCTGTTCATCAGCGAGGCCACCGTGAAGACGCATCTGACGCACATCTTCGCCAAGCTGGGCGCCAAGGACCGGGCCGCGGCGGTGGCGACGGCGTACGACCGGGGCATCCTGGGCTGACGGCGGACCCGCGCACGCCGGACGTCAGCGCAGCACCCGCAGCAGCACCACCGACCGCCCCGGCACCGTCATCGGCGCCCCCGCCCGGTGCACCACGCCCGGCGCGCGGTCCTGCTCCTCCCGCGCCGTGTCGACGACCACCTCGTACCGCTCGGCCCACGGAGGCCCCGGCAGGGCGAAGTCCACCGGCTCCGCGCCCGCGTGCAGGACCGCCAGGAAGCTGTCGTCGAGCACCGGCGCGCCCTGCTCGTCGCGCCCAGGGATGTCCCGCCCGGAGAGGTACATACCGAGCGTGGCGGCCGGCGCGTACCAGTCGTCCTCCGTCATCTCCCGGCCGTGCGGGGTGAACCACGCCAGGTCGCGCAGCCCGTCCGCGGAGTGCGCCCGGCCGGAGAAGAAGGAGCGGCGGCGCAGCACCGGATGCCGGTGGCGCAGGGCGATCAGCCGCGAGGTCAGCTCCCGCAGCGGACGCCACTCGGGGTCGTCGCGCAGGCCCCAGTCCACCCAGCCGATCTCGTTGTCCTGGCAGTAGGCGTTGTTGTTGCCGCGCTGGGTGCGGCCCATCTCGTCGCCCGCCACCAGCATCGGCACGCCCGTCGACAGCAGCAGTGTGGTCAGCAGGTTCCGCAGCTGCTGCCGCCGCAGGGCGCGCACGTCCGGGTCGCCGGTCTCGCCCTCCGCGCCGCAGTTCCAGGACCGGTTGTCGTCCGTGCCGTCGCGGTTGCCCTCCCCGTTGGCCTCGTTGTGCTTGCGGTCGTACGAGACCAGGTCGCGCAGGGTGAAACCGTCGTGCGCGGTGACGAAGTTGACCGAGGCGTACGGCCGCCGCCCGCCCCAGGCGTACAGGTCGCTGGAGCCGGACAGCCGGTAACCCATCTCCCGCACGTCCGGCAGCGCGTGGCGCCAGAAGTCCCGTACGGCGTCCCGGTAGCGGTCGTTCCACTCCGTCCACAGGGGAGGGAAGGCGCCCACCTGGTAGCCGCCCGAGCCGACGTCCCACGGCTCCGCGATCAGCTTCACCCGGCGCAGCACCGGGTCCTGCGCGATCACGGCGAGGAACGGGGAGAGCATGTCGACGTCGTGCATGGAGCGGGCCAGCGCCGCCGCCAGGTCGAAGCGGAAGCCGTCGACGCCCATCTCCGTCACCCAGTACCGCAGCGAGTCGGTGATCAGCCGCAGCACGTGCGGCTGGACGACGTGCAGGGTGTTGCCGCAGCCGGTGTAGTCGGCATACCGGCGGGCGTCGGGCTGGAGGCGGTAGTAGCCGCGGTTGTCGATGCCCTTGAGGGACAGCGTGGGGCCCAGCTCGCCGGCCTCGGCGGTGTGGTTGTAGACGACGTCGAGGATCACCTCGATGCCGGCCGCGTGCAGCGCGCGCACCATCCGCTTGAACTCGCCGACCTGCTGCCCGGCCGTCCCGGAGGCCGCGTAGGCGGCGTGCGGGGCGAAGTAGCCGATGGAGTTGTAGCCCCAGTAGTTGCGCAGGCCCCGGCGCAGCAGATGGTCCTCGTGCGCGAACTGGTGCACAGGCAGCAGCTCGACCGCCGTCACGCCCAGCCGGGCCAGGTGCTCGATCGCCGCCGGGTGCGCGAGCCCCGCGTAGGTGCCGCGCAGCTCGGGCGGGATGTCCGGGTGGCGCTGCGTGAAGCCCTTGACGTGCAGCTCGTAGATGACCGAGTCGGCCCACGGCGTCTTCGGCCGCCGGTCGTCCGCCCAGTCGTCGTCGTCATGCACGACCACGCCCTTCGGCACGTACGGCGCCGAGTCCCGGTCGTCCCGCACGGTGTCCGCGACATGCTGCTCCGGCCAGTCCCGGACGTGCCCGTACACCTCGGGCGGCAGCGTGAAGTCCCCGTCCACCGCACGCGCGTACGGATCGAGCAGCAGCTTCGCCGGGTTCCAGCGCCCGCCCGTCCACGGGTCCCAGCGGCCGTGCACCCGGTAGCCGTACCGCTGCCCCGGCATCACCCCCGGCACGAAGCCGTGCCAGATGCCGTGCGTCAGCTCGGTCAGCGGGGCCCGGCTCTCCCGGCCGTGCTCGTCGAACAGGCACAGCTCCACGCCCTCCGCCCCGCCCGCCCACAGCGCGAAGTTGGTCCCCGCCACCCCGTCCGGGCCGGTGCGGAACCGGGCGCCCAGCGGCGTCGGCCGGCCCGGCCGGACGGGCACCGTGGGCACGGGCCGCGCCGGCCGCGCGCCGTTCACGACGACGGCCGGGCGCCCGTCCCCGGTGGCCCGCTCTCCGGCCACCGCCTCCTGCTCGGCTGCGCTGGACACCTGTCAGCCTCCCGCGGCTCGTGGGGGACGACGGCGGACAGGTGAGCCACGGCCCGTGCGGCTGCGGCCGCGGCTCCCCGGTGCGTCGTCCTCCCACAGTTCTGCCCAGAGCGCGCCTCGCACTCACGTTTCCCCGAGGGGCGGCACGGTCGTTTCCCGGAGGCGAGGCCCGTCGTTGGGTACCGCGTGAGGCACGTACAAGGGCGCGCACGGCGCGCGAGGGCCGCGCTGGCCGTCGTAGTGACATGGGCAGGACTGCTGACCGCGACCGCCGGGTGCAGCCCGGAGGGTCCCCTCCCGGGGGCCTTCGGGCCGCCGGGACGCGGGGACGTCATCCAGGTGTCCCCGCACGACGGCAGCAAGGGCGTACGCCCCGGCGAGCCGCTGCGGGTGCGGGTGGCCGAGGGACGGCTGGAGTCGGTGAAGGCGGTCGTGTCGCAGGACGCGCGCGAGACACCGGTCCCGGGCCGGATCTCCGAGGACGGGCGCACGTGGAAGCCCGACGACGAACGGCTGGCGCTCGCCGCGAAGTACACCGTCGACGCGGTCGCCGTGGACGGCTCGGGACGCCGATCCGCCCGGCACGCCACGTTCGCCACGCACGTCCCGGAGGAACGCTTCATCGGCTACGTCGCCCCTGAGGACCGCTCCACCGTCGGCACCGGGATGATCATCTCCCTGGAGTTCAACCGGAAGATCACCCGCCGCGCCGCCGTGGAGCGCGCGGTCAGGGTCACGGCGCGGCCGGCCGTCGAGATCCGCCCGCACTGGTTCGGCGACACCCGCCTGGACTTCCGCCCCGAGGACTACTGGAAGCCCGGCACCCAGGTCACCGTCGACCTGAACCTGCGCGACGTCGAGGGCGCGCCCGGCGTCTACGGCCTCCAGCGCCGCACCTTCACCTTCACCGTCGGCCGCAGCCAGGTGTCCGTGGTCGACGCGTCCGCCCACACCATGCGGGTACGGCGGGACGGGGAGCTGCTCACCACCGTGCCGGTCACGGCGGGCGCGGCGAAGACGCCCACGTACAACGGCAAAATGGTGATCACCGAGATGCTCGAGGTCACCCGCATGAACAGCCGCACGGTCGGCTTCGGCGGCGAGTACGACATCCCCGACGTCCCGCACGCCATCCGGCTGACCAGCTCCGGCACCTTCCTGCACGGCAACTACTGGGCCGGCTCCGAGGTGTTCGGCAGCGACAACGTCAGCCATGGCTGTGTCGGCCTGCGCGACGTGAAGGGCGGCAGCCCGGACACTCCGGCGGGCTGGTTCTTCGACCGCAGTCTGATCGGCGACGTCGTCGAGGTGGTGAACAGCAAGGACCGGACCGTCGCGCCGGACAACGGGCTCGGCGGCTGGAACATGAACTGGAAGGAGTGGAAGGCGGGAAGCGCGGTGAACGGCCGCTGACCGCACCCCCTCGGCCGGACCGTTGAACTTGGAACGGAACGGTGACAGAACCTCCGCACTTCACGCTCCTGGCCTGTGGTTACCATTCGCCGTGTGCGCGACAGGCGCGCTGGGGGGCCGGGTCCGGCCAGACCCGCCGAGGGGAGAAACAAGTGAACGTGGGGCCGATATCGGGGGCGTCGGTGGGCGCGCGGCGCGGCGGCAGGAAGCTGGCGGCGCTGGCACTCGGGGTGATGCTGGCGGTCACCGCCTGCGGCGGGGGACCGGAGCAGGGGTCCGGCTCGGGCGACGGCAAGGGCAAGGGCAAGGACTCCACGGCTGCGCGAAGCACGCAGTCCGAGGCCCGGGTGACGATCGCCCCGCGCGACGGCGCCAAGTCGGTGGAGACCAGCGGTGAGCTGAAGGTGACGGCCGCCCGGGGCAAGCTCACCGAGGTCGTCGTCAAGAACGCGAAGGGCGAGGCCGTCGAGGGCGCGATATCCAAGGACGGCGCCAGCTGGACGCCGTCCACCCACCTCGCCGCCTCCACCGCCTACACCGTGCACGCGGTCGCCGAGGACGCGGAGGGCCGCACCACCACGCAGGACTCCCGCTTCACCACCCTGACGCCGAAGGAGACGTTCATCGGGCACTTCACCCCCGAGGACGGCTCCACCGTCGGCGTCGGGATGCCCTTCTCCCTCAACTTCACCCGGGGCATCACCAAGCCCGACGACGTCGAGAAGGCCATCCGCATCACCACCGTGCCGGCCGTCGAGGTGGAGGGCCACTGGTTCGGCAACGACCGCCTGGACTTCCGCCCGCAGACGTACTGGAAGGCCGGCACCAAGGTCACCGTCGAGCTGAACCTGGACGGCGTCGAGGGCCGCGACGGCGTCTACGGCGAGCAGTCCAAGAAGGTCTCCTTCACCATCGGCCGCAGCCAGATCTCCGTGGTCGACGCCAAGAAGCACACCATGAAGGTGATCCGCGACGGCAAGGTGATCAAGAAGATCAAGGTCACCACCGGCGCCCCGGGCTACGAGACCTGGAACGGCAAGATGGTCATCAGCGAGAAGCTGACGGTCACCCGGATGAACGGCGAGACGGTCGGCTACGGCGGCGAGTACGACATCAAGGACGTCCCGCACGCCATGCGCCTGTCCACCTCCGGCACCTTCATCCACGGCAACTACTGGGGCGGCGACGCCTTCGGCAACCGCAACGCCAGCCACGGCTGCGTCGGCCTGCGCGACGTGAAGGGCGGCTGGGACAAGAAGGCCCCGGCGGCCTGGTTCTTCGACAACTCGCTGATCGGCGACGTGGTCGAGGTCAAGAACAGCGACGACGCGGTGATCGCGCCCGACAACGGCCTCAACGGCTGGAACATGTCCTGGGAGAAGTGGAAGGCGTAGGCCCTCCGTCCGTCCCTCCTACGGCCCCGGTGTCCGCACCGGGGCCGTAGGCGTGTCCGAGGGGTGTGAGCCACGGCACCGGCCCAGAAGGCGTTAGTCACCGTTAACCTGCTGGGCATGACCGTACATCTCGAAGTCGCCGAGGGCGTCGGCACGCTGCGCCTGGACCGCCCGCCCATGAACGCGCTGGACGTCGCCACGCAGGACCGTCTGAAGGAGCTCGCCGAGGAGGCCACGCGCCGCGAGGACGTACGCGCCGTGGTGATCTACGGCGGCGAGAAGGTGTTCGCGGCGGGCGCGGACATCAAGGAGATGCAGGCCATGGACCACACCGCGATGGTCCTGCGCGCCCGCGCCCTCCAGGACTCGTTCACGGCCGTCGCCCGCATCCCCAAGCCGGTCGTGGCCGCCGTCACCGGTTACGCGCTCGGCGGGGGCTGCGAGCTCGCCCTGTGCGCCGACTACCGGATCGCCGGGGAGAACGCCAAGCTCGGCCAGCCGGAGATCCTGCTCGGCCTGATCCCGGGCGCGGGCGGCACCCAGCGGCTCGCCCGGCTCATCGGCCCGTCCAAGGCCAAGGACCTCATCTTCACCGGCCGCCAGGTGAAGGCCGACGAGGCGCTCGTCCTCGGTCTGGTGGACCGCGTGGTCCCCGCCGGCGAGGTCTACACCCAGGCGCACGCCTGGGCGGCGAAGCTCGCCCAGGGCCCCGCGCTCGCGCTGCGGGCGGCCAAGGAGTCGGTGGACGCCGGGCTGGAGACGGACATCGACACCGGTCTCACGGTCGAGCGCAACTGGTTCGCCGGACTGTTCGCCACGGAGGACCGCGAGCGGGGCATGCGCAGCTTCGTCGAGGAGGGCCCCGGCAAGGCGAAGTTCCTGTGACGAGCAGTTGAAATCCCCGCAAGGGGCTTGCAGTTGACGTCATGTCTGATCCGGCCCCCTCGGCGGTACGCATTATGGGAGCCTTAACGCACCCTTAAGCCGTATCCGTGGAGGGGGCCCGTCGATTGCCCGAGCATGAGTCGTTTTCGCAGGTCGCGCAGGCCTTCGGAGCCATCGACATGCCCCTGGCACATGCCGGAGGACCCGGAACGGGCGGGGGCGCACGGGGGGCGTATTCCCTCGGAACGGCCCCGGCCGTGCCGGAGCGCCGCCATGATGGGGCCATGGCGGGGCTGGAAGGCATGGAACAGCCGCGGGGAGACGGACGCGCCATCGCGTCGCGCTGGTCGCCGACGGTCGAGGACGAACATGCCGTGCACGCGTTGGAGGTGCACGGCGACCCCACGGAGGGCGAAGTTCCGCTCCCGTCCCTTCCCGAGTCCGCCGCCGTCGCCCGCCGGCTGGTCCAGATCGTCATCCTGCGCCGCTGGGGCCTCACCCCGAAGCTCACCGAGGACGCCGTGCTGCTCGTCTCGGAGCTCGTCGGCAACGCCGTACGCCACACCGGCGCCCGCGCCTTCGGCCTGCGCATGCGGCACCGCCGGGGCTGGATCCGCGTCGAGGTCCGCGACCCGTCCCGCGCCCTGCCCTGTCTGATGCCGGTGCAGGAGACGGACATCAGCGGCCGCGGCCTGTTCCTCGTCGACAAACTCGCCGACCGCTGGGGCGTCGACCTCCTCTCCCACGGCAAGACCACCTGGTTCGAGATGCGCGTGGCGGACCGCTGACACCCGCGCTTGAGTCTCCACCCGCTGGAAGGCCCACACTCCCCGACATGACCCACGACGGCACCGGGCTCCTCACCATCGGGGCGCTCGCCCGCGCCACCGGCCTGCCCGTGCGCACCATCCGCTACTGGTCCGACGAGGGCGCCCTGCCGCCGGTGGCCCGGTCCTCCGGCGGCTACCGGCTCTATGACGCCGGCTCCGTCGCCCGCCTCGAGCTCATCCGCACGCTGCGGGAACTGGGCCTCGGCCTCGACGACGTACGCCGGGTGCTCACCGGCGAGGCGACGGTCGCCCAGGTCGCGGCCGCGCACGTGACCGCGCTGGACGCGCGGATCCGGTCGCTGAAGGTGACCCGCGCGGTGCTGTCGACCGTGGCCCGACGGGGCTCGACCGCCGAGGAGACGACCCTGATGAACCGACTCGCCCGACTGTCCGCCGCCGAACGCGCCCGCATCCTCGACGACTTCATGACGGAGATCTTCCAGGGGCTCGACACCGCGGACCCCGACATCCGGCAACGCCTGCGGTTCGCCGCGGCCGACCTGCCCGACGACCCCACGCCCGAGCAGGTGGACGCCTGGGTGGAACTCGTCGAGCTGATCCAGGACCC
>Ga0164243_10005853_pt1 | contig 18708 bp, 14 predicted proteins | sample OricompcompostOP_FD_108781 | JGI IMG/M metagenome (GOLD analysis project Ga0164243, IMG submission 108781) | Organic Plus compost microbial communities from Emeryville, California, USA - Original compost - Organic plus compost (OP) | ecosystem: Engineered > Solid waste > Mixed feedstock >... | reverse complement strand
GGTCGGTGAGAGCGTCAACGCCGAGATCGGCTTCCGCCTGATCTCCTCGGTGCAGCTCCTCGCCGCCGCGACGATCATCTCCACGGTCCTCGGCATCGCACTGGGCGTCTACACCGCCCTCCGCCAGTACCGGCTCGCCGACCGCGCGTGGCAGTTCATCTCGATCGCGATGATCAACCTGCCGGTGCCGGTCGTCGGCCTCGGCATCGTTCTGGCGGCCATCTCGCTCAACCAGACCCTCGGCCACACCGTGGTCTACGTGTCCGGCGCGTCGAGCGTCGGGGTCGAGGGATTCTGGCCGGGCGTCGCCGACCGCATTCAGCACCTCATCCTGCCCACGATCACCCTCGTGGTCATCCAGTACGCGGGCCTGCACCTGCTCCAGCGCTCGCTGGTCCTCGACACGATCAACGCCGACTACGTCCGCACCGCCCGCGCCAAGGGGCTGACCCGCGGCGTCGCGGTCCGGCGGCACGCCCTGCGCACGGCCATCATCCCGGTCGCGGTGGGCATCGCCTTCGCCATCCCGGCCGTGTTCACCGGCGCGGTCCTCACCGAGACGATCTTCGGGTGGGAGGGCATGGGCCGGTACTTCGTCACGTCGATCACCACCAACGACATCCACGGCGTGGTGGCGGTCGCCGCCTTCGGCGCCCTCGCGACCGCCGTCGGCGCGATCCTCGCCGATCTCGCGGTGGTCTGGCTCGACCCGAGAGTGCGGGTGAGATGAGATGACGATGATCCCGCCGGAACCCCGCGGCCCGGAGTCGGGGCACCGCGACGCGACCGCCCCGCTGATGGGCGAGACCGGAGGCCTCCTCCGGGAGACCGACGCCACCGCGGCCCCGCTCACCCGGCGCCGACGGGGACGCACGGCGATCCTCGCGAAACGCTACGCGCGCAACCGCCCTGCGCTGTTCGGCCTCGGCATCTTCGGCCTGCTCGTGGCCTTCGCGGTGTTCGGCGGGCTGTTCACCGCCTACTCCTACACCGACGTCGACTTCCTGGCGATCGGCTTCCCGCCCGGATCGGCGGGCTCCGACGGCACCCACTGGTTCGGCACCGACGACGCCGGCAACGACCTGTACGCCCAGGTGGTGCACGGGCTCCGGCGGTCGCTGACGATCGCGGTCGCCGTGTCGGTGGGCACCACTCTGATCGCCGCGCTCCTCGGCGGGTTCGCGGCCTACTTCGGCGGGTGGGTGCAGCGCATCGTGCTCGGCGTGGTCTATCTGCTCCTCGTCGTGCCGACGTTCCTCATCCTCGCCCTGGTCTCCACCAGCACCGGCGGTGACTGGCGCTGGCTGATCGTCGTGCTGATCGCCTTCGGCTGGATGATGCTCGCCCGTGTGATCCACTCGCTGGCGCTGACGGTCCGGGAACGGTCGTACGTGACCGCCGCGCGGTACATGGGGGTCTCGGCGCCGGTGATCATCGTCCGGCACATCCTGCCCAACATCGCCTCCCTGCTGGTGATCAACTTCGCGCTGGGGATCGTCGCCACGGTCCTGACCGAGACGGGCCTGTCGTTCCTGGGGTTCGGCGTCACGATCCCCGACGTCACCCTGGGCTCGCTCCTGCAGGCGGGTGCGGGCACCCTCGCGGCGTCGCCGTGGTTGTTCTGGTTCCCGGCCGCGGCGTTGTCTCTCCTCACGGTCTCGATGGCGCTCGTCGCGGACGGGCTGCGCGACGCCTTCGACCCGACCTCGGGCGGGGCGGACCGATGACCGCGACCCGGGCGGCCGACGCCGCGACCGCCGCGCAGGTGCTGCAGGTCCGCCACCTGCGCGTGGATTTCCCCAGCGAGGCGGGCACGATCCACGCGGTCCGCGGCCTCGACCTCGATCTGACACCGGGCCGGACCACCGCGCTCGTCGGCGAGTCGGGTTCGGGCAAGTCGGTTTCCGCCCTGGCCGTCCTGGGCCTGCTCCCGGACCGGGCACGGGTCGAGGGTTCGGTCGCGCTACGTGGCCGGGAACTGACCGGCCTCTCCGACAAGGAGATGTCGGCGATCCGGGGTGCGGAGATCGCGATGGTCTTCCAGGATCCGCTGTCCTCGCTGACCCCGGTGTTCACCGTCGGGGCCCAGATCTCCGAGGCGTTGCGCGCTCACCGGTCGATGTCGGCGCGGCAGGCGTGGACGCGGGCGGTCGAGCTCCTCGATCTCGTCGGCATCGGCGACCCGCAGCGTCGTGCCAGAGCGTTCCCGCACGAGTTGTCCGGCGGCATGCGGCAGCGCGTGATGATCGCGATGGCCATCGCGAACGATCCGGCGGTCATCGTCGCCGACGAACCGACGACGGCCCTCGACGTGACCATCCAGGCGCAGATCCTCGACCTGCTCGACGCCGCCCGGCGCGAGACCGGCGCGGCGATGCTGCTGATCACCCACGATCTCGGGGTGGTGGCCGGCCACGCCGACGACGTCGTCGTGATGTACGCCGGCCGCGCCGTCGAGACCGCCGACGTGGACACCCTGTTCGAGCGTCCGCGCATGCCGTACACGATCGGCCTGCTCGGCGCGGTTCCGCGGGTGGACCGGCGCACCGATGCCCTGATCCCGATCCCGGGTTCGCCGCCGGCCCTTCTCGACATCGGCGACGAATGCCAGTTCGCGCCACGGTGTCCCGTGGCCGTCGACGATTGCCGGCGGACCGAGCCGCGGCTCATCGAGGTCGGTGCGCCCGGTGCCGGCTCGCCGGCGCACCGGGCAGCCTGCATCCGGGCGGGGGAGATCGGCGCCGACGGGCGGATCGGGGACGAACCGGTCTTCGGTGCCGCCGAGACCCTCCCACGGTCGCCGGCGCCGGACCGGGACAGTCGACCCCCGGTGCTCGAGGTGGCCGGCCTGACCAAGGTCTTCCCGCTCACGAGCGGTCTCCTCCGACGCCGGGTCGGCGAGGTCCGCGCGGTCAACGGCATCGACTTCGACATCCGGCGCGGCGAAACCCTCGCGCTCGTCGGCGAGTCCGGCAGCGGCAAGTCGACGACGCTGTTGGAGATCATGGATTTCGCCCAGCCTCCGGGCGTGGTGCGCATCGGCGGCGTCGATCCGGCGGCGGTGCCGCGGCGGGAGGCGAAGGCGCTGCGCCGCAAGGTGTCCATCGTCTTCCAGGACCCGGCCGATGCGCTCGACCCGAGATTCACCGCGTTCGATCTCATCGCCGAACCGTTGCGCGCACTGGGGGTTCCGAAGCCGGACACCGAGATCAGGGTCGACGCGCTGATGCGCCGCGTCGGACTCGATCCCGTCCACGCCGACCGGTTCCCCTCCGCCTTCTCCGGAGGCCAGCGCCAGCGACTGGCCATCGCCCGTGCGCTGGCCACCGAGCCCGACCTGATCGTCCTCGACGAGCCGTTGTCGGCACTCGACGTCTCGGTGCAGGCCGAGATCGTCAACCTGATCCGTCGGCTCCAGACCGACTCCGACGTCGCGTATCTCGTCGTGGCGCACGATCTCTCGGTGGTGCGGCACATGGCCGACCGGGTAGCGGTGATGTACCTGGGATCGATCGTGGAGATCGGCGCCGCCGACGCCGTGTTCGCCGCTCCGGCACATCCCTACACGCGGGCGTTGCTGTCGGCGGTGCCCGTGCCCGATCCACGGGTCGAACGCGAGCGGCGACCGATCATCCTGCACGGCGAACAGCCGAGTGCCACCAGGGAGATCGTCGGATGCGCCTTCGCCGGCCGTTGCCCGCTCCACGCCCGTCTCGACGAGGCGCGCCGCGAACGCTGCCGGACGAGCGGCCCCCTGTTGCGCCCGGCGATCGGGTCCGACGCCGCCGGGACGGCACCGTCGCCCGATCACCGTGCGGCGTGCCACTTCCTGGAGGTGGAGCGGTGAGGCGCTGGTGGTGTCTGATCGTCGCGGTCCTGGTGTCGATGGCGGCGGCGACCGGATGCGGCGCGGCAGTGGACACCGGTGCGGTGTCGACCGAGGGGGCGTCCCTCGATCTCCAGCCCCGCGAGAACCTGAGGGACGGCGGCAGTCTCACCACCGCGATCGCCGAGGTCTCCGCGCAGTGGAACACCTTCCACGCCGACGGCTCGGCCTACACACTCGCGTTGTGGCGCTGGTACAACCCGGTGCTCGCGTACTTCTCGCCGGATGGCGAGTACTCGCCGAACCCGGACTACGTCACCGACGTGCGCAAGGACACCGTCGACGGCGACACCGTCGTCACCTACCGGCTGAATCCGAAGGCCCATTTCAACGACGGCACGCCCATCGACCACCGCGCGTTCGTCGAGACCTGGCGCGTCAACCGCGGACTCGACGACCGCTACATCGTGAGCTCCACCGACGGCTACCGGCAGATCGCCTCGGTGACGCGCGGCGCCGACGACCGCGAGGTGATCGTCCGGTTCGACGGCGTCTACGCCTGGCCGGACGGGCTGTTCAACGTCGTGCTCCATCCGAAGGCGGCCGATCCCGACGTCTTCAACGAGGGATACATCCGCACGCCGCACCCGGAGTGGGGTGCCGGGCCGTACACGATCGCGTCGTACGACCCGGGGAACGGGACCGTGGTCTTCGAGCGCAACCCGAAATGGTGGGGCAAGCCCGGCAAGCTCGACCGTCGGGTGTTCCGGCAGATGGAGACCCAGGCGGCGCTCAACGCCTTCCAGAACGGCGAGCTCGACGCGACCGGCGTGGCCGCCAAGGACGCCCGCGCGCGGGTGCTCACGATGAACGACATCGACATCCGCACCGCGGCGTCGCCGCAGATGGCGCTGCTGGTGCTCAATCTCGACTCGCCGATCCTCGCCGACCGGACGGTGCGGGAGGCGGTGCTGTCGGCCATCGACCGCGAGACTCTCGCCCGCATCCGCTTCACCGGCCTGAACTACGCCGAGGAACTGCCGGGATCGTTGTCGCTGTACCCGTTCCAGCCCGGCTACTCCGACAATCTGGCCGCCGTGCTGACCCACGACCGGGCCAGGGCGGAGGCACTGCTCGAGAGGGCCGGGTGGGCTCGGGGAGACGACGGCATCCGGCGCAAGGGCGGCACGCGGTTGTCCCTGGAGATGCCGAACACCGGAGACGACGTCACCGGGCAGAACCTCTCGCGGGCACTCCAGGCGATCCTCGAGCAGGTCGGGATCGAGCTCGTCGTGCGGCAACGCCCCTCTGCCGACTTCTCCCAGATCGTCATCAACAAGGAGTTCGACGTCTTCATGATGGGGTTCTCCTCGAGCGACCCCTTCGGCATGGCCTACTTCTGCCAGGTGTGGTGCAGCGGCTCGCAGCTCAATCCCGCCGGGTCGGGATCACCCGAGCTCGACGCGAAGATCGCCGCGATGGCGAGGATCGGCGACCCGGCCGAGCAGATCGAGGTCGGCAACCGGCTCGAACGCGAGGCGTTCGCGCAGTACTCGAACCTGCCGCTCTTCAACGGGCCGTCGATGGTCGCGGTGAAGCAGGGCCTCGCGAACTACGGCGCCGGACAGTTCTACGTCGGTCCGATCGAGGACATCGGGTGGGAGAAGTAGGGGGCGGTTCCACGCGTGCCCGGGCCCGGCCGGCGGTGTGCCTCAGCCGCAGTCGCCCACCCGCCACAGCGGATTCACCGGGCCGTGCCCGGCACCGAGCGGGTACGCCGCGGCGAGGCCGCGGGTGACCCACTCCTTGGCGAAGGCCACCGCATCCGGCACCGTGTACCCGTGCGCCAGCGCGCAGGTGATCGCCGCGGCGAGTGTGTCGCCCGCACCGTGGTCGTGCGGGGTGTCGATGCGCTCGTGGGTGAGCTCGACGAATTCCGAACCGTCGTAGAGCAGGTCCGGCGACTCGTCGCTGGACCGGAGATGACCGCCCTTCACCAGAGCCCAGGACGGGCCGAGGTCGTGAAGCGCTTTCGCCGCGTCGCGCTGCGTGGCGGCGTCGACGACGTCGATCCCGGTGATCAGACGCACCTCGTCGAGGTTGGGGGTCACCACCGTGGCGAGCGGGAAGAGATTGTCGCGCAACGTGTCCAGGGCGGAGTCGGCGAGGAGCTGGTTGCCGTGCATCGACGCGCACACCGGATCGACCACCAGCGGGACGGCGGCGTCTCGCCCGATCCCGCTCGCGCGACACTGGGCGGCGACCGCGTCGATGATGGGTGCCGACGCCAGCATGCCGGTCTTGACCGCCCCGATGCCGATGTCGTCGGCGACGCAGCGGATCTGGGCCGCCACGGTGTCGGGCTCGATCTCCTGGAAACCACTGACCCCGAGCGAGTTCTGCACCGTCACCGCGGTGACGGCGACACACCCGTGCAGCCCGAGCAGGGCAAAGGTGCGCAGGTCGGCCTGGATGCCCGCACCGCCGCCGGAATCCGAGCCGGCGACGGTCATCACCCCGACCGGCGTCGTCCCCTCGGGGGCGACGGGGAGGAGTTCGACGCGCGCACCGGTCATGCCGGGTCCCCCGCGCCGGTGACGGGCTCGAGCGGAACGTACACCCGCTTCCCCGCGCGGGCGAACTCGGCGGATTTCGACGCCATGCCCTCGGCCATCGTCCGTTCGATGTCCTCGGCGGTGGCCAGGCCGTTCTCCTCGGCGTAGGCGCGGACGTCCGCCGAGATCCGCATCGAGCAGAATTTCGGCCCGCACATCGAACAGAAGTGGGCGGTCTTCGCCGGTTCCGCCGGCAGCGTCTCGTCGTGGTATTCACGGGCGGTGTCCGGGTCGAGCGAAAGGTTGAACTGATCGACCCAGCGGAACTCGAAGCGCGCCCTGCTCAGCGCGTCGTCGCGTTCCTGTGCGCGCGGGTGGCCTTTGGCGAGATCGGCCGCGTGCGCGGCGATCTTGTAGGTGATGACACCGACCTTGACGTCGTCGCGGTTCGGCAGGCCGAGATGCTCTTTCGGCGTCACGTAGCAGAGCATCGCGGTCCCGGCCTGCGCGATCATCGCCGCACCGATGGCGGAGGTGATGTGGTCGTAGGCGGGCGCGATGTCGGTGGCGAGCGGGCCGAGGGTGTAGAACGGCGCCCCGTCGCAGAGCTCCTCCTCGAGGCGCACGTTCTCGGCGATCTTGTGCATCGGGACATGGCCCGGCCCCTCGATCATCACCTGCACGTCCCGGGATCTCGCGATCCGGGTCAACTCGCCGAGGGTGCGCAGCTCGGCGAACTGGGCCTCGTCGTTCGCGTCGGCGATCGACCCCGGCCGGAGGCCGTCGCCCAGTGAGAAGGTGATGTCGTAGCGGCGGAAGATCTCGCACAGTTCCTCGAAGTGCGTGTACAGAAACGACTCCCGGTGGTGTGCGAGGCACCAGGCGGCCATGATCGACCCGCCGCGGGACACGATCCCGGTCACCCGTCGCGCGGTCAGCGGGATGTAACGCAACAGGACCCCGGCGTGCACGGTCATGTAGTCGACGCCCTGCTCGGCCTGCTCGATCACGGTGTCCCGGTAGATCTCCCAGGTCAGCGCCGTCGGATCGCCGTCGACCTTCTCCAGGGCCTGATAGATCGGCACGGTGCCGACGGGCACCGGCGAGTTGCGGAGAATCCACTCGCGTGTGGTGTGGATGTCGGCGCCGGTGGACAGGTCCATGATGGTGTCGGCGCCCCAGCGGGTGGCCCACACCATCTTCTCGACCTCGTCGGCGATCGAGCTGCGGACCGCCGAATTGCCGATGTTCGCGTTGATCTTCACCGCGAACCGCTTGCCGATGATCATCGGTTCGGACTCGGGGTGACGGTGATTGGCCGGGATCACCGCCCGGCCGGCGGCCACCTCGGACCGCACCAGTTCCTCGTCGACGCCCTCCCTGGCGGCGATGAAACGCATCTCGTCGGTGACGATTCCCGCACGAGCCCAGGCCAACTGGGTGCTCGCCCCGGCCACCGGTTCGGGCCGGGTCCACGAGTCCCGCACCCGCGGCAGACCGCGTTCCACGTCGATATCGGCGGCGGGGTCGGTGTACGGCCCCGACGTGTCGTAGACGTCGAGGTGCTCGCCGTTGGTCAGGTGGATGCGCCGCACCGGGACGCGCAGATGGCCCACGTCGAGGTACTGCTTGGAGCTCCCCTCGATCGGGCCTGTCGTCAGCCCCGAATTCGTGGGTGCGGTGGATACACGTGTTCCCATGATGGTCTCCCTACGCCGGCATTACCCGGACAGGTTCGAGCGGTCGGCGACCGCCTGTCGCCATCTCAGCCCTCGGTGATCGTGAGAGCCCCCGCGTTATGTGGTTGTGGTGCGCCCGCAACCTTACATCCGGCCCGGGACGTACGTCAGCCGCCTCCCGGACATTTCGCCCCTCGGCAGTTACGGTTCCGTAAGGTAGGGTGTGACCGGAGTCACACGGGCCGGTCGTCGAGCAGCGGCGGAATCTCCCGGCCCGCGGGTGTGACCCGCGCGAACGTGACCAGAAGGAGGCGCAGGTGCGACGCAAGTTCCGGCAACGGCCGCCGCAGTCTGCACAATCGATCCTGCAGCAGATCGCGCAGGTGGTACACAACCCGGCCCGGGAACGCTTCGAACTGTGGGTCGCCGGTGACCTGGTCGGCGTGCTCGGGTACTCGACCGACATCGTCGACGGCCACAAGACCATCACCGTCCTGCACACCGTGCTCTACGACGAGTACAGCGGGCACGGGCTCGGCACGCGCCTGACGCGCACGATCATCCAGTACGCCCGCGAGCAGAACGCCCGGTTGCGCCCGGTGTGCTCGTTCACCAAGCACTACCTGGACCGGCACCCCGGCATCGTCGAACTCGCGCCCGTGTGACCGCAGGTCGGGCGGGCGACGACTCCGCCGACCGCAGCAACAGGAGCAGCCCGTTGCCGAACACGTCCCCGGACATGTCGCCGATGCCGACTGCGGTGCAGGGGTCTGACTCTGCGTCGATCCCGACCGTCTCCAGGTGCCGGTGGACCGACACCCACACGCCCCGGGCCGTGATGCCCATCGCCTTGTGGTCATAGCCCAACGAGCCGCCCGAGGCGAACGCGTCGCCCAGCCAATCCGCGTCGTAATGCAATCGAATTGGAGAGATCGGAGAGGGACGCGGTGCGCTTGTCCGCGGCGACGACGAGGTAGGTGTCATGCTCGTCGTGGCGAACGGTGTCGGCGGGTTCGACCACATGACCGTCGACAAGGTTGTCGACGAGATCCAGCATCCCGAACACGAAGGTCGCGTAAGCGTTGTCGACGGAGATGCGTGGATTCTTGCGCACGAAGGCATCTTCCGCACCCCCGGGGCACGATGGGTGAGTTCTTCACCATCTGGGTCTTCATCAGGCCCAGCACCTCGGTACGGTAGTCCTCGGGCCGGCTGGAGAACCGAAGCCTGCCGGCACCCCGCCTTCCTGCGCGCGCTGGCCGCGCGATCTCGAAGCCGTGGCGCGTGTTCGCCTCGAATGCATCCGCCACCAGCGGCAACGGATGTGCGTGTGTCGAGTCCGGAACGGCGAAGACGAAGCGGTGCAGCGCTGATCCGGCTGTGACACCCGGCGGGTTCGGAAGTGTCTCGCGGTCGGCGACGCGCAGGCCGAAGCGTTCGAAGAGTGCCGCGACCTCGGCGAGCAACGGCGCCTCACCCGGCCAGAGGACGGCCGCCGTGACCGCGGTGTCCGGGGTCGCGGAAGTGAACGAGATGTGCGCGGTCGACGGGTCGGTGTGGTGCGCCTCGACGAGGCGGACCAACGCTGACTCGAGGCCCGGTTGCTCTCCGGGCTGTTCGACGGTGACTGACGTGGCCGGGATCGTCGGCGTCGACATGGCCATCAGTGTGTAGAGCGCCGACGGTGCGCGAGCTGTCTGAGACGGCGTTCGAATCGGATGCCGGTGCAGACACGTGCGATGCACTTCGGTGGGCAGGGCGTACCGCCTCACACGCCCTGCCCACCCGGTTCTAGACCAGCTGCTCGCGCAGCACCTTCTTGTCGATCTTGCCCACCGCGGTGACCGGAAGCGTCGACACGACGCGCACGTCGTCGGGCAGCTTGAACGCCGCGAGACCGCGGTCGCGCAGGAAGGTCCGCAGCTCGGCCAGTTCGAGAGGCGTTGCCGGCGGATGTTCGTGTGAGAGAACCACTGCGGCGCAGATCTTCTCGCCGAGTGCCTCGTCGGGGAGCCCGACGACGGCCACCTGCCGGATCGACGCGTGCGCCAGGAGGTTCTCCTCGACGTCGTCGGCGGCCACGTTCTCGCCGGCACGGACGATGGTGTCCTTGATGCGCCCGGTCACCGCGAGGTGCCCGGACGGCAGCCGGGTGACCTTGTCGCCGGAGCGGTAGAACCCGTCGGGGGTGAAGGACTTCTCGTTGTGGGCGTCGGCGCGGTAGTAGCCACGGATCGTGTACGGCCCGCGGACGAGGAGCTCGCCTTCCGTGCCGTCGGGCACGTCGTTGCCGTCCTCGTCGACGACGCGCACTTCGTCGAACTCCGACATCGGTGAGCCCTGCACCTCGTGGATCAGGTCGCGGGGCTCGTCGGGGCGCGTGTAGCAGACGAGCCCTTCGGCCATGCCGAACACCTGCTGGACGACGTCGCCGAGCGCCTCGTCGAGGGCGACCGCGTCGGGCTGGGCGAGCTTGGCGCCGCCGACCTGCAGCAGGCGAAGCGAGCTCACATCGGCGGGTTCCCACTCGGTCGCCGCGCACCACAGCTGCGCGAGCGCGGGGACCAGCGCGGTCACCGTGACGTGGTGACGCTCGATGAGGCCGAACGTGTTGTCGGGGCTCGGGTTGTCGGTGAAGACCACGTGCCCGCCCACGCTGAAGGTGCCCAGGATGCCCGGGCAGCACAGCGGGAAGTTGTGTGCCGCGGGCAGCGACACCAGGTAGGTGTCGCCGGCGGTCAGTTTCGCCACCTGTGCCGACAGACGGGCGTTGAGGTCGTAGTCGTTGTGGGTGCGCGCGATCAGCTTCGGCAGGCCGGTGGTGCCGCCAGAGATGAGGAACAGCGCGGGGAGTTCCGGATCGGGGGCCGGGGGCAGTGTCACCGAGGCCGGGTCGGCGTCCGGGGCGGGCGTGTACGGGCCGGGGTCGCCGGAGACGAACACCCGCTCGACGGTGGGCACGCGGGACTCCAGTTCGGCGGCGAGCTCGCGGAAGTCATAACTGCGGCGGCCGTCTTCGGTGATGTACGCGATCGCCCCGGAACCCACTGCGAGATGGGCGATCTCGGTGATCCGGTGGGCGGGCAGGGTCATCACCGGAACCACGCCCGCGCGCAGCAGGCCGACGAGGTTGAGGGCGAACTGGAGGGAGTTGTTCTGCTGCAGGACGACGCGCTGGCCCGGCCGGAGTCCGGCCTCGACGAACCCGGCGGCGCGGCGCAGCGTGGCGTCGCGGAACTCGGCGTAGGTGAGGGTGCGCGGCCCGTCGATCGAGGCGTCGGTGATGGCCGGGGCGTCAGGGGTTCGCTCGGCGGTGAGGTCGAGGCCCGCATACAGCGGCAGGTCCCGGAACAGCGAGGCCTCGCGGTAGCGCTTCGCCTGGGCGCCCGCATACGGGGTGAACCCGTCGAGCAGGTCGGTCACGTCATCGAGATGCGTCGGCATGCGTCCCATTCAAACACAGGCAGGATAGGGTAACCTTACTGGTCGATCGGGGGCGATGTGAGCCCCGCCATCGACGGGCATGCGAATGTTTGTTTAGGCTGTCCTAACATTGCGCGGACTGCGCTGGGATCACGGGTGCCCCGCACCAGGACCGGAGGATGAGGACATGTCGCTGACAACCGAGTCGCGCGCGGCGGATCTGCGCGTCGACGGTTTCGACGCCCTGGCCGCACCGGCGGCCACGGTCACGGACGCCGACGCCGCGCGTATCGCGGCGGCGTGGGCCGCGTCCGGAGAGTTCGGGGAGCACGTCGTCTACGAACGCGGCCGGCGCTGGATCTTCGCCGCCGGGGTACGGGCACGAGTCGTGATCACCCGCGACGAGGTGATCGTCGACGATCGGGGCGATCGCACGGTCACGGCCTGGGCGGGCGATCCTGCCGACGCGCTGGCCGCCGCGACCTCGTCGCTGTTGATGGACGAGTGGAACATCTACGGATGGGTCGGATTCGACTTCTGCGCCCCCTACCACGGCATCTTCGACCGGGTCCCGGAGAACACGGTGCTGACACACCTGATCGTCCCCGAGTTCGAGGCCTTCGTCGACGCGGGCGGCGTCGACACCGGCACCGCCGGTGCCGAGACGGCTCGCCGGCTCCTCGAAATCGCCTCCACCGCACAGCTTCCCGTCGAGTCCAGGCCCGTCTATGTGCGCAACGACGCCGACGACTATCGCAGCCGCGTCGCCACCGCCATCGCCGAGATCGCCGACGGCCGCTACCAGAAGGTCATCCTCTCCCGTGCTGTCGACATCCCGTTCGACGTCGACATCCCCGCGACCTATGCCCGCGGCCGCGCCGACAACACCCCCGCGCGCTCGTTCCTGTACTCACTGGGCGATCTCTCCGCGGCCGGGTTCAGCCCCGAACTGGTCGTCGCCGTGCACGCCGACCGCACCGTGGTCGCCGAACCGCTGGCGGGCACAAGGGCTTTCGGCATCTCGCCGGAGAAGGACGCGGCGGCCCGTGCCGAACTTCTCGGTGACGCCAAGGAGGTCGCCGAGCACGCGATGTCGGTGCGCGCCTGCTACGACGAGATCGCGACCATTGCCGCTGTCGGCACCGCCGCGGTCGGCCCGTTCATGGAGGTGCGTCAACGCGGCAGCGTCCAGCACCTCGCCTCGACCGTCAAGGGTGTGCTCGCCGATCACGAGAACCCCTGGCGCGCACTCGAGGTCGTGTTCCCCTCGATCACCGCATCGGGGATCCCCAAGACGCCCGCGGTGGAGGCGATCGATCGGCTGGAATCCTCCCGTCGTGGTCCCTACTCGGGTGCCGTGCTCGCCGCGTCTTCGACCGGTGAACTCGAGGCGACCCTCGCTCTGCGGACCATCTTCTCCTCCGGCGGCCGCGCCTGGCTGCGCGCCGGAGCGGGCATCGTCGCCCAGTCGACCCCCGAGCGCGAGTTCGAGGAGACGTGCGAGAAGCTCGGCAGCGTGGCGCCGTATGTGATCCCGCGCTGACCAGGCCGTACCGGCGAGAACAGACCCCCACCGAAACAGAGAGAGATTCAGGAGTCACCACATGTCCGACAACATCACCGAAGCCCTGCGCGGCATCCTCGAAGAGGATCTCGATCTCGCGCTGGGCGACGTCACCCGCGAGTCGAGGTTGATCGACGACCTCGGACTGGACTCGGTGGCGTTCGCCATCGGTGTGGTGGCCATCGAGGAGCGTCTCGGGGTCAAGCTGTCGGAGAAGGAGCTCTTCGAGTCGAAGACGGTCGGTGACCTCGAGGACCTGATCCGCGCGAAGGCCGGCACCCCGGCCTGATCGGTACTTCTCACCAGCGCGAAAGGGATCTGCGAGGAACGATGAGTGTGGACAACGGAGTTCAGACGTACGCCGAACTGCTCGACGCGGCCTTCGACGAGAAGGTCACCGCATGGACCGAGCAGGCCGAACAAACCCAGAGCTTCCCCCGGGCGCTGCTCGAACATCTCGGTGCGGCAGGGGTTTTCGCCCGCAAGTGGGAAGGTCGCAAGCAGACGGATCTGCATGATCACTTCGCCCTCGGCCGCCACCTCGGCTCGCTGGGGTCGGCGGCCATCGGTGTCGGTGTCAGCCTGCACGATTCGGCGATCGCCATCCTGCGCCGCTTCGGACGCAACGACTTCCTCACCGACCTCGCGGAGCGGGCCATCGCCACCGACGCCGTGCTGTGCATCGCCGCATCGGAGGAGCAGGGCGGTTCGGACCTGCAGAACTCCGAGACCCGCATCTTCCCGGAGAACGGCGGCTACCGGGTCGTCGGAGCCAAGAAGTTCGTCTCGCTCTCGCCGATCGCCGACTACGTCTTCGTCGTCTGCCGCGGCGTCGGGGACGACCTCGAGACCGGCGGCAACGTCGCGTTGGCCGCGGTCCCGATCGATCAGGTCGAGGTCGGCGAGCCGTACCAGAAGCTGGGCGCCGGGCCGCTCGACACCGCGCCGATCACCATCGACGCCTGGATCCCGGAAGAGGCACTCATCGCCCGCCCGGGAACGGGTCTGGCCGTCATCAGCTGGGGACTCGCCCACGAGCGCCTGTCGGTGCCCGCGCAGATCGTCGCGGCCTGCGACGTCATGCTCGGGGTCACCGTCGCCCGCATGATGGACCGTTCCCAGTTCGGCAAGAAGCTCATCGACCATCAGGCGCTCCGTCTGCGCGTCGCGGACCTGCAGTCGCGCGTCGACGTCCTGCGCTACGCCCTCGACGGCGTGGCCGCCGAGGGCAAGATCAACCTGCGCACGGCCGCCGCGCTCAAGGCGTCCGCGGCGAACCTCGGTGAGGAGGTCGCAGCGGAGTGCTTGCACATCTTCGGCGGCATCGGCTACCTGGAGACCCACACCCCGATCGGCCGCTGGTGGCGCGACATGAAACTCGCACGCGTCGGCGGCGGCACCGACGAGGTGCTGTGGGAGCTCGTCGCCGCGGCGATGAAGCCCGACAACGAGCGCTACCAGGCGCTCTTCACCGTAACCGGCAACCCGACGCCCTGAGCGTCGGCCGAGAACCCAGGCGGTCTCACACCATGAACAGCCCAGTCACCACCCCGGCGGACCCGCGCGTGACCGAGCTCGCGCCACCGGATCACACCTACCTGCACATGGACACCGACAGCGCGCCCATGCACTGGTCGATGATCCTGGAACTCGACACGACCGACGGTCTGCTCGGCCTCGACGAGGTGCGGGCCCGCGTCCGCGATCGCGGGCGGCTGTTCGACATCTTCCGCATGGGCGTCCGCAACGGCCGGTGGCGCAAGCCGGAGGTCGTGCTTGCCGACGGGTCCTGGGATCCGGGCGAGCACGTCTCCGAGTTCGCCGTCTCCGACCGTGCTGACCTGCAGCGACGTGTGTCGGCGCTGCTGGAGTCCCCGCTGCCGCGGCCGCGCCCGTTCTGGGACATCACGCTGTTCACGCCGACGCCGGGCGCGGAAGCCGTCGGGCAGTGGGTGCTGTTGCGGGTGCACCACAGCATCTCCGACGGCATCGCCGGCGCGGCGTTCGCGGCGTTGCTCGCCGACGGCGAACCCGCGGACCTCGCCGAGTTCGAGCGATTCGCCACGAGCCCGCGGTTCCGGATCAGCGGCATCGAGCCGGAGAAGCTGAAGGAGGCCAAGGCCGCGTTCAACGACCAGCACGCGGCCGGCGGCGGCAAGAAACGCGCCTGGCCGAGCCTGACCAAGTCGGGGCGCCGGGAGCATGCGCTGTGGCGCACGTCGACGCGCACGCTGCGCAAGGCGGCGAAGGCCAACGGCGCCAGCGTGCACGAGTTCGTGCTCGGCGCGATCGGCCGCACGCTCAGCATCGACCCGCCGGCCTCGCCGCAGGCCGACGTCCTGCGCGTCACCCTCCCGGTCACGCTCGACGAGGAGTTCCGGCACACCGGCAACGCGGTGTCGGTCGCGCTGCTCAACCTGCCGGGCAACGAGACCGATCTCGGCAGGCAGATCGACCGGGCACGCGGTGAATTGAAGACCATCGCCGAGCAGCGGCCAGAGCTCTATCTGGCCGCGGCCGATGACCTGCCGCGCGCACCTCTGTGGGGTCTGCAGCGGGCCATCGTCAACGCCTCGATGGCACACATGCACCCCGACATCCACATCGGGATCAACCCCGGTTTCTCGCGGGTGCGCTCGGTGTTGGGCACACCGATTTCGACGCTGACGCCGTTGTCACCGCTGGCGGGGTACTCGTTCTCGGTGACCGTGCTGATCCTCGGCACCACCACGACCTTCGGCGTCGTCACCGACGCCGAGGCGCTGCCCGGCTACGCGGAGCGGTTCGTGGCGAGGTTCGGCGAGGTGCTCAGCGAGGCCCTCCCTTCGTCCTGAAACCGAGGCGAGCTTAGGCTTGCCTAGGAACCCGGTCGGGTAACGGGGACGATGAAGAACGGGGACGCTCGCGCCGACACGAGTCGGTCCCGGTCCCTGGCCGGATACGCGATACAAGAGAACACACGGAGAAACACATGCAGAACGATGTCGACTACCAGGCCCCGGAGGGGTACGTGGCCGAGCCCCACGAACCCGACGCCGCCTCGGAGAAGCGCTCGGGCGGGATCAGCATCCCCACCGTGCTGGCATCGGCAGGCGTGGCGGCGGTGATCTCGGCGATCGTCGTCACCATAGGTGTGATCGGCCTGGTGGCCCTCGACAACGACAACAACTCGTCGGCCCAGCCGACCGTCGTGAACCTCGGTTCCGCGCAGACCCCGCAGCAGCAGGCGCTCGTCGGTGCTGCGGCCGGCCAGCAGCCGGCGGCTGCCCCCGCTCCGGCAGCGGCTGCCCCGGCACCGGCCGGTGAGGTCGTGCCGGAGAGCGGTGGCGCGGCCGGCGGTGCCCCGGGTGCCGCCGCGGCTCCCGCGCCGGCGGCTCCGGTCGCACCGGCGACCGGAGCGACCCCGCAGCAGCAGGCCGCTGCCGCTGCGCCGACCGCGCTGACCCCGGGACAGCTGAACACCAAGGTCAAGACGATCATGAACTCGCGCGGCAACCGTGCCGCGCGGGCCGCCGAGCTCGAGGGCGGCGAGCGTGCGCTGCGCCAGCTCGACGCCGTGTCGGCCGCGCTGACCCAGTACGGCAACGTCGGGTTCAGCTACCAGATGGTGGGCCCGGTCCAGGTCAGCGGCAACACCATGTCGGCTCCGCTGCAGATCAGCGTCGTCGGACGCGGCAGCCAGAACCGCACCCTGACGTGGGTGTGGACGGGTGACAAGTGGAAGCTGTCGAACAAGAGCGTGTGCCTTATCGCCAGCTTTGTCCTGCTGCCCTGCTCGCTCTGACGTCCACCGACCTTTTGGAGATCTGACGTGACCTCACGACTTCGCCTCGGCGCGTTCCTCGCGGGTGTGCTCATGTTCGCCGGCCTCCTGGCCGGATGCTCGGGTTCGGATGATTCGTCCGGCGGTTCGGTGCAGCTGAACCTGCCCGACGGCCGGTCGGTGACCATCCCGGAGACACCCAAGCGCATCGTGACGCTGGGCGACCAGTGGACCGACGTGGCGCTGTCCTTCGGCGTCACCCCGGTGGGTTACTACGACTACTCGAAGTCGGCCACCGGCGAACTGCAGCCGTGGTACGGCCAGAAGCTCAAGGGCTCGACCTTCGTCGACCCGACCAAGGGCGACGACGCGACGACCATCGCGAAGCTCGATCCGGATCTGATCTTCGCGCCCGGATTCGCCTCGAACAGCCCGGAGTTCGAGCAGATCGCCAAGCTCGCGCCGACGGTCAACTCGATCAGCGGCCAGGAGATCGACCCCTGGCAGGACATGGTCAACGTCATGGGCACGGTCCTGCACCAGCCGGAGAAGGCCACCGAGATCATCGAAAAGACCAACGGCGACATCAAGGCCATCGCCGAGGAGTTCCCGAGTCTCGCGGGCAAGACCTATGCGCTGGCGTTCATGTACGGCAACGATCAGCTGTCGGTGCTCGGTGACCCCAACGACGGTGCCGCCAAGCTGTTCTCGGAGTTGAAGATGACGATGGCGCCGAAGCTCGTCGCCGAGTACCAGCGCAGCGGCAACCCGCGCTTCGGGCTGAGCACCGAGAACATCCCGATGCTCGACGCCGACGTGCTGGTCGTCGCGACCGCCACCCCGCAGCAGGCCGAGACCCTGCGTAACCTGCCCGGTTACAAGAACCTGAAGGCCGTCAAGGACGGCGCCGTCGCGTTCCTGACCCAGTCGCAGATCACGGGTCTGAATGCGCCGTCGCCGAATTCGATCCCGTATGTGCTGGACCTGTTGAAGCCGGCGTTCGGGTCGGCGACGGCCTGACTTCGCGCGCTCGTCCCCGCTCGTCGACCCGGGTCGCCGGCTCCCCGGGATGCGTCAGCGACGAGCCGAACCCCTCGTTCCCTGAGTAGCTCGGAGCTTGCGACGAGGCATGTTGAGAGGGGCACTCCGCACCCCACTCGCCGTTCTGCGGGCGGCGTTCGCCCGAACCGTTCACACCGGGAACAGCCACTGGGGTTGACCCCGTCCAGTGGACACTGGGCCAAGCGGCTTCTGTCGCCTGAGCGAACTGCTCCTCGAACTCGACTGGGCTGATCATTCCGATCGGGGAGTGACGCCGACGCCGGTTGTAGACCCGTTCGGTCCAGTCACCGGCAGCGACCTTAGCGTGCCGTTTCGTCGGCCACAAGAACTGATGGTTGAATTCTACTTTCAAAGCCGCCCAGAATGATTCGGCTTGTGCATTGTCCCAGCACACATCGGTGCGGCCGACCGACTGTGCCAGATCGTGTGCGCGGGCGAATCTCGCCAGCTGACCCGAGGTGTACTGGCTACCGTGATCGGCATGAAAGATCACCCGTTCGGGGCGCTGACCGCGCATGGCCACCGCCATCGCCAGTGCGGCCTCGACGAGGTCGGTGTGCATGTGCTCGGCGATCGCCCAGCCGATCACTCGCCGTGAGCGGCCGTCACGGACCGCACAGAAGTAGAGCCATCCCTCACCGGTCCGCAGGTACGTGATGTCGGACGTCCACACCCTATCGAGTTCACCCTGGTCAAACCGTCGATCGATCAGGTCCTTCGGCCGGTGCGTATCGAGTCGACCACCGTCGTGACCGGCGTGAAGATGCGAGGGCTGATACCGGCGAGACCCTGCCGACGCATCGAGGCAGCGACCGTCTTGCGTGAAACGGTTTCGT
>Ga0164243_10005852_pt1 | contig 18708 bp, 17 predicted proteins | sample OricompcompostOP_FD_108781 | JGI IMG/M metagenome (GOLD analysis project Ga0164243, IMG submission 108781) | Organic Plus compost microbial communities from Emeryville, California, USA - Original compost - Organic plus compost (OP) | ecosystem: Engineered > Solid waste > Mixed feedstock >... | reverse complement strand
ATCCAATTACCATGCGTACGGGTCTTTCAGGCCATTCTGCCTGCGCACTGGTTGCCAGTGAACATGCCACCACTCCCAATGCCAGTTTCATTACGAGCTTCATTACTTCCTCCTTAGTTTATGTATGTGTCAAACGCTCATGTCGAATTTGACGTTTTTCAACTGCGTGTTTTCGTAGATGGCTTCCAGCCCGCGCTCCTTGCCGAGCCCTGACTGCTTATAGCCACCAAAAGGCGCATCGAATGACGTGCGCACTCCTGTATTGATGGCCACGCTCCCCGACTGCAGACCTCGTGCCATCCTCAAGGCGCGACCTCCATCACGGGTAAAAACCACGGCGGCCAGACCGTAGCGAGAATCATTGGCAATGCGTAACGCATCGGCCTCGTCTTTAAAACCAATAATTGACTGTACGGGTCCAAAAATTTCATCCTGCGCCGATCGCATTTGCGCATGCGAATTTAGCAATAGAGTGGGCGGCACAAAAAAACCGGCTGATGTCGTATCGTCCAACTTCATAACCCCGAACGAAGTCGGTTTTGCACCTTCTTCTTGCGCATGCCTGACATACTCTTCGACGCGCTGCTTTTGCACGGCACTTACCAGAGGGCCCATTTCTGTTTCTGGCGCACAAGGAGAGCCGATCCGGACCGTACTGAGCCGTTGTTGCAGACGAGCGAGGAATTCCGGGGCGATCTTGTCCTGCACCAGTATGCGGGTGCAGGCAATGCATACCTGACCAGAATTTTTAATCACGTCGCCCGCCGCAACAGCGACCGCCTTATCCAGTGCTGCATCGTCAAACACGACCAGGGGTGATTTGCCTCCCAGCTCAAGCGTGACTCGTTTCAGATCGCTGGCCGTCGAGGCAAGGATGCGCGCACCGGTTACCGTTCCGCCGGTAAATGAAACCCGCGCCACTAGAGGATGCGTGACCAGGCATTCGCCGACAGTCGCGCCTGGTCCGTTGACCACGTTTACAACGCCCGGAGGAAAACCCGCTTCTTCGAACAGCCGAGCGAGTGCAATTGTTGAAAGCGGCGTGACTTCGGACGGTTTGAGTACGATGGTATTGCCGGCGGCCAACGCGGGACCGAGTTTATTGACCGTCAGCGTCATTGGATAATTCCAGGGCATAATCAGCGCGCATACGCCCAGCGGTTCACGCAGGGTGTAATTGAGCACATCCGTGTTGCCCACTGCCATTGTTTCGCCTCGCACGGCAGGAATGATGCCGGCAAAATAATCCAGGGACGACGGCATAGCCTTGAGGGAATCGAGTGAATGCGTGATCGGTTTGCCCACATTCAGAGTTTCGAGCCACGCAAGTTTTTCCCGATCGCGTTCAAACAGAACGGCCAGGTGTTTAAGCAGTTGACCCCGTTGAGCCGGCGTTGTCTTGCGCCAACCATTTTCATAAGCGTGATGGGCAGCCTGTACCGCAGCGTCTACATCGGCCACGCTGGCCTGGTGGACCTGAGCCAATACCTGACCGGTCGCTGGGTTGAGCGTATCAAAGGTTTTGCCATCCTGTCCGGCGCACCAGCGCTCGCCGATGAGCATGTCGTAGGGTCGAGTTTCAATAACGTTCATAGTGAGATCCTTAAGCGACCATTTGCAGGTACAGTGAGCTGATTTGTTGGTGGGTCAGAGGACGGGGATTGATTGGCATGGAAGCGCTTTGTAGCGCCAGTTCGGCCAGCAAGTCCGCATCCTGTTCTGTCAAGCACAAGTTCGTGAAACACAGGGAGATGCACGCGTGCCGGGCAAGTTGTTCAACTTGTCCAATCAATAAGAGCGCGGCCTCATGGTCATTGCATGTGCTGGCAATATTCAATTGCCGCGCCGCATTGGCGTATTCATGTGCGTGCGTTTGTACGGTGAAGCGCGATACGACACGAAACACGGGAGCCAGCACCTCGGCGTGGCGCATCTTTACGCGAGACTCGAGTGGCGTGCACATGGCATGCACGGCGTCGACCTTGCTGATACCAATTGCCACACCTGCCAGATAGGCCCCCATTTGCATATCCGCACGCGCACTCAGGCTATCCGGCTTATCCAGCACCGCCGGGAGCGCCTGCATACATATTCCCAAGGCCTGCAGCGCGACGGCCTTGCCAATTGGAGAGGGATCGGTATTGACCCACGCTCCCAACGCATGCAGTACAGCGTCAAAGCCGCCCTGCGCCGTTGCACTAAAGGGCAGACTCAGTGTGAACTCAGGCTGCAACGCGACAAGCGCCGGACGTGTGCGTAAGGAGCGATACAAGTGCTTGCGGCCATCCTCACCCTGTATCAAGGCGGCAGAGCTACTTTCACTGCCGGTACCGGATGTCGTCGGTATGGCGAACAACAGAAAATCATCGGGCTCAGTGGCCGCATCCAGCCACGCCTGGCCACTAGGCGTTGCCAACTCCTCGGGCTGCAGCCCGCTACTCAGACAGCCCAAAACCACCTTCGCTACATCGATAACGCTGCCCCCGCCCACCGCAATAATGCTCTCACAAGCAGAATCGCGCGCCATTTGCAGCGCCGCTTTTACCGGTCCCAGAGAAGGATTGGGCACCACGCCATCAAAAATTTGACATTTGTGATCTAACGTTGCTGCGAGCGCATGCGTGACCACTGCTGCGCTGGCGCCCCAGGCGGCACTATCAGTAATGATGAGAGGGTGACGCAGGCGCTTGCCGGCAGCCTTCACGGCGCGACTTACTGCAGCCTTCCCCCAATAACAATCGCCGGGCCACGAGATTGCACCGGACAAAGAGCGGGCAGTGTAAGACGGGTTGATCTCTTCTTTCTTTTCCATTATAATTTGCTATGCGAATTGGTAATTTGCAATTTCAATCATCATAATGAAAGGTGAATATTCATGTCAAGACGTGCCGGGCCGAAAGTCGAAGAAATCGAAAAAAACTCAGGCGATCCTGACCGACAATTTGTCACCGCACTTGCACGTGGCCTGGAAATATTGCAGTGTTTTGATGCAGAGGAGCGCATGCTGGGCACAACAGAGATCGCCCAGAAAACAGGCTTGGCACAGCCGACCGTTTGGCGCTTGTGTTACACATTGCAGAAAACAGGATTTTTGACCCCTGTTCCGGGCAAAGACAAGCTGCAGTTGGGGACCGCCGCGATCGCGCTGGGCGCTGCGGCCCTGGCAGGGCAGGACGCTTTGGAAGTGGTACGCCCCATGCTGCAAACTATTGCCGATCGCTATCAGGTGGCTGTTGCACTCGGGCGTCGCGAAGGAGAAAGTATTGTTTATCTGCTGCGCTGCCAAGGAAACTCCCCGCTTTTGATGAACCTGCGCGTAGGTTCGCGTATTCCACTATTTCATAGTGCAATCGGCTGGGCCTACCTGGCAAGCTGCAAACCCGAGGTGCGCAATCAATTGCTTGCAGATGCCCGGGCCGACGGCAAACTGGCGGATGCAGCAGAAGTCAAGGCAATGGAACTGGCGCTGGCAGGCTACCCCGAGCGTGGATTTGTATACCACGAGCGCCCCAAATACCAGATCAATACAGTGGCAACAGGCATCAAACTGCCCGACGGCGAACGCCTTCTGGTCAGTTGCGGCGGGCCGACATCGCTGTTGCCCACGCCGCTGATGTTCGAAGAGGTGGGCCCACTTCTTAGCCAGCTTACTCGCGAGCTGCACCCGGTCTTGGTGCTGGGAAAAGATTTATGAGTATGGACGGCCCCTCCCTGGCAACAAATGGCAATCACAGATGCCCTGTCGAAACCGCCCTGCCCGATCAGTATCGAACGCGTATCACAGACCTGCTGGGTATTCGCTGGCCGCTTTTGTTGGGCGGCATGATGTGGCTCTCGGATGCGTGCCTGGTGGCTGCCGTGGTTCGCGCCGGAGGTATGGGCTTCATCACCGCGCGCAGTTCAAGCACCAATGAGCAGTTCCGAAAGCAATTACACACATGCCGTGATCTGACTGGCGGACTACCTTTCGGCGTAAACCTTACGCTTTCGCGTCGAATGCAGCACAATGACATCATGCTGGAGCGTTTGCACATCGCGATTGAGGAAGGCGTACGTATTTTCGAAACGGCAGGGCTGCCTCCCACATCGCTAATGCCGATACTCCACCGGGCAAGTGCGATTATCATTCATAAATGCGCTCATGTGCGCCACGCGGTCGCGGCACAAAAACTGGGCGTCGATGCCGTTACATTGGTCGGAATGGAAGAAGGGGGGCACCCCGGCAGCAACGCCTTACCTACCTTTCTGAACGGGGCTTATGCCCTTGAACAATTGCATGTTCCACTGGTGCTTGGCGGGGGTATCGGTCATGGACGCCAGATCGCAGCCGCATTGGCACTGGGTGCCGATGCCGTCCTCATGGGCAGTATTTTTACGCTGGCGCAGGAAGTGCCCGCTCACGAAGCTTATAAACAGCGTGTGGTGGCCACCGATCAACACGGCACTTGCGCAGTGCTAGGCAGTCTGGGCGATACCTGGCGAGTCATTAACAACCAAAATGCGCGCAAAGTTGCAGCACTGGAAGAGGCCGGTGCACGTTCCTACACCGAATTTGGAGATTTAATAAACGGGGCTCGCACCAATAAGCTGGTCTACCAGGATGGTCAGATTGAAGAGGGCATGCTTTCAATGGGACCAGCGGTTGGATTCGCAAGAGTGGTGGAACCCGTCGCAGACATCGTTGAGAGGTTGAAAAGAGAATTTATGGAGGCCAATCATCGCTTTCAACAGATGGGGCCTCGGGAAGTCTGACTGTCCCGCATCGGTAGCATTTTTAAGTCCCAACAGCGGTCCTTTAAACAATAGTCAGTCGAGTCAATAACTTTCGATTATCTCGGAACGTTTTAGCATCTTCAGTATTTGTTCTCCTACCGCCATCTGCGAAAATAAGAGCGTATGGGTTTTTGAAGAACAAAGATACACCGGTCTGCTTATTTCAGGCGCAATAATTTTTCTTGCGCTAATTTTGCCGCCAATGACATCATCTCTTACCGATGAAAACGAAAGGATTGAATGCGAAAGCCTCGCTGCGACAATTTCGATCAACTGTGGAACCGAATTGGCTTCCGCATGAATCTGAAAACACATGCGCTCTGACACTTGATAGGCATAATACCCAGGTCGATATGCCCTGAATTCACAAAACCCGGTACACACCCCCTACTCATATCCATGATTTGTAACTGCAGATCGGGCCAGTTTTGAAAAGAGTGCTTTAGCAAGGGTACCGTAAGCAGTTTCGCAATGTGTCGATATCAGTCCCGTCATCGACGATTCCTTCTTTTTACTGCGCTGTGAGTAGTTTGGTTCGCCTTTTTCGAATGTCCAAACGCACCTTGTTCGACCAGGCTGCCGATTTGCTCTGCACTCAGCTTCAGGATGTCCGCTAATACTGCAGCGTTATCCTCGCCCAAACCGGGACTAGGTGTCAAAGGCATGCGCGGCACGTCCCGAAACCGTATTGGGGAGTGAGGCAAGGCAATCGGGCCCAGCACCGGGTGATTTACATCCTGTAACGCACCGCGCTGGTGTAGATGCGGGTCTCGGCTCAATTCCAACAAATCCCTGACAGGCGCCGCCGGAAATCGCTCACGTTGTGAGATCAGGAATATATCTTCCTTCGCATGCAATTTCGTCCAGGCCGACACCAGCTCATCAACTTCATCAATGGCTTCAGCCCGCGCTTGATTGCTTGCGTAGCGCGGATCCGTGCCGAGTTCCGGTCGTCCCATGGCGCGCGTGAGGGTGAGCCAATGGTTGTCTTTGACGCAGATGATCGCCACATAACCATCGCTTGCGGGGTAGACGTTGTACGGCACGACCGACAGGCCCCCATGACGGTTACCTGTGCGGGGGATTTGTTTTTTCTGCTTGTGCAGCATGCTCAGATTGGATGCAAGCGGGTGATAACACATATCGAACATGGCCGTCTCTACAACGCACCCCTGACCCGTTCTTTCACGATTCATCAGCGCGGTCAGCACTGCACCGTACAGATGGGATCCACCCAGAAAGTCACTGACCGCCGCGCCGGCTTTGACAGGAGGACCGTCGGGAAAGCCGGTCACCGACATGATTCCGCCAATGGCCTGAATGGTTAAATCCATCGCCAGCACATCGCGGTAGGGACCGGTCGATCCGTATCCACTGCCAGACGCATAAATGAGCCGCGGATTGCGCAGATGCAATTGCTCAGTCCCGAGACCAAGTTTTTCCATGACCCCAGGAGCGAAATTTTCCAGCAGCACATCAGCGTGATCAGCCAGATTCAGCAATACTTCCCGGCCCGGTTCCGTCTTCAGATCAAGGGTCATGCCCTCTTTATTTGAGTTCAACATCGCAAAGGAAAGTGACACACCATTGGGTGCATCCGATCTATTTCTGACCGAATCACCGCCCGGCGGCTCGATTTTGATCACTCGCGCCCCAGCCAGCGCCAAAAGAAAACCACAATAAGGGCCTTGATAGACCTGGCCCAGATCCAGTACCGTGATGCCCTCAAGAGGATACTGTGTGGTCGTCATTGTTTGCTCCTGCTCGCGGCTGCCTCGACGAGTGCACGATGATCCGGAGTGAAATGGGCCAATGCCTGGAAGGCAGCCGACATCTCTAGCACGGATTCAAGCCGCGAGTGTTGTGATTCTCGCAACAAGCGTTTTGCCATGCGAACGGCATAAGGTGGGTTCGCAGCAATGCGATGAGCAAGGGTGGTAGCCGCATTCAACAACTCGTCTGGCTCCACAATTTTGGAGATCAGTCCGTAAGACAGGGCTTGATCGGGCCCGATTTTGTCGCCTGTAAAGATCAATTCGGCGGCACGTGAGGGTCCGACAATTTTTTGCAATAGCCAGGCTCCTCCGTCGCCCGGTATGATGCCCAGTTTCACGAAGCTTTCAGCAAAGGTAGCTTTCCTGCTGGCAATCCGGATATCACACATGCAGGCCAGATCCAGTCCGGCACCAACGGCCGGCCCGTTGATGGCCGCAATCGTGGGAACTTCCAGACCATGTAATGCTTGGACGACACGATGAATGCCTTCCTTATAGCGATACCGCTGATCGGCAGCAACGGCATCAGGATCAGAAATCCGCTGCCACATATTCTTGACATTACCGCCCGCGCAAAATGCGCTTCCCGCTCCTGTCAGCACAACGCAGTGGATGTTTTTATCGTTTGTGATACGCTCACAGCTGACGACAAGCGCGTCAAACTGCTCCGGTCCGCCAAGCGCATTACGCTGGTCTGGGTCATTCAGCGTCAATATGGCTACCGACTCGTCGATCGAGATTTCTACAAACTTCATTTAGGTTTATTCCTCGGTAAAAGATGGCAAGCGTTTTTCAATCCTGGCGGCTTTGGCTTCGGCGTAATCTGCGGACTGTCTGGCCTCCAATAGCTCTCTGCCAGACTGCTGGACCGCATCAATAAAAGGCTGTTGTTGGCAACTGAGCAGCTGTCGTTTGATGATTTTCATTGAACGCGGCGAACAACGTGTTGCCAGTTCTTCGGCATACGAGTTTACAAAGGCATCAAAACTTGCGCGATCGGCGATATGATTTACAAGCCCTAGCTCAAGCGCCTCTGTCGCCCTAAATAGTCTTCCGGACAGCAGCAGCTCGGTGGCAACTCCGTGACCAACCATGGCGACCAATCGATGGGCGATTCCGTATTCGGCGACAAGACCCAGCTTCGAATAGGGGAATCCAAGCTTTGCATCATTTACCGCCAGCCGTATGTCACAGAGTGACGCCAAAACTAAGCCCACCCCAATCGCCGCCCCATTCAATGCTGCGATGGTCGGCTTGCTCGCAGCCACGAGATACCCGAAACGAAATTCGTGCATCTGCTGGGGAACCGGCTTCCAGCCAGCGTCTGCTGCGCTTGCCTGCTGTGTGACCGTCTGATCGGCCCCCGAGCAAAATCCCTGTCCCGCACCGGTGATAAGGATGACTTTACAGGTGGCAGCCGCTTGCGCTGCGGCAAATGCCGCACGCAGTTGCGAGTCCATCTCGACAGTCATCGCATTAAGGCGATCGGGCCGGTTCAAAACCAATCTGGCTACCGGCCCGGACAGATCTGACAGCACTAAATCTGTTTGTCCAAAATTCGTTGTGACTGCTCGTTGGGTATTCATATCAGTCAAGTTTTACTCCGACCTCTTTTATAATTTTCGCGTATGCAGGAATCTCTTTTTCTATTTGTTTTTGCAAGTCATCTCCCGACAGAAAACCGGGTTTGACGCCAATAGACAGTAACTCCTTTTGTACCGTCGGATCTTGCAGTACCGACTTAAGCAGCGCTTGTAGCTTGCCCATGACATCGCTCGGCGTCTTGGCGGGAGCCGACAAGCCCAACCAGGTATCAAATTGATACTCTCTAGGAATGTTTGACTCACGAAGCACTGTCTGTACAGGCTGCGCGTCGATCAGGTCTGAATAGGATTCGGCATTAGTCAGCGCCAGCACTGTCACCTGTCGGCTTTTAATGGCAGAGTCGACGGTCGACAGCCCTCCAATCATGAGATCGATATGACCACCAAGAAGATTGGTCAATGTCTGGGCGGAGCCTTTGAAGGGAATGTGCTTAATCTGGGCGTGTGCATAACGATTCAGTACTTCACCGGCAATATGGGCACCGGTGCCGCTTCCGGGAGAACCGAATGTCAATTTCCCTGGATTTTTTCTGGAAAAATCAATCACCTCCTGGAGTGTTTTTTGCGCCAAGTCCTTTCTGGCGATAATCACGGTCGGTAATGATCCGAATCGCCCTATATGATGAAAATCCTTTTTCGGATCAAAAGACAAGCCTTTGAACAAAGCCCCCGAAGAGGACAAAGATGAGGAACTCAGCAACAGGGTATAACCGTCCGGTTTCGCCTTTGCTACCATGTCAGCTGAAATATTTGCGCTCGCGCCTGGTCGGTTTTCTATTACGAACGGCTGGCCTGCTTTATGGGACAATGCGTTGGCCACGATTCTCGCGGGCCCATCCAGCGTTCCTCCCGGTGGATATCCCACGATTACCCTGATGGATCGTTCCGGAAAGTTCGTTTGATTGGCTAAGCAAAGGCCGAACCCACCAGCGGCGAGCAGGGCAAATGCTGCACAGCAGAATTGTCTCATTCCATTTTTCATTTTTTGTCTTACCTTTGATGTTGGTTATTAGCGCTCAGTATAGAAGTGACAACGAATCGCTTACAATCCACCAGTTTCACTGTGTGGATCACACTCGACCAACACCCTTCCATATGACCGACTTCAATTCATAATGGCCAGACTTGCGAGATAATTCACAATGGTTATGCAATGCAGAATTTGAGACGGACAGGAAGAAAAACATGACCGAAAACCCCGACCGCCATCCCGTTAACCGTTCGCTCGAAAGAGGCTTAGCCATCGTGCGATGCTTTCGACCCGGCGTCGGTTCATTGACAAATGCTGAGATCGTCGAGCAGACACAATTGCCTAAAGCCACTGTCAGCCGGTTGGCAAAAACACTGGTAGAGGTGGGTTTTTTGCGCCGAGACAGTACTTCTCAGGCATACCGATTATCGTTCTCAATGTTGAGTCTGGCCCACGCAGTGCTGCTGGACTGTCAGATCGTCCACACGGCAGCTCCGTTGATGCAGACAGTCGGCTTACACCATCATATCAACGTCGGACTGTCTACCGTGGACTGTCTGGACATGGTCTATTTACATGTCGTCCATGGCGATCGCTCGCGCCAGGGCCGCCGTATGGAGCCCGGCCACCGCAGAGTTGTGGAAACAACTGCCATTGGCCAGGCGTATTTGGCCAGTCTGAACGACAGCGAACGTGCCCTCTACTTGGAACAAATACGTGGCAGAAACAACAAAAATTGGCGCGCGACAAGCACCGGCATCACCGCAGCGTTGGAGCAATTCGATAAAAAAGGATACTGCTCACGAATTTGGCACGAAGATACCGAGTCCATGGCTACACCGATTACCTTTGGCGATGAAACATTTGTGTTTAATCTGAGCTATAGTGTTAAAGAGTTTTCACGCCGAAAAATCAATCAGGAGCTTGTTCCAGCGCTGGCCGATCTGCGAAATTCAGTACTTCAAAGAATTACAGATGATGTCGCGTGACTGCATCGTGATTGAAATAATGTCTGTCCGCCCTCCTTGATAACTTAACTAAACGCCAGGAACAGCTCCTGGCTGGGCATTTCCTGATCGAGGGCTATCAAAATAGCAATCTCAATCTCGCGTTATTAACTTGTTATTCGACGCTCGCCGCCCTCAATCCAGCGATATCTGATTTTTTTCAATCACCGCCTTCCATTTTACGCGGTCTGCGTCAACGAACCGGTCAACCTGTTCCTGTGTCCCCGGCTCCTGGATATACAAACCCTGCGCTTCAAAACGATTCTTGAACGACGCATCCTGCAGGGTTGTATTGATTGCGGTTCTGAGGGCATCTACGACGGTATCGGGCGTTTTTTGCGGTACGGCAATGCCAAACCACGTTGACGCCTGATAACCTGTATCACCGATTTCCGATACACTTGGCACGTCCGGGAGGACCGCCAGACGCTTGGGCGAAGTGACCGCCAGCGCTTTAAGTTTTCCGTCCTTGATCAACGGTAAAGATGTGCTGATGACATCGACCATTAACTGTGTATCGTTTGCCATCAGGGAAGTCAGGGCCGGTGCGCTACCGTTGTACGGAATATGGGTGGCCTTGAGATTGTAATTTTCAAGCAGCAGTTCAGTGGCCAGATGCAGCGGGTTGCCATTGCCGATTGACGCGTAATTGAGTTCGCCCGGATGCTGCTTGGCATAGTCCACAAAACTCTGCATGTTGTTCAATCCGGATTTTTCATTTGTGATAACCACCAGAGGAGTATCGGCGATAATGGAAACGATCCGGTAATCACGTTTTGGATCGTATGGAAAATCCTTGTAAAGCATAGGATTGAGGACCATGCTTGAATTGCTGACCATAAATAATGTATAGCCATCGGCAGGCGCCCGTGCGACCTGACTTGCGCCGATTCGGGTACTGGCTCCCGGTTTGTTTTCCACTACTACTGGCTTGCCAAGTGCCTGGCCCAGGTTTTGCGCCAGCGCCCGCGCCAGTTGGTCTGCGGATCCGGCAGGTGTATACGGCACGACCAATTTTAGTGGTTTCTCCGGATAGGCCGCGCCCGCGTTGGCGGTCACACCCAGACCCAGCGTGATCGCCATTATGGTGTTTGCAATATGATGAGTCATTGTTGTCTCCTAATTAAATGTTTTACTCGACTGGTTACGTGCCAGCACGTTTAGAACTATCAATCAGACTTTCCGGCTATGACCGGACCAGTATTGATCGCGCAGCAGGCGTTTGTAAATTTTTCCACTATCATCCCGGGGCAATGCAGGATCAACGACGAATTGACGCGGGATCTTGAACCTGGCCAGGCGGGTTTGTAGCCAGGCGCTGATTGCAGGTGTGTCCAATGTATGCCCGGCTTGTGGTTGCACAAATGCCAGTAATGATTCGCCGAACTCAGCGTCGGGGATACCGATCACTGCACAGTCCGCAATTCCTTCATATTGCAGCAACTGGTGTTCTATTTCCGCTGGATAAATATTCACGCCTCCCGAGATGACCAGGTCTGATTTTCGATCGCATACGAACAAGAACCCGTCTTCATCCAGATAGCCGATATCACCCAGGCCAATCAAGCCATCCTTGTCAATCTCATCGCGTGCCTGCGGTTCATTGCGATAATGAAAATCGGCATACGCAGGCTGTCGCACATGGATAAAGCCGGGTACGCCGGACGCACACGGCAGACCGTTTTCGTCGTAAATTCTGACCACCGCCTCGCCCACCGGTTTACCCGCACTTCCTGGTTTAGCCAGCGCCTGGTGAGAGTCAAGCAATGTGACCAGACCGGCTTCGCTGGATGCGTAGGTTTCATACACAATGGGACCCAACCAGTCGATCATAGCCTGCTTGATTTCAGGCGCACAAGGCGCCCCCGTGGACGCAATGAACCGCAGCGACGTCAGGTCATAACGCTGGCGCGCCTGAGGATCGAGTTTGAGCATACGCACATACATGATGGGCACAAGATAGAGGACTTCGATGCGATACGTCTCTACCAATCGCAGCACTTCCAGTGGATCGAAACGTTCTGTCAACACGAAGGTCTTGCAAAGCTGCAGCGCGTTTTGCGCAAACAGGCTGGGCGCGCTATGGTAGATTGGCGCCGGCAGTAACGCAGTGCAGTCCTGGCTCAGCCCGAAAGTCTGCCGCAATAATGCTTTGGCCGCCTGCCTGCGTTCGTCGGCGATATCAGCAGGAAACAGATGACGAACAACGCCTTTGGGCCTGCCGGTCGTACCCGATGTATACGCCATATGTCCTCTTGGAAAGCGGGAATAGTCGTCGCTCTCCTCGAATCCATCGCGCCACTGCGCAAAACTGTACGGAGTGTTTTCTGTACCGTTGCAATCAGCATGCTCACCGACAATCAACACCGGCATTGACGGGGAAACGACTGTTTTGATCCGGTCCCAGAAATCGGCATGAACAATAAGCAGTCGCGCCCCGCTATCCTCAAGCAAATAGCGCACTTCTGATGCCGAAAAATGCCAATTAATGGGGCAGTATGTGGTTCCGATCTGTCGGTTCGCGTCAATTGCTTCAAGGTAGGCTTCGCTATTGCGCAGCATGATGCCGAACGTCTCGCCTTCCTGCATACCAAGCGCCCGCAAGCCGCTCGCCAGTCTGCGTGCTCGGGATCGATGCTCAGCCAGACTGGTTTCCCTGTCATCAACAACAATCATTGACTCCATTGCTGCTCTCCTTAAGCCTGTGATGCAGGTGCCGTGCGCGCCTGTATTTGTTCACGGGCATGTTGCCAGTCACTTTTATCCCATTCGAAATACTGTTTAAAGTACGCCCCGTTGGCCAGCCAGTCGCCGCCATCCAGCGCAATTGTCTGGCCGTTGAGCCAGTTGTTTTCCGGGCACAGCAAAAACGCGGCCAGGTTGGCGATGTCGCTGAACCGTCCAAGGCGTTGCATGGGATTCTGGCTGACCAGTGCATCGGTATTACTTTCCGTGGGACGCAGCCGCGCCGAGGCGCCTTCGGTCGGAATAACGCCGGGGGCAATGGCATTGAAGCGAATGCCGTGGCGCCCCCATTCGATAGCGAGTGATTTGGTCATTGTGTCGACTGCAGATTTGGACATCGCCGACGGCACGACAAAGGGCGATCCAGTCCAGACCCACGTGACAACGATGGATAACACGCTGCCGGGATGCTGCGAGGCAATCCATCGCTTGCCGACCGCCTGGGTGACAAAAAAAGTGCCGTTCAATACTGTTTCGGTAATAGCCTTGAAACCGTTGACCGTAATGTCTTCAGTGGGGCAGATGAAGTTGCCCGCTGCGTTGTTGATCAGAGCATCAACACCTCCGTGCTCATCCCAAAGATGTTGAATCAGTTTGTCTACCTTGTCCGAATCTCTGATGTCTACTGAATGTGCGAAGACATTGCTGCCGGGAAATTTTTCCCTTAACGTTTCGGCCGCCTCTTGTACGACATGTTGTCTGCGCCCACAAAGATGGACCACAGCACCCAGATTCACCAGCTTTTCGGCCATTGCCAGTCCCAGTCCGGTGCCACCTCCGGTCACTAGTACGCGTTGCCCCTGGAACAAATTGTCTGAAAATAATTGTTTTTGCATGGATGTCTCCTTGATGACGCAGTTTAACCACGCAACCGGCTGGAAACAATGCGCTTTAATCGGTAATATATGTTTCCTGGGAGTTGACAATAATCACTGAAAAACGCGATTCAAACAAAGGCAGTTCGATGGCATGAACGAGGGATGCACAATGGATAACGACATAGACCTGGATCTGAACCTGGTCCGCTTGTTTGTGACTATCATTGACACCGGTACACTTAGCGAGGCGGCCAGGCGACATGGCATAACGCGATCGCATGTCAGCAAAAACCTGAAACGGCTCGAAGCACGCCTGAACACCCAGCTGATTCGCCGTTCTACACGCCGCCTTGAACTGACCCAGCAGGGTGAGGTGTTATACCAACATGGCCTGAGCATGTTGCGGGAATTGGGGGCTGCCACCAATCAACTGCAAATGCTGAGCGCGGAACCCACAGGCACGGTCCGACTAAGCGTTCCGACCGGGCTGGGCGAGCTGATCCTGCAACCGATCCTGATCGACTTCAAAAGAGCCTATCCCAAAGTGAATCTGCATATTATGTTTTCCAATCGGGTCAATGATCTGATTGAATCGCAGGTCGATATTGCCTTGCGAGTGGTCGCCGAACCGCTCAAGGATTACGTTGCCAAAAAAGTGTGTGATGTGCACTGGCGCCTGTGCTCTTCAGCTGCTTACCTGGTTGCGCATCGCGATGCGGCAGAGGATCCGCGGCGTATTTCGGAACTGGCCTTCATTTGCTCTTCGAACCGACTTTTTCATGAGCAGATTGTGCTGGAGAAAGGCGGTGAATCAATACGACTGAAATTAACGCCTGGCCTGCAGTCCGAAAATTTCAGGTTTTTGCTTACCGCTGCTAAAAACGATCTGGGCGTGGCCCTGTTGCCCAGCTACGTGATCGCACGGGATGTCGCGGATAAACATTTGCAACTTGTGCTCCCTGACTATCGAATTGCCGGCATTGACGCGACATTGTATCTTCTGACGACCGCTCGTCCGCATTTGGCTTCGGCTGCCATTAAAACCTTGACAGGATATCTGACGGCCCAGTTCAAGCACGTGCTGGGCCAATAAACGCAGATGGTCATTTGCCACGCAATTATACGGGTAAACCCTTGGCGTGATAAAATACCGTTCAACAGGGATATCTGGCATGCGGTCGCACCGACCATTCAATAAAAATCAAGCGCGTCGCCTCCGTGCCTGTCCCGCATCAAATTACTTACGGTTGAACAATGAAATTGAAGGTCACGCCCTATGCCTGGGTGAGTTTTGCCATGATCGTCGGCGTTATGGGTACCGCACTCATCAGTCCCCTGTACGCGCTGTACAAAGAAGCCTGGCAGCTGCAAACAAGCGATATCTCGCTGATATACGTACTTTATATGGCCGGCGCCCTGTCCGGCCTGTTATTTTTGGGACGCCTGCCCGATCGCGTCGGCTTTCTGCCCATGATGCGCTTGGGTCTGGCGCTTGTGCTGACGGGCACGTTTATCAGTATGATCGCCTGGGACATGCTCAGCCTGAATATCGGGCGCTTTATTGTGGGCGTTGCTTCCAGCATGATCACCACCAGTTCCACCGTCGGGCTATCGCGACTATCGCGCTCCGGCAGTATGCAACGCGTGGCCATGATGACCGGATTTTTAATGGCTTTTGGCTTTGGCCTGGGACCGCTGGTGGGCGGTCTTGTCGGTCAGTTTTCTTCCAATCCGTTAATGATCGCCTACGTGCCGACGCTACTGCTAGGCGCAATGGGTCTGCTGGCGTTATTGCGATTGAAATTACCGGACGAGCCGCGACCAAAGACGCGCAAACGCCTGGCCTTGCACGATGTGCTGCCCAAACTCACCTGGTCCCAGCCCGAAACTTCGCGCGCGTTTGTACTGACCTGCTGCCTGCCCTTCCTGGCTTTTGGCGTGTTTGGACTGTATGCATCCATGGCGCCACTGTTTCTGGATCAACTGGTGCCCTGGCATGGCCCGGCGGTCAGCGGCACGGCCATTGCCCTGATTCTGTTTATGTCTGCCGGTGTGCAGGTGATTTCGGGGCGCATGCCTACGCATTGGTGCGGTGTGGCCGGGCTTGCGAGCCTGGCTATCAGCAATGCGTTGCTTATACTCAATCTTTTGGCGAGTTCGTCTGTTTTGTTCGCACTGGGCGTTGTATTCACGGCGATGGGCCACGGGATGTGCATGCTGGCGGGGATGAGCATGGTCAACCGCCTGGCCACCGCCGGCAACCGGTCGGGCCTCATGGCGACCTATCTGGTGATCGGCTATTTTGGCAGCATCGTACCCATGATGGGCATCGGCTGGATCGCCGATTACTGGGGGCTGGATGTCGCGGTGCGCACGTTTTGCTCATTGGTCATCGTGATTGCGGTGCCGGTGGCGGTATTTTTCCAGCGGCATCCGCATATTCGACCGGCCAAAGATCAGCCTTGATCACGAGGCGTCAAACCAGCGCTTCCAGTTTGGTACCCGGACACGCTAAGCTTGAGCTTTTCCACCAAGTAGCCGTAGCCGATTTCGCGCTGGTGCAAAACCCGCGCTACGGTCACGCCTTAGGCGTTGTGTCATCCGCCCCCGTCGGCGGCACTTCAGGCGATGGCTCAGTAGGCAACGTCGGGGGCGTAAGAACAGAGGCGGTGTTGGTTTCCGACGAGAACGTCAGGAACGCCAGGTGCGCCTCGTATCGTTCCAGCACGTCGTCAATGACCTGCTGTTTGGTCAGCCCCATCAGATCATAGCCGCCTGAGCCCGTCTGCGTGAATACCTCCAGGCGATAGTACACGTCGATCTCACGCGTCATGCGGCCGCTGAACATGGGCACCGGCGCCTCAACGAGGGCGACATGATAGTGAAAAGCACGATACGAACTCATCGACACCCGTAGCAATGGCTCCACCACGCCCTTAGCATTCGAGATTTCGCTGCGTTCAACTTCGTAACCCTGCTTGCCGAATTCAGCTGCGACATCGTCAAGCGCAGGCCGCACGGTACGATCAAGAAATTGTGTGGCCTGCCGCTGTGATGGGAAAGTGCGCATTTGTTCAAGGCGCTGTTTCCATGACCGCTCGGGCATATGGCCGCCGATCGGCGCCATGGACAGCTTGCGCAGGACTTGTTCTTCGCGCGCGGCCCGCTCCATTCGAAGCACCTTGTAGAAAGAAGCCATTACCAGATAGGCGATAATCGTCACCGGCAACGCAAAGATCAGCGTCGCATATTCCATCGTTGTGACGCCGCCTGCGATCAGCATGGCCACGGCGAGCACGGCGGTGAGCACGGCCCAGAAGATGCGCAGCCTTTTCGGCCCGTCCTGCGAGGGATCGGGGATAGAGGCCGAGAAGTTCGACATGACCATAGCCCCCGAGTTTGCCAAGCAACGGATACAGGGCGGCTCGAATGGACAGGGGCATGTTCCAGCGATAGGCGAAATAGCCCATTGCCATGCCGAGCAACGCATACATTGACCAGCCGGCAATGCCGTAGTGAAACATCGTCCAAACCACGGCATCCTGCGTGGCCTCAGGTGTGCCGCCGACGCCGGCGGGTGGATGCAGGTACTGTACGACAGGACCGGTCACGGAATAGAAAAGCATATCGATACCAACGCCGGCGGCAAACAGCATCGCAATCCAGGTAACGAGCTTGTACTGAGGACGGGAGTGATCGGGACCGAGACGCACGTCACCTTCTTTGGAAAATGCGACCCACAGCACAAAACCAATGACAAGTGTCATCGTAAGAACGTAATACCAGCCGAGATTCACTGCAATCCAGTGAACAGCGCCCTTCATCGTGATTCGCGCATGATCGGGAATAAGGATGGCCCAGATGGAAAACGCAAGAATAATGACTGACGAAACCACGAGCACGCTCAGGTTGATATGAGCCGTGGGAGCATCAACCACTTCCTATGGCCCCTTGCTGAGGTCGTTGCGCGAGACCGGTGCGTCATCGTCTTCACGCTCATGCCGACGACGGTTTGTACCGCCGAAGCGAGTGCGCTCAAGGGGTGGGGGTGGCCCTGCCTGCGTCTCTGGCGTCTGGCTGGCTGGTTGCGCAGCGGCAGCGCTGGCTGTCGGACGATTTGCCCGGCAGGTCCTGGCCGCTGCCGTCGGGTGGCGATTGGTTATTGTTCATTTTACAAGTCCCCTCAGACAATCAAATTGAGCTAATCCTATCATAAACCCGGATGAGGTTTCGCTCGGTCAGAACGGACTATGGCCGGGTTTGATCTTAAGTGGTGCACGGGCCCGACAGGGTGGGTCCAGGCAAATAAAAAGACTGAACCCTGTGCAATACAGAATCCAGTCCTTGGGTCTGACGCCAATACTGAGTCCGGCCTGAAAAGTCGACCGGTATTAAACTAATCAAAACGGAATATCGTCATCCATATCCATGATGTTGGCAGCAGGTTTCTGCGCAGGACGCTGCTGTTGCTGCGGCTGGCTGCGCTGCTGGGGTGCCTGGCGCTGTGAGGATGAGTAAGAATCATCACCCCCAAAACCGCCATCGTCCATGCCGCCAGTGCTTTCGCGACCACCCAGCATTTGCATCTGGTCAGCCACGATTTCTGTTGAGTAACGGTCTGCGCCCGTGTCCTTGTCTTGCCACTTGCGGGTTTTGAGACGCCCCTCGACATACACTGAGCGCCCTTTTTTAAGGTATTCACCAGCGATTTCGGCCAGGCGGTTATAGAACACGACCCGGTGCCATTCGGTCTCTTCACGACGCTCGCCGGAGTTCTTGTCTTTCCAGTTTGAGGTGGTGGCAATGGAGACGTTACAGATGGCGGCGCCATCGGGAGAGTAGCGGACTTCGGGATCGCGACCCAGATTGCCCACGATAATGACTTTATTGACTGATGCCATGGTTAGATCCTGACTGTAGATGGTAATTGCAGCGGTATCTTAACCGCCCTTACCTGCTTGCACAATTAGGTCATTATAGCCATCGGGGGCTTTACGTAGGAGATTTGAAGCTTCT
>Ga0164243_10005851_pt1 | contig 18711 bp, 21 predicted proteins | sample OricompcompostOP_FD_108781 | JGI IMG/M metagenome (GOLD analysis project Ga0164243, IMG submission 108781) | Organic Plus compost microbial communities from Emeryville, California, USA - Original compost - Organic plus compost (OP) | ecosystem: Engineered > Solid waste > Mixed feedstock >... | reverse complement strand
TGGCGTTCTGGTGGGCGGTGGTGGTGTTCTGCGTGTGGCTGACCGCGTTGATCGTGATTCTCAAACAGGCCGCCGAGCGCCAGGCGCTCGACGAGCCGGCACTGGACTGACTGCGACAGAGGACGTTTCGTGACGCGAACCGAGGAAAGCACCACGGCCACCGGCCGCGGGCATCTGCCCGGCGACGGCCACATGTGGGTCATGGTGCTGGGCGATCTGGTGATCTTCGCCGGATACTTCGTCATCTTCATGATCTACCGGACCATGAATCCCGACGAGTTCCTACGGGCCCAACAACATCTCGCGATCAACGTCGGGGTGCTCAACACCGTGATCCTGCTGAGCAGTTCGTGGTTCGTCGCGCGCGCGGTCCTGGCGACCCGCGCGGCCCGGTACGAGACGGCCATCAGATTGGTTCGCACCGGCGGCGCGCTCGGTGTGGCCTTCATGGTGATCAAGAGTTACGAGTGGTTCGTCAAGATCCGTGCCGGACACACCAATTCCGAGATGTTCTTCTCGTTCTACTACGTGATCACCGGTGTGCACCTGGTCCACGTGCTCATCGGGTTGATCGTGCTGGGTGTGCTGGTCCGCGAACTGCGCACTCGCCGCTGGCCGTCAATGGTGGAATCCGGCGCCGTGTACTGGCACATGGTGGACCTGCTGTGGATCGTGATTTTCGGCCTGCTCTACGTGATGAGGTGACATGACCACGCGAACAACGACATCCGGTGAGAGCACCCGCAGCATCACGTGGGTCTGGCTGGCACTGACCGCGATCACGATCGGGTCGTGGTGGCTCGCACCCGCACACATCACGGGAACCGTCCAGGCGAGCACCACGATCACGGCCGTCGTGCTGGTCCTCACGTTCGTCAAGTGCCGTCTGATCATTCGGCATTTCATGGAGGTTCGCACCGCACCCCGCTGGCTCGGGCACGCCACCGACGCGTGGCTCGTCGTGCTGCTCACCACGGTGTTCGTGATCTATCTGTTCTGATCTCACCGTATGGTGGTGGCGATGAGCGACGCGCCGCGCAAGAAGCCGCGCCAGCGCCGGTCGAGGGAGACCGTCGAGGTGGTGCTGGAGGCCGCCGCGCAGGTTTTCGACCGCGAGGGACTCGCCGCGACCACCAACCGCATCGCCGAACGCGCCGGGGTGTCCATCGGTTCGCTCTACCAGTACTTCCCCAACAAGCACGCGCTGCTCAACGCGCTCGCGCAGCGGCACGTGCAGACGGCCTCTGCGCGTCTCGACGCGGTCTTCACCGAACTGCGCCACGAGACACCAGAATTCGACCAGACCCTGCGGTCGATCCTCGCGGTCGTCGTCGACCTGCACCACGACCGGCCCGCCCTACACCGGTTGATGCACCGCGTCGCGGTCCCGCGCGACGATCAACTCGCGGTGCTGCAGGAATTCGAGGACCGGCTCGCCGGCGAGGTCGCGTTCCACCTCGTGCGGTGCGGCCGCGTCCGGGATCCCGACGACGCCTCGGCGACGGCCCGCACCGTGGTGCACGCGGTCGACGCGCACCTGCACCGCGTGCTACCCCACCGCGAAGTCACCCGGGAGGCCGCCGTCGGCGATCTGGTCGACCTGGTCGAACGGCTGCTGCGGCCCTGACGACCCACCACCGGCGAGCACGCTGTCGCAGACCCCGCGCAGCGCAGTCACCAGCTGACCGATCCCGGGCTCCTCGACCGGATAGTGACCACAGCTCTGCAGCAATACAGTCCGAGTCGGCGCCGAGATGCGGTCGGCGAACCGGATGCTCAGCGACCGCGGCGTCCACCGGTCGGCGCCCGGGTGCACCAGGGTCACGGATGCCGCGTCGAAGCGCTCCGCTGCGGTATGGCGAAAGTTCATCCAGCTTCCGAGAAACCCGAGCGGGATGTGCACGCCACCGCCGCGGGTGTCGCGCAGCACCAGTCGGTTCAGGTCCGGATTGCCGCTCATCGCAGCCATTTTCACGATCCATCGGATGGGCATCCGCACCCCGCCCACGTACCGGTCGGCCGCACCGAGGACCCGCGGCGCCACCCGCCCGAGCACCGGTACGCGCGCCGCGGCCGCCCGCGCCGCCGGGTCGGCCGGATCGAGCAGGCACGTCGCCACCACGTGGGCGACCAGTCCGGTACGCGCGGCGACCTCGTAACCGAGCAGGCCGCCCATGCTCGCCCCGAACACCACGAGCGGACGGTCGTCGTTCGCACACTCGTGGCGCACCAGATCGCTGACACACTCGACCCAGTCGTCGTAGCGCACCCGCCGCGGTTGCGGTACCCGGGTGTGCCCGTACAGCGGCAGATCCGGCACCAGCACATCGGCGCCCTCTGCGGCCGCCAACCCGGCGAACGGCCACAGCGCCGCGGCGTGCCCGCCCGCGCCGTGCAGCACCAGCACCCGGGCCGGACTGTCCGGCACCTGTGCCTGCAGGATGTGCACGTCGTGCCCCCGCCACGACCACCACGTCGAGGCCGGGGCGACTGCGTGCCGGTACCGGTCGGGCAGGAACCCCGCATACCGGTCGATGTCTGACTGAACTTCCTGCACGGTGTCCATATCGCAAGCCTGTGCCGCGCCGAATCGCCTGACAACTCGCATTCGCCCGCCCCAAAACCGCCGGTGAAGAGGCGTTCCGTCGCCGGCTACTCACGTTTTGATCGGCCCTGATCGGCTCGGAAACCGGTGACAAACCCGGTTGTCAACCTCCACTAGGCTTTTTGGCACCAGAACAAGACGACATGAGGGAGTTTTCCCGTGAGGGTTGCCTCGCGAATCGTTGCGGGGACCCGGTGAAGTCGCCGGGAGAAAAGCCGTGAAGAAATCAGGCATCCTGCGTCTTGCAGTCGTATTCATCACCTTCATGGCCGGTGGCGTTTTCGTCGCGACATGGGCAGTCGTCTGGTTCATCCGCGGTGACCATTTGACCGCGGCACTGTGTGTCGGGGCTGTCGCATTGCTCGTCGGATTGACGTTGCATTTGGCCTACAGCATCTCGGGCCGGGCCCGCCCGCGTACCGAATTCGGTCCAGACGGCACCTGCGTCCGTGCGCAAAGGTTTCCTGACGTCGCCTTTGGAGCCGGGCTCTTGACCGGAGTTGTCTCGGCCGCTGCGTACCTCGTGTTTTCCCAGTTCGGCTCAGTCTCCTACGTCCCATCAGGCGTGATTCGCGTAGCCTTCCCCGCAGCCTGCGCGTTTTACGTCGTCTTCGGTGTTCCGGTCCTCTACCGGATGGTGAAATTTCGTGCCGGTAGTCATCTTCGTATCGGTCCGCACGGTTTCGAGGTGTGGGACGGCCAATGGAATTCGTTCGCGCGCGGGGCATGGGATGACGTCGAGCAGATTCTCGATCACCCGTTGCGGGGTAAGACGACATTCACCGAGATGATCGTGTTCGTGCTCTCCAGAGGCCGCAGCGCGAAACTCGTGACGAACACGCTCACCGCGAACAGCGACGCACTCAGGGAGTGGGTGCGGTTCTACTGGCTGCATCCCGAACGCCGCGGAGAACTCGTCGACAGCCGTGGAATACGGCGCCTCGAGGAGCAGAGGTTCACACTGAATCCCACCGACGGGTAATCAAGCCTGGCCCTCCCACCCGAGACTTGTGCTGTAGGTCACATCGGGGAATGGTGGAAACAGGCCCGAGGGCCGCAGCGTGGCGCCCCGGGGGACCAGGAGGACAGCTATGGCGGACAGAACACATTCTCCGGCCGGCAACGGATCCGTGCCCACGGCGGAGCGTCCGGCCGCGATCCGGAACGTGGCACTTGTCGGGCCGTCGGGTGGCGGCAAGACCACACTGGTCGAGGCCCTGCTGGTGGCCGGGGGCGTGCTCACGCGGCCCGGTTCAGTGGCAGACGGTTCGACGGTGTGCGATTTCGACGAGGCCGAGATAGCCCAGCAGCGCTCGGTGAGCCTGGCGCTGGCCTCGTTGTCGCACAACGGGATCAAGGTGAACCTGATCGACACACCCGGCTACGCAGATTTCGTCGGCGAGTTGCGCGCGGGTCTGCGCGCCGCCGACTGCGCGCTGTTCGTCATCGCGGCCAACGAGACCATCGACGAGCCCACCAAGACCCTGTGGCAGGAGTGCGACGAGGTCCAGATGCCGCGGGCCGTGGTGATCACCAAACTCGACCATCCGCGCGCCAACTACGACGCGGCCCTCACCGCGGCCCAGGACGCGTTCGGCGACAAGGTCGCCCCGCTGTACTTCCCGGTCGGCGACGGCGAGAGTTGCAAGGGTGTGGTGGGCCTGCTCACCCGCACGTACTACGACTACAGCGACGGCACGCACACCGCGCGGCCGCCGGACGGCTCCCACGATGCGGCCATCGCCGAACTTCGCGGCTCCCTCATCGAGGGCGTGATCGAGGAGTCCGAGGACGAGACGCTCATGGAGCGCTACCTCGGCGGCGAAGAGATCGACGAGGCCGTGCTGATCGCCGACCTGGAGAAGGCCGTGGCGCGTGCCTCGTTCTTCCCGGTGATCCCGGTGTGCAGCCAGTCGGGGGTCGGCACGCTCGAACTCCTCGACATCATCAGCCGTGGTTTCCCGGCTCCGCCGGAACATCAGCTGCCGGAGGTGTTCACGCCACAGGGCGCACCCCGCAAGCCGCTGTCGTGCGATCCGGACGGACCGCTGCTGGCCGAGGTGGTGAAGACGACGTCGGATCCCTACGTCGGCAGGGTCAGCCTGGTCCGGGTGTTCGCCGGCACCATCAGGCCCGACGCCACCGTGCACGTGTCGGGCCATTTTTCTGCCTTCACCGACACGTCGGCCTCGCCCGGGGCCGCCGCTGCCGCCGACGGCAGCACGCACAGCCACGCCGATCACGACGAGGACGAGCGCATCGGCACGCTGAGCTTCCCGCTGGGCAAACAGCAACGCCCGGCGCCCACGGTGGTGGCAGGCGACATCTGTGCGATCGGCCGGTTGAGCCGGGCCGAAACCGGTGACACGCTCAGCGACAAAGCCGACCCGCTGGTGTTGCGGCCGTGGACCATGCCTGATCCGCTGCTGCCGATCGCGGTCGCGCCGCGCGCCAAGACCGACGAGGACAAGCTGTCGGTCGGCCTGCAACGGCTGGCGGCCGAGGATCCCACGCTGCGCATCGAACAGAACCCGGAGACGCACCAGATTGTGCTGTGGTGCATGGGTGAGGCGCACGCCGCGGTGGTGCTCGACGCGCTGTCGCGGCGCTACGGGGTGTCGGTGGACACCGTCGAACTGCGCGTCCCGTTGCGGGAGACGTTCGCGGGCAAGGCAACCGGACACGGCAGGCACGTCAAGCAGTCCGGCGGGCACGGTCAGTACGCGGTGTGTGACATCGAGGTCGAACCGCTTCCGGAGGGGTCGGGTTTCGAGTTCGTCGACAAGGTCGTCGGGGGCGCGGTGCCCCGGCAGTTCATCCCGAGCGTCGAGAAGGGCGTGCGCGCGCAGATGGAGAAGGGTGTCACGGGAGAGTCGGGCTATCCGGTCGTCGACATCCGCGTCACGCTGTTCGACGGCAAGGCGCACAGTGTCGACTCGTCGGACTTCGCGTTCCAGATGGCAGGCGCGCTCGCGCTGCGCGACGCCGCGGCGGCGACGAAGATCAACCTGCTCGAGCCGGTCGACGACGTGACCATCGTGGTGCCCGACGATCTCGTCGGGACGATCATGGGCGATCTGTCCGGACGGCGCGGCCGCGTACTGGGCACCGACAAGCACGACGCCGACCGCACCGTGATCAAGGCCGAGATCCCCGAGGTGGAGTTGGTGCGGTACGCGATCGATCTGCGTTCGATGTCGCACGGTGCCGGCCAGTTCCGCCGGTCGTTCGCGCGCTACGAGCCGATGCCGGAGTCGGCCGCGGCCCGGTTGCGCACGAGCGCCTGAGTCAACGGGCCCTTCCCACCGGCGCGTAGAACTCGGGGCGGCCCGCGCCTTCCTCAAGCTGGACCTCAAAGGTGTTGAGCGCCATGGCCAGAGTCAGGTACCCGCCCACGGTGAACATCAGATCCATGCGCTGGCGGTCGTCCAACCACCGGCCCAGTCGCGTCCACGTCTCGGGTGAGAGCTGCGCGCCCGCCACCAACTCGTCGGTGGCATCGAGCACGGTTTGGTCGAATTCGTCTGCAGCGGAACCAGATCGGGCGGACTCCACGTCATCCACGGTGAGCCCCGCCAGCAGCTCCATCGCGGCGTGGTGGCCCCACTCGTAGACACAGCCCGCGCGGTACGCGGTCCGCAGGATCACCAGCTCCCGGATGCGCTCGGGCAGCAGTGAATCACGCTGCAGGTAGTTGTTGAACTGCAGGAAGTGGCGCGCCAGTTCGGGGTGGCGCACCAGGACGCCCAACGCGTTGCCCACGCCGTCGGCATCGCGCCGCTCGGGCGGCACCACCGACGCCAGCGCGTCGCGGGCGGCATCGTCCCAGTCCTCGGCCGGTAGCGGCGGCAGCATCTCAAAAGTCCTCTCAAACGGCGCGTTACTTTACGATCGACCAGTAATCTACTTTACGATCGTAAAGTAGATTGCGCGCGGATGAACGGGAGGACCGGCAGTGGACACGAGCACCGCCAATGCCGCCGCCACCCGTGTGCGCCTTGTCGACGCGGCCGTACGGCTGATCACCCGGCACGGCTTCGCGGGCACATCCCTGCAGATGATCGCCGATGAACTGGGCTTCACGAAGGCCGCGATCTACTACCACTTCCGCACCCGCGAGCAGCTTCTCGGCGCGGTCGTCGAGCCGTTCCTGAGCGAATTGCAGACCGTGATCGACGACGCCGAACGCCTGCGCGGCGTGCACGCCCGCGCCGATCGCATGGTGCGCGGCTATGCCGGGTTGGCCGTACGCAACCGCGCACTCGTGTCGGTACTGGCGGGTGATCCGAGCGTGAACGAGGCATTGAAGACCCGTCCGGAGTGGGCGGCCCTGATCGATCGGCAGATGCGTCTGCTCACCGACGTCGCCCCCGGCCCGGCAGGCAGGGTCAAGGCGATGATGGTCTTCTCCGGGATGTCGGCCGCCGCCGGACCGGCGTCGGACGACATTCCCGTCGAGGAGCTGTACGCGCATCTGGTCGACACGAGCCGCCGCGCCCTCGGCCTGCGCGCGCCGCGTGAAAAAGCCTGATCTGCAAGACGTTACGAAAGGAAGTACATGACGGCCAAGACGGCACTGGTCACCGGGGGCGCCTCCGGGATCGGCAAGGCGATCGCCGAGCGACTGGCCTCCGACGGTCACCAGGTCGCGATCCTGGACCTCAACCCCGGCGACGGCCCCCATGCCTACACCGCCGACGTCACCGACCGCGCCCAGGTCGACGGCGTGTTCAAGGCCGTCCGTGAAGAACTCGGGCCGGTCAGCATCCTGGTCAACGCCGCGGGCCTCAGCGATTTCACGCCGTTCACCGACATCTCGTTCGACCACTGGCAGCGCGTCGTGAACGTCAACCTGCACGGCGTCTTCCACGTCGTGCAGGCCGCGCTGCCGGACATGGTCGCCGCCGGATGGGGCCGCATCGTCAACATCTCGTCGTCCAGCACGCATTCGGGTGTGCCCTACATGAGCTCGTACGTATCGGCGAAGTCCGCCGTGAACGGGCTCACCAAATCACTGGCGCTCGAATTCGGGCCCGCAGGCATCACGGTCAACGCGGTGCCACCGGGCTTCATCGACACGCCGATGCTGCGCGCCGCCGAGGCGCGGGGCGAACTCGGCGACATCAACGACACCATCGCCGCCACCCCCGTTCGGCGTATGGGCAGACCCGAGGACATCGCGGCCACCTGCTCGTTTCTGATCTCCGAAGAAGCCGGCTACATCACCGGCCAGATCATCGGCGTCAACGGCGGCCGAAACACCTGAGGCACAACGCCGCAAGCGCAACAATGAGAAGTGTGACCGGGCTCTCGCAACATAGGTGATTTGATGTTCGCCGCAGTAACGCCGATTTGTTGCGGCGAGCATCGGTCATCTGGTAAGGTTTGCTGAGCTCACGTTTTTCGCTGCGTCAATAAATCGGGGGTTGGTCAGGTGGCCTCATCCGCGGCGTTGCAGGATCGCCTCGGCCAGCGGTTCAAGCACTGGCGTTACGACCCGCCGTACAAGACCGCATGTGCGGGCATGGTGATTCTCGTCGTCACGGTGCTGGTGCTGACCTGGATGCAGTTCCGCGGTGATTTCGAGGACAAGGCCGAGATCACGCTGTTCGCAAGCCGATCCGGGTTGTCGATGGACCCCGGTTCGAAGGTCACGTTCAACGGTGTGCCGATCGGCCGCCTCAAGGGCGTCGACGTGGTCGAGGTCGACGACAATCCCGAGGCCAGGCTGACACTCGACATCGATCCGAAATACCTCGACCTGATCCCGGCGAACGCGGTCGCCGAGCTGCGCGCGACGACGGTGTTCGGCAACAAGTACGTCTCGTTCACCGCGCCCGAGCATCCGTCGGCCGAACGCCTCTCGGCGTCCACACCCATCCGGGCGCAGGGCGTGACCACGGAGTTCAACACGCTGTTCGAGACCATCACCGCGATCTCCGAGCAGGTCGACCCGATCAAGCTCAACGAGACCCTGACCGCTGCCGCACAAGCCCTCGACGGCCTGGGCGACAAGTTCGGCCGCTCGATCGTCGACGGCAACGCGATCCTGGCCGACGTCAATCCGCGCATGCCGCAGATCCGTCGCGACATCACGGGTCTGGCGAACCTCGGCGAGGTCTACGCCGACGCGGCCCCGGATCTGTTCGACGGTCTGGACAACGCCGTGACCACCGCACGCACCCTCAACGAGCAGCGGGGCAACCTCGATCAGGCGCTGGTGGCGGCGGTCGGGTTCGGTAACACCGGCGGCGACATCTTCGAGCGCGGCGGCCCGTACCTGGTGCGCGGAAATCAGGACCTGCTGCCGGTCTCGGAGATGTTCGACCGCAACAGCCCCGCGCTGTACTGCACGATCAAGAACTACCACGACGCTGCGCCCAAGTTCGCCGCGCAGACCAACAACGGCTACTCGTTCCAGCTGAACGACACGTTCGTCGGCGCGGGGAACCCGTACGTGTATCCGGACAACCTGCCGCGCGTGAACGCCAGGGGCGGCCCCGAGGGCCGGCCCGGCTGCTGGCAGCCCATCACCCATGATCTGTGGCCCGCGCCGTATCTGGTGCTCGACACCGGCGCGTCGATCGCGCCGTACAACCACTTCGAACTGGGCCAGCCGATGTTCATCGAGTACGTGTGGGGCCGCCAGGTCGGCGAGAACACCATCAACCCGTGACGGTCTTGGCTTCCATCTCGGCTTCGAGCGTCTCCTCGTAGGCGCCCTCGTCGCGGCCCAGGGCGATGGTCGCCGCGATCATCGCGGCGATCGCCAGCGTCAGGGCGACGGGTTGCCAGCCGGCGATCGACAGGTGTTCACCCAGCACGACCGAGCCGAGCAGCACCGCGACGACGGGTTCGAGCACCAGCATCGTCGGCACCGAGGTCTGCAGCGAGCCGGCGTGGAACGCCGACTGCTGAAGCAGGGTCGCCAGGACCCCGAGCACCACGACGAGATACAGCGCGGGTGTCGTGAACGTCGCGAGCGCGTCGCCGTCGGCGACCATGTGCATCACGATCTTGGTGAGCACGGCCACGACACCGAACATCACGCCCACCGCGGCGGCCAGCAGCACCGCGCGACGCCAGTTGCTGCTGCGCGTCGCGAGCACGACGCACAGGGCGACGACGGACGTGCAGACCACCGCGACGGTGACCGTGGTCGACACCGAAACCGAATAGGTCCCCGTGCTGGTACGGGCCAGCAGCACGAACACGGTCAGCGCGCCCGTGAGCAACAGCGCCCACATCCAGTCGGCGCGACTCACCGTGCGGTGTGCCAAACGCGCGCTCAACGGCAATGCGAACAACAGCGCCGACACCAGGACCGGTTGCACCAGCAGCAGGGAGCCGAATCCGAGCGCGAGTGCCTGGAACCCGTATCCCATGACAGCCGAGATGGTGCCTGCCCACCACAGCTTGCGCCGCAGCAGCGTCCGCAGCATCACGGTGCTCACGCCTTTCCCGGCGGGAACGTCCAGCGTCGCGCGTTGGCGCACCACGATGCCGACGGCCATGAAGATCGCTGCACACAGAGCGAGAAGCACCGCGATGCTGTTGCCGAGCACGCGCCGTCAACCCCTTCTTGTCTGGCTGATCTGTTACTCGCCGGACGCGGAGTCGGAGGTGTCCGGCGTCGCGGTCAGGTACTCCAGGATGCCGGTGATGTCGAGCAGCCGCTCAAGATGCGGTGGCCGACGATCGATGTGCAGCTGGATGCCCGCAGGCGAGGTCTGCCGGTGGATGTTGAGCAGGCCGGACAGGCCCGCAGAATCGCAGAAGGTCAGGTCGGCGCAATCGAGCCGCAGATCGTCGAGGGTCTGGTTGGTCGACAGGAGCTCGCTCACGTAGTCGACCAGTTTGTTGGTGGTCATGAAGTCGAGCTCACCGGCGACGGTCACCGTCGCCGATCGGCTGCCGTTCTCGGCTGCGGTGTTCAGTGAGAGGTTCATCCATTGCGCCTTGCGTAGGTGGCGTGCAACATGTCGCGGGCTGCGCTGAGCATCCGCTGGGTCCTGGGGAAGTCCTGCAACTGAGCTCCGAGCAGTTCGAGGGTGGGCTGTAGCGAATCTACCGGTACACCGCGCGCGTCGAGCACCTCGGCGGTCCAGGCGATGAACCCCGTGAACAGTTCGGGGTCGTCGACGTAGAGCGCCGTGGCGAGGAAGTCGACGATGTGCGCGACGTCGGTGCTGGTGTGTTGGCGTTGTAGTTGGGAGTAAGACGCCATGGCTGGTACCCGTTTTTCCAGCCCGGAAACCGTGTCTCGGACCAGCTGTCCAGCGGTGGTGCTGACCATGGTGTATTCCTGGTCGGCGAGGTGGGGAAGCTCGTCGAACAGGTGGTCGCGGGGCGCGCGCCGCGTGAGGGCGAGACCGTCGGCCAGTTGCGCGGCAGCGGCCCTGGCGTCCGGTGCCCACGCGTCGGCCCCGAGCAGCCGCGCGTAGCGACCGTCGGGTCCGAATCCGGCGCCGCCCACCAGCACGGGAACCCCGGCCCCCTGGCATGCCGTGATGGCCGCGTGTGCTGTGGGCAGGCGGGTGGATATCGAGCACGACAGTGCGACCGCGTCGGGTCCGTGCTGATGCAGGTGGGCGATCAGGTGCGGCGTGGGCACCTGGGCGCCGAGGAAGTCGACGCGCCAGCCCCGCAGTCGCAGCACCTCGGCGAGCAACCTCGCCGGCAGCGCATGCCATTCGCCGTCGGCGCAGGCCACGGCAACCCGCCCGGTGGTGATCTGCCGTGCCACAGCCGGGTGGCGTACCAGCGCCGCGATCACGCGGTCGTTGATCGCGGTCGCGGCGTGCTCGGCGGCCACGCTCAGGCGGTTGTCGGCCCATTCGACGCCCACCCTGCGCTGCACGGCGGCGATGACGTCGAGCAGCAGATCCTCGGCGGGCACTCCGTCCTCGAGCGCCCCGAACACCACGTCGACCGCGGCGTCCTCGTCGGCGTCGATCACCGCGTCCCACAACCTGTCCCGCAACGACTCGACCACGGCGGGATCCGTCACGGGATCGGCCGCCGCGCCGTCACTGTGGCTCACCGCCGAACCTCGCTCCGCAGAACACTTTCCGCACGGCGCCCCCGGCGGGGTGCGGTGATCGCGACCACCGCGACGTCGTCGTGACCGCGCTGCCGGATCCACTCGGCGGTCAGCATCATGATCCGCTCCACGACCGCCTCCGCGGGCAGGCCCGCGCACTCCGAAAGCGCGGCGGCGAGCCTTTTCTCGCCGAACATCTCATTGCCCATCGGGCCGCCCCTGGCCTCGGTCACGCCGTCGGTGTAGAGCAGGCACGTCTCCCCGGGTTCCAGGATCGTCTCGCACGTCGTGGCCGTGATCTCGGGGACGGCGCCGACGAGCATGCCGCGCGTACCGGCCTCTTCGACACTGCCGTCGCGACGGACGATCAACGGCGACATGTGCCCCGCGCTGGTGAGCCGCAGCGCCACGTCGTCGTCGCGGCGGGCGGCCGACGCGAGCACGACAGTGGCGAAGCGTGTGTGTGCCGCCGACAGCAGCGCGCGGTTCAGCAGCCTCAGCACACGGCCGTGGTCGTCGGCCAACGGCGCGAGCGCCTGCAGGGTGTTGCGGATCTTTCCGGTGAGGACCGCTGCGTCCAGACCCTTTCCGCACACGTCTCCGAGTACGACGAGGGTTTCGCCGTCGGGTGTGGTCGCGGGGTGCACATCGTAGAAGTCCCCGCCGACGGTCTGGTGGTCCTCGGCCGCGCGGTAACCACCCGCGATCTCGATTCCGTGCTGGTGCGCCAGTTTCGGCGGCAGCAACTCGTCCATCAGGGTGCGCGTGATCGCCGCCTGCTCGGCGTACAGGCGTGCGGCCGACAGGGCGGCGCCCGCGCGTGCCGCGAAGAGCCGGGCGAACACCTCCTCACCGTCGTCGAACGCGGATTTGGCGCTGTGGCGCAGCAGCACCAGCGCACCGGCGGGCACGCCGTGTCCCGGTAGCGGCGTGACGACCACCGATCCGACGGTCCCGGTGAGGTCGCGTGGGATGAGCCAGTCGGGTACCGAGTTCGGGTCGATCCACCGAGACGGCACCGGCGGGAAACCGCGCAGCGCTTCGGTGAGTCCCGCCACGGTCGCCGGGTCGGCCTCGACGCTGCGGTGCTCTACGGTCCCGGCGGTGCACACCATTTCGAGGCGCGGCCCGCTCGGTGGCGCGATGACCACGGCGCCGTCGGCGAGTCTCGGGACGGCGACCCGGACGATCGCCTCCATGCAGCGGTCGGCGTTCAGCGACGCCATGAGCACCGCCGACACCTCGTCGAGGAAGTTCGCGCGCTCGCGTTCGCGCCTCAGTTCGCGCTCGACGGCGCGCAATTCACGGCCGGCATCGGTGACAGCGCCGGCCTGGCCCGCGGGGAACAACCACCACGCCACCTCGCCTCGGGGCAACGGCGTGGGTCGCGCTGTGCAGCCGTCGGGCCCGGTCTCGGTCTGGGCGGGTCCCGCGTCGCCGTGGCGGACGTGGGCCTCCCACAACCACGGTGCGCAATCGGACAGGTGGCGACCGGTGCGCAGGCCCGGCAGCGCATCGCGTGCGGCATCGCTCGCCGACCGGATGACGCCCTCGGCGTCCGCGACGATCACCGGATGGGGAGCAGAGGTCCAGACGTCGTCGAGTGCGCCCTCGACGTCGATCGCCGCCTCTTCCCTCATCCAATCTCCTCACGTCCAGAACTCGCGCCCGCCTCGGGCACGAGGACTAGACGACCTGCAGGTGCCGCCTGGGACGTGGTTGCACGTCGTCCTCAGACGGTACCGGGGGATTCGGCGGTGGAGGAGCGATCTTGTCATTGACGCTGGCCACGACCGAGTCAACGCGGTTCACCGCGTTGTCACACATGTCGCGCACCCGACCGCTGGCGGTCTCAACGTCGTCGGCTGCACTGCGCAGGTATGCCCTGAGGTTAACCCGAAGCCGTTCACCCGCGCTGCGCGCCCGCTGCCGAACGCGGTCGTCCACCTCGATGGTGACGTACCTCGTCAACCGGAATCTCATGGCCGAAACCTCATAGTCCCGCTCCCATCTTCGATGCCATGGATCACATTAACCGTGCACGGCCACGGCACAATCCTGACGTGATCGGCACCGCAGCCGCCCACGCATGACATGCAACTCACACCATGATCGCCGATGACCAGCGCGTGCCGCGCGTTCATTCGGTGTTGATGCCGTCCCAATCCACCAGCGTCCAGCCACCGGTGGGATTGCCCTTGACCACCGCGTGACCGGTGTTGCCGAGGGGGTGGCGCGACAGCAGGCCGAGATCGGGATTGTCGACGTTCATGGCGACCCACGTCATGATCGCGCCGGCGTGCGAGAAGGCCACGGGATCGGTGTCCTCACTGTCGTAGATCTCGCGGACGGCCTCGTCGAACCGGGCGTCGAACTCGTCGCCGTCGATCGAACCCGGAATCCGCGCGGTCCGGTCGCCCTGCAACCACCGCGTCGGGGCCTCGTAGTAGGTGAAACCCGCGAGCGCCTCGGGTTGTCCCTCGTAGATGCCTGCCTCGATCTCCCGCAGGCCAGGCAGCACCGTCACGGGTTCTCTCGACAGATCCGCGAGGGGCTGCGCGGTCTGTTGCGTGCGGATCATGGTGGACGCGTAGATCCCGTCGAACGTGTGCCCGGCGGCGAGTTTCTGCGCGGCGGTTTCGGCCTGTTCGCGTCCCAGCGCGGTGAGCGGCGGGCCGGGTGTCGAGGTGTCGATCAAACCCGAGGCGTTGCCTTCGGACTGCGCGTGGCGCACGAGCGTCAGCGTGATGATGCGCTGTGCGACGGCGTTCGGCGCGGTCAGCATCCCCGCGACCAGGGCCACCACCAATGCCGCGACGGCCGCGGTTCTTCTGGTGTGCGTTGTCATGTCAGCTTCCGGTCGCTCGGCGGCGGTAGTTCGACGGCGTCTCCCCACAGAACTGCGCGAAGCATCGCGTGAAGGAGCTCAGGTTCTCGAAGCCCACGGCGGTTGCGGTCGCCTGCACCGACTGGCCCGGATCGGCCAGCAGCGCCATGGCGCGCAACATTCGTGCATGCAGAAGGTATGTGCGCCAGGACATCCCGATCGTGTCGGCGAACAGTCGCCGCAGCGTGCGTTCGGAGACCGACACCGCCCGGCTCACCTGCTCGGCGGTCACCGAGTCGAGGTGTTCCTTGGTGTAGGCCAACGCCGCCGCGACGATGGGGTTGTCGGACGTCGGCAGGCTCAGCGGCGCCTCGTGGTCGAGTGCCTCGGCGACCAGGTTGGCCAGTGTCTGGAAGAAGCCGTCGGAGATCTCGTCGCCGTCGGCCCGGTCGATGGGCCAGCGCAGGCCGTAGATCATCATCTCGCGGATCAGCGGCGACACGGCGATGATGCGTGCGCGGGTACCGCCGTCGGGGATCATCTGCGGGTCGAACATCACCGCGACGGTCTTGACGTCCGGGTTCATCACCGCCTGGTGCTGTAGGCCCGCCGGAATCCACGCGGCCTGCTGCGGCGGCAGCAGATAGTGGGCCGCGTCGGTCTCGACCTCGACGACGCCGTGCAGCGCGTACTCGATCTGATGCACCTCGTGCGAGTGCCATCCGGTGATCAGCCCCTCGCCCTCGTAGAGGTAGCTGCCTGCGAGCGCGCGGCCACCGCGGCGCAGTTCGATGACCGGGCGGGTGAGGTTGGCCGTTTCGGTCAAACCTCTGTCCGAAAGCGCAGAGACGGTCACACCACAAGACGGTACTACTGAGAGCTATGCAGACTGACGACCTGATCCTCGTGAGCATCGACGACCACGTCGTGGAACCGCCAGACATGTTCCTGCGCCACGTCCCGGCCAAGTACCGGGACGAGGCGCCCATCGTCGTCACGGACGAAAAAGGCGTCGACCAGTGGATGTACCAGGGGCGCCCGCAGGGGGTGAGCGGTCTCAACGCGGTGGTGTCGTGGCCGGCCGAGGAATGGGGACGTGATCCGGCGGGCTTCGCCGAGATGCGTCCCGGCGTCTACGACGTGCACGAGCGCGTGCGGGACATGAACCGCAACGGCATCCTCGCCTCGATGTGCTTCCCGACGTTCACCGGGTTCTCGGCGCGGCATCTCAACATGCACCGCGAGGAGGCCACACTCGTGATGGTGTCGGCCTACAACGACTGGCACATCGACGAATGGGCGGGTTCCTACCCGGACCGGTTCATCCCGATCGCGATCCTGCCGACCTGGAACCCCGAGGCCATGTGCCGCGAGATCCGCCGTGTCGCGGCCAAGGGATGCCGTGCGGTGACCATGCCCGAACTGCCGCATCTTGAGGGCCTTCCGAGCTATCACGACGACGACTACTGGGGCCCGGTGTTCACCACGCTGTCGGAGGAGAACGTGGTGATGTGCCTGCACATCGGCACGGGCTTCGGCGCGATCAGCATGGCGCCCAACGCGCCGATCGACAACCTGATCATCCTGGCCACCCAGGTCTCGGCGATGTGCGCGCAGGATCTGTTGTGGGGCCCGGCCATGCGCAACTACCCGGACCTGAAGTTCGCGTTCTCAGAAGGCGGAATCGGTTGGATCCCCTTCTATCTCGACCGCAGCGACCGTCACTACACCAATCAGAAGTGGCTGCGCCGGGACTTCGGCGACAAGCTGCCGTCGGACGTCTTCCGCGAGCACTCCCTGGCGTGCTACGTCACCGACAAGACATCGCTGAAGCTGCGGCACGAGATCGGCATCGACATCATCGCCTGGGAGTGCGACTACCCGCACTCGGACTGCTTCTGGCCGGATGCGCCCGAACAGGTGCTCGCCGAGCTGAACGCCGCCGGGGCCAGTGATTCCGACATCCACAAGATCACGTGGGAGAACGCCTGCCGGTTCTTCAGCTGGGATCCGTTCGCCCGCACGGCGCGCGAGGAAGCCACCGTGAAGGCTTTGCGTGCCAAGGGTTCCGACGTCGACGTGTCCATCCGCTCACGCGCCGAGTGGCGCAGGCTCTACGAGGAGAAGCAGCTCGCCAAAGCGTGATCGCGCCGGCGTGATCGGGCCGTCGTGATCCGCTCACTGCAGGACGATCGAATCACCTTCCATTTCGACGCTTTTCGCGTCGAGTGGGCGTGTCGCAGGGCCTTTGGCGACGGTTCCGTCGAGGTTGAACTCGCTGCCGTGGCAGGGGCAGTGGATGGTGCCGTCGGCGATCTCGTTCACCGTGCAGCCTTTGTGTGTGCACTTCGACGAGAAGCCCTTGAACACGCCCGCTGTGGGCTGCGTGACCACGGTGTCGCCGACGATCACTCCGGACCCCACCGGCACGTCGGCGACCTCGGCGATCACCTCACCGCCGCCGTGTGCCGGCCCTGCAGAGTCTGACGGGTCACTCTTGGCGGGCCCGTCACCGTAGGTGGCGCACCCGGCGACCGCGGTGGCGGCCAGGGTGATACCGGTGCCGACGAGCGCTTGGCGGCGAGTTGCGTGCATGAGAATCCCTGCTTTCTAGAAGGTCAGGCCCGTGGTGTCGAAGAACCACAGCGCCGAGGTGAGCCAGACGTAGACGAGCACAAAGAACAGCAGACCACCCATGACAGGGATGACCCACGGTTTCAGCCCTTTCCGGGTCAACAACATCATCTTGGCCACGAACACGCCGTAGAAGAAGCACCCGAACAGCGAGTGGAACAGCACCCGCGAGTCGCCGCCCTGGAAACCCAGGGCGTACAGGCAGTGCACCGCGACCGGGACACTGGCCAGCACCGCGACCCGGCCCGACCACACGTGCGCCGGTCCGATCCATCGTGGTGCGCGGCCGCTCGGCGTCAGCCGGTACATCACGAAAGCCGACACCAACTGGAAGACGGCCAGGCCGACGGCCAGCGTCGCCAGCCACGATTTCACCGCGGTCCCGCTGGAGAAGCCGGCCAGGCTGATCGAGAAGAACTGCGGCTCATGGACTCTGCCGAACACCCCGAGTCCGACCGCGACCGCGGACCCGACCAGGACGGGTACCAGGATCATCGAGGCGCCCGCGGGTGTGACGACCGGCGCGGGCCGGGTGGGCGCCGAGTAGAAATCGGGATCAGAAGACACTGGTGGCTCCCGGTACGGCGGTGAAGTCCCAGTTCTTGTCGTTGATGCGCAGGTTGCCGACGACGGTATTGCCCTGATGCGTGCCGTTGAGTTCGGAGGTCTTGGCCTGGTCGGTCAGCTTGAGCACACCGTTCTCGGCCGTACCCCACATCCACGTCTCGATGCCCTTGTTGTCACATGCGTAGGCGCGTGCCTTGGCGCCGTCGACGCGGATCTCCAGCGCGATGTTGCCGGTCTTGGTGGAGATATCGGCGACGAAGTCCTCACGGTCGGCGAAGGGGCGCGGCGCGGGGGTCGTGGGCGTGGCGGGCGGTGCCGCGGGCGCCGGGGACACCGCGGCGGTACCCGTGGGCGCCGGGGACACCGCGGCGGTACCCGTGGGCGCCGTTGCGGTCGATGTCGCGGCAGGCGTGTTTCCAGACGCGGTTGGTTCAGGCTGCCGGCTGACGTTGAGCAGGAACAGGCCGGTTCCGACGACAGCGACTGCAGCGATGGTGGCGATGGGTCCTTTGATGTTCATGCCGACGAGCATGCGCGCCGGCCGCCACCTGGTACTTGGAGAAGATGTGGAGATCGTCTGGAGATATACGGGGCAATTCAGGCGCGCAGGCTGACGTGCCCTGCCACGCGGGATGCGAACACCTCGGTCTCGACCACGTCGACGTCCGTGATCCCGGCCGCCCCGAGTGCCGCGGCCTTGAACGCGCGACCGGCGCCGCTGAGCCGGTGTCGGTAGGTCTCCTGAGGCTGGGGCGCGGTCCCCCACACCAGCACGTCGGTGCAACGCGCCAGCAGCTCGTTGATGCCGCCCGCGCGAGCGTAACCATCGGCCCCGATCGCCAGCATCCACCGGTCGTCGGCGAAGTCCGTGATGCCGTCGACGACGTCGGCGCCGAGAAGCTCCAGCGGCCGAATCCCCTCGCCCCCAGCCAATTCGACCGTGACGCGCCACCCGGCCATCACGTGGTCGACGATCAGACCCGCGGCGTTGCCGACCACCTCGGCCACGTCATCTGCCACCACATGTAGCCGGTA
>Ga0164243_10005849_pt1 | contig 18713 bp, 18 predicted proteins | sample OricompcompostOP_FD_108781 | JGI IMG/M metagenome (GOLD analysis project Ga0164243, IMG submission 108781) | Organic Plus compost microbial communities from Emeryville, California, USA - Original compost - Organic plus compost (OP) | ecosystem: Engineered > Solid waste > Mixed feedstock >... | reverse complement strand
CTCAGGGCGCGGGCGTCGCCGTCGGCACGACGTCGTCGATCCCGACGCAGGCGCCGACCTGGGGGAGCGTCGCGACCGCCTGGTCGATCGCCTCCAGCACGTCGGTGCCGCTGACCTTCGAGTAGTCGACGACGACGCTCACCGACGGGCTCCGGCCGTACGCGGTGAACTTGAACACGGGATCCTCCGCGTCGTCGACGAGCCAGTCCACCGACGCCCCGGCGTCGCTCGGGACGCTCACGCAGGGCAGGTCGCTCGTCGGCGCCGGGGTCTCGACGCCGCAGTGCAGGAGCGCGACGGTGGGGTCGCCCCACGCGCCGGTCGCCTGGGCGTTCGTCTCCCGCTTCGCGAAGCCCGCGATCTCGTCCGGCAGTCGCACCGTCACCGCGGCGCAGGCAGGATCGGCGGCGGCCTCGGCGGGATCCATCGCGACGACGGGGGAGCAGGCCGCGAGGACCGACACCGCCCCCGCGACGGTGAGCGCGGCGGCGATCGCGGCGCGGATCCTCACGGGGCGAGGCTACCGGGCCGAGCCCGTACGGTTGGTGTGTGGAGTTCTCCTGGTCGCCCAGGGACGGCGAGCCGGCGCTCGTCGACATCGGCGAGGACGCGGCCCTCGAGCTCGCGCTGCCGATCCTGCCCGCGTCCCGAGCTCGCCTCCTCGGGCCGGGCGACGACGCGGCGGTCATCGCCGCGCCGGACGGCCGGTTCGTCGTCACCGGCGACACGATGATCGAGGGCCCCGACTTCCGGCAGGAGTGGACGACACCGGAGTCGTTCGGCTGGAAGCTCGTCGCGACGAACCTCGCCGACATCGCCGCGATGGGGGCCGAGCCGGTCGCCCTCGTCATGTCGATCGCCGTGCCCGGCGACGCCCGCGCCTCGGTGCTCGCGGAGATGGCGCGCGGCATGCGCGACGCGTGCCTCCAGCTCGCTCCCGGATGCGGGATCGAGGGCGGGGACCTCGCCCGGTCCTCGGTCATCACCGGGGCCGCGACCGCGTTCGGCGATCTCGATGGCCGCGCACCGGTGCTGCGCTCCGGCGCCAGGCCGGGCGACGTCGTCGCGGTGAGCGGCGGCCTCGGGCTCGCCTCCCGCGGGCTCGCGCTGCTCTTCGAGCGGGCGACCGAGGACGGGGCGCCCGACGAGTTCGCCCTCGCACGGCTGCGCGCCGCGGCGAGCGAGGACGAGCTCGCCGCCCTCGACGCCCAGCTGTGGCCGCGCCCGCCCATCGCCGACGGCGTGCTCGCCGCGCTCGCCGGCGCGACGGCGATGCTCGACGTCAGCGACGGACTCGCGCTCGACGCGAGCCGGATCGCTCGCGCGAGCGGCGTCGCGCTCGCGCTCGAATCCGCGCGCATCGAGGAGGCCGCCGGCGGCGCGGAGCGCTGCGCGGAGTGGAGCGTCGAGCGCGTGCTCGCCGGCGGCGAGGACCACGCGCTGCTCGCCGCGTTCCCGCCGGACGCGGCCCTCCCCGGCGGGTTCCGGGCGATCGGCCGCGTCGAGGCGGGTTCGGGGCTCCTCGTCGACGGGAGGCCCTACGCCGGACCGCTCGGCTGGGACCCGTTCCGGCCCTGAGCCGGCCCGGCGGCGAGCCAGTGCACCGCCGTCTCGCCGTACGCCCGGGTGCGGACCGTCCGGAGGCCCTCCGGCGGCGCCGGCTCGGGTGAGCGCGAGGAGCGCTCGAGCACGACGGTCGCCCCCTCCGCAAGTCGGGGGAGGAGCGCGGCGAGCACGGCGGCGAGTTCCGACGCGCCGAGGTCGTACGGCGGATCGAGGAAGACGAGGTCGAACGCGGCGCCGCCCTCCCCGAGGAACGCCACCACGGACTGCGCGACGACGTCGATCGCCGGCGCGGCGCCGCGCGGGGCGCGGGCACGGACGAGCGCCGCGTTCTGGCGGCAGATCGCCGCAGCCGCACGGTCCCGCTCGACGAGGACGGCGCTCGCGGCGCCGCGGCTCGCGGCCTCGAGCCCGAGCGCGCCGGAGCCGGCGTAGAGATCGAGGACCCGCGCGTCGCGGATCGCGTCCGCGGCGTCGAGCGCGGAGAAGATCGCCTCGCGGACCCGGTCGCTCGTCGGACGCGTGCCGGAGCGGGGGACCCGCAGGCTCAGCGAACCGGCGAAGCCGCTGATGATCCGCGTCACACGTCGAAGGTACCGTTTGGGGCATGGCGGACGACCCCCTCGCGCGGCGGCTCGACGCGGTCGTCGGCGGGACGAGCGCGAAGGCGCTCGAGCGGGCGTTCGGGCATCGCACCCTCGGCGATCTCCTCGGGCACTATCCGCGCCGCTACGCGCACCGCGGCGAGCTCACGCCGCTCGCCGGGCTGCGCGAGGGCGAGGACGTCACCGTTGTCGCGACCGTCCGCTCCTCGAGCTCGCGCCGCATGGCGCAGCGCAGAGGCACGCTCGAGGACGTCGTCATCACCGACGGGACGGGGACGCTCGCGCTGACGTTCTTCAACTCCGCCTGGCGCGCCGAGCGGCTCAGACCCGGCGTGCGGGGACTCTTCGCCGGGAAGGTCCAGCTCTACAAGGGCGTGCCGCAGCTCACGCACCCCGAGTACCAGCTCTTCGACGACGAGGATGCCGAGGCGACCGGGCTCGAGCGCGCGGAGTGGCCGATCCCGATCTATCCGGCGACGGGCTCGCTGCCGAGCTGGCGGATCCGCAAGGCGATCGAGGTCGCGCTCGACGTCCTGCCCGAGGAGCTCCCAGACCCGGTGCCCGATGCGGCGGCGCGCGGCCTCCTCGGGTTCCGCGAGGCGCTCGAGGCGGTCCACCGGCCGAGGACGGACGAGGACTGGGCGCGCGGACGGGAGGCGCTGCGCTACCAGGAGGCGCTCGTCCTGCAGACCGCGCTCGTGCAGCGGCGCGACCAGCTCCGGGCCGCGACCGCGGTGCCGCGGACCGGCGGGGCGCTGCTCGCGGCGTTCGACGCGGCGCTGCCGTTCGAGCTCACGGGCGACCAGCGCGCGGCGGGGGAGGCGATCGCCGCGGATCTCGCCGCGCTGCGGCCGATGAACCGGCTCGTCCAGGGCGAGGTCGGCTCGGGCAAGACGCTCGTCGCGCTCCGCGCGATGCTCGCCGTCGCGGAGAGCGGCGGCCAGTCCGCGCTCCTCGCGCCGACCGAGGTGCTCGCGCAGCAGCACCTCCGCTCGATCGCCCGGACGCTCGGGCCGGACCTCGCCGCGCGGCTGCGGCCGATCCTCATCACCGGGAGGATGCCCGCCGCCGACCGCAAGCGCGCGCTGCTCGCCGCGGCGAGCGGCCAGTCCCGGATCGTCGTCGGGACGCACGCGCTGCTCGGCGAGCACGTGACGTTCGCCGACCTCGGCCTCGTCGTCGTCGACGAGCAGCACCGCTTCGGCGTCGAGCAGCGCGACTCGCTCCGCGGGAAGGGCGCCGGCGGCGCGGTCCCGCATCTCCTCGTGCTCACCGCGACGCCGATCCCGCGGACCGTCGCGATGACGGTGTTCGGCGACCTCGACGTCACGACGATCGCGGAGCTCCCGGCCGGCCGCGGCCGGATCGAGTCGCATGTCGTGCCGCTCGCCGAGCGGCCGGCCTGGTCGGCGCGGGTTTGGGCGCGACTCGCGGAGGAGCTCGCGGCCGGGCGGCAGGGGTTCGTCGTCGTGCCGGCGATCGATGCGGCGACCGAGGAGGATGCGGACGAACTCGCCCTACCGGTCCCTGAGCGAGCCGTCGCCGCACCGGTCCCTGAGCGAGCCGTCGCCGCACCGGTCCCTGAGCGAGCCGAAGGCGAGTCGAAGGGCGCGACCGTCGCCGACGCCCTCGCCATGCTCCGCGCGCATCCCGCCTTCGCCGGCCGTCGGATCGAGCCGCTCCACGGGCGGATGGGCGCGGAGGAGAAGGACGAGACGATGCGGGCGTTCGCCGCCGGCGACATCGACGTCCTCGTCGCGACGACGGTCATCGAGGTCGGCGTCGACGTGCCGAACGCCTCGGCGATGGTCGTCCTCGACGCCGACCGCTTCGGCGTGTCCCAGCTCCACCAGCTCCGCGGGCGCGTCGGTCGGGGCGGCCTGCCGGGCCTCGCGCTGTTCGTGACGAACGCCCCCGAGGGGACGCTCGCACGCGAACGCGTTGAGGCGGTCGCGGCGACGCTCGACGGCTTCGCGCTCGCCGAGCGCGACCTCGCGCTCCGCCACGAGGGCGACGTGCTCGGGGCCGCGCAATCCGGGCGCCGTTCACGCCTCCGGCTGCTCTCCGCCGCGACCGACGGCGAGCTCATCGCCCGCGCGAGGGAGGACGCGATCGCCATCGTCGCCGACGATCCCGAGCTCGCAGGGCATCCCGCGCTCGCCGCCGCCATCGCCCGACGGGTCGACGAGGCGGCCCGCGAATTCCTCACCCGGGCGTAGCGCCGGACGCACGCGTTACGCCGCCGACTCCCGCTCAGGGCGCGACCGATACGCTGAATGCCATGCCGCGCATCGCCGTCGTCCCCGGCTCGTTCGACCCGGTGACCCTCGGTCATCTCGACGTCATCGCCAGGGCCGCGGCGATGTTCGACGAGATCCACGTCCTCGTCGTCCACAACCCGGGCAAGACGGCGCTCATCCCGTTCGCGGACCGCGTCGCGCTCATCAGATCCTCGATCGCCGAGGCCGGGATCCGCGGCGCGATCACGGTGACGAGCTGGAGCGTCGGGCTCCTCGTCGACTACTGCACCGAGGTCGGCGCGACGGCGATCGTCAAAGGGCTGCGCGGCCAGACCGACCTCGTCTACGAGACGCCGATGGCGATCGTCAACCGCGACCTCGCCGGCATCGAGACCGTCTTCCTGCTCCCGAACCCCGAGCACGCCCACGTCTCGAGCTCTCTCGTGCGACAGGTCAACTCGCTTGGCGGCAACGTCCGGCCCTACGTGCCCGCCGCGGTCGCGCGCTTCCTGCGACCGAACCAGGAATGACCGCCTCGCGCATCGAGGTCGTCGCGCTCGACGGGATCCCCGAGGTTCGCCCCGGTGACGACCTCGCCGCGCTCGTCGGCGGCGCCTACGCCGCGTTCGGACCGGCCGACGGCGACATCCTCGTCGTCACCTCGAAGATCGTCTCGAAGGCGGAGGGCCGCGTCGTGCGCGCCGACGACCGCGAGGCGGCGATCGACGCCGAGACGGTCCGTCTCGTCGCGACCGTCGAGCACGGCGGCGGGCGCACGCGGATCGTCGAGAATCCGCAGGGCCTCGTGCTCGCCGCGGCCGGCGTCGACGCCTCGAACGCGGAGGACGGCACCGTGCTCCTCCTCCCGGCCGACCCCGACGCCTCGGCCCGCGCGCTCTGCGCGGCGCTGCGCGCGGCGAGCGGCGTGCGCCTCGGCGTCGTCGTCTCGGACACGCTCGGACGCGCCTGGCGCGTCGGTCAGATCGACCAGGCGATCGGCGCCGCCGGCGTTCAGGTCGTCGACGACCTCCGCGGCTCGACGGACATGCGCGGCCGAGTGCTCGAGGCGACGATCACCGCGCTCGCCGACGAGCTCGCCGCCGCCGCCGAGCTCGTCAAGGGCAAGACCTCGGGGAGGCCCGTCGCCGTCGTCCGCGGCCTCGGACACCTCGTGACCGACTCGCTGGAGACGCCTGGGGCCCGCACGCTCCAGCGCCCGCTGCACGAGGATCTGTTCCGCCTCGGCGCCGCCGAGGCGTGGCGCGAGGGTTACCAGGCGGCGCTCGCCGCGGCATCCGCCCCCGCGCCCGCCGCCGCTGCTCCCGCTCCCGCGCCCGCCGCCGCGCCCGATTCCTCTTCCGACAGTTGCCCGGAGCGGGGCAGTGCGGCGGCGGAAACGGCCCCGGAGCGGGCAACTGTTCGGGGGGACGCCGGCGGCGGGGGCGCGAGCACGAGCGGCGCCGGCTGGACGGTGATCATCCCGGTGAAGCCCGCGGCGGCGGGCAAGTCCCGCCTCGAGGTCCCCGGCATCGCGCGGGAGGCGCTCGCCCGGGCGATCGCGCTCGACACCATCGAGGCCGCCGCGGCGTGCCCGTCGGTCGCGCGCGTGCTCGTCGTCACCGCGGACCCCGAGACCTCCGCGGGGATCGCCGGCATGAACGCGGTCGCGGTGGTCCCCGACACCGCAGACGGCCTGCGCGCCGCGATCGCCCTCGGCATCGAGGCGGCCGGGATCGGCGTGGCCCGAGCGGTGCTGCTCGGCGATCTTCCGGCGCTGCGGCCCGCTGAGCTCGGGCACGCGCTCGCGCTCGCCGCGACGGCGGGCCGAGCGTTCGTCCCGGACGCCGACGGCAGCGGGAGCGCGCTCGCGACGGCGCGCGCGGGGCTCCCGTTCGAGCCGCGGTTCGGCGCGGAGTCCGCGTCGGCGCACCGAGCCGCGGGCTTCACCGAGCTCGTGCTCCCGCAGTCGTGGGGCCTGCGCCGCGATGTCGACACGGTCGAGCATCTCGGGATCGCGGGCCGCGCCGCGCTCGGGCCGCGCACCGCGGCGCTGCTCGGCCGCGTCTGATCGCGCTCGCCGCGTTCGATCGCGATCCGATCGCGATCGGATGCGGATTTCGCGATCGAACGCGGGCCGCGGCGGGCCGCCAGGCCTCAGCGCGCCGCGAGGGCGGCGTCGATCGCGGTGGAGGCGAGGGCGGCGGAGGTGTCGGCGTCGCGCATCCAGAGCGGCGCGACGACGGCGCGCAGGCCGGCGGCGGAGAGTCCCGGCGCGAGGGCGGCGTCCTCCTCGGCGATGAGCCAGGCGTCGAGGAGACCGCGGCCGCCCTCCCCGCGCGGCCCGTAGAGCAGTCCGACCGCCGCCGCCGAGGTCTCGATGCCGAGCGCCGCGAGGCACGCGTCGGCCATTCCGCGCACGACCGCCCCGCCGATGATCGGGGACACGCCGGCGACCCCGCCCCGCGCCGCGGCGACCGCCTCCGCGATGCCGGGCACGGCGAGGATCGGCCCGATCGAGACGACCGGGTTCGACGGGGCGAGCAGCACGGCGTCGGCGCCGGCGATCGCCTCGAGCACCCCCGCTCCGGGCGCCGCCGACTCGATCCCGGGATTCTCGAAGCCGATGGCAGGCACCGCGGCCCGGTGCCGCGTCCACCATTCCTGGAAGTGCATGGACCCCTCGGCGGTGCGCACCTGCGTGTCGACCTCGGCATCGGTCATCGGCAGCAGCGTGACGCCGAGCGGCCAGCGTGCCGCGAGCCGGGCCACGACCTCGGAGACGGTGAGCCCGTCGCGCAGCCAGCCGGTCCGCGCGAGGTGCGTGCCGAGGTCGAGGTCGCCGAGCGTGAACCACGGCCAGCCGGCGCCCCACTCGCGCAGCTCGGCCGACACGCGCTCGGTGTCCCCGGCGCGGCCCCAGCCCCGCTCGGTGTCGTTGACGCCGGCGAGCGCGTAGAGCAGGGAGTCGACGTCGGGCTGGAGGCGGACGCCGGAGAGCCAGAGGTCGTCACCGGTGTTCGCGATGACGGCGATCTCCGCCGAGGTGCCCGAGGGCGAGTCGGAGGGCCAGCGCCGGCGGGCCGCCTCGCGGACCCCGAGGACGAAGCGGGAGCCGCCGACGCCGCCGGCGAGGACGGTGATCGCGGGGGGCATGCAGTCGAGCGTAAGGCCGCTTCGTCTCCCTTCGCGGGTCCCGAGCCTGTCGAAGCGCGCTCAGCGACCGACCCCGTGTTACCGGCGCGACATAGCGCGTAATGTTCGGGAAATGTGATCGGGGTTGACTGGATCACGAACCGAAGGAGGGACCGCGATGACTGTCGTGCGAGCGGCGATCAGCCAGACGAAGTGGACGGGCGACGAGGCCTCGATGATCGACAAGCACGAGGGATTCGCCCGCGACGCGGCGGCCCAGGGCGCGCAGATCGTCTGCTTCCAGGAGCTCTTCCACGGCCCCTACTTCGGGATCACCCAGGACCCGAAGTACTACCGCTTCGCGCAGCCCGCCGAGGGCGGCCCGATCCTCACCCGCTTCCAGTCGGTCGCGAAGGAGCTCGGGCTGGTCATGATCCTCCCGATCTACGAGGAGGCCGACGCGGGCATCTACTACAACACGAGCCTGCTCGTCGACGCCGACGGGAGCTACCTCGGCAAGTACCGGAAGATCCACATCCCGCACGTCGAGAAGTTCTGGGAGAAGTTCTACTTCCGCCCCGGGAACCTCGGCTATCCGGTGTTCGAGACGGCCGTCGGCAAGGTCGGCATGTACATCTGCTACGACCGGCACTTCCCGGAGGGGTGGCGGGAGTACGGCCTGCGCGGCGCGCACATCGTGTTCAATCCGAACGCGACGAAGCCGGGCCTCTCCAACCGCCTCTGGGAGATCGAGGGCCCGGCCGCGGCGGTCGCGAACGGCTACTTCGTTCTCCAGCCGAACCGCGTCGGCCTGGAGGACAACGAGTACGGCGACGAGGCGGTGAACTTCTACGGCACGAGCCAGGTCATCGACCCGCAGGGCAACTTCGTCGGCCCGCTCGGCAGCTCGGAGCACGAGGAGCTCCTCGTCCGCGACCTCGACCTCGACCTCGTCCGGATCGCGCGCGACAACTGGCAGTTCTACCGCGACCGGCGGCCGGACACGTACGGCGACATCGTCGCGCCATGAGGCCTCCGCTGGGTGAGCCGGTCGAGCGCACGGGAGACCATGGGGGCTGATTTCGACAGGCTCGATCAGCAGGCAGGCTCGAGCGGCTGATTTCGACAGGCTCAATCGGCAGGCAGGCTCAATCGGCAGGCAGGCTCAATCGGCAGTAACTGGAGATCCACGAATGACCACCACACTCATCACCGGCGGCACCGTCGTCAGCGCGACCGGCCGCGGCGCCGCGGACGTCCTCATCGACGGCGAGACGATCGCCGCGGTCCTCGCCCCGGGCAGCACGCTGCTCGGCAGCGATCTGACCCACTCCGTCGACCGGGTCATCGACGCGAGCGGCAAGTACGTCATCCCCGGCGGCATCGACGCGCACACGCACATGGAGATGCCGTTCGGCGGGACGTTCGCGAGCGACACGTTCGAGACGGGCACGCGCGCCGCGGCCTGGGGCGGCACGACGACGATCGTCGACTTCGTCGTCCAGTACCCCGACCAGGACATCATGACGCAGTACCAGCTGTGGCACGAGAAGGCCGCCGGCAACTGCGCGATCGACTACGGCTTCCACCAGATCCTCTCCGACGTCCAGGACTCGAGCCTCACCGCGATGGACCAGCTCATCGCCGAGGGCGTGACGAGCTTCAAGCTGTTCATGGCGTACAAGGGCGTCTTCCTGTCCGACGACGGCCAGATCCTGCGGGCCTTCCAGAAGGGCGCGCAGAACGGCGCGATGATGATGATGCACGCGGAGAACGGCGCGATCATCGACGTCATCGTCAAGCAGTTCCTCGCCGAGGGGAAGACGACGCCGTACTTCCACGGCACCTCGCGCCCCTGGCAGGCGGAGGAGGAGGCGACGCACCGGGCGATCATGATCGCCGACCTCACCGGCGCCCCGCTCTACGTCGTGCACGTCTCGGCGAAGCAGGCGGTCGAGCAGATCGCCGCGGCGCGCGACCGCGGGCTCAACGTGTTCGGCGAGACCTGCCCGCAGTACCTCTACCTCAGCCTCGAGGAGCAGCTCGGCGCGGTGAGCGAGGAGTGGGGCGACCTCGAGGGCGCGAAGTGGGTGTGCTCGACGCCGCTGCGCTCGCGGTCCGAGGGCCATCAGCAGCACATGTGGCAGTCGCTGCGCACGAACGACATCCAGATGGTCTCGACCGACCACTGCCCGTTCTGCATGAAGGACCAGAAGGAGATGGGCCGCGGCGACTTCTCGAAGATCCCGAACGGCATCGGCAGCGTCGAGAACCGGATGGACCTCATGTACCAGGGCGTCGTCACCGGCGAGATCACGCTCGAGCGCTGGGTCGAGCTGACGAGCACGACGCCGGCCCGGATGTTCGGCATGTACGGCCGCAAGGGCGTCATCCAGCCGGGGGCCGATGCCGACGTCGTCGTCTACGACCCGAACGGGCACACGAGCATCGGCCTCGGGAAGGCGCACCACATGAACATGGACTACTCGGCATGGGAGGGCTTCGAGATCGACGGGCACGTCGACGTCGTCCTCTCCCGCGGCGAGGTCATCGTCGACGAGACGGGGTACATCGGCCGCAAGGGGCACGGCCGGTACGTCAAGCGCGGCCTGACCCAGTACCTCCAGTGACCGCTGGTCGCTCATCGGGACCAGCGAGAGGAACGCAATGGACTTCGGCGTAGTTCTCCAGACCGACCCGCCGAGCGCGCGGGCCGTCCAGCTCGCCCAGCTCGCGGAGGCGCACGGCTTCTCGACGGTGTGGACGTTCGACTCGCACCTGCTCTGGCAGGAGCCGTACGTCATCCACTCGCGGATCCTCGACGCGACGAAGCGGATCAAGGTCGGGCCGTTCGTGACGAATCCGGCGACCCGCGACTGGACGGTCACTGCGAGCGTGTTCGCGACGCTCAACGAGATGTACGGCAACCGCACGATCTGCGGCATCGGCCGCGGCGACTCGGCGGTGCGCGTGACGAACGGGAAGCCGACGACGCTCGCGGAGCTCCGCGAGGCGATCCACGTCATCCGAGAGCTCGGCAACTCCCGCGAGGTCGAGTACAACGGCTCGACGCTGCGCTTCCCGTGGTCGCGGGGCAGCGAGCTCGAGGTCTGGGTCGCCGCCTACGGTCCGCAGGCGCTCAGGCTCACCGGCGAGGTCGGGGACGGCTACATCCTCCAGCTCGCCGACCTCGACATCGCGGCGTGGATGATCCGGAGCGTCCGCGAGGCGGCCGAGGCCGCGGGCCGCGATCCGGCCTCGATCCGGTTCTGCGTCGCCGCGCCGTTCTACATCGGCGACGACCGGGAGCACATGCGGGCGCAGACGCGCTGGTTCGGCGGCATGGTCGGCAACCACGTCGCCGACATCGTGCGGCGCTACGGCGACCGGGGCGCCGTGCCGCAGGCGTTCACCGACTACATCAAGGGCCGCGAGGGCTACGACTACAACACGCACGGCAAGGCGGAGAACGACCACGTCGACTTCGTCCCCGACGAGATCGTCGACCGCTTCTGCGTGCTCGGCACCGCCGAGGAGCACGTCGCGAAGCTCCGGGCGCTCAAGGACATCGGCGTCGACCACTTCGCCGGCTACCTCATGCACGACAGCAAGGAGGAGACCCTCCGCGTCTACGGGGAGACCGTCATCCCCGCGCTCACCGAGCACGTGACGGCGAAGTCGTGAGGCGCGTCCGGCCCTGGCTCCTCGGCATCGCCGGGATCCTCCTGCTCGCCCTGCTCTGGGAGGGCTACAAGGCGGTCATGCCCGTCGAGGGCTGGGTCGTGAACGGCGTCACGATCCTCCCGCGCACGTCCCCGCAGGCGATGCCGCACATCTGGGACATCGTCGCCCGCGCGCTCGAGCCGGAGACTCGCGCGGCGACGGCGCTGCCGCTCTGGGTCGCGATGCTCAAGGCCGCCGCCCTGACGCTCGGGCTCGCCGGGGCCGGCTGGGCGATCGGCGTCGCCGTCGGCCTCCTGCTCGCGACGCTCATGCAGCGCTTCCGCACCGCCGAGTCGGCGCTCCTGCCCTGGGTCATCCTCAGCCAGACCGTCCCGCTCATCGCGCTCGCGCCGATCCTCAAGCGCAGCCTCTCCCAGGTGCACATCGGCGCGTTCACCTGGCAGGGCTGGATGTCCGTCGCGCTCATCGCCGCCTACCTCGCGTTCTTCCCCGTCTCGGTCGGCGCGCTGCGCGGCTTCGGCTCGCCGGAGAAGGCGCACCTCGACCTCATGCGCGCCTACGGGATGGGCTGGTGGCGGACGTTCCTCAAGGTCCGGGTGCCGGCGAGCGTCCCGCACCTGCTGCCCGCGCTGCGCCTCGCGGCGGCGAACGCCGTCGTCGGCGCCGTCGTCGCCGAGGTCTCGACGGGTCTCGACGGCGGCATCGGCCGCATGATCATCACCTCGGCGCAGACCGGCAGCGCCGATCCGGCCCGGATGTGGACGCCGATCATCGGCGCCGTGCTCATCGGGCTCGTCGCCGCCGGCATCGTCGGGATCATCGGCGCGGCCCTGCGCCGCTACCGCCGCAGGGAGGCGACGGCATGAGGTTCGACACGAAGGAGCTGCCCGAGGCGGTCCCGGCGGTGCGGGTCGCGGGAGCGAGCAAGACGTTCGGCAGGAAGGCGAAGGCGGTCCGCGCGCTCGAGGCGATCGATCTCGACATCCGCGCGGGGGAGTTCGTCTCGCTCATCGGTCCGTCCGGCTGCGGCAAGTCGACGCTGCTGCGGCTCATCGCCGACCTCGACCGGCCGAGCGCGGGAAGCATCGAGGTGTTCGGCAAGCCGGCGGCGCAGGCGCGGCTCGACCAGGAGTACGGGATCGCGTTCCAGCAGGCCGGCCTCCTGCCGTGGCGGACGGTCGCCGGGAACCTCGCGCTCCCGCTCGAGCTGCACGGCGTCCCGCATGCCGAGCGCAACGAGCGCGTCGAATCGCTCGCGAGCCTCGTCGGCCTCGCCGACTTCATCGACCACTACCCGGACCAGCTCTCCGGCGGCATGCAGCAGCGTGTCGCGATCGCCCGCGCGCTCGCGGAGGGTCCCCGGCTGCTGCTCATGGACGAGCCGTTCGGCGCGCTCGACGAGATGACGCGGGAGCGGATGCAGGCCGAGCTCGCGCGGATCGCGACGGCGACCGGCGCGGCCGTCGTGTTCGTCACGCACTCGATCCCCGAGGCGGTGTTCCTCTCCGACCGGGTCGTCGTCATGTCGCCGCGGCCGGGGCGGATCACCGGCATCATCGACGTCCCGTTCGGCGACGAGCGGCCGGAGCTGCTGCGCGAGGACCCGGCGTACTTCGAGCTCGTCACCGCGGTCCGCGAGGCGCTCCACGGGACGCCGGTCGTGCGGGCGGAGGAGGTCTGATCGTGCCGGCCGCTTCGTCTCGCTCCGCTCGCTCAGCGACCGGGGGGAGCTCCGCTCGCTCAGCGACCGGGGGGAGCTCCGCTCGCTCGGCGACCGGGGACGCGCTGCTGCGGCTCGCCGCGCCGATCGTGTTCGGCATCGTCGCGCTCGGGCTCTGGCAGCTCGCGGTCGGCGCCGCGGACGCCCGCACGCCGAGCCCGTTCGGCATCGGCGCGCGCTTCGGCGCGCAGTTCGGCGCGATCTGGTCGGCGAGCATCGGGACGGCGACGAACGCGCTCATCGGCCTCGTCGTCGGCACGCTCGTCGCCGTCGTGTGGGCGCTGCTGTGCGCGAACGCCCGCTGGCTCGAGGAGCTCGGCAACCCGCTCGTCACCGCGCTGTCCGTCGTCCCGCTCGTCTCGCTCGCGCCGGTGTTCTACGCGATGTTCGACTCGAGCCTGCAGACCGGGCGGATCATCGTCGCGGCGATCGCCGCGTTCGTCCCGGTGTTCTTCAACACGCTCCGCGGGCTGCGCACCGTCCTCCCCATCCACCGCGACCTCATGCGGGCCTATGCCGCGACGGGCTGGCAGGCGGCCCGGACCGTCACGCTGCCCGGGGCGCTCCCGTTCTTCTTCACGGGCATCCGGATCGCCTCGAGCATCACCGTCATCTCGGCGCTCGTCGCCGAGTACTTCGGCGGGCCGGTGACCGGGATCGGGAACGCGATCACGACGGCGGTGTCCTCGAGCGACTACGCGCTCGCCTGGGCCTACGTCCTCGGCGCGATCCTCACCGGGCTCGTCTTCTACGTCGTCACCTACGTCCTCGAGGTGCTCGCGACGCGGCACCGCACGACCGAGTAGTCCCGCCGTCCGGCGGGCAGGCACCACCGCACCACCGCACCACGCATCACCACCGCAATCACTAGGAAGGAAGCACCGATGAAGCACAGCAGGAAGCTCCTGCTCGGGCTCGGCGCGGCGGCCGCGGCCGGCGCGCTCGCGCTGAGCGGCTGCTCGAGCTCGGCGCCCTCGGGCGGCGGCACGTCGTCCGCGGAGACGCTCATCCCGGTCAAGCTGCAGCTGCAGTGGGTCGCCCAGGCGCAGTTCGCGGGCTACTACGCGGCGCTCGACCAGGGGTTCTACAAGGACGAGGGGCTCGACGTGACGATCGTCCCCGCCGGCACCGACACCGTCCCGATCGACGAGCTCACCGCGGGCAACGTCGACTTCGCGATCTCGTGGGTCCCGAAGGTCCTCGGCTCGATCGAGAAGGGCGCGGCGGTCACCGACGTCGCCCAGATCTACGAGCGCAGCGGCACGCTGCAGATCTCGTTCAAGGACAAGGGCATCACGAGCCCGGCCGACCTGAAGGGCAAGAAGGTCGGCAGCTGGGGCTACGGCAACCAGTGGGAGCTCTTCGCCGGCATGCAGAAGGCGGGGATCGACACGACGCCGAGCGCCGGCCAGTTCACGCTCGTCCAGCAGGCGTTCGACATGAACGGCTTCCTCGCCGGGGACATCGACGCCGCGCAGGCGATGACGTACAACGAGTACGCCCAGGTCCTCGAGACGGTGAACCCGGCCACGGGCAAGCTCTACACGCCCGACGACCTCAACGTCATCGACTGGAACGAGGAGGGCACCGCGATGCTCCAGGACGCCATCTGGGCCGACGCGAACCGCCTCGCGAGCGACACCCAGTACCAGGACGTCACGGAGAAGTTCATCAAGGCCTCGATCGAGGGCTGGATGTACGCCCGCGACAACCCGCAGGCGGCGGCGGACATCGTCACCGCGGCGGGCTCGACGCTCGGCACGAGCCACCAGCTGTGGATGACGAACGAGGTGAACAAGCTCATCTGGCCGTCGAAGAACGGCGTCGGCCTCATCAACAAGGACGAGTGGGACCAGACCGTCGACATCGCCCTGAACACGAAGGACGACACCGGCGCGACGATCATCACGACCGATCCGCCCGCGACGGCGTACGACAACACGTACGTCCAGAAGGCGCTCGACGAGCTCAAGGCGGAGGGCCTCGACATCAACGGCGCCGACTGGAAGCCGATCGAGGTCGAGCTCAAGGAAGGCGGGAACTAGCCGCGACTACAGTGGTGCGGGGGCCCGCGGGTCCCCGCACCACTGCCGTTCCAGGGGAAGCCGATGACCGAGACCAGCAACCAGCGCGCCTACGACCTGGACCGCGCCCACATCTTCCACTCCTGGTCCGCCCAGGGCAGCCTCGACCCGCTCGTCATCGCCGGCGCGAGCGGCTGCGAGCTGTGGGACTTCGAGGGCCGGCGATACCTCGACTTCTCGAGCCAGATGGTCAACACGAACATCGGCCACCTCCACCCGAAGGTCGTCGCCGCGATCCAGGAGCAGGCGGCGATCCTGCCGACGATCGCGCCGTCGACGGCGAACCTCGCCCGCGGCGAGGCGGCGCAGCGCATCCTCGACAAGGCCGGCGCGCCGTTCCAGAAGGTGTTCTTCACGAACGGCGGCGCCGACGCGATCGAGAACGCGATCCGGCTCGCGCGCCTGACCACGGGCCGCGACAAGGTGCTCAGCGCCTACCGCTCGTACCACGGGAACACCGGCGCGGCGATCAACGCGACCGGCGACTGGCGCCGGGTCGACAACGAGTACGCGACGGGGCACGTCCACTTCTGGGCGCCGTTCCCGTACCGCAGCGAGTTCTGGTCCGACTCCCCGGAGCAGGAGGTCGAGCGGGCGCTCCACCACCTCGAGCGGGTCATCCAGGCCGAGGGCCCGGTGACGATCGCGGCGATCCTCCTCGAGACCGTGCCCGGCACCGCGGGCGTCTTCCCGCCGCCGCCCGGCTACCTCGCCGGCGTTCGGGCGCTCGCCGACAAGTACGGGATCCTGTGGATCGCCGACGAGGTCATGGCGGGCTTCGGCCGCACCGGCACGTGGTTCGCCTGGCAGCACGAGGCGCTCAACCCGGAGCGGGTGGTCCCGGACCTCATCACGTTCGCGAAGGGATCGAACTCCGGCTACGTCCCCGTCGGCGGCGTCATCATCCCCGGCTGGATCGCCCACGAGTTCGACGACCGGGTGTTTCCGGGCGGGCTGACCTACTCCGGACACCCGCTCGCCGCCGCCTCGATCGTCGCGGCGATCGACGCGATGGAGGAGGAGGGCGTCATCGAGAACGCCCGCCGGATCGGCGAGGACGTCCTCGGTCCCGGCCTCCGCGAGCTCGCCGAACGGCACGAGCTCATCGGCGATGTCCGCGGCCTCGGGGTGTTCTGGGCGCTCGACCTCGTCGCCGACCGCGAGACCCGCGAGCCGGTGCCCGGCACGACGATCGCGGCGCTGCGCAAGGAGCTCCTCGCCCGCGGGCTGCTGCCGTTCACCGCCGAGAACCGACTGCACGTCGTCCCGCCGTGCATCATCACCGCCGAGGAGGCCCGCCGCGGTCTCGCGATCATCGACGAGGCGCTCGCCGCCGTCGCGTGACTCCGGCTGGTTGAGCCCCGGCTGGTTGAGCCAGGCTGGTTGAGCTTGTCGAAACCAGCCCCAGCCGACTCCAGCCGAGACGCGAGAGACTTGGACTCATGCCCACCCCCTGGTTCGTCCCCGCCCACGACATCCTCCGCCGTCCCGGCGAGGCGAAGGACTTCGGCGTGACCGTGACGGTGCCCGAGGCGTTCGGGAACGCGGTCATCGGCGTGCCCGAGGGCGGCGAGCTGCGGATCGACGGTCGGCTCGAATCGCTCCACGACGGGATCCTCGTCACCGCGGAGATCGCCGGGATGGTCGAGGGGGAGTGCGTGCGCTGCCTCGTCGCCGTCGCCGAGCCGATCGAGGTCGATTTCCAGGAGCTCTTCGGGTATCCTGGGACGTCGGATTTCGACTACGAGGTCCAGGGCGACGGCGTCGACCTGGAGCAGGTGGTCAGGGACACGGTGGTGCCGGCACTGCCGTTCCAGCCGGTATGCCAGGAGGACTGCCCAGGCCTCTGCCCCGTCTGCGGGGTGCGGCTGCTGGACTACCCGGGGCACGAGCACGAGCCCCAGGCGGATCCGCGCTGGGCGGCGCTCGGCGGCCTGGCGCCGCGAACCGACGACGAGCTTCCCGAATAGGAGACAGTGATGGCAGTTCCCAAGCGCAAGATGTCGCGCGCGAGCACCCGCATGCGCCGCTCGCAGTGGAAGGCCGACGTGCCGACCCTCGTCAAGACGGTCGAGAACGGCAAGACGGTCTACAGCCTCCCGCACCGCGCGAAGGTCGTCACCGACTCCGTCGGCACGGAGCTCTACCTCGAGTACAAGGGTCGCAAGGTCGCCGACGTCTGAGGTCGCCGAGCTCGCGGGGCGACTCGGGGTCGAGTTCGATCCCGAGCTCCTCGTCCTCGCGCTGACGCACCGCTCGTACGCCTACGAGCATCCGGGCACCGCCCACAACGAGCGCCTCGAGTTCCTCGGCGACGCGATCCTCGGGCAGGCGGTCACGGTCATGCTCTACCGGCGCTTCCCCGAGCTCGACGAGGGCGACCTCGCGAAGCGCCGGGCGTCGCTCGTCTCCACGCTCGCCCTCGCCGAGATCGCTCGCGGGATCGGGCTCGGCCCGTACATCCGGCTCGGGCGCGGCGAGGAGCTCACCGGCGGCTCGGACAAGGCGTCGATCCTCGCCGACACGCTCGAGGCGATCATCGGCGCCGCGTTCCTCTCGGCGGGTCCCGAGGTCGCGCGCGACTTCGTCCTCCGGCTCGTCGAGACGCTCATGGACGACCCCGACCGCTTCGGCATCCAGATGGACCCGAAGACCGCGCTCCAGGAGCTCGCCGTCGCGGAGGGGCTCGGCGAGGTCTCGTACCGCATCGCGGCGGCCGGCCCCGATCACGCCCGGGTGTTCACCGCGGAGGCGATCGTCGGCGGCGCGGTCCTCGGCGACGGCGTCGGCACGTCGAAGAAGGCGGCGGAGTCGGCGGCCGCGCTCGAGGCGGTCGCCGCGCTCCGGGCGCCGACCGCTGCGGACGAGGACGCCGGTGCGCGGCGAGCCTGACCCGCAGATGAATCCGCTCCGCGCAGCCGCTCCCGCTCGATTCCTCCCCTCCCCGCGCACACGTCTCCACCCCGCGTCCCGAAATGCCTGAGCTCCCCGAGGTCGAGGTCGTGCGCCGCGGCCTCACGCCCGCGCTCGCCGGCGCGGAGGTGCTCGCCGTCGAGCGCCTCGACCCGCGCACGCTGCGCCGCCAGACCGGCGGGGCCGCCGAGTTCGCGGCCCGGCTGACCGGGGCGCGCCTCGACGCGCCGCGGCGCCGCGGGAAGTTCCTCTGGGTCCCGCTCGCCGGAGCGGCCGATGCGCTCGTCCTCCACCTCGGCATGTCCGGGCAGGTCCTCGTCGATCCCGGGCCCGGCGCGCTCCGGCACCATCGTGCGCGGATCCGCGTCCGGACGCCCGCCGGCGAGGAGCATCGGATCGACTTCGTCGACCAGCGGACGTTCGGCTATCTCGTCGTCGACGAGATCAGCGGCGGCGTCCCATCGCTCGTCTCGCACATCGCGCCGGACCCGCTCGAGCCGGCGTTCGACGAGGCCGCGTTCGTCCGCCGCATCCGGGCGAAGCGGACCGAGGTCAAGCGCGCGCTGCTCGACCAGACGCTCGTCAGCGGCATCGGGAACATCTACGCCGATGAGGCGCTCTGGGCGGCGCGCGTCCACCCGCGCCAGCCGACCGAGACGCTCTCGCGCGTCGCGGCGAGGCGGCTGCTCGGCGAGGTCCGCGCGGTCATGGAGCGGGCGCTCGCCGAGGGCGGCACGAGCTTCGACGACCTGTACGTCGACGTGAACGGGCG
>Ga0164243_10005848_pt1 | contig 18716 bp, 21 predicted proteins | sample OricompcompostOP_FD_108781 | JGI IMG/M metagenome (GOLD analysis project Ga0164243, IMG submission 108781) | Organic Plus compost microbial communities from Emeryville, California, USA - Original compost - Organic plus compost (OP) | ecosystem: Engineered > Solid waste > Mixed feedstock >... | reverse complement strand
TTGGGCGCCGACGTCCGCTTCGGCTCCGAGATGCTGTCCTTCGCCCAGGACGGCGACGGCGTACGGGCCGAGATTCTGGACCGGGCGTCCGGCCTGACCCGGATGGTGCACGCCGACTACCTGGTCGCGGCCGACGGCCCGCGCAGCCCGGTGCGCACCCGCCTGGAGATCGGCCAGTCCGGCCCGGGCGAGCTGTTCCACAACGTCAGCGTCACCTTCCGCAGCCGGAAGCTGAAGGACCACGTCGGCGAGAGACGGTTCGTCGTCTGCTACGTGACCGACCCCGACGGCGAGGGCGCGCTGCTCCCGGTCGACAACGAGGAACGCTGGGTCATCCACGTCCCCTGGTACCCGGCCCGGGGCGAGACCCTCGAGGACTTCACCGACGAGCGGCTCGCCACGCACATCCGCGCCGCGGCCGGCGTCCAGGACATCGACGTCGAGATCACCGGCCGGGCCCCCTGGCACGCCTCGAAGCGCGTCGCGGACGCCTACGGCCAGGGCCGTGTCCTCCTCGCCGGCGACTCCGCCCACGAGATGCCGCCCACCGGCGCGTTCGGCTCCAACACCGGCATCCAGGACGCCCACAACCTCGCCTGGAAGCTGGCGGCCGTGCTGCGCGGCTGGGCGGGACCGGCGCTGCTGGACACCTACGAGCACGAACGGCGCCCGGTCGCCCTGGCCACCGGCACCCGCGCCTGCGTCCAGGCCGCCGACGAGCAGCACCCCGGCTTCAGCCCCGCCACGGGACGCAACGACGATCCGGCGGACATGATGACCGTCGCCCTGTGCTACCGCTACGCCTCCCGGGCCGTGGTGGACGCCCCCGCGCAGCGCCCGGTCGTGCCGGACACCTTCGAGCTGGGCGGTGAGCCGGGAAGCCGCGCGCCCCACCTGTGGGTCACCCGGGACGGCGTCCGGATCTCCACCCTGGACCTGTACGAGCGCTCCTTCGTGCTGCTCGCCGGGTCGGGCGGGCAGAAGTGGCGGACCGCCGTGGAGAAGGCGTCGGCGAGCCTGGGCGTGCCCGTCGAGGCGTACCTCGTGGGCACCGGACCCGACCACGACCTGGCCCCGGAGGCGGGCGCCGACTGGGCCGAACTGCACGGCACGGCCGAGGACGGCGCGGTGCTGGTGCGCCCCGACGGCTTCGTCGCCTGGCGGGCCGACGCGGCCATGCCGGACGCCGACCGGGTCCTGACGAACGTGCTGCGGAGCGTGCTCTGCCGCGACTGACCTGCCCTGCCATTCCTTCATCGAGCACCGAGGACGGTGTGCCATGCCCCCTCTCGCCGGACGCATCGACGTCCACCACCACTTCACCGCCCCGGCCTGGCTGGACTGGGCGGAGCAGCACGGCGTCGTCGACCGGGAGAGGCTTCCCTGGTGGACCCGCTGGGACCGCGACGCGGCTCTGGAGATCATGGACAAGACGGGCATCGGCACCGCCGTGATGACCGTGGCCATGCTCGGCCGGTTCCAGGACCGCACCGCGCGTCAGGAGAGCGCCCGGGTCGCGCTGCGCGCGGCGGCCGACGTCGTCGAGGCCGACCCGGAGCGCTTCGCCTTCTTCACCCCGGTGTTCCTGGACGACCTGGAGCTGTCGTCCTGGAGCGTGCGGCACGGCCTCGACGAGCTCGGCGCGGTCGGGGTCAGCACCCGGACCAGCATGGGCGGCGTCTTCCTCGGCGACCCGGCGCACGACCGGCTGCTGCGGGAGCTGGACGAGCGGTCCGCGGTCGTCAGCACGCACCCCATGGAGGTGCCTGCCGGCAAGGACGCCGGCGGGCTGCCCGGGATGCCGCCCTTCGTGTGCGACTTCCTGATGGACACGACCCGCGCGGCCGTGAACCTCATCCGCAACGGCACCCTGGACCGCTACCCGAACCTGAGCTTCATCCTGCCGCACGGCGGTGGCTTCCTCCCCTACATGGCCACCCGGCTGGAGCTGTTCGGCGGCTCGGTGGAGCCGGGCATCGAGCCCGAGCGGGTCCGCGACTATCTGCACCGCTTCTACTTCGACACGGCCGGGCCGATGTCGCCGTCGGCGACGCCGACGCTGATGGCCACCGTGGACCCGGACCGCATCCTCTTCGGCACCGACTGGCCGCCGACGCCCGCGCACGTCATCGCCGACCGGGTGACCCCGGCCCTGGACAGCGACCCGTTCCTGTCGGAGGAGCAGCTCCAGCGCATCAACCGGGACAACGCGCTGCGCCTGATGCCGGCGCTCGACCGGCCGTAGCCGGACCCCCGGCGCGTACGAGAAGGCCGCCGCCCGCACTCGATGGGTGCGGGCGGCGGCCTTTTGTCACGCGGTCAGTCCTTGCGCCACTGGTAGAAGCAGCGGGCCATGGCGTCCTTCGGGCTGCGCCAGGTCTGCGGGTCGTAGGGGCTGACGAACGCCTCGAGGCGGCGGCTGATGCCGACGAACTCGGGGTGCCCGGCCACCTTCGCGATGGCGGGGCCCGGGTCCTGCTCGGCCTCGATGAAGTGCATGTAGACGTCGCCGAACTGGAACAGCGAGCGCTGGGTGACGCCCACGAGGTGGGGCAGTTCGCCGCGGTCGGACTCGGCGAAGACGCCGGCGATGTCCTTGGCGGCGCCCGGCTCCATGCGGGCGACGATCAGTGCGTGGTGCATGCCGCCTCCACACGGTCGCGGATGAGGCGCATCTGGACGGGCGAATTGCGGTTGATGATCTCCGTCATCCCGGCGTCGTCCACGGGGGCGTCGGGCTTCATCTCGAAGTCCTGCGTCCAGTGCATGCGGGTGCCGTCCGGGGTCTCCTCGTACTCCCACACGATGTTCATGTAGGCGAAGGGGCCCGTCTCGATGCGGCGGGCGCGCACGACGAGCTTCTCCCGGTCGGCGACGCGCTCGGAGACCCAGCTCCAGACCTTGCCGTTCTCGTCGGGGTGCATGGTGAGGCGGAACGTCACCGTGTCGCCCTCGCGGGACAGCACCTCGCAGGAGGCGTACTCGCTGAACAGCTCGGGCCAGCGCTCCAGGTCGTTCGTCATGTCCCAGACGAGGTCGACGGGGGCGGCGATGGTGATCTCGTTCTCGGTGTGTCCGGCCATGTCAGGCTCCCGTCGCGAGCGAGACGTTGACCAGGTCGAGGAAGACGCGCGGGCTCTTGCAGCGCTCCGCGTCGGTGGGCAGCGCCCGGCCGTGGCGGTTCTCCAGCTCGCCGACGATGCCGAGCAGGCCGAGCGAGTCGAGCCCGAACTCGGCGAACGGGGTGTCCGCCCGGTTCTCCAGGTCGTGCGGGTCGACGGTCACACCGGCGGCCTGCTTCATCAGCGTGGCCAGCTCGGTGTAGGTCACCTGGGTCACTTGCGTGGTCATACACGTTCTCCTTGTCGTTCTATACGGCGGACGCGTCGCCCCGGCGCAGGACGAGCGCCGCGTTGGAGCCCATGAGTCCCCGGCTGAGGACGAGGGCGGTGCGCAGGTCGGCCGGGCGGGCCGAGGACGTCACCAGGTCGATGTCGTGGCAGACGTCGAAGACGCCGGGCGTCGGCGGGATCAGCCCGTGCTCCATGGCCTGGACCGCGGCCACGATGTCGAGCATCGGGGCGCCGCAGTACGAGCGCCCGATACCGGCCTTCGGGGCGGTGACCGGCACACGGGTGCCGTGCGCGCCGAGGGCGTCGGCGAGGGCGAGCGCCTCGGCGCGGTCGGCCTCGGGGACGCCCAGCGCGTCGGCGAAGACCACGTCGATCTCCTCCGGTGCGCAGCCGGCCTCGTCGAGGGCGCCGCGGATGGCCTGGGCGAGCCCTTCCCGGGAGCGGTCCCAGCGTGAGGCGCCGGTGAAGGTCGCGGCGTGCCCGGCGACGGTGGCCCGTACGTCCGCGTCCCGGCGCCGCGCCCGGTCCAGGTTCTCCACGACCAGCACGGCACCGCCCTCGGCGGGCACGAAGCCGCAGGCCGCCGAGGTGAAGGGGCGGTAGGCGCGGGTGGGGTCGGCCTCGGTGCTGAGCTCGGGGTAGCCGAGCTGGCAGACGCCCGAGTAGGGGGCGAGGGGTGCCTCGGCCGCCCCGACCACGACGACGTCGGTGCCGCGGTGCACGGCCCGGGCGGCGTGCGCGACGGCGTCGAGGCCGCCCGCCTCGTCGGCGGCCACCACCGAGCAGGGGCCCTTGAAGCCCTTGCGGATGGAGATCTGGCCGGTGCTGGCCGCGTAGAACCAGGCGATGGACTGGTAGGGCCCGACGAACCGGGAGCCCTTGCCCCACAGTTTCTGCAGTTCGCGCTGGCCGAACTCGCCGCCGCCCGATCCGGCGGCGGTGACGACGCCGACGGAGTACGGCGCCTCGGCCCAGGCGGCCTGGCTCAGCCCGGCGTCCTGGAGCGCGGCGTCGGCGGCCGCGAGCGCGAAGTGTGTGAACTTGTCGGTCTGGACGAGGAAGGTCTCCTCGATCAGGGCGGCGGCGTCGAAGCCGCGGACCTCTCCGGCGACCCGGAGCGGCAGGTGTTCGCAGCCCTCGCGGGTGACCCGGTCGAGGACGCTGGTGCCGTCCTTGACGTTCTTCCAGTACGTCTCGGCGTGCAGCCCGTTGGGCGCGACCACGCCGATGCCGGTGACGGCCGTCCGCCGGGTGGTTCGACCACTCATCGTCGTCTCCTCCCCTGAGGGCCCGTCAGGAGCACCGCGGACTGGAACCCGCCGAAGCCGCTGCCCACGGACAGGACGTTGTCCAGCCGGCGGGGGCGTGCGGTGCGCGGGACGTAGTCCAGGTCGCACTCGGGGTCCGGGGTCTCGTAGTTGGCCGTCGGCGGCACCACCTGGCGGGCCAGCGCGAGGACGCAGGCGACGACCTCGATCGCGCCGATCGCGCCGAGCGAGTGGCCCACCATGGACTTGATGGAGCTCATGGGGGTGTCGTAGGCGTGGGAGCCCAGCGACTTCTTGACGGCGGCGGTCTCGTGCCGGTCGTTCTGCCGGGTGCCGGAGCCGTGCGCGTTGACGTAGTCGATCTCCGTGGGGTTCACCCGCGCGTGGTCGAGCGTCTCGTCGATGGCGCGGGCCATCTCCAGGCCCTCACTGGTCAGACCGGTCATGTGGTAGGCGTTGCCGAAGGTGGCGTAGCCGCCGATCTCGCAGTAGACGTGCGCTCCGCGGGCCCGGGCGTGCTCCAGTTCCTCCAGGACGAGGACGGCGGCGCCCTCGCCCATGACGAAGCCGTCGCGGTGGGCGTCGAAGGGCCGTGAGGCGTGGGCCGGGTCGTCGTTGTTCGGCGAGGTGGCCTTGATCGCGTCGAAGCACGCCATGGTGATCGGGGAGATCGGGGAGTCCGAGGCCCCGGCGAGGCAGATGTCGGCGCGGCCCTCCTCGATGGTGTGGAAGGCGTAGCCGACGGCGTCGAGGCCGGAGGTGCAGCCGGTGGACACGGTCTGCACGGGACCCTGGGCGCCGAAGCGTTCGGCGACGTCGGCGGCGAGCGTGCTGGGCGAGAACGCCCGGTGCAGCTGGGGCTCGGCGGCCCGGTGGTCGACGTCCCAGCGCTCGCCGTGCGCGCTGACGAGGACGTAGTCGTGTTCCAGGCGGGTGGTGCCGCCGACCGCGCTGCCCAGGGAGACGGCCACGCGCCAGGGGTTCTCGGCGGCGAGGTCGACCCCGCTGTCGGTCACGGCCTCCTGGGCGGCGACCAGGGCGAACTGGATGTAGCGGTCGGCGCGTTCGCCGATGGCGGGGTCGAGGCCGTGCTCGGCGGGGTCGAAGTCGCATTCGGCGGCTATCCGGGAGCGCAGCCCCTCGGGGTCGAACAGGGTGATCCCGCGGGTCGCCGTACGGCCGCTGGAGAGCAGGTCCCAGAAGGCGGGGACGCCTATGCCGCCGGGGGCGACCACGCCTATGCCGGTCACCGCCACGCGCCGGGTCATGACAACACCCCGGGCCGGGCGGGGCTCGCTCCCTCTTCCTGGACGAGCGGGTAGGGCTTGATGTCGTCGCTGATCTCCGGGGCCTCGGTGTCGACGTGGCCGAGGCTCGGCTTGGGGGCCAGCGGGCCGAGGTGGAAGACCATCCGGGCCTCCTCGTCACCGACGTTGCGGAAGCGGTGCCGCATGTCGATGGGGATCATGAGGCCCTGGTCGGCCCGGAGGGAAAACGTTTCTCCGTCCAGGTCCACCTCCAGCCGGCCCTCCACGACGTACACGAACTCCTCCGAGTACGGGTGGTAGTGCTCACTGATGCGTTCGCCGGGCCGCATGATGGCCAGGCCCATGAAACCGCTCGTGGCGCCCACCGTGACGGGGGTGAGCAGGGTCCGCAGGTCGCCGCCGCGCTTGCGGTTCGGCTCGACGTCGTTGAGGTCCACGACGCGCGGGCGCATCTTGTCCATGGTCTGTCTCCAGGTCGTTCGGTGAGGTGTCGGTCCCCGCGCCGTCAGGACTGCGCGGCCCTGCGGTCGGTGATCAGCGCCATGCCGGCGTGGGCGAGGAGGCGGTGCGCCTCGCGCTCGCCCGGGAGCGGTCCCGGCACGCCGAGCGCCTCGCCGTCGAGCAGGCGGGCGAGGACGGCGGCCTTGCGCGGGCCGTGGATGCCGAGCGTCCTGACCGGGTCGGTCTCGGGGTCGCCCCGGACGTCGACCAGGCGGACGACGACGTCCTCGCGCTGGAAGACGGTGCTGCGGTGGACGGGGGACGCCGGGTCGGCGGCGGCCGCCTCGTCCTGACGGGCCAGCAGTTCCGCGAGCGCCAGTCCGCAGCCCGGCCGTGCCGGGTAGTAGAGGGCGTGCCGCGTGATGCCGTCGGGTTCCGGGCCGCCGCGCGCCACGTGGTGGACGGGCGGCATCGCGGCGCGGATGAAGAAGGTGCGGGCCGACTCGGGGTCGGCGAGGTCCCGGTCCTGCTCCAGATGCGGGTTCAGGGCCTCTTCCACGGCCCGGATCTCGGGCTGGCGGGAGACGTGGCGCAGCGCCCTGGTCAGGTCGCCCTCCACCTCCACCGTGCGCACGACGCGGTTGCCGTGCATGAAGAGGGTGGTGCGGCGCAGCCGCGTGGTGTCGTCGACGCGGGCCTCCGGCGGCGTGTAACCGGCGAGGATCTCGGCGACCTTGGACTCGGAACCGGGCTTGACGGTGAAGGTGAGGGCGTGTCGGATCACGCCGTCGCCGGTCCGCGGGGCCGTCTGGAGCCCGCCGGTGGGACGCTCGCGCCCGCCGGTCTCGCGAACGACGCCGAAGCGGGCCGAGCGCAGTTCACGGACGCAGTTCTGCAGCGGCCGGACCGTCTCGATGTGGTCCTCGCTGTTGACCCAGGCGAGGTAGGGCGGGGCCGTGGCCCACTCACTGGTGATGATCCACTGGGAGGGGTTCTCCACGGACTGGCAGAGCTGGTCACCGAGGTGACCGGGTATCGACGCGACACGGTCGCGCATCTGCTCGTAGGCGTCCAGGAACTCCTGCTGCGCGCCTTCCTTGAGGTCGACGAACAGGAGGACGCGCATCCTGGAGCCGTCGAACGCCGACTGCGACGTAACGGGCGAAGTGGTCATCCGGCGGACCCTTCCTTCGCGGGAGCAAGCGGCGGCCGAACCCTCGTCCACCAGCGCGAACGTGGGTCTCGGCCCTGAGCCTTCATCGTGGGTCAGGGCCTATCGGACCGCGAGCCGCGCGGGCCATCCGAGGGACCGGCCCGCGTGCCGGAACGCCGCGAGGCGCCCCCGCTGCCAAGGGCCCCTCGAAGTCCCCCTGCCGGCAGGGGGGTTGTGCGATGCCGGAGCTCACCGGCGGCCGGTCATCCGGCCAGGTGCCGCTCCACGGTCTCCACCTTGGAGGTGAGCCCGTCGGTCACGCCGGGCCGGATGTCCGCCTTCAGCACGAGCGACACGCGCGGCGCCCGCGCCTCGACGGCCGCGACGGCGCGCCTGACGACGTCCATGACCTCGTCCCAGCTCTCGCCCTCGACGGAGGTGAACATCGCGTCGGTGCGGTGCGGCAGCCCGGACTCGCGGACCACCCGGACGGCGTCGGCGACGTACTCCCCCACGTCCTCTCCGACACCGAGCGGGGTCACCGAGAACGCGACGATCATGCGTTCACGATCCCTTCCTGACGGGCGCGGGACGCGATCACCGCGTCCTCGGCCTCCCGCTTGAGGCGGCGGTCGGCGAAGAAGCCGCCGGTCGGCAGGACGGACAGGACGAAGTAGAGGGCGGCGGTGCCCAGCGGCCACTTGGCGCGGTTCCAGGCGTCCGCCCAGAAGACCAGGTACAGCACGAAGAGCACTCCGTGGACCGCGCCCATCACGGGCACCGCGTTGAAGTCCGTGGTCCGCTTCAGCACCGAGCAGACGAGCAGGAGCAGGAACGAGACCGCCTCGGGGGTCGAGACGAGACGGAGGCGGCGCAGCGCGCCGGCGGTCTGGAGGTCCACGGGTCACCTTCGGGGTGGGGTGGGTCGGCGGGAGAGACGGCGACCGGCCGTGATCAGCTTGTGAACGCAAGCACAATCGCCTCGGCCATTGTGGCAAACCCGCCGGGCGCCCCGGGCGCGGGGGTCGCCGGCCACCCCGCGCGCCCGCCCCAGGGTCCCGTCAGGGGTGAAGTCCGCCGCAGGTGTCTGTCCGCCGGGGGCGCCTGCGGTTACCTTCGCTGGGTGGCGATGTTCCGACTCCAGGGCAGCAAGGTGCTCGCCGTCGACATGACCGGGGACGCCGTGAAGGCGAAGAACGGCTCGATGGTCGCGTACGACGGGCAGATGGCCTTCAAGAAGATGAGCGGCGGCGGTGAGGGCATCCGGGGCATGGTGACCCGGCGCCTCACCGGTGAGCAGATGACGGTGATGGAGGTGAAGGGGCACGGGACGTGCTGGTTCGCGGACCGGGCCTCCGAGATCAACCTGGTGAGCCTCCAGGGCGACAAGCTGTACGTCGAGTCGAGCAACCTGCTCGCGACGGACGCGGCGCTGCGCACCGGCACCTCCTTCACGGGCCTGCGCGGCGCCTCCCAGGGCAACGGGCTGTTCACCACGACGGTCGAGGGGCACGGGCAGGCGGCGATCATGTCGGACGGAGCGGCGGTGGTGCTGCGGGTCAGCCCGCAGTACCCGCTGACCGTCGATCCGGGCGCCTATGTGGCGCACCAGGGGAACCTGCGGCAGTCCCTCCAGTCCGGCGTGACGTTCCGCACGCTCATGGGCGAGGGCGGCGGCGAGGCCTTCCAGATCCGCTTCGAGGGGGACGGGCTGGTGTACGTACAGCCGAGTGAGCGCAACACGATCGCGGGGGACGTCTGAGATGGCCTTCCGTGAGATCAACTCCAAGATGATCGAGGCGAGCGTCGTCCCCGGGCAGCGGCTGTTCAGTCAGCGCGGCGCGATGCTCGCCTACAAGGGCGACGTCTCCTTCACCCCGAACATGACCGGCGGCCAGGGCGGCGTCATGTCGATGATCGGGCGCCGGGTGGCGAACGAGGACACCCCCCTGATGACCGTCGAGGGCAGCGGCACGGTGCTGTTCGGGCACGGCGGCCACCACATCCAGGTGATCAACCTCGCCGGGGACACCCTGTACGTCGAGGCGGACCGGCTGCTCGCCTTCGAGGGCACCCTCCAGCAGGGCACGATGTTCCTCGGCTCGCAGGGCGGCGTGATGGGCATGGTGCGCGGGCAGATCAGCGGCCAGGGCCTGTTCACCACGACCCTGAAGGGGCACGGGTCGGTGGCGGTCATGGCGCACGGCGGGGTCTTCGAGGTCCCGATCACCCCGCAGCGCCCGGTCCACGTCGACCCGCAGGCCTACGTCGCCCACCACGGCGACGTACGGAACAAGCTGTCGACGGCGCTGGGCTGGCGGGACATGGTGGGCCGGGGCTCCGGCGAGGCGTTCCAGCTGGAGCTCAGCGGCAGCGGTGCGGTGTACGTGCAGGCGTCGGAGGAGAAGCTGTGAGCCACCACCCGGGTGCGGGTCCCACCGTGTACGACCCGATGACGCTGCCCAGCGACGACAACGTCGACTCCTACACCTTCTGCGTGGAGCTCAAGGGGAACCAGTGGTTCCTGCAGAAGGGCAAGATGATCGCCTACTACGGCTCGATGGAGTTCAACGGCATCGGGCACGGCCGTCTCGACCGTCTCGTCCGTACGTCCTTCCATTCGCCACTGCACGCGAGCGACTGGGTCGTGGCGGAGGGCTCGGGCAAGATGCTGCTGGCCGACCGGGCCTTCGACGTCAATTCGTACGACCTCGACGACGGCAACCTGACCATTCGCTCGGGCAACCTGCTCGCTTTTCAGCCAAGTCTCGCCCTCAAGCAATCGATCGTGCCGGGTTTTCTGACACTGATCGGAACCGGGAAGTTCGTGGCCGCATCTAACGGGCCGGTGGTGTTCATGGAACCCCCGATCCGGGTGGACCCCCAGGCGCTCGTCGGCTGGGCCGACTGCCCGTCGCCGTGCCACCACTACGACCATGGCTACATGACCGGCGTGATGGGCGGTCTACGTGCACTGACGGGCCTCGGAGGGGCCTCCGGGGAGGAGCATCAGTTCGAGTTCGTCGGGGCCGGCACGGTGCTGCTCCAGTCGAGCGAGACCCTCATGGCGGAGCAGGCCACGGGGGTGCTGCCGCCGGACGCCGGAGTGCCTGGTTCCGGTGGGGCGCACACAGGCCCTTCACAAGCGGGCGGGACACCGCGCCTTCCCGGACAGCTGGGGGACCTCCAGCGTCGCTTCGGGCTGTGAGCGGTAGTCTGCGGAGTGTGACATCGAACGTGTGCGCACACGGGTGACACGTCACACGCCACCCCCCACTAGTTCGCCTTTCAACATTTTAGGTAGACTTCATTCATGGAGACCGAGACGGCCACCCGCTGGCTGACCAATGCGGAGCAGTGCGCCTGGCGCACCCACCTGGAGGTCAACAGGCTGTTGACGTACCAGCTCGAGAAGGACCTCCAGCCGTTCGGCCTGACAATGAACGACTACGAGATCCTGGTGAACCTGTCCGAGTCGGAGGACGTACGGATGCGGATGAGCGACCTCGCGTCGGCCACCCTCCAGTCCAAGAGCCGGCTCTCCCACCAGATCACCCGGATGGAGAACGCCGACCTGGTCCGGCGCGAGAACTGCGAGTCCGACCGGCGCGGCCTCTACGCGGTCCTCACCGAGCACGGCATGGAGACGATGAAGAAGGTCGCGCCGCATCACGTGGCGTCCGTGCGCAGGCACTTCATCGACCTCCTCTCCCCCGAGGCCCTGACCGAGCTCGACAAGGCCCTCAAGCCGATCGCCGAGCACCTGCGCAGCCAGCGCGGGCGCCCCTGATCCGGCCCGATCGACAAGACACCCCCTAGCGGGCCCGCGGCAGGCGGAGCTCGAACAGAGCTCCGCCCGCGGGCGCCCGGCCCACGGTCAGCGTGCCGCCGTGCCGTACGGCGACGTCCCGGGCGATGGCCAGGCCGAGCCCGGCCCCTCCGTCGTCCCGGCTGCGCGCCTCGTCCAGCCGGACGAACCGTTCGAAGATCCGCTCCCGGTCGGCCTCCGGCACCCCGTCCCCGTCGTCGGCGACGGACGCGACCGCCCACTCCCCCTCCGCCCGCACGCTCACGGCGACCGCCGAACGGGCGTGCCGCAGCGCGTTGTCCAGCAGGTTGGTGAGCACCCGTCCCACCTGCGCCCGGGACCCCGCCACCGGCACGGCCTCCGCCGTCACCGTCACCCCGGTCCGCCCCTCGGCGTGCTCGCGGGCCAGCGCGCCCAGGTCGAAGCGCGCGTCCCCCGGCCGCTCCCCCGCGTCCAGCCGGGCGAGCAGCAGCAGATCCGCGGCGAGCGTCTGGAGCCGTACGGTGTCCGCCACCGCGCCCTCCAGATCGAGCAGACCGGGGTGCGCGGCGCCCACCTCCAGCTGGGTGCGCAGCGAGGCGATGGGGCTGCGCAGCTCGTGCGAGGCGTCGGCGACGAAGCGGCGCTGACGCTCCACGGAGCTCTCCAGCGCGGCCAGCGTCTCGTTGGTCGTCAGGGCCAGCCGGGCCACCTCGTCGTGGGTGTCCGGGACCGGGACGCGGCGCGCCAGGTCCTCGCTGGCGGTGATGGCCGCCATCTCGCGCCGGATGCCCTCGACCGGGTTCAGCGCGCGCCGGGTGACCAGCCAGGTGGCGCCCGCGACGACCGCGAGCAGCGGCGGGAAGCCGATCAGCATGGCGGTGGTCGCGGTGCCGACGGCGCTGCGCTGCGCGGCGAGCGGCGCCCCGGCGTACACGGTGAGGGTGCCCCGGTCCTCGAACTCGACCTCGACGGAGGCGAACCGGTAGTCCGCGGTGGTGCCGTCGACGGTCGCCGTGCCGGTGCTGAAGCCGGTCTCGGAGTCGACCTCGCCGGTCCGGGCCTCGCGGTCGTCGTCCGAGCCGCCGGAGCCGTGGCCGGAGTCGTCGTCGCCGTCGTCGTCCTCGCCGCCCCGGCCGCCCCCGTCCTTCCCCGGCCGTACGGCGTCGGCGCCCGTGCCGGTGATGTGCTCCAGGTCGTCGCCGGCCGCGACCACCCGGCCCCGCTCGTCGACGATCTGCACGGGCCGGTCGTCCTCGTCGAGGCCGGTCAGCTTGTCGTAGGGCCGCCCGTCGGACAGTTCGACGGCGACGGCCCGGGCCGCGCTCGCCGCCTCGGTCTCCGCCTGCCCGGTCAGGTCGGACCGCAGCGACAGCAGGAGGGCCGTCCCGGTGGCGAGCAGGGCCACCGCGACCACGAGCGTGGCGGCGAGGGTCGCCCGGGACCGGACGGAGCCGAACAGACGGCGCGTCACGGCGCCGGCTCCTGCCGCTCGAGCCGGTACCCGGCGCCCCGGACGGTCCGGATCAGGTCCGGCCGCAGTTTGCGCCGCAGCGCGCTGACGTAGACCTCGACGATGTTCGGGTCCCCGTCGTAGGCGAAGTCCCAGACGTGCTCCAGGATCTCGGACTTGGACACGACCTCACCGGGCCGCGTCACGAGCGTCTCCAGCACCGAGAACTCCCGCGTGGTCAGCGGCACCTCGTCGGCGCCGAGGAAGACCCGGCGGGCGGCCGTGTCGACCCGGAGGTCGCCGAGGACGAGCACGGGTGAGGCGCCCGCGCCCTGCCGGCCGCGCCGCAGCAGCGCCTTCACGCGGGCGACCAGGACGACGTACGAGAACGGCTTGGTGAGGTAGTCGTCGGCGCCGGTGTCCAGGCCCTCGGCCTCGTCGTACTCGCCGTCCTTGGCGGTGAGCATGAGGACGGGCACGTCGTGGCCGGCGGCGCGCAGGGCGGCGCAGACGCGGTAGCCGTTCATGCCGGGCAGCATGATGTCGAGGATCACCAGGTCGTGCGTCCCCTCGCCGGCCAGGCGCAGCCCTTCCAGGCCGTCGTGGACGACGTCCACGGCGTAGCCCTCGGCGGTCAGGCCCTGGGCGAGGGACCTGGCCAGGCGTCTTTCGTCCTCCACGATCAGCAGGCGCATGCGTACAGCCTGGCAAAGCGCACCTGAAGACGTCTTCAGGGTCCTTCAGCTTCCTCTCAGCATCGGCCGGGCACAGTGGGTCACGTCGAAAGGCACGAGCCGGAGAGTTCGGCAGGAAACGGGAGGAACCCCATGAAGCGCAACCTCGTCCTCGCCACCGTCGCGGCCGCGGCCCTGATCGGCGGCGGCACGGTCGCGGCCTACGCGGGCAGCGGTGACGACGGCGCGTCGCCGCGGCAGTCGGACGTCCGGGTCGCCGGCGACCGCGACGACACGGCCAGGGACGACGACGGCGGCGACCGCCACGACGGCCGGGACGACGACCGGGACGGCAGGGACGACCGCGACGAGGCCCGCTCGCAGGCCGGCCGCACCGGCGTCACCGCCGCCGACGCGATCGCCGCGGCGCTGGAGCGGACCCCGGGCACGGCCGTCTCCGCCGAACTGGACGACGACGGCTCGCGCGTCTGGGAGGTCACCGTCGTCAAGGGCGACGGCACCGAGCACGACGTGCGGGTGTCCGCGGGCGACGGCAAGGTGCTGAGCGACCGGCGCGACGACGATGACGACCGCGAGGGCCGCGCGGACCTCGCCGCGCTGAAGGGCGCGTCGGTCGACGCCCGCGAGGCCGCCGAGGCGGCGGCCGCCAAGGGTGTCGTCGTCGAGATCGACCTCGACGACGACGGCCCGGCCGTCTGGAAGGCCGAGACCACCAGGGGCGAGTGGAACGTCGACCTGAAGAGCGGCGCGGTGACCCCGCACCACGACGACGACCACGACGACCGCGACGACGACTGACGTCAGGGCGTCGCCGTCACACGATCCCCGTCCCCACGGGCCGAGGGGCGCCACGCCGGGTGGCGCCCCTCACCGCCGTCCCCGCCACCAGCAGCGTCGCCGCGCCGGTCACCGCCAGGCACCAGCCCGTCGGGAGCAGCCCGGCCAGCACCCCGGCGGCCGCCGTACCGGCCGTACTCCCCGCGTTGACCGCCGTGTTGACCCAGGCGCCCGCCCGCACCCGGGCGCCGGACGGTGCCGTCTCGTCGGCGAGGAGGTAGGCCGTGGTGAGGGCGGGCGACACGAAGAACCCGGCCGCCGCCATGACCGCCGTGAGCGTGCCGAGGCCGGTCGCCAGGCCCGCGAGGAGCACGGCGGCACCGAGCCCGGCCGTCAGCAGCGGCAGCCGTACGCCCGCACGCTTCCGCCAGGACACCGCCCCGTGGAGCAGTCCGCCGACGGCGCTCCCGGCGGACAGGGCGGCCAGCGGCCAGGCCGCTCCGGCGCCGCCCGGGCCGTGCTCCTCGGCGAACGCTACGACGAGCAGGTCGGCGGCGCCCAGCGCGAGCCCGACGCCGAGCGCGGCGAGCACGGGTTGCCGGATCGCTGCCAGGACCCAGCCGCGAGCACCGTCACGGGCCGTCCTCCCCACCCGCTCGGGCCGTACCGACCGCACGGCGGGGGACATCACGAAGCCGGCCGCACCAGCCGTGATCAGCACCGCCCCGGCCGCGATGCCGGCGGCCGGGGAGGCGACCGCCACGATGGCGCCGACCAGCAACGGGCCGGAGACGAACAGCAGTTCCTCGGCGACGGCGTCCAGGCTGTAGGCGCGCCGCAGCAGGTCCGGGTCGGGGGCGATCCCGCTCCACACGGCCCGCATGGCCGGGCCGAGCGGCGGGGTGCAGGCGCCCGCGGCGGCGGCCACGGCGCCCAGGAGCAGCGGTGAGGCGGCGCCCGGCTGCCGGACGACGGCCGTCAGCAGCCCGAGCAGTCCGGCGTAGGCGGCGGCCATCGGCACGAGCGCGCGGCGCGGTCCGTGCCGGTCGATCAGGGCGGCCCGGGCGGGCGAGAGGAAGACGCTGGTCGCGGAGAACAGCGCCATCACGGCGCCGGCCACCGTGTAGGAGCCGTGGGCCCGGGTCACGGCGAGCATCACGGACAGGGGGACGATCCCGTACGACAGCCGTCCCAGCAGGGCGGCGGCGAAGGTCGTACGGGCATGGGGCAGGCGCAGCACGTGCGCGTAGGAGGCGGGCATGGCGAGTCCTCGCGGTGGCGTGGAAGAAGGGGACACCGAGGAGCCGCGGGAGCCCGGTGGCTCGGACCGCGGCCCGGTGTGCGCCTACGCCAAGGAGAGGAACATGCGGATCAAGGTAGCAGCGCCCGCGCGGGGCGGACAGCCCCTCAGGTGGTGCTGGTCAGGCCCGCCACGAGTTCGTCGGCCGCGCGGTACGGGTCGAGTTCGCCGGCGGTGATCCGCTCCGCGAGGGCGCCGAGGCGGCGGTCGCCGTGCAGGTCGGCGATGCGTTCGCGCAGCGCGGTGACGGCGATGGTCTCGACCTCGCGGGCGGCGCGGGCACGCCGGCGCTCGGCCAGGACGCCCCGCTCCTCCATCCAGGCCCGGTGCTTCTCCAGGGCCTCCACGACCTCGTCGACGCCCTCGCCGCGGGCCGCGACGGTCTTGACGATGGGCGGGCGCCAGTCGCCGGGGCCGCGGGACTCGCCGAGACCGAGCATGTGGTTGAGCTCGCGGGCGGTGGCGTCGGCGCCGTCGCGGTCCGCCTTGTTGACGACGTAGACGTCGCCGATCTCCAGGATGCCCGCCTTCGCGGCCTGGATGCCGTCGCCCATGCCGGGGGCGAGGAGGACGACGGAGGTGTCGGCCTGGGAGGCGATCTCCACCTCCGACTGGCCCACGCCGACGGTCTCCACGAGGATCACGTCGCAGCCGGCCGCGTCGAGGACGCGGATGGCCTGCGGGGCGGCCCAGGCGAGGCCGCCGAGATGGCCCCGGGTCGCCATGGACCGGATGTAGACGCCGGGGTCGGAGGCGTGGTCCGACATCCGGACCCGGTCGCCGAGCAGGGCGCCCCCGGAGAACGGCGAGGACGGGTCGACGGCCAGGACGCCGACCCGCTTCCCCTGCTTGCGGTAGGCCGTCACCAGCGCGGAGGTGGACGTCGACTTGCCGACGCCGGGCGAGCCGGTCAGTCCGACGACGTAGGCGTTGCCGGTGAGCGGCGCCAGCGCCGCCATGACCTCCCGCAGCTGCGGGGACGCCCCCTCCACGAGGGAGATCAGCCGGGCCACGGCCCGCGGCCGGCCTTCCCTGGCCTGGGCCACCAGGGTGGAGACGTCCTGCATCACAGCTCCGTTCACAGATCGTTCGCTACTGCGTCCTCGCGGAAAGGACTCAGGCCTTCGGTACCCGCACGATGAGCGCGTCACCCTGACCGCCGCCACCGCACAGCGCGGCCGCGCCGACGCCGCCGCCGCGCCGCTTCAGCTCCAGGGCGAGGTGCAGCACGAGCCGGGCGCCGGACATGCCGATCGGGTGGCCCAGGGCGATGGCACCACCGTTGACGTTCACCTTTTCCGATGACACGCCGAGGTCCTTCATTGACTGCACCGCGACGGCGGCGAAGGCCTCGTTGATCTCGATGAGGTCGAGGTCGGAGACCTCCAGGCCCTCCTTCTTCAGGGCGTGCCGGATGGCGTTCGACGGCTGCGACTGGAGCGAGTTGTCGGGGCCCGCGACATTGCCGTGGGCGCCGATCTCGGCGATCCAGTCCAGGCCGAGCTCCTGGGCCTTGGCCTTGCTCATGACGACGACCGCGGCGGCGCCGTCGGAGATCTGGGAGCTGGATCCGGCCGTGATCGTGCCGTCCTTGGCGAACGCCGGACGCAGCCTGCCCAGCGACTCGGCGGTGGTGTCGCCGCGGATGCCCTCGTCCTTGCTGAACAGGACCGGGTCGCCCTTGCGCTGCGGGATCTCGACCGGGGTGATCTCGGCCTCGAAGACGCCGTTCTTCTGGGCGGCGGCGGCACGCTGGTGGGACAGGGCGGCGATCTCGTCCTGCTCGGGGCGGGCGATGCCGAGGCGGGTGTTGTGCTTCTCCGTGGACTCGCCCATGGCGATGTTCTCGAAGGAGTCGGTCAGGCCGTCGTGGGCCATCGCGTCGAGGACCTGCACGGCGCCGTACTTGTAGCCCTCACGGGACTTCGACAGCAGGTGGGGCGCGTTGGTCATGGACTCCTGGCCGCCGGCGACGATCACGTCGAACTCGCCGGCGCGGATCAGCTGGTCCGCGAGGGCGATGGCGTCGAGGCCGGAGAGGCACACCTTGTTGATGGTGAGCGCGGGGACGTTCATGGGGATGCCGGCCTTGACCGCGGCCTGGCGCGCCGGGATCTGCCCTGCCCCGGCCTGGAGCACCTGGCCCATGATCACGTACTGGACCTGGTCGCCGCCGATCCCCGCACGGTCGAGGGCGGCCTTGATCGCGAAGCCGCCGAGGTCGGCTCCGGAGAACGACTTCAGCGAGCCCAGCAGCCGTCCCATCGGGGTGCGGGCACCCGCGACGATGACGGACGTCGTGCCGTTTGCAGAAGACATGAGGTGAGATCCCCTTCCAGCCTGCACAGCCGAGGAGTGAACGAGGGTTTACTTCGAATGTACTGAGTGGCACTCCGTGCCGTCACCGGGCCGTCGGTGTGATCGCGCGCACGTTGCGTAACCACCCCGTGAGCGCTCCACTGAATCCATGCTGACGCGAATCGACCACATCGGAATCGCCTGCTTCGATCTCGACAAGACCGTCGAGTTCTACCGGGCCACCTACGGCTTCGAGGTCTTCCACTCCGAGGTCAACGAGGAGCAGGGCGTCCGCGAGGCCATGCTCAAGATCAACGGCACCTCCGACGGCGGCGCCTCCTACCTGCAACTTCTCGAGCCGACCCGCCCCGACTCCACCGTGGCGAAGTGGCTCGACAAGAACGGGGAGGGCGTCCACCACATCGCCTTCGGCACCGCGGACGTGGACGGCGACGCCGCCGCGATCAAGGACAAGGGCGTGCGCGTCCTGTACGAAGAGCCGCGGACCGGCTCCATGGGGTCACGCATCACGTTCCTGCACCCGAAGGATTGCCACGGTGTTCTGACAGAACTGGTCACTTCGGCGCCTGTTGAGTCACCTGAGCACTGACCCTCGTACATAGGGGCCGGTAGGGTTGGGGGCGGTCGCTCTCTGAACCGAGGTGACCGCATGCCGGGGTCCGGGTTTCGGGGGGCGAGCGTCGGGGCAGCAGCCCATGCTCCGCCGTTGATCTGACACCATTCCCCGGGGGCACCGTCCGTTCGGACGGACGGGGCTCATGGCCAGGGATGCGACCAGGGGACGGATGGGACCGCGCAGTGCGGGGCTACGAACGCCAGGAGCGAGAGCCGGCGGCTGACGTCGACCACCTCTCTCGGTTCGAGGCCGAGATGGATCGGCTGAAGACCGAGCGGGAGAAGGC
>Ga0164243_10005847_pt1 | contig 18717 bp, 17 predicted proteins | sample OricompcompostOP_FD_108781 | JGI IMG/M metagenome (GOLD analysis project Ga0164243, IMG submission 108781) | Organic Plus compost microbial communities from Emeryville, California, USA - Original compost - Organic plus compost (OP) | ecosystem: Engineered > Solid waste > Mixed feedstock >... | reverse complement strand
GCCCTCGGGCAGCGTCACGACGCCGAGCTGGATCTTGGCGTTCGGGCGCCCGGCGCGCGGGTACTTGAACGGCACGGGGGCGCGCTCGGGGTGGCGCGCATCGGCGACGTAGATCGTGTCCATGCCGCGGGTGTCGGTGCGCTGCACCGCGAGCGCCGCGCTGTCGGGGCTCCACCAGTAGCCGCGCGTGCGTCCGAGCTCCTCCTGCGCCGCGAAGTCGGCGATACCGTCCTCGAAGCCCTCGGTCGGATGCGTGAGCTGCTGCGGCGTGGGCCCGAGGCCCGCGACCCACAACGCGCCGTCGCGGACGAACGCGATCTTCTTGCCATCGGGGGACAGGTGCGGGTCGTACGCGGGCCCGCCGGGATCGACCACGGTGCGCGCGCCGGTCGTGCGGTCGAGCAGGAAGAACTTGCCGCCGAGCGGGACCATCACGATCTTCCCGTCGTCGGAGACGTCGACGTCGACGATGCCGCGGGTCACCGTGCGCGTGCGCTCGCGGCGCGCCTTCTCCTCCGCCGACAGGTTCTCCTCGCCGGTGCCGAGCAGGTCGTCGGCCGTCGCGAGCGTCTTCACCGTCCCGTCGGGCGCCAGCTCGTACAGATCGGCGGCGAACTCGCGCGCGGGCGTGCGTCGGAACAGCACCGCGCCGTCCGGGGTCACCGCGAGCGCGACCGGGATCCCGAGCCGGAAGTTGAACGTGGCGGCGGCGTCGGCGAGGAGCTTGTCATCGAGAGCGGGCCAGGTCATGGGTACCTTCGCGGGATGGCAGGCGGCTGCGATCGAGGTGATCGCGGCCACGAGGACGGCAGAGCGCACGGCGCGAGCTTATGCCGAATGCTCAAATGTTGCCCGCCGCGCGCGGCCCCTGGGACGATTTCGCGCATGCGCACCATCGAACGCCGGCGCCGGCGCGCCACCACGGTCACGCAAGCTCTCGCCTACCAGCTCGACGCCTGTTGCGAGGACGGCCGGATCGAGGCCATGGTCGTCGCGGATGGGGACGGCCTGCCGCTCGCGGCGTCGGGTGACCGGTACGCGTGCGACGAGGTCGCGGCCCGGATGGTGCTCGTGGGGCCCCGGATCCAGGAGTTCCACGGCACGCTGCTCGGCGCCGGCAACGCGTGGCAGGTTCAGATGAGGAAGATCGAGATCGAGGGCTCCGAGCTCCTCGTGTGTGCCGTCGGCGGCACCGCGGAGGCGCGGCAGCGCCAGATCACGCGAGGCGCCGAGGGCGCGCTCCGGATCCTCGCCGCCTGAGCCCGGTCAGTACAGGTGCTCGTACATCCGGCGGAGCGCCGTCGTCTTGACGTACGGCACCGCCCACAGCTCGACGAGCGAGGTGAAGGCGCGTTGCGCGCGCGCGGCCACGATGTTCGCGGCGGCGCGGCTGTCGAGGCCGACGGCGTCGTCGAGCTCCTGCTGCGAGGCGGTGTTCGCGAGCTCCAGCAGGCGGTGCACGATCGGGCGGCACCGCGTGTCGACGAGGCCGTCGAGGTCGGTCTCGCCGGGGCAGCGGCCGCTCACGTACAGGTAGTCGTACATCCGGCGCACCGAAACGGGGCCGATGTACGCGATCGCGTCGAGCGCCGCGAGCGTCGTGAACGGCTGCGTCCCGCGGGTCGCGACGATCGCCTCCGCGGCGCGCCGATCGAGGCGGACGTACGTGTCGAGCACCTCGAACGAGGCCGTGTTCGCGAGCTCGAGGATCTCGTGGACGACGGGCGCGCAGCTCGGATCGACGCTGCCATCGGCGCGCAGCTCGGCGCCCGCGCAGCGCTCGCCGCGGTACCGGTCGAAGTCCGGGTAGAAGAACGCGGCGCCCACGGCGTCGAGCTCCGACATCCGCAGTGACCAGTCCCCTTCGCCGTCGCAGTACGGATAGTGCATGGTCGACCGGCGATCGTAGGCGGTGATCGGCCGGAACGAGTCGTCCTCCTTGCACCACGAGTCGTTCTCCGGCCGGATGTGCTCGTGGCGGAACCCGAGCGTGTGGCCGAGCTCGTGGCGGAGGATGCCGACGAGCGACGCCTCGGGGTACTGCGCGACGAGGTAGTCGAGCTCGGCGAAGTTCACGCGGATCGCGACATCCTCGCGCTGGTAGTGCGGGAAGAACGCGCGCGCGATGTACGGGGCGTCCGCGGGGGCACGGACCACCGGGAACTTCACCCGCTGCGTGCCGATCGTGCAGCGCGCGTCCTCCTCGGGCACGTAGCGGAAGTCGACGTGCGCGAGCTGCTCCCACTCGGCGGTCGCTGCCTCCATCGCGTCGACGAGGCGCTGGTGCTCGTCGGCCGACAGCTCGGTCGAGCTCACGCAGTACGTGAGCTGGAAGCGGTCGAGCTCGTTCCACAGGTGATCGACGTCGTTCTCGCGGAACACGGTGAGCGCGCCGGGCGTGTTGCCGTGGCCGCCGTAGTACTGGCGCGCGCCCTCCTCGCCGTGGACCGCGATGTCGCCCTCGACGATGCACACGCCGGTGTCGGGCTCGCAGTACAGCTCGGCGAGCAGCTCGTCGATCCCGTCCGCCTTGCCTCCGCCGTAGCTGCCCATGGTGGGCTCGTCGGCGGCGCAGGCGGCGGCGCCGATACCCAGGACCAGCGCGCACCAGGACGTCTTACGCATGTCCGCCAGACGAAAGCAAGGATCGTGCAAGCTCGCCGCTCCGCTAACTCCTCGTCCCGCCACGACTTCACCGGCTACTCGAGCTGCCGTCGCTGGCCGCTCGACCGCGGTTCGTGGCGTGGCGTGGCCAGTGCCCACGCCATGCCCCCAGACGCGCGCAGCTCGCGGGTTACGAGGGCATGTACGAGCTGCTCGTCACGGCGTCCACGTACACGCGCTGGAGCGAGGACGAACCCAGAGCATGCCGGCCCTCAGGAGGTCGGACGGTCTGCGCGGATCTGCGCTGATGGAGAACGCCTTGTCGCGGCGCGCGCTGCCATCCTTCTCCCAGTAGACCGACGCTTCGATGGTGTCCGATTTCGGCGTGTATGCGTGCACCAAGATCACTCCGGCATCGTCGGCCATCGCTCTCCACGGGAGACTGTAGATCAGCAGATCTCCGGGTCGTAGCTCGGGTGGGTCGCTGACGACCGTGTGATCGTAGAACCGGAGTGCGACGAGGCGCTCGGCGAGCGAGGTGACGATCTCGGCGCGGCTCGCGTCGTACAGCTCTTCGTCGGTGCGAGGTGCTCCCTCGCGCGCGCGGTGGCGGTGGTGCCCACCGCGCACAACATGAGGAGCGAACCCGCCCCCACCACGACCACGTCACGTCGCATCCCTTCATCTTCGCGGAAAGCGGCGCGGGGCTCAACGTGCGTCTGACTTTCCCCAGCGGCACGGGAGACCGAGGCCGCAGGCTCGACGGCATTCGCACGCACATGCGCGGACTTGCGCGGCGCGCGCGGGCGATATCGCGTGCTCCCGGAGCCTCGCGGAAGCTCGCGGGCTACAGTTCGCGCATGCGCACCTTGCTCGTGCTCGCCGTCGCGACGGCCGCGGCGTGCTCGTCGTCGTCCTCGTCGTCGTCCTCGACGTCCTCGAAGGTCTCGTCGGAGGAGGCCCGGCAGCTGCTGATCGACCGCAACTGGATGGATCGCATGCCCGAGACGGAGCGCGACCGGCTCCACGTCTACCGGTTCGTGCCGAGCATGGGCGGCGGCGTGTTCCAGGACCGTACGCTGTACAAGGGCACGTTCGAGCTGTTCATGTTCGAGGTCAAAGGCGACGCGATCACGTTCAAGCTCCTCGAGACCCACGACGAGGTCACGAGCCCGTTCCGGATCGAGAAGGTCGACGGGCCGGCGCCGTTCGACCTGAAGCTCACGATCCCCGAGGACCCGCGCGGGCCGAAGGTCTATTACGGCATCCGCGCCGAGACCGACCGCTCCGGCGTGCTGCTCGAGCATCGCCTGCGCCGCTGACCTCGCTCGCGCCCGCGACAGCGGCCCCGCGGATCCGGTACAACGGATCCGATGTCCCGCTGGTCGGTCTCCGGTAATAAGGGCCGCGCGTCGAGAGTTGTTCCTCCGTGACGCTGCGCGACGCGACCCGGACCCGGCTCGCGCTCCGGCGCGTGTACGTCCTCGCGCACGCCGCCCGGCGGCTCGCGCGGTGGGCCGTGGATCCCGCGCTCGCGGCGCCCGCGCGCGGGACGCCCGAGGGGCCGATCGCGCACGCGGTCCGGGTCCCGCTCGCGCGCCACGGCGCCGATCCGCGCCTCGAGGCAGGCAAGCGCCACAACGTGCGGCTCGTCGCGACGGCGCTCCACGGCGTGGTCGTCACGCCCGCTCGGCCGCTGAGCTTCTGGCGCGCCGTCGGGCCGGCGACCGAGGAGCGCGGGTTCGCGTGGGGCATGGAGCTGCGCAGCGGATGCGCGGTGCCGGCGGTCGGTGGCGGCGTGTGTGTGGTCTCGAACGCCCTGTTCACGCTCGCGGCCGAGCTCGGCTGGCGCATCCTCGAGCGCCACGCCCACTCGATCGCGCTCGGCGATCCTTCCGCGCTCGACGCGACGCTGTTCTACCCGCACGTCGACCTGCGCGTCGCGCCGCGCGAGGGCCGCGCGATCCTCGACGTCGCGATCCGCGGCGACGTGCTGACGGTGGCCGCGCGCACCGACGCGCCGGCGTTGCGCGTCGAGCTCGATCGCACGCAGTCACAGGACGCGGGCGTGCGCGTCACGCGCATCCAGCGCCGGGTGTTCCGTGGCGACGCGCTCGTCGAGGACGCGCCGCTCGCCGACGATCGCCAGCGCCTGCACGACGGCGCGCTGCGTACCTGCCTCGACTGCGGGCAGGACGCCTGCCACGCGCGCGTCGAGCTGCCCGGCCACGCGGCCGAGGTCTCGCGATGAGCGCGCCGAGGAGCGCGGTGAGGAGCGCGCCGACGACCGCTCCCCGGGTCGCGCCGATACGCGCGCCGACGATCGCGCCGAGAATCGCGATCATCGCGGCCGCGCCGGCGCCGCTGCTGGCGCGGCTCGTCGCAGACTGCGCCTCGCTCGGCAGCTGCGAGCAGTGGACGCCGAACGCCGCACCGCCGTGGCTCGCGCGCGCCCCGGGTCCCCTGGGGCCGTTCGCGCGGCGGAGGATCGTCGGAGACATCGCGGGCGACGGAGCGCCGCGCCCGTCGCTGTCACGAGGGCTGCTCTCGCCGGGCCTCCTCGCCGACGCGGCGCTGCACGCGTGGGCGGGCGAGCGCACGGACCGGCGCTATCTCGCCGAGCTCGCGAAGCGGGTCGCGCTCGACGCGTGGGCCGCGGCGCGCGTGCGTCGCCACCGACCGCAGATCGTCGTCGCGACCAGCCTCGGCGCGCGCCGCACGTTCGCCGCCGCGCGCGCGGTCGGTGCGCGCACCGTGCTCGTGCTCGATCTCCCATTGCTGCGCGCGCTCCACCGCGACCTCGATCGCGCCGCGCGCGTGTGGCCGCACCGCGCGTTCCTGCGCCGGTTCCGCGCGCCGTCGTGGGCGATCGCGCGACAGGAGGCCGAGCGCGTGCTCGCGGACGTCATCCTCGTGCGCGGGCCCTACGCGCGCTCGCTGTGCCTCGCCGACGGCATCCCCGCCGAGCGCCTCGCCGAGCTCCCGCGAGGCGCCGGTCCGCAGCTCGCGAGCTCCGCGACACCGACGGGGCGCCTGCGTCTCGCGGGGCTCGCGGCCGCGCGCCACGGCGTGGACACCGCGCTCGCGGCAGCGCAGCGTCTCGGCAAGACGCTCGTCGTGCGGATCGGCGAGGGGACCGAGCCCGCCGACCTCGCCCGGCTTCCGGGGGTCGCGACCGACGATGGCCCCGTGGACGCGATCGTCTGCCCCGCGATCTGCGAGGCGTACCCGCCCGAGGTCCGGGCGTCGGGGCTCCCCGTGATCGCGTCGCCGATGGCGAGCCTCGACGGGCGCGGCCCCGATCCGTACGACGCGGAGGCGTTCGCGCGCGCGATCGAAGCAGCGCGCCCGCAGGTCGCATCGCAGGCGCCGTCGGTGGCGCCTCGCATCGCACAGCTCCTGTGAGAGCGCGCGCGACGTTCGATCAGGTCGGCTCGTGCGCGACGCGGGCGAGCCACGTGGCGGTCTCGGGGTCCGAGCGCTCGAGCAGTTCGATCGAACGCGCCCGCGGCGATCTGCTGGCGAAGCTCGCGATCGCGCGCGACGAGCTCGGGCACGTCCCACGGGAACAGCACCTCGAGCAGTCCCGCCTCGACGCCGGAGCGCGCCGCGAGCAGCTCGAGATATCGCGCGAGCAACCGGAACGCCGCATCCACGCTCGAAGCGACCGGCAGCGCGAGCCAGCTCTCGTTGATATCCACGAACACGACAGGCTGGGTACCCTCGGGTGTCCCGGCGCCCGGGACCGTCGCGAGGTGCGTGGCCTGAAACCCGAGCTGCGAGAACAGGATCACGTCGTGAATGCGCGGGTCGAGCTCGGGGACCGAGCGGGCGGACGTGTTCGAGAACGCGAGGTCCTGCGCGCTCTCGCGCACGGGGTAGAGGAGCAGCTCTCCGATGCGGCCGCCGTTCGCGTGTTCGCGATAGATCGCCGCGAGCTCGGCATCGAGCGGCTGTCCGAGAGCCTCGACCAGCTCCCTCGGCGCCGGCGCCGGTGGGCGCAGCTGCAAGGGCAGGCGCAGCTCGCGCACGGTGCTGACGAGATCTTCGAATCCGCGGACGGCCACGTGCGCGTGGAGGATCCTCGCACATGCCGAGCCGCCGCCGTTGGGAGGGGGCGCCCGGGCTGCGGGCATGGGCGATGCAACCCAGATCCGACCATGCAGGGAATGGCCGTATCGCTGCTGATCTCGATCCTCGCGATCGTCGCCTTCTGGCTGATCGGGAGGGCGGTGGGCTTCCACGTCTCGCTCGTCAGCTCGATCGCGCTCACCGCCGCGCTGACGGTGGTCCTGAACCTCGCGATCGGGATGTACCGGTCGCGGCGCATGCGGCGGCGCGGGGCGTGGTGACGCGCGCCTGGAGGACCTCGCGTCCGCTTTGAAGGCGAGCGCGGGAGCTCGTCGGCGCGGGGCTCAGCGCGCGTCGCGCGGGGCTCGTGCGGACCAGAGCTGCGCGCGCGCACCGTCGAACAGTCGCCGCATCGCGGCCGGCGCCGGCATCCCGAGCTCCTCGACGAGCGCGGCCGGCGCGCCGGTGCGGACGGAGCGCGCCAGCCGGGTGAGCGCGCGACGACGCGCGAGGCCCACGCGACGGCGCGCCGCCGGTCGGAGCCGAGGCTGGCACCAGGCGTCGACCTCGCGCGCGAGCTCGGCGTGGCGGAGCTCGTTGTCGGCGATCCGCGCGTACACCGAGCGCAGGCCCGGATCGGGCGCGTGGCGCGCCTGCCAGTACGCGAGCAGGGCCGACCACGTCTCGCCGACGACGCCCTCGGTGGCGTTCTCGATCGCGAGCGCCTCGAGCGAGCGGCGGCGCGGCGCGGTGACCCGGGCCGGCGGCGGGACGGCGCCGCGGGCGCGCGCGACGTCCGTCATCAGCCGCGCGTGGTGGACCTCGTCGAGCGCGGCCCGCTGTGCGTCCCGACGGAGCGACGTCGGCGCGCCGTGCCGCGCGAGCTCGCGCGCGAGGCCGACGAACGCGTGCACCGACGCCGCCTCGAACCACGCGGCCTCGGCGAGGTGCCCGGCCACGACGCTCGCGCGGCCGCGGCGCGTCGCACGCTGGAGCCCGTGCGGCCGGCGACCCGGCACCGGGCATCCGGTTCCGGTGCCGGTGTACAGGTGGAACCCGACGTGGACGTCGTGCCCGCTGGCGTCGTGGTCGACATCGCACACCGCCACGTCGGCGATGCTCCATCGCCTCGTCTCGCGAGAGCACCGCGTAACAGAGGTCGCGGCACGTCGGCGCGTCGGCCTCGCACGCCGCGACCCAGCGTCGCTAGATCCTCCGGAGGTGGCTCGGGGAGGCGCACGGTGCGCTCGTGGTAGTCGGTGCACCGGTCGTCGTCGTCGTGGCTGTCGCAACCGGGGGCCGCGAGCGGCGCGGCGGCGATCACGAGCTCGATCAGGGTCCGGCGAAGCGAGGCGGACATGCCCGGCCTCGTGTGCAGGGCGCGTGCCCCGGTTCAACGTCGCGAAAGGTCGCCGCGCCGCCTCGGATGTCCGAGGCGAGCGCGCGCCGAAACGACGAAGAGCCGACCTCACGGCCGGCTCTCGCGGTTCGGTACCGGTCGATCAGGCGCGGGCGACGGCCGCGGACTTCACGACCTTCTTCGCCGGGCTCTTCTTGCTCTTGCTGACGCCGTTGCCGTTGGTCGGGACGCCGGCCGCGTCACGCAGCTTCGCGACGTGCGGCGTCTTCTCCCACGTGAAGCTCGGCAGCTCGCGGCCGAAGTGGCCGTACGCCGACGTCTGGCGGAAGATCGGGCGGCGCAGGTCGAGCTCGCGGATCAGCATGCCCGGGCGCGCGTCGAACGTCGCCTTGACCGCCTTGGTCAGCACCTCGTCCGCGACGACGCCCGTGCCGAACGTGTCGACGAGCATCGACACCGGCTCCGCGACGCCGATCGCATACGCGAACTGGACCTCGCAGCGGCGCGCGAGGCCGGCGGCGACGACGTGCTTCGCGATGTAGCGCGCGTAATACGCGGCCGAGCGATCGACCTTGCTCGGATCCTTGCCCGAGAACGCGCCGCCGCCGTGGCGGGCGTAGCCGCCGTAGGTGTCGACGATGATCTTGCGGCCGGTGAGGCCGGCGTCACCGTGCGGGCCACCGATCACGAACCGGCCCGTCGGGTTGACGTGGATCTTGGTCTTGTTCGTGATGAGCTTCGCGGGGACGACCGGCTTGATGACGAGCTCGCGGATCGCCTCCTCGATCGTCCTCTGCTTGACCTTCTCGGTGTGCTGGGTCGAGACGACGATCGCCTCGACGCCGGTGACCTCGCCGTCCTCGTAGCGGACCGAGACCTGGGTCTTGCCGTCGGGGCGCAGCCAGTCGACGCCCTTCGTCTTCTTCTTGCGGACCTCGGACAGCCGCAGCGCGAGCTGGTGCGCCATCTGGATCGGCAGCGGCATCAGCTCCTTGGTCTCGTCGCAGGCGTAGCCGAACATCAGGCCCTGGTCGCCGGCGCCCTGCTTCGCGAGGTCACCGCGATCGACGCCCTGGGCGATGTCGGGCGACTGCTGCGCGACCGACACCATGACGGCGCAGGTGTCCGCGTCGAACCCCGTCTCCGAGCCCACGAAGCCGATGTCGCGGACGACGCCGCGGACCAGCTTCTGGTAGTCGAGCTGGGCCTTCGTGGTGATCTCGCCGGCGAGCAGCACGAACCCCGTCTTCGCGACGGTCTCGCACGCGACACGGCTGTTCGGATCGGCCGCGAGGCAGGCGTCGACGATCGCGTCGGACACCTGATCGCACAGCTTGTCGGGGTGACCCTCGGTCACGGATTCAGAGGAAAACAGGTAGCTCGCCATGGGTTGGCGGGCACTATTCAGCGACGGCGCGCCACTGTCAACGGAGACCGTGTACGGTATAGCGGATGCGCGTAGCGCCGTTCGTGGTCCTGATCGTCGCGGCTTGTGGTGGTGCACCGCCGGTCCCGGAGCGGGGCGTCGTGGAGGCGGATCTGGGGGCCTGGAAGTTCCGGAGGTTCCAGGGGCCACTCCTGGACGTGGAGGTGTGGATCGACGGCAACCAGGGAGAGGCGTTCAGCGCGAGCTACGTCACGGGCGACGCCGAGAAGCGAGGCCGGATCGAGGACAAGGATCTGGTGAACGTGATCGTGACCCGGTACGCCAAGCCCGACGGAGTGGTCCGGGAGACGGTGAAACTCGTGCGCCGGCTCGCGCAGGAGAAGGGCTATCAGGTCGACGAGGCGAAGATCGAGGGCGTGCGGGCGCTCACGATCACCGGCCCCGGGGAGGCCTGGGTCATGTGGCCGTCGACGACGTACGTCGTGAAGGTCGGCGGGCACGGGCGCTCGAACGTGCCGTCGTCGATCGTCGAGAGCTACGGCGAGCGGTTTCCTTCGAAGCTCCCGGGCGGCGCTCTCGAGGGGCCCCTCCCGCCGGGGCCCGAGGAGGCACCGAAGAAGGACGAGCGCGAGCCCTACGATCCGAAGAACCCGCGGCCGAACCTCGACAACTACGATCCCGAGCGCGTGAAGCTCCCGAAGGGCGGCACGTAGCGCCGCGCCTCGCTTCCAGGAGAGCACGAGCACGCGGCCGAGCACGGGCGCCCGGCGCTCGGCGCGGTCGATCGGGCGCGGGGCCCGATCCGGTGCGCACTCGACACGATCGCGCGATATCGTCGTCGGCGATGCGAATCGCGATGATCCTCGTGCTGTCGTTGTCGGCCGCGTGTGGCGGCACCCGGGAGGACTCCACGCTGCCCGCCGGCGGCGGCGCGGCTCCCGCGGACGCGGAGCCGGGCTCGCTCGACGGCGCCGTGCCGTGCGCGCGGGAGATCGCGCTCCAGTGCGCCGAGGGGCTGATCGACGGATGCCTGCGCGAGCTGACGACGGTGCACGCGTGCGTGCCCGAAGACGCGGCGGCGGGCCCGCCGTGCGAGCAGGAGCTCGCGCTCGTGTGTCCCGAGGGAATGATCGACGCGTGCCTCGTGACGCCCGCGGCCGCGGATCACCACGTCTGCATCGTGAAGTAGTCGGTACCTCGCGTCGTGCCACCTCCGACCAGACGTGCGAAGCTCGCGGGGTGCTGAAGAAGATCCGCGCCGGGACCGCCGAGCTCGCGGTGCTCCTCGAGCGCACCACGCGGATGGGCGGTGACGTCGACGCGCAGGTCTCGGAGATCCTCGCGGACGTCCGCGTCCGAGGGGACGCCGCGGTCGCCGAGTACACGCGCCGGTTCGAGCGCCGCGAGCCGACGGCAGGGAGCTACGAGCTGTCGCGCGCGACGTGGGACGCGCGCGCGGCCGAGGTCGCGCCCCGCGTGCGCGAGGCACTCGACGTGGCGGCGCAGCGGATCCGCGCGTTCCACGAGCGCCAGCGCGACCCGGAGGTCGACATCCACCTCGACGGCGTGCGGCTCGAGCTGCGGATCACGGCGCTCGCGCGGGTCGGGCTATACGTGCCGGGCGGCACCGCGCGGTATCCGTCGAGCGTGCTGATGACCGCGATCCCGGCGAAGGTCGCGGGCGTGCCCGAGGTGATCATGGTGACGCCGGGCGCGTCGCCGGAGGCGCTGCTCGCCGCGCGGCTCGCGGGCGTGGATCGCGTGTTCGAGATCGGCGGTGCGCAGGCGATCGGCGCGCTCGCGTACGGGACGGCGACGGTGCCGCGCGTCGACAAGATCGTCGGGCCGGGCAACGCGTGGGTCGCGTCCGCCAAGCGCCAGGTCTACGGCGAGGTCGACATCGACTCGATCGCGGGGCCGTCGGAGGTGCTGATCGTCGCCGACGACACGGCGGAGCCCGCGTGGGTCGCCGCCGACCTGATCGCGCAGGCCGAGCACGACCGCGAGGCGCGGGCGATCCTCGTCACGACCTCGGCGGCGCTCGCCCGCGAGGTCGATGCCGAGCTGGTGCGCCAGCTCGCCGATCTGCCGCGCCGCGAGATCGCCGAGGCGGCCCTGCGCACGCACGGAGCGTCCGTGATCGTCGAGACGATCGACGAGGCCGTGGACATCGCCAACCGGTTCGCGCCCGAGCACCTCGAGCTCCAGCTCGACGACGCGCGCGCGGTCGCGACCCGGTGCACCACCGCGGGTGCGATCTTCGTCGGCGCGTACGCGTCGGAGGCCGCGGGGGACTACCTCGCCGGCGCGAACCACGTGCTGCCGACGGGCGGCGCCGCGCGCTACGCCTCGCCGCTCGGCGTCCACGACTTCCACAAGCGCACCTCGATCGTCGAGTACGACGCCGAGGCCGCGGCAGCCCACGCCGATGCGATCGCCGCGCTCGCCGCGTGCGAGGGCCTCGATGGTCACGGGCGCTCCGCGCTGTTCCGCAAGCGAGGCGCCGGTCGTGGCTGATCGCGACGAGCGCGACCTCGGTCCGCTCGCGGCGCGCGTCCCCGAAGCCCTGCGCGCGAGCGCCGCGTACCACGTCCCGCAGCCGTCCCGCCGGCCCGGCGCCCCGGAGAAGAGCGTCAAGCTCGACGCCAACGAGCTGCCGTACGGCCTCCCGCCCGAGCTCCGCGTGCAGCTCGCCGCCGACCTCGCCAGGGTCGCCCTCGAGCGCTACCCCGATCCGCGCGCGAACAGGCTCCGCGGCATCGTCGCGGCGCAGCTCGCGGTGGAGCCCGATCAGCTCGTGTTCGGCAACGGCTCCGACGAGCTGATCGCGATGCTGTGCGCCGCGTTCGCCGGCCCGATCCTGTATCCCGCGCCGTCGTTCGCGTACTACCGGCTCGCCGCGATCGCGCGCGGCCTCCCCCTCGTCGAGGTCCCGCTCGCGCCGCGGTTCGAGCTCGACGAGCCCGCCGTGCTGCGCGCGATCGAGACGCACCGCCCGTCGGTCGTGTTCCTCGCGCTCCCCAACAACCCCACCGGCACGCTGTGGCGCCCGGGCTTCGCGCTCGAGCTCGCGGCGCGCCACCGCGACACCGTCATCGTCTCCGACGAGGCCTACGTCGCGTACTCGGGCGTCACGCACCTGCCGAGCCTGGCGGCGCACCCGAACCTCGTCGTGATGCGCACGCTGTCGAAGATCGGGCTCGCGGGCCTCCGTGTCGGGTTCACGATCTCCTCGCCCGCGATCGCCTCCGTGCTCGAGAAGGTCCGCCCTCCGTACAACCTGTCCGCCCTCGATCAACGCGCCGCCGAGCTCGCGCTCACCCACGCGGCCGCATGGTGCGCCGCCCGCGCCGCCGACGTCGTCGCCGAGCGTGCGCGTCTCGCCGCCGGCCTGTCCGCCCTCGGCCTCGAGGTCTTCCCCAGCGAGGCCAACCTCCTCCTCGTGCGCGCACCCGATGCCACCGCCCTCTGGCACCGTCTCGCCGCGGCCGGCATCCTCGTCCGAGCCTTCGGCGACACCGGCCCGCTCGCGGGCTGCCTGCGCATCACCGTCGGCACCCCCGCCGAGACCGACCGCCTGCTCGGGACGCTTTCGGTGTAGGCACGTCACTGGCGCCGGGACGGCAGGGACGCTTTCAAGTTAGGGACGGCAGGGACGCTTTCAAGTTAGGCACGTTGTGTCGCCGAAGCCCATGAGATCACTAAGGGTGCTGGGACGCTTTCAAGTTGCGGCGTCCCTCGTCGGCGTCCGACGATGGCCCCACCGGGCCACGATCCCGCGCTGGCTAGAACGCGACGGCAGGGACGCTTTCAAAGGAGGCACGTCATGTCGCCGAAGCCCATGAGATCACTGAGGGTGCTGGGATGCTTTCACGTCGCGGCGTCCCCGCCGGCGTCCGAAGAGGTCCCCACCGCGCCACGATCCCGCGGTAACTTGAAAGCGTCCCAGCGGCCCCAATGATCTCGTGACCTTGTGGACCGTAACGTGCCCAAGTTGAAAGCGTCCCTGTTGCTGTTGTGCGCGTGCGGGGTGAGCGCGCCCGGGCCCGGGCTCGACACGGACCGGGTGTTGGAGCACGTGGACGTGCTGACGGAGATCGGACCGCGGCCGGGTGACTCGAAGGCGAGCGGGCGCGCGCTCGCGTACCTCGAGGGCGAGCTCGAGCGGGCGGGGGCGAAGCCCGCGCGGCACGCGGTGGGGGAGGTGGAGCTGCCCGGGATCGAGGTGCTCGGGACGCGGTACCGGCAGGCACGCCGGGCGCGCTCGGAGGACCCGAACCTGATCGTGCGGTTCGGGCCGCCGGGCGAGCCGGGCGAGGCGCTGCTGCTGATGGCGCACTACGACTCGGTCGCGACCAGCCCCGGTGCCGTCGACAACGCGGTCGCGGTCGGCACGCTGATCGAGCTCGGGCGCGTGCTGAGCGTGGGGGCGCCGGAGCTGCCGGTGATCCTCGCGTTCACGGCGAACGAGGAGCGCGGGCTCGTCGGCGCCGAGGCCCTCGCGGCCGAGCTCGGTGCGGAGGTCGGGCTCGCGATCGCGCTCGATCTCACCGGTGGGACCGGCGCCCTGTCGCTCAACGGCGCGGGCGAGCGGATCGGCGCTGCCGAGATGCGCTGGCTCGCCGACGCAGCGGATCGTGCGGGCGTCGTGGTGCGCGCGCCGCTCGCGCATCGCGTGATCAGTCGCTGGTGGCCGCAGGCGGAGCGCTCGGATCACGGCGCGTTCACGCGGCGCGGGATCCGCGCGCTGCACCTCTATCACCGCGGGCACGACGGCGAGTGGATCGATCGCGCGTACCACAGCGAGCGCGACGATCGCTCGCGCGTCGTGCGCGCCTCCGTCGACGAGCTGGGGAGGCTCGTGCGCGCGCTCGTCGCCTCGCCGCTGCCGGCGCCGACGGGGGACGGGTTCTGGGTGCCCGTGGCCGACAACGTCGTCGTGCCTCGCTGGCTCGTGCTCGCGCTCGATCTCGCGCTCGCCGTCGCCGCGCTGGTCGCGCTCGGCAAGCTCCGCGCGCAGCCCACGCGCCGGGGGCTCGGGCTCCTCGCCGCGACGCTGTGCTTCGCGATCGCCGGCGGTGGCGCCGTGCTCGCCGAGCGCGTGATCGCCGGTGATCACGTCGCGCCGTGGCTGCACGCGCCGTTGCCGTTCACGCTCGGGCTCTCGCTCGTGCTCGCGGGCGCGCTCGGGCTCGCCGTGCTCGCGGCTCGACGCGTGCGCCCGTGGAGCGGCGCCCTGCGCTACGTCGTGCTCGCGGTCGCGCTGTTGCTCGCGCCGGGGCTCGCGCTGCTCGCGCTCGGGGCGGCCGAGCTCGCGTGGATCTGGCTCGGTCCCGCTGCGCTGCTCGCCGTCGCCGCGCACACGGGCCCGCGCCTCGCGATCGTGCGTGTCGTCGCCGTGCTCCTCGCTGCCCTTCCACTCGCGCTCGTGCTGAACCCGCACCAGCTGCGCGAGGCGGCCTGGAACGGCTTTCTGCCGACGACGATCCCACTCGCGGCGTGGCTGTTCGTGCTCGGCGCGCCGATCGCGCTCGCGGTGGCGTGGCTCGTGCGACGTCGCACACCGCTCGGCCCCCTGGGGTCGCTCGTCCTCCCCGTGGGGTGCTCGCTCGCCATCCTCGCGGGCGCCGGCGTCGCGTCGCTCGCCCCGACGCCGTGCTCCGGGGCCGATTTCAACGAGTTCCATCTCGCCTGCGAGCTACCGACCCGGGTGCGCTAGCGCTTGCATGGAGGCTCCTGTAACAATGGCTCCACCGAGGGTTTCGATGCTTCGAGCTGTGCTTGTCCTCAGCGTCCTCGCGGGCTGCGATGTCGGTGTGGTCCCCAACGGTGGTGGGGGCGGGGTCGACAGCGGGATGGGCGTCAACCCGGCGAACGTCGCGTCCTTCAACCAGATGATCGCGCCGATCGTGGAAGCCAAGGGCTGTCTCGTCGGAGACACCTGCCACATGATCCAGATCCCGAAGCTCGCGAGCTACGAGGCGCTCGTCGAGTTCCCGCAGCTCGCGCAGCGGTACACGGCGAAGCCCGGCTCGACGAACATCCTCGTGACCAAGGGCGACCTGACCGCCGGGAACCACCCGACGACTCCGACGATCGCGCCGTACCTCGACGAGACCCAGAAGGCGGCGGTCGCCGCCTGGATCGACGGCCTGCAATGAGCCGAGCGCACCGCCCCCGGCTCGACACCTGACGACGTCAGCGTGCCGCGCCCGAGAGCTGGCGGCCCATCGAGATGTACTCGCCGCGCGCGGCGCGCTCGAGATGGCGCTGCGAGATCGCGGTGTCCTCGTCGGCGGCGAGGAACGCGGCCGCGATCGCGGCGTTGCGGATGTTCGCGCCCGTCATCTCGGAGAACCGGGACGCGATGTTGTCGAGCTCGATGTTCTGGGCGAGCGGGGCTCGCCCGTTCGACAGGAACCCGCGCCACAGCGCGATCCGCTCGTCGAGCTCGGGCGGCCAGAACCGGATGTGCGCCGCGAGGCGACGGATCAGCGCGGGATCGATCGACGTGTCCATGTTGGTCGTGAGGATCGTGATCCCGCCGAACGCCTCCACGCGCTGGAGCAGGTAGTTCACCTCGAGGTTGGCGTAGCGATCGATCGCGCCCTTGACCTCCGTGCGCTTGGCGAACAGCGCGTCCGCCTCGTCGAACAGCAACAGGGCGTGGCCTGCGTCCGCGGCGTCGAAGATGCGGGACAGGTGCTTGGTACAGCTCCAGGCCGAGATCGCGCGCGAGCAGGCCGGCGACCATCGTCTTGCCCGTGCCGGGTGGGCCGCTGAACAGCGCCGCGACGCCGGTCCCGCGCGCGAGCTTGGAGCCGAGGCCCCACGTCTCGAGCACGCGGTGGGCGTGTCGTACGCGCGCGCCGAGCGCCCGGATCTGGTCGAGCGTCTCCGGGGCCAGCACCAGCTCGTCCCAGCGCTGGTGGGTCGTGATCCGCACCGCGAGGCCGCTCATGCGCTCGGCGATGTTGTTGCGCACGCCCAGCACGAGCTCATCGGCGGTGAGCTCGCGCGTCGGGTGCGCGTCGGTCGCGCGTTCCTGCGTCGGGGCGCCGTCGCGCGCGAGCAGCCGCGCGGCACGAACGGCGGCGCCGATGCCTCCGGGACCGAGCCGATGGCGCATCGCCAGCGTCTCGCGCTCCTCGGTGCTCACCGTCGGGGCGAGGTCACCGAGCGCGTGATCCCACAGCGCGCGGCGCGCGGCCGTCGAGGGCACCGGTAGGGACACGCGGAGCGCGGTCTTGCGCATGCCGAGATCCATGCCGGGCCGCGTCGTGGTCACCGCGCACGGGCCGGGCACGTCGTCGAGCGTTACGGGCGACCAGCTTGAGCAGCGAGCGCTCGCCCTCCTCGGTCCCCGTCAGCTCGTCGACGCTGGCGACCACCGGGATGGCGCCGGTGAGCCGAGCTTCGCGGACCAGCGCCGCGAGCGCGCGCTCGAGGGCCGCGGTGCTCGAGGCGACATGCGCGAGGTCGAGCGCGACGCAGGATCTGCCCTGCTCGCTCCGAGGGCCAGCGCCGTTCGCCGGCCCACGCCGAGCTGCCCATCCACCACGACGACCACCTCGCCGGCGCCGAGCGCGCGCTCGATCTGCGCGTGCGCCGAACGCGTGTGGTCGTCGAGCACGAGCTCCGTGCGCGGCACCGCGACGCGCGCGCCTGCACCGAGCAGGTCGGCGTCGAGCGCGTCGTCACCCGCGAGGAACGCGGAGGTCCGGTGCGCGGCGTGCCACGTCCCGGCCGCGGGGGCGTGCGGGTTCGTGGGGATCAGCAGGCGATGGCGGACCAGTGGATGCGACGGACCGAGCGAGAGCCCGAGCGCGGTGGCCAGCTCGCCGGGGAGTTGCTCGATGCGCGCATGGAATGCGAGCGTCGCGGCGCGCTCGTGCTCGAGCCCGAGATGCACCAGGTGGGCTCCGATCCGTGGATCGGTCGATACCGCGACGACCGTCCACAGAAACCCGACTTCGTGATCGTAGAGCCCCAGCGCCTCGGCGAGGAACGTGTCCCGCGCATCGGCCTTGGTCTCCGCGAGGTGCTGGCTCATGCGCGCGACGATGCCCCGCAGCGTCTCGACGGTGCCGGCGTCGGGCTCGCGCTTGCTGGTCTCGATCGCGAGCATCGCGAGCGCACGCACGCGCTCCACCGCGGCCCGATACCGCTCCAGATGACGGTTCGCCCTCATCTCCACCCGGGGACAACTGGGTCGCTGCAACGCGGGTGTGTCAAAGGTGAATCGATCGCAGGGGAAATCCCGTTTCGTGGCACCGTACCAGTACACGCCGTGGCCAGCGAACGCTTGTTCCGACACGACCAGGACCGGGATGCCCACGAGCAGGCGTCGCCTGCGGAGGATCCAGCGCGCGTGCTCCGCTCGCTCGATCGCGCGGGACGCCTCGAGTCGGAGGCGCAGCTCGCGGACATCCGGCGCGTGGGAGACGGCGCCCTCCCAGTCGGGCGCGGCGTCGCAGGCGGGCGGCGAGATCGAGCACGTGCTCGCGGATCGGATCCAGGCCGAGCGCTCGAACGGGCAGCCGCTCCCCGAGGAGCTGCGCCACGAGGCCGAGCAGAAGCTCGGCGCCGACCTCTCCGCCGTCCGCGTGCACGCGGATGACAGCGCGCACGGCATCGCCGCCGCGGTGGGCGCGAAGGCGTTCGCCAGCGGTCGCGACATCTTCCTCGGCGCCGAGGCGAGCGTGAGCGACGAGGCGCTGCTCCTCCACGAGGCCGCGCACACCGTGCAGCAAGGCATGAGCGAGGAGCGGCCGAGGACCGTCGGCGGAGCGCACACCGCCGCCGAGCACCAGGCCGAGGCGACGGCCCACGCCACCTCCGGCACGCGGGGCGAGATCGTCGCGACGAGCGGCGCCGTGGTCCAGCGCTACACCGACGACAAGAAGATCAAGGGGCAGTACGCGCGCGTGTCCGACGGTGGGAACACCGCCGTGCTCGGCCCGGACAACTACAGCCAGGCGCTCTACGCGACGCAGCCGCTGATCGATCAGGCGAACACGGCCTTGAAGCGTCGGGGCGCAAGGGCAGCGCGATCAGCCTCGTGAAGACGGGCGAGTCGCTGACGTGGGGCGGCAAAGCACTCGCGCGCGTGGCGCCGGTGTTCAAGGCAAAGCCCGGTGACGCGCGGAACGACGAGCTGACGAAGGAGAACACCGGCAAGGACCAGGACGACACGATGTCGCTGTGGGCCGACTGTGGACGCTCGTCACGCGTGGTGATGGGCAGCTTCAACGACGCGGCGCCTCACGCGACGTACCGGAAGGACGGCAAGGAG
>Ga0164243_10005846_pt1 | contig 18719 bp, 11 predicted proteins | sample OricompcompostOP_FD_108781 | JGI IMG/M metagenome (GOLD analysis project Ga0164243, IMG submission 108781) | Organic Plus compost microbial communities from Emeryville, California, USA - Original compost - Organic plus compost (OP) | ecosystem: Engineered > Solid waste > Mixed feedstock >... | reverse complement strand
GCTCGGCCTTCAGCGCCTCGAAGGCACGGATACCGGCCTGCGCCTCCTCTTTTGCTGCGGCCGGGAAATCCGGCGTATTGAAGAGCATCACGCCCGGCGTCACTTCCAGCGAACTGGCGCCCCCGACCACGATCAGCCGCTTCACGCCGGAGGCCTTTACGGCGTCGAGCAATTGCGATGGTTGGAACGTCTTGAAGCGCACCGAACTGACGATCGCATCATGGCCCTTGAGTGCCGCCGCCAATCCCGCCGTATCCGCCAGGTCTCCCTTCACCGCCGTGACACCCGGGTTGACCGTGATTTTCTCCGGATTGCGTGCGATCGCGGTAATCGTGTGCCCCCGCAACAACGCTTCATTGGCGATCTGCGAGCCGATATTTCCGCTCGCCCCTATGACGGCAACTTTCATCGTTTCCTGCCCTGTGATTGTGGAGGTGTATCTACAGCGTTTCGAACCCGGTAATCTCTGCGGCGCTGGAGAAGTCGCGGGCTCTCGCGTACATTCAAACCGAAATTTTCGGGGAATGCCATGCCGGTTCGTCAAGAGAGTATTTCATTCGCGCTTGCGGCGCTTATCGTCGCTATCTTTTCGTGGCCAGCCGCAGCGCAAAAAAAATACGATACCGGCGCGAGCAACCACGAGATCCGGATCGGCAACACCAATCCGTATAGCGGCCCGGCTTCCTCTTACGGCATGATCGGGCGAACGATCGACGCCTTCTTCAAAAAACTCAACGCCGAGGGCGGTATCAATGGCCGCAAGATCACCTTCATCAGCTATGACGACGGTTATCTGCCCGCGCGCACGCTGGAACAGACCCGCCGGCTTGTCGAGAGCGACGAGGTGCTGCTCGTTTTTCAAACGCTCGGCACCGCACAGAATGTCGCGATCCGGCGATATCTTAACAACAAGAAAGTGCCGCAGCTTTTCGTGTCGGCGGGCGCGACACAATTCGGCGATCCCAAGAACTTTCCCTGGACCATGGGATGGCATCCAAACTATCAGAGCGAAGCGCGGATCTACGCGAAGTATCTGTTACAGAACCACCCGAACGGAAAAATCGGCGTCCTTTATCAAAACGACGACTATGGAAAAGATTATCTCAAGGGTCTCAAGGACGGTCTGAGCGGAAAGATGCCGATCGTCTCGGAACAGTCTTACGAAACCGGCGATCCCACTGTCTTTTCACAGCTCATCAGCATCCGCAGCGCTGGCGCCGATGTGTTCTTCAACGTTGGCACACCAAAGTTCGCAGCACAGGCGATCCGCAGGATGGCAGAAACGGGCTGGAAGCCCGTGCATCTCCTCAACAACGTCTCGAATTCCGTAGGTGGCGTGCTGAAGGCGGCAGGACTGGAGAACGCCAAAGGTATTCTGTCCACCCAGTATACCAAGGACCCGACCGACCCGTCATGGCGGGACGATCCCGGATATAAAGAATGGCTGGAGTTCATGGACAAGTATTTTCCCGACGGCGACAAAACCTCGAGTTTCACTGTCTATGGCTACAGCGTCGCGCAGACGCTGGTACAGGTGCTCAAACAGTGTGGCGACGATCTCACACGCGACAACGTCATGCGGCAGGCCGCCAACCTGAGAAACCTGTCGCTGCCGATGCTAGTACCCGGCCTTCTCATCAACACCGGCCCGACGGATTATTTCCCGCTCGAACAATTGCAGATGATACGATTCAGCGGTGAACGATGGGAAAAATTTGGTCCGCTGATGGCAGGCGAACTCGGAAGAAGCTAGCGAATGCCGCCCGTAACGCTCACAATAAAAATATTGAAAATATTGGCCGACACGGCCCATCGTATCACCACCGATGGTGACTTAATATGCGCCCGTGCCCGATTCGCCAATTCAGCAAATCTGTGCTCCTCGTCACGTTTTTCCCTGCACCGTCTTGCCATAAGACCCGCCGACCGACTTATTCCCCAAAACACATCCAGTGGAGACTTCGATGACTGATACGACAATAATTGCCCCGACCTCCGCTTCTATCTGGACTGGCCGGGTTCTCAGCGCTCTCGTGGTAGTGCTGCTGCTTGCGGACGGCGCGATGCAATCGTTTGCACCGAACATGTTGCGCGCCGAAATGGAATCTTCCGGATTTCCGATGAACCTTTCCCAGATACTGGGCGTCATCACGCTCACCTGCGTGATCCTTTACGCTATTCCGCGGACGGCGGTGCTCGGCGCAATCCTTGTCACCGCGTTTTTGGGTGGCGCGATCTGCACGCACTTCCGGCTGGGCGAAATCGGCTCCCCTCCGCAACTCGTGTGTCTGCTGCTTGGCATCCTCACATGGGGCGGCCTTTATCTCCGCGATCCTCGCGTGCGCGCGCTGTTGCCTTTCGTATCATAAGGCGGCGCAGCTTCGCTGACGCCTTCTAGGATCCCGCGGCTATTGAGCCAAGGAACCACCCAAAAACAACGAAATCTGCGTCTCCAAAGAGACGCAGATCTTTTTTATCGGCGTTCCAACACCTGCCGATGGAGCGGCATGCCAAGCCGTCGAACGACCCGAAGGCCGCCAGGTCACAAACTGGAGCTCGCTTCGGGAGTCAGCCTCTCGTCCGCCAATCCCATTCGTTCCGACACTTTGTAGACTAACTCAGTTCGATTGCTGACCTTCAGTTTCCGCATCACGTTGCGGAGATGGACTTTCACGGTGCTCTCACACATGCAAAGTTCATATGCGATCACCTTGTTCGGCTTCCCCCGACGCACGCTTTCAATGATGGCAAGCTGCTTCGGCGTCAGACTTCCGCTCCACTCCGTGTCCGAGCGACTTTTGGTCAAGTTTCGCGGCGACAGGATGCTAGCGGCCGGAATGTAGATGCTTCCCGACTGCACAAGCCGAATCGCACCCAATACATCGTTGATCGTAGAGCTGTGTGGGATATAGCCGCGGACTCCGAGTTTCATCAACGCCACAATACGATCGAGATCATCTTTCGAAGAAATAATCAGCAACGCCAGATTTTGAAATCTGCTCAAAAGCCCTTCAATGTCGACTTTCAAGCGGTCCATGGCTTCATCGCTGTGAAGCATTGCAATGCTGGCACCACCCACTTGTTCAACTGAAAGCGAATTAACTGTGTCGACACAGATGGACTGAAATCCGGCAACGTTTAAGCAATAACCAAGGCAATCCCTGAGGAATCGTGAGTTATCAATAAGCACTATCCCTTGCGACTGGTTCGATCCCCCAACGAGTGAATGATCGAGCGTGAGTTCGGAACTAATTTGGTTCATAATTAACTCCTAACACTCAATGAATTGACACCTTCCCCCCTTCTTCAATTCCGACTTGCCATTCTTATTCCAAAAGAGACGGACAGTTGATGCGACACTGCAGCAGAAGGCGCGTCGCAAGCCGTCGCTGATTACCACGCAATTTGCATGCCAATAGCGGTAAATTTTACGCTAAACTTAAGGTTTATCTAAAGAGTTGATTCTGCATCGAAACCCGAAACGCTACATCTAAAGAACGCGATGAAAACTCTGGCGCGGGGGTTCCATGCTTATCTAGTAAGCACGGGTGATCAGAATAAGACAATTTGTAGGACAATGCGCCAATGGCGTGGGTCACATACGTGTCGGATTAAGTTTGAACGCAGGGACCTACACCGACGGGGGCTTTCGGAAAGACGATCGGCTGACGCGTTGATCTCCGCATCAGCCGAGTAGACGTGAAACCGAACGGCGCAGAGCGCCTCTCTACCTCTAAAGAATAAAGTCGTTCGCCTTAAGCATGCTGTTGAGTTGAATTTGAAAGTCGGCATGGCCATCGCCGTTCACGTCGCCTTCTACCAAAGTGTAAGTCGTACCACGAACGAGGTGCAGCTCGCCCTGCTTGCCGGAGAAGCTGTGCTCACCGATAAATGTGAATGCCTGATCGCCAGCGACGCCGGTCTTGGCGTCGATCTGTGACACGTCAATGTGATCGCCTGCTTTGAAGTCAGTAATGATATCGCGACCGTCTCCCGCCGGCGTATCGGCCACACTTCGAAACAGGAACACATCGGTCTTGTCGCCGCCTGTCAGCACGTCCTTTCCGGCGCCACCTTCAAGTGTATCGCTATCCGCTCCGCCACTAAGCGTGTCGTTGCCAGCGCCGCCGATTAACGTGTCTTTCCCGGCCCCGCCCTCCAGGGAGTCGTTGCCATCGCCGCCCTTCATGACGTCGTTGCCGGAGCCGCCAGTGAGCGCATCGTCGCCAGCGCCCCCGTCAAGCTGATCGGCGCTGCCGCCGCCATCCAAACGATCGTTGCCATTGTCGCCAGCCAGTACGTCTCTCCCCTCGCCGCCCGACAGTTGGTCATTGCCGTCACCGCCCGATAAGACGTCGTCGTCGCTGCCGCCCAAAAGCTGGTCGTTACCACGACCGCCGCTGAGATGATCTTCAGCGCCGGCGCCGTCGAGCCTGTCGTCGCCATCGCCCCCGACCAATGTGTCGGCGCGCCCTTTGCCAATGTGGGTGAGACCCTTGCCGGGATCGGACGAAGTAGGAGGAGGATCGCTCGGAGTCGTTGGCGGGATAGGATCGGTTGGAATAGGGGGTTGCGACGTCGGCGGGTCCGGGGGGGTATCTGGCGGCAGCTGGACGTCGTCATCGAGGTGCCCAACCCCTGCATGTGCCCTGACATAGGCCTCCACATCTTTCGCCGCGAGAAGGTCGTAGCTGTAAGGCGCATCGTAAGAGCCCGTCGAGACGCCGTTTTGCGCCGACGCTTCGCCGGAACTGATCTTGCTCCATGTCACATCCGACATCAGGTTGTCGTGCAACTCCCAATAGCCGATTTCGTCGCTGTCGATGCTGACGATCGGATCCCGCACATGCGAAAATACGTTGTCCTCGATGAGGCCCACCGCGCCCATCCGCATGTTGATCGCCGACGTCGTGACGTCGAGATACAGATTGTTATAGATGTGCGTATAGCCATAGCGCACGCTCGGCGCTCGCGAGCCGATATCTTCGAATATGTTATTTGCGTACGTTATATAGCGCGCGCCCACGTCATCGTCGGAATATCCGACAAGAGAAGTCTTGTGATGATCGTGAAAATAGTTGTCCGAAACCGTAATATATTCAGCGCCCCGCTTGATATCCAACAGGCCGTCATAATGGTCCTTCGAGGATGACAGCGTGCTGTATAACTCATTGTTGTCGATCCAAATATGGCTCGACGGCCCTTCAATCCCGATGGCGTCCTTGGTTCCTATGTCCACGTCGTGGATTTTGAGGTTTTGGATGATGAGGTTGGACGAGCCCTTCGTAATGTGAATTCCGATGCCGTCAAACTCCGCTCCACCATCGGTTCCAATGATGGAAATGTTATTGTGTCCGGAAATCGTGATTTCGTCCGCTCTGCTATTTCCCGGCGTGATTATCCCGTCGACATATATTGTGAGCGGATTGGAACCTGTGACGCTATTGATTGCTGCCTGAAGCTGAGCGCCCGTCGTTACAGTTATTACTGCCCCACCATAACCACCTGTAGTATTCCCATTCGTGGCTGCGAAGCCAAAGGCACTGTTCGCCATTTGCAATGCTCCCGATCAGACCCTCTCCCCGAATCAGAAAGCACTGTGCCACGCAAATCGTGAAGGCGCGCTGTTTTCACTGCGGCAAACCCGAGATAATTTAAGGACAATTCCATGATAAACGGCGCTTTTTTCGGCACCGCCACTCGATGTTTTTTTGACCAAAAATTCCGCATCCAAAATTTGTATTTGTCCTACCTATTTAGAGGTAGGCCGTGCATTTCCGCGCCTAAAAGTTAGCCAGCTTACCCGTCGAAGAACGTGCGAGGTCTGACGCTTACCATCATGCTGAGCTGTCACCGTTGCACGATTGCCCCACCGCGATTGCCTTTCGCGAGCGAAGCAGTCTGCACGGATGATCCGATCGTTGCCACCAAATCGAACAGGGATGGATCATGCGGTTTGTCCAACGCGAGGGTACCACCGGCGATGTTACATTCACCGGTGATCAGGCTCGTATTCTTGATCGCGACGGCCACGTCGTGGTCGACTGGACCACAGGCGGCGTCATCAACGATGTGCCCCAGGGCGACGGCTACACGCTGCAGATAAAGACGGGCTCGACAACGGCATCGGAAGACCTGGCGATCGGCGCAGTTATTTTCACGCTCGGTCAGTCGAACATCGAGCGCTGGTTCAACGAGCCGACCGCGATCGCCTCCTCCGCTCCCGGCACCTATCAGATGGAATCGAACGGCGTCATCGATGCTGTGGAAGGCGGCGCAGCCAAATACTTCGTCAGCGCCTATGCGCAAGAGCTCGATGTTCCGGTTCTGATTGTCCAGGGGGCGACAGGTGGAACCGCGCTGCTGCAGGAAGCCGACAAGGGAAACGGCTACTGGCTCGATACGTCAGCGGGATCGCTTTACAACCGGGCGCTTTCGTTGCTTTCGGCAGTCGGCGGGTCCGCGGAATTTGTCCTGTGGGCCCAGGGCGAAACGGACGCCACCGCAGAAATATCAACCTCGGAATATGCGTCGGCGCTCACAACCATGATGGGCCGCATTCAATCCGATTTCGACCCGGTCAAGATTCTCATTCAAGAGCTCGGACCGCATGGAGAAGACGGCGAAAACGACGACAAATACGATGATGTCCGTATTGCCCAGCATCAGGTTGCAGACGCGCTGCCAAACGTCGATATCGGCGCGTTAGCGGCCGATCTGGCCGTGATTGAAGACGGGGTACATCTGACCGGCGCATCACGTATCCTGATTGCGGACCGCATGATCGAGTCTGCACTTGCCGAGATGGGCGTCGACACCAGCCGGCAGGTCTATACCGGCTCTAATCTGACAACGGGAGACGGTCGCGACGAGTTGCATGGCACTTCAGGCGCCGACGTCCTCAACTCCGGCGGCAACAGCGACGTGATCCTCGCAGGAGCGGGAAACGATACTATCCAGGCCGGTGACGGCTTGGATTTCGTCTTCGGCGGCGACGGCATCGACGATATCGAAGGAGAAAACGGCGACGACGTCTTATCCGGCGGTAACGATGGCGACACCATCAAGGGAGGCGCCGGCGCGGACGAAATCTGGGGCGACGAAGGGGACGATTTCCTGACCGGAGGTAGCGGCAACGACGCGATATTCGGCGGTGGCGGCATCGATACGGTAGTTTATCAGGGGACGCTGGCGAACTATCGCGTCACAGTCACGAGCAGCCAAATAACCGTCCGCGCAATTGTCGGCGACGAAGGAACCGACATTCTCAACGGAATTGAGTTCATCCAGTTCAGCGATCAGGTCTTCGATCCCTACAACGGGAATCTCCCTCCGCTTTTTTCTCCAAGCAGCGACTACGTCGACTTCGAATTCATCACGGGCGGGGTCTATGACTTCGAGTCGCTTTACTACGGACTCGAGGGCAATGACGAGGTCTATCTTCCAAAGACCCTCGAAGCTGCGCAAGACGCCGGCTACGACCCGACCGCCATTTTCGATGCCGGCCCCGGCGACGACGTGGTCATTGGCGGAAGCTTGTACGACTGGATCAAGGGCGGCGACGGCAACGATCTGATCAACGGAGGTCCTGGCGCAGACCGCATGGAAGGCGGGCTGGGCAATGACATTTATTATGCAGATGTCAGATCAGTCTCCGGCAGCGGCGACCTCATCGTCGAGGCGCTGGATGCGGGCATAGACACCGTCATAAGTACCGATACGTTTTCGCTAAAGAGCAATATCGAGAATCTCACGCTCGTCGGCACGGCCGAAATCAATGGCACCGGAAACACTCTCAACAACATCATCAACGGCAACGACGCCAAGAACTCTCTCAACGGTGGCGACGGAAACGACCAGGTCTTCGGTAACGGCGGCGACGATACTCTGCGCGGCGGAACCGGGAACGACATTGTCGATGGCGGAAGCGGGACCGACACAGTCGTATTCGCCGGGCCGATCAACAGCTATAACATCACCTATGTCGCGGGCGTCTTCACGGTCGTCGACCTGGATATCGCCGACGGTGACGACGGGACCGATCAACTCTACAATGTCGAGTTTCTGCGGTTTTCGGATGCGACCTACACGGTGACCGCGCCTGGATCGCTGTTCAGCGAGGGTGCCGATACCATCGATTTCAATCAGGTAACGGCCGGAAGTTACACCCCGGGCACGCAATATTTCGGCTATGGCGGCGACGATACAGTTTATCTGGCAAATACAGAGGCCGCCGCTGCCGCGGCCGGATACGATCGTACGCAGGCGTTCGACGGGGGTCGTGGCGACGACCACATTTACGGCGGCGTACTGAATGATTGGATCAAAGGCGGCGAGGGAAATGATATCCTCGATGGCGGCGCTGGCGAAGACAGGATGGAAGGTGGCCTCGGCGACGACACATATTACGTCGATGTGACAACGTCAGGCACAACCGGCGATCTCGTCGTCGAGAAGACAGACGAGGGAATCGATACCGTCATCAGCAGCGTCACGCACACGCTGAAGAGCAATGTCGAAAACCTGACCTTGACAGGCAGCGCCGACTTATCCGGCTTTGGCAATACCCTGTCGAATATCATCAATGGCAACGCCGGAAAGAACTCTCTCAAGGGCGATCTGGGGAACGATACCCTCAAAGGTTGGGACGGTGACGACAATCTGACAGGCGGCGCCGGAAACGACTACATAGACGGCGGACTGGGCAGAGACACCGCCTTGTTCGGCGGGCTAATGAGCGATTACAGCATCACCGTGCTTGGCGCCGGCCGAGTCGAAGTCGTTGATTTGAATGCGACCGATGGCGATGACGGAACGGATCTGGTCTCCGGCGTCGAAACGCTGAAATTTTCGAACGGCACGTTTGCGGTGCCTATGGGAAGTGCGCTAACGGACGTCGCGCTCAGCAACTCCAGCGTCATGGAGGAAAGTCCCGGCGGAACCGTGATCGGAATATTATCTGCAACCGATCCCGATCCGGGCGATACGTTTTCATACTGGGTCGTTGGCAGCAGCGTCGGGCTCTTTTCGGTCGACGGCTCCGACCTCGTCATAGCGCCGGGAGCCAGGCTCGACTACGAAACGAGCCCGACCTATGTCGTGACAATTCGCGCGGCAGATGCCGCCGGCCACACCCTTGACCGGGACTTCACCATCGAACTCCTCGACAAGGCCGGCATCACCTGGACTGGGACAACCGGAGCCGACAACAAGATTGGGACCGACGAAGGCGATACGTTGAACGGGAGCTCCGGCCCCGATACGCTCGATGGCGGCATTGGCAACGACAACCTTAACGGCGATAGCGGAACCGACACCCTCATCGGCGGCCAGGGCAACGACCGATTGGTTGGCGGCACCGGCGACGACGTTCTCAAGGGCGGCGTTGGAGACGATTATTATTTCGTCGAAAGCTTGAATGACATCGTCATCGAGCAGCCCGGGGAAGGGAACGACACGATCGAGACAGGACAGTCGCTGGTCCTTCCGGACAATGTCGAAAATCTGATGCTCAGCGGCACAAGTTCGAAGAGCCTGACCGGCAACGACCTGGACAACATACTCACCGGCAATTCCGGGAAAAATATTCTCGACGGTCGTGGCGGCGTTGACACCCTAATCGGCGGCGCCGGGGACGACACTTACATCATAGACGGCACCGGAGATATCATTGTCGAAGCGCCTGGCGGCGGAAACGACACCGTTTCCGTCAGCGGCGGCCTCACTAGCTACGATATGGCCCTGGTCAGCGAAATCGAGAAATTCATCTATTCGGGTTCGAACGCCTTTTCGGTGATGGGAAACGGGTTGAACAACACGATCACGACGGGAAGTGGCAATGACACGCTTGGCGGAGGCGCCGGCAAGGACACACTGACCGGCGGGGCTGGCGCTGACCATTTTGTCTTCGATCTTCCGACCAACGGATCTGACAAGATTATGGATTTCTCGCACAACCAAGGCGATACGATCGACATCGTAGGATCTTCCTTTGGCGGCCTTGCAGCAGGTGCTCTTCCGGACGATTGGTTTGTTGCCGGAAAAGCTGCCACGTCCACAACCCATGGCCAGTTCTTCTATGATTCTGACAAGAAAGCCCTGTTTTGGGATGAGGACGGCAAGAGCGGGCAATCTGGTGTCGAGATCGCGACATTCGCAAGCAACGTTGGTTTGCAGGTGTCAGACCTCCATGTCATCTGAAGCTTGAGAGCTTCCCTGTCATGCAGGTCGCAACTCGCGACGGCTCCCCCGGGCTTACGTAGCTGTATTTTTTGGATACGTTGCAGGCTTCGGCTGTGCTTGCATCCGCCCCATTTACTCCGAATCTGCTTTTCGCGACTGCAAAGCCTGACGTCCGCGACGGCAACGTGGGGATGCTAGAAAATTTTAGATGAACTGGCGAAAGCCCGATCGGCCAGTGTCAGGCGGGCCTCCGGCGGCGACGGTGTCCGGGCGTTTTGCATCGGCCCCCACGAATAACTCTAGCACCGCGTCTGGAACTTCGCGGATCGCCAAGAAAGGCCCTGCTCTTCGCGTTGTCGAGCCCCTACATCTCCCCACCCGTGTCGCGCAAGCAAACGCAAACTGCCGCTTGGGCGCCGCAGGAAAAGGCGGCAGGTCGGACCTCCCAGGTTCGCCCAACCTTACCGCATGTGATCTCTAACGCCCATGACGATCAGAAGCATGACGATCCAGGCGAGCAGCGCCATTCCGGCGACAAGTCCGATTGAGCCAAGCCGATTTGGATAACGGGAACTTTCGGGCAAAGCGGGCTTTACGAAAGTTGCCAGGTAAATCTGCTGCCGATCGGCGAGCGCTTGTGCGCTTCGCAGCGAGGTAACCGCATTCGCATAGTCCTGTTCGGCCTCTGCTTTTTCTTTTTCCAATGCGGTCCGCGCCGCCGATCCGTTCGCAGGCGCAGCGTTCGTCAGCGCCTGCTCGGCCGCGCGAATCCGCAACTCAGCTTTTTTGAGATCCGCTTCCGACACCCCGACCAGACCTTGACGGCCGTTTCCGGTCAGATCGTTGGCGAGGCGCTCGGCGCTCTCCATTACTGCATCCGCCAACCGCAGGCTGTCCCGCGGCGTATAAGCCCGCACCTGCACGCTGAGAATGCCGGTCGAAAGCTCATAGCTGGCCTTGACCATCGAACGCCAGTGGTCGACGACCGCTTCTATGGACGCCGACGGATCGAGCCGGGAAAAGAAGTCCGCCGACGGATGCGACAACATCTTGCGCAATCCGACCTTTCTTTCGAGTTCGTCAACAAGCTGCCTGGTCGACATGAAATCGGCGAGGATGAATGAATCGGCGATCCCGGTTACCGCACTCGGTACCCCGGTCATCGCTCCTATCGAGGCATGAGCGTTGTTCCTGTCCATCGTTCTCAGGGCGAACTTAATTTCGGTGACGTACTGGTTTGATGCGATGAACAGGTAATAGACTAGCGCAATCAGAAGCGGCCCCGCCACCATGACCAGGAACGAGGCCAACACCCCTCTTTCTTTCAGGATTTTTTCAACAGCGCCAATCCGAGAACGCCAATCGAAATTGATGGGCCGAGTAGCCGGCGAGACGTTGTCTTTCCAGGCGTGATCTTCTCGCCGCCCATCCGATTCATCCGGTTCAGCGGCAGGCCTGGCTTCGAGCGCCGTGTCCGCCGGCACATCATCGGGCGACGCGCCAGATCGCTGCCGAAGCACCATCAAGAGCGGAGAAACACGCGGTTTGCTGCCTTCGCCGACACTGCTCATCTAGCTAACCTCATCGCAAAGTTTGAGAACAGGTTTTCCTTGCTGCAAATCTTTGTTGTAAACGGCGACAGCTTCCTCGATGTGGGAATACATAACGATGGTGCCGTTTTCCATGATTGCACCGCGATCGCAGTACTGCCTTATCGTATTGCTGTTATTGGAGACCATGATCAATTTCGACGAGCGCCTGCGTTCGCCAAACACCTTGATACACTTGCGCTTGAATTCGAGGTCGCCGACCGACGTCACTTCATCTACGAGATACACGTCGAAAGGAATCGCCATGCAGATGCCAAAAGCCAGGCGCGCTCTCATGCCATTGGAAAACGTCCGGAGAGGCTCATAAAGATATCGGCCGAGCTCAGCAAACTCGTCCACATACTCAACGACGCGCTTTGGATTTTCGCCGTATGCCCGCGCAACAAAACGCGCGTTCTGAGCTCCTGTCATCATCGGACTGAAGCCGCACTGCTGCCCGATCGGATATGATACCCTGACGCTGCGCGTGATATATCCGCGGTCCGGAAGCTCCGAGCCGGCGATCATCCGCATAAGAGCGGATTTACCGACCCCGTTCCGTCCGAGAATCCCGATATTCTGATCGGTCGACATTTCAAACTCGAAATCGCGCAGCACGACGTTCGTGCCGTGCGCCAGCTGGTAGCGTTTCGAAACCTTGCGAAAGGAAATCACGTGGAAGTCACCCTCCGGCGCGCCAACCGTTCCAACACCAGCCCGATGACGAACGTCGCAATTGCCCACTTCACGAGGTAGTCGGTGTCAAGCGTCATCGTCGTGTAGCTTGGGTAAAAGGCCGATCTGAACCATTCGACCGAATGGACTATCGGATTCCAAGACAACACTTCGCGCGCCGCATACGGCAACTCGTCGATGAGATAGAAGACGCCAGATGCCAGATAGAGCGGTCTGGTTACGATTGTGAAAATGTTTTGCCAGGACCGGAACAGCGTCGTCACTGTGGCATTGATCGTACCGACACCAAATCCCAGCAGAAAGGTCACGGCGCTTGCCTGGCACACTCTCGCGATATCGTAAGGCGGGTCGCAAAATCCGTTAGCGACCAACAATGTCAGCACGCTTACCGTTACAACGATCCAGGCCGCGCCTTCCATCAATGCACGCGCCACAAGAATATCGAGGCGCGTGACGATCGGCATCAGTAGCAACGGCCGATCCGACGTGAAGGATGTAATGAGCCGGCGGGAAACCTTGTTCCAGAGGAAAAACGGCAGGAGGCCGGTTATGAAGAATACGACCACGCTTCCGCCGACCGGCGAGCTACGCCCCATGAGATAGTAGATAAGCGACAAACCCAGCGCATGGGCCATCGGCTCGATGAGCACCCAGAGAAAGCCAAGTCGTGTGAAGCCAAACCTGACATGGGTTTCGCGCAGGATAAGGGCACATAGAACCTCAACCTGAGTTGCGGCCGCGGCCTTGAGGGACGTATGCGCCATCGGCATGGTCATGACGCGTACATCAAGGTTCACCAGCCGTCGGGAGTGGAAGCGAGGCGGCGCGAGCCAGCGGAACGTCATGCGACTGAAGCGACACGCGCTGGGCTACCTGCTCTCTCGAAAGCAATGTTACGCGAACGATGTCGCCGGGACGGACTTCGGTAGACTCCTGTGCCTCCTGCTCCTGGAGGGCCCCACCCTGCTGCCGCAAAATGGCATAAACGGGCAGAACCTCGCCGCCGCTTTTCATCATTTCCATCTCGGCATTTTTCGCCAACTGGTTTGCGGTGGCGATCCGCTGCTCCAGCTGCATCAGCTCGGTTTCCGTCTCGCTTATGAGCGACATGATCTCCGTGTGCCGATTGGTACGCAGTTCGCGCGAGGCCTGCTCGGCCTTGAGAATTTCCTGGGCGTTCCTCAATTGGTCGGACGATAGTTGCCGCTTTTTTGCTTCGGCCTCCGCTACACGCTGCTCGATGGAAAACAGAACCGGGCGGCGGGCCAAACCCTTGGCAACCAGCTCCGATTGATCGGTCAGCTCGCGCTTGGCATTTCCGATCTGCTGATCCTGGGCCTGCTCCTGCGCAACAAGCGCGGATTTCTGCTTCTCGGCCGCAGCAATAATTCGCGCATTTTCATCCAGTCCGGCTTTGAGCGTTTCGCGACGATGCTCCATAAGTCTTCGCTCGTCGCTCATGATGCGGGCGATACGCTCGTCGTCCTGCCTGCTCGTCAATTCGGCCGGAAACTCGATAGTATCTTTCCCGTCGAGCTCCGCCTTTAACCGCGCCTTTTTTCCAATCAGCGGATCCATATTGGTCTTGAGCAAGGATATGTCGCCAAGCGCCGCGACCAGTTCGCGCTGAAGGCGCGGAAAGTCGGTTTCCCGGCGCCGGAAAAAGCCTCCAGACATGCTGACCGCATGCAGCACTGTCATCCCGGGGCGATACGGATAGCTGCCGGGCTTGTCGACAACGCCGACGGTGAAGATCGGGCGAAACTCGACGATCTCGACGGAAGTCGTCGGGCTTAACATTGCGCCCAGTTTCTGCCGAAAGCCCTCCGAAACGGCCTTTCCGATCTGCTGGGTCGTAAACCCGGACGCGTGGACGTCGCCAATCATCGGCAACGACAGATAGCCCGACGGATTGACGGCAAAGGTCCCGTCGAGCCGAATCTTGAATTCGGCACCGCCGGGAGGCCAATCAGACACCGTTATCCTGAGCTTGTCATAGGCCCCGATCAAATACGCATCAGAATCTGCATGCGTCTGCTTTATTCCGATCGCGGCAGTAAAGAATGTAACCACCAGGAAAAGCCGGACGAGGAAAAGCTTGCTACGCATGTCGATCGAACCTTTCCGGTACCTTTTGCAAACCTGACGGCTACCTGGGGCAAAGTTCCAAACGGGGCTGCCCTCGGTGACAGCACTCGGATTTCCCTGTGCCAGTGTGCGGAGTGGTTTGCTCGCCAGCAACCTAGCCAGATTGGGTAGAAAGCCTCTCCTTATGGCCATGGCCCGACATCTCCGGTGGCTCCGGCCGTCCCCTCAAGTCATCGGCGTGGGATACCGCGCGTCCCCGCAATTCCAGATCGGCAAGGGTCTTTTGCGCCGCGCCGTTGCCCGGGTCGCGCGCGAGTGCTTCGCGGGCCGCCGCCTCGGCTTCATCAAATCTCTTTAAAATGCGCAAACAGCGGCTCAGCTTGATCCAATGAGCCGCTTGGTCGGGTTGGACGCTGACTATTCTGCGCAAGAGCTCGACCGCGTCAAGAAAGTGGCCGCTTTTCATGTGGGCTGCCGAAAGGACTTTCAACGCCTCAAAGCGGTTCGGATCGAGACGTAATAGTTCATGCGCAAGCGCCTCCTGTCGTGTGATGTCGCCAGCGATCCTGGCCTGACGAAGCTGTGCGGCGACGTGACTACTCTGCCGGCGCAAAATCTTGCTGCAGACCGCATCTTCCGGGTCGACCTGCAACACGGCCGACGCCACCTTGGCGGCTGCAAGGGCGTCGCCTTCGGATTCAAGCTTACGGCCTTTCTTGCCGAGCCGCCGGGCCAGCGATTTCTGCGCCGCTGCCGCCTTTGCATGGCCCGGGTCGAGCGCAAGTGTGCGTTGGTAGAAGGTGAGCGCTTCTTCTTCTCGACCCGCGAGTTCCGCCGCTTTTGCCGTCCTGATTAACGATGCCGGATCGGTTTCGTTGTCAGAGTAGCGAATCCAGAGTTCGGCCGCCTGCTCCCAGGCAGATTGTTTTTCGGCGAGCATTGCCGCCTGCCGAAGCGCAGCGCTGTGATGAGGATCGACCGCCAGGGCAGCATCATAGGCGGCAGCGGCATCTTCAAGCGCGCCGCTTTTCGCCAGCCGGTTCGCCTTTTCAATCCAGCTCTGCAGGAATTCCGCCAAGGATTTTGATGCGGCTGCATCGCCGGCGTCAAACGCGAGCAGCGTCCTCCAGCATTCTCCGGCGGCTCGCCAATTTTCGTTGGCAAGAGCTTGATCGGCAGACTGCCGTAACGCATCCGACAACTCTTGGGGCACATTGCAGCGCGTAGGCGACCCGCGAATGGCATTCGCGATCCGGCTGATTCCCTGCATTTCGTTCGCCGCGACCATTGATTGCAGAATCGCAAGAGCCGCGTTTGCCCCTTTGGGGGCCAGCAGGACGCCGATATCCACGAGCTCGCTCCAGCGGCGAAGCATATAGAGAGCTTCCGCCTGGATAGCGAGCGAGAGCACATCGCCAGGCTCATGCCGCAGGCTCGTCGCGACAAGATCGAGCGCGGCCTCCGGAGACTTGGCCCTGAGACGGCACCGCGCGGCCTCCACCAGCGGCCACACCGAGCCGGGGCGATGGGTACTCATCTGCTCCCATTTTTCCGCCGCGAGATCGTATCGATGCAATTTCGTGAGAGCTTTTGCCGCAACGACAATCGCTGACGTCTCATGCGCCTCGGCTTCACTTGTCTTGAGAGCAAAATCGAGTGCTGATGACGGATCTCCCCCTCTCAACGCCGCCTGCGCCAAAATTGACATCGCTCTTGGACAGGGAGGGCTATCGGCAATGGCGGCCCGCGCTAGCGCTGATGCGCCGGAAAGATCTCCCGCACGAATGAGCTTCAGTGCTTCATCGCGCGCATTTTTGCAATTCAATTGGAAATCGGCCTGGCGAGGCTTCGATACGACAGCGCGGGAATGGCCGGGCCTGGGGAAACGCGAGATTACCCGCGACATCTCCTCAACCAGCAGATTTGCGAGCAGCCACTCGAATTTTTCCGAATAATGAGTTCGGCTTTGGCCACCGTCAGCCAGCGCAGTTGCGATCCCATAACGCAGCACGTGAGATGTCGGATCAAATACGGAGACACCGAGTTCGTCCGCCAGTTCGGTCAACCAGCGGATGATCTGCCGACGCGCCTCGATGGATTTCCCACCGGCGTCTGCTATGTCGATGTGTGTCACAAAAAGGACGGGCGACTGCACCCTTTCCAGGATTGCGAGAACTCCACCCCGAACGTCCTCGCGCGTCAAGCGGTTGGAATAGGCGTCCACGAGGATACGCCGGTCGCCTTTCGGCAACGTTGCGAAGCTGGAGGATCGGGCAAGCGCGACAGCGCGCCGGTCTCGCTGTTCCTCGCCGGGCGCCTCGAGGTACGTGCAGTAGATGTCGGGATGAGGACGCAAGCGCTCGGCGAAATAATTCAGCTGGAAAAGCCAGTTATGAAACCGGATCGTGTTGAGCGACGCAATCTCGATCAGGTAGATATCCGGTTGACCGCACGCCGCGCGGCGCTGGACCGTTCGGGAGCCCGCAAGGTACGGAACAATCTCGTCGGGCAAATCCATGCCGTCGATATAATCCAGCAACTGGATAACTTCGTCCGGCGTGTGCACATAGCCGTAGACATCGGTGTTGTTGAGTGCAACCAGTCCAGCACTCGACGCTAAGCGCATTGGGTTGACGATGCGGCAACTTCCCAAAGCCGTGACTGTGAACCGACCTGTCATTTTTACAGTCTCCGTCGCGTCCTTTGCCGACAGATCTGCAACTACATCCGCCACAGTTCGATCCCCTCGGGAATCGATCCTCGATCAAGGCAAGATCGAACGTCGAGTACGATCCCCTTTCCGTCTTTCAAACATCGTTGAACCAGCTTCCAGCTGCCGGCGACAAATTGACGGTGCGGTACGGTCAAGATCACGGCGTCGGCCGAATTGATGTCTTTCAGCCGCTTCAAGTTCAGGCCATAAGCGGCTCCCGCCTCGGCCGGATCCGATAACGGATCATGTACGCTTACCTTGTAACCATGCCCTTCAAGCCGCCGGACGATATCCACTGTCTTGGTGTTGCGGATGTCCCTCACATTTTCCTTGAATGTAATTCCAAGCACCGCGACATGCGCCTGGCATAAACCCCGCGACGCAAGCAGCCGAATGCATTCTTGCGCCACGAACTCCGCCATTCTGTCATTAATGCGCCGCCCGGCGAGAATCATCTCCGGGAGATAACCGCACATCGTCGCCTTGTGAGCCAGGTAGTACGGATCGACACCGATGCAGTGGCCGCCGACGAGACCCGGTGTGAAGGGCATAAAATTCCATTTGGTACGAGCAGCGTCGATGACATCGCCGGTATCGATTCCAATGCGACGGCAGATCAGTGCAAACTCATTCATGAGAGCGATATTCAGATCGCGCTGCGTGTTCTCCAATACCTTGGCGGCCTCCGCTACCTTGATGGAGGGCGCCCGGTAAATTCCGGTCTTCACAACCGATCCGTAGACGTCCGCCACGATGTCGAGCGTCTGCTCGTCCTGAGCGGCGACAACCTTGGTGACGCGATCGAAACGATGAATCGGATCGCCCGGATTGATTCGTTCCGGACTGTAGCCAACGGTGAAATCGCGGCCACAGACAAGGCCCGAGCCGCGCTCCAGCACGGGAATGCACTCTTCCTCGGTTGCACCTGGATAGACGGTGGACTCGTAGACAACAATCGCACTAGGCGATAGCGCGTGCGCAACCGTTTCCGACGCACGGATCACCGCGGTCATGTCCGGCCGGCACGCGCTATCCACGGGGGTAGGAACGGCGACGATAAAAAAATCGGCGCCCTCAAGTTGCTTTGGATCGTTCGTGAACGCGATTTCGCTGTAAACCAGGTCCGCGGCGTTCGTAGTCCGCATGCGATCGCGACCCTGGCAGAGATCGCCGATGCGGGTTGAATCGATGTCAAAGCCGATTGTTGGCGCACCGGACGCGGCAAATGCCGCGGCGACCGGCAGGCCGACATAGCCAAGGCCGATCACCGCGATGTGCCGTCCGTGTCCGCTGATTTCGAGAGCAGACTGACGACTTAGGACGTCAAGCATGGAGGTGCTCCGGCCTGGCAGCCGCTTGTACGTCAGGTTTGCGCGGCGTTACGCCGCCTCGCCCAACTCCCAGGTAGTGGAAGCCATGGCGAAGCACCTCAGCCGCAGGATAGATGTTGC
>Ga0164243_10005845_pt1 | contig 18721 bp, 15 predicted proteins | sample OricompcompostOP_FD_108781 | JGI IMG/M metagenome (GOLD analysis project Ga0164243, IMG submission 108781) | Organic Plus compost microbial communities from Emeryville, California, USA - Original compost - Organic plus compost (OP) | ecosystem: Engineered > Solid waste > Mixed feedstock >... | reverse complement strand
GTGCGACCGGAGAGGGTGAGGCGCACGTCGGCCAGTGCCGACGGCGCCATGGACAGGCTGGTGGCGCCGAGGCCGACGAGCACGACGGCGAGCAGGGGGTCGGCGGCGGCCTCGCCGCAGATGCCGACGGGCTTGCCGAGCCGCGCGCCCGCATCTCCGACCTCGCGGACGAGACGGAGCACGGCCGGGTGCCACGGGTCCTGGAAGCCGGCGACCGAGCCCAGCAGCCGGTCGGCGGCCATGGTGTACTGCGTGAGGTCGTTGGTGCCGATCGAGGCGAAGTCCGCGTGCGCGAGCACGCGATCGGCGAGCAGCGCGCTCGACGGCACCTCGACCATGACGCCGGCCGTCTTCAGCCCGTACTCCCGGGCGAGGGCGGTGAAGTACACGGTCTCCTCGACCGTCGCGACCATGGGCGCCATGACCCACAGGTCGGCGTCGGTCTCGGCATCCGCCTCGGCCAGAGCCGTGAGCTGCTCGCGCAGGATGTCCTCGCTGGCACGCAGGGCGCGCAGGCCCCGCAGACCGAGCGCGGGATTCTCCTCGTGCGCGTCGTTGAGGAAGGCCAGCGGCTTGTCTGCGCCCGCGTCGAGCATGCGCACCACGACCTTCTTGCCGGGGAACGCCGTGAGCAGCTCGCGGTACGCCTCGCGCTGCTGTGCGACCGTCGGCGCCTGCGCCGAGGAGAGGAAGAGGAACTCGGTGCGGAAGAGGCCGACGCCCTCTGCGCCGCGGGAGACGGCGTCGGCGGCGTCCGCGGGCTTGCCGAGGTTGGCGAGCAGCGCGATCGGCGTGCCGTCGGCGAGCGCACCGGGCGTCAGCGGAGCGGCCTCCGCCGAGAGCCGATCCTCGGCGCGCTGGCGTGCACGCCGCTTCTCGTCGTCGGTCGGGTTCGTCGTCACGAGCCCGGCCGCGGCGTCCACGATCACGTCCTCCCCGGTCGCGAGCGATCCGGCCTCGGCCGCACCGACGACGGCGACGATGCCCTTCTCGCGAGCGAGGATCGCCGTGTGCGAGGTGGGGCCGCCGTCGATGGTGACCAGCGCGAGCACCTGATCGAGGTCGAGCAGAGCCGTGTCGGCTGGAGCGAGATCGCGAGCCACGAGCACGAAGGGATGCCCCGGGTCGGGCACGCCGGGCGCAGGCAGGCCGCTGAGATGCGCCAGCACGCGCTGGGCGATGTCGTCGAGATCGGCCGCGCGCTCGCCGAGATAGCCCCCCGCGGCCTCGAGCGTCGCCTTGAACCCGTCGAACGCGTCGTGCACGGCCCATTCGGCGGTGCTGCCGGCATCGATCCTCGTGTCGATCTCCTCCTCCAGAGTCGGGTCCTCGGCGATCATCGCCTGGGCCTCGAGCACCTCCTGCGCGGCGCCTCCCGCGGTCTCGCCGCGCGCGGACAGCTCGCGGGCGACCGCCGCGACCGCTTCCCGCGCCCTGCTGCGCTCCGCGTCGGCGCCGATCGCGCTCGGAACGTTCTCGGGCGCGGGGAGCGCCTCGGTCATCCGCACGACGGGTCCCTGGGCGATGCCGAGGCCGATCCCCACCCCGCGCAGCTCGCTCATCCGGCGCTCTCCTGATCCTGGTCGGCGGTGAGCAGCTCGGTCAGCTCGTCGAGAACGCGCTCCTCACCCTCGCCGTCGGCGGTGAGGGTGACGTAGTCGCCGAACTCGATGGCGAGCGAGATCACGCCGAGGATGCTCGCCGCATTGACCGCCTTACCCGAGTCCTTCGCGATGGTGACGGGGATCCCCGCGTCCTTCGCCGCCTGCGCGAACAGCTTCGCGGGGCGGGCGTGGAGGCCGTGCGACGATCCGATCCGTACGGTGCGTGAAGCGGTCATGATCTTCCTTCCGAGGTGAAGCGGTGGTCGGTGAGCAGGGAGCGGACGATCCCGAGCGTGCGCACGCCGTCTCGATCGTCGAAGATGTCGGGCGGGAGCACGGAGACGGGCGCGGCGGTCGTGCCGCGGATCTCGTCGAGACGATCGGCCAGGTGCGGCCCGAGCAGCACGAGGTCGTGGCTCGCGGATGCCGTGCCGTCCTGCGTGGCCGCCGTCACGGACCAGTCGAGACCGGCGGCCTCTGCGGCCCGGCGCAGTCGCAGCGCGACGAACGTGCTCGACGCGCCGGCCGCGCACACCACGAGGATCTTCATCGATTCCGCCTTTCTGAGAACAGTCTGTGAGGGGGAGGAGGGCGGTCGCCAACACGAACGTTTCCGCCCCCGCGGAACGCCTGCTTCCGCCCCCGCCGATCCGGATGCTGACATCATGGGAGGCGCGGGACAGGCCGTCGCCCGCACAGTGAGGAGTCGGAGGCACATGTCGCGACAGCGCCAGGACCGGATCCTGACGACGCTGCTTCGTCAGGACGCGTGGGTGACCGCCGCGAGTCTCGCCGACGTCGTCGGGGTCACCCCGCGCAGCATCCGCTCCTACGTCGTCGCGCTCAACGCGAGGGTCCCCGGCGGCGATGCCGTGGAGTCGGGGCCGGCCGGCTACAGAGCGGGGGTCGCGGCCAGGGCCGCGCTGCGTGTGCGCGCCGGGGCGGAGAGCACTCCGCGGCACCGCCTGCACGCGGTCGTGCGCATGCTGCTCGAGCAGACCGACGGCATCGACGTCTACGAGTCGGCCGCGGTGCTGCACGTGAGCGAGGCGACGCTCGAAGCCGATCTCACGCGTGTGCGCGGTCTGCTCGACGACTCGGGGCTGCGTCTCGACCGCGATCGGGAGCGCGTGCGCCTCAGCGGGACGGAGGAGGGCAGGCGCCGTCTCATCAGCCGGCTCGCTCACGACGAGACCGCCTCGGCGTCGTTCGACCCCGAGGCGTTCCGCACCGCGCTGATCGGCGATGCGGTCGATGCGGCCGCCGTCGGCCCGTTCAAGGCGGCCCTCGTCGACGAGCTGAGCGCGCTGGGGTACTTCGTCAACGAGCTGGCGATCTCCGACGTGCTGCTGCACATCGCGATCGCCGCGGACCGTGTCGCCGCGGGGCACGCGCTCACCGTCGGGCCGGAGGGGGCCAGAGACGAGATCCCCCGCATCGGCGGCATGCTCGCCCGCCTCGCCCTGGAGCATTTCGGGGTGCGCCTCGGCGACGGCGACAGTGCGCACCTCGCGTCGCTCGTCCTCACGCGGGTGGTCGCCCCCGCGGACGCGGCGACGCAGGACGTCGCCCGCAGCGGCGTGGAGCCGCGCGTCGAGCGCGCCGTGCGGGCGGAGCTCGAGCGTGCCGCAGCCGAGTACGACCTCGACCTCGTCGACGACACCTTCGTGCTGCGCCTCGCGCTCCACATCCAGAACCTGCTCCGCCGCGCGGAGACCAGGGCGCTGTCGCGCAACCCGCTCACCCGCTCGCTGAAGACCTCGTACCCGATGATCTTCGAGGTGGCCGTCTCCATCGCCAGCGGGCTCCACGACCGTGTCGGCTCTCCCATCCACGACGACGAGATCGCCTACATCGCCATGCACGTCGGCGGCAGGCTCGAGCGCAGCCGCGCGGCCGCGTCCATCCTCACCGCCACGATCGTGTGCCCCGGCTACTACGAGCTGCACGAGCTGCTTCGTTCCCGTGTCGACAGGTCGCTCGGGTCGTCCATTGAGGTCACGGGCGTCGTCACGAGCGTCGATCCGGACTGGTCGTCCTTCGACACCGATCTCGTGCTCAGCACGATCGAGCCGGCGGGCACCGGCGACCGCTTCGTGCGCGTGCATCCGTTCTTCTCCGACACCGATGCCGAGCGCGTGCAGCAGGCGGCGGCGCGACTGCGCCGCGCACGGCGGCTCAACCGCCTTCGCGAGGAGCTCTCGCGCTATCTCGACGCCGAGGCGTTCCTGCATCCGCTGACGGACGAGGGCGACGAGGCGATCATCCGCCGGCTCGGCGGGATGCTCGTCCGCCGCGGCCTCATCGGCGAGGACTACGTCGAGAACACCATCGTGCGTGAACGCATGTCGTCGACGGCCTTCACCGATGCTCTCGCCGTGCCGCACGCCCTCCAGATGACCGCAGCGCGCACGGCCATCGCGATCGGCGTCGCCGACGGATCGGTCGCGTGGGGAGACGGACGCGTGCAGGTCGTCGCGCTCGCCGCGTTCAGCGAGAGCGATCGTGCCGCCTTCCAGACCGTGTTCGAACAACTCGTCGAGGTGTTCAGCGAGCACGACAGCGTGCAGCGCATCGTGCGGCGAGGGACGACGTTCGAGGCGTTCCTCGACGAGCTCGTCTCCGTCATCGACGGCTGAGCGTCACGGCTCTCGGGGAGCCAGGACGTCGACCATCGCGTCGAGCAGGGCGGACGTGGCCGCGCCATCGGCCGCCTCCAGGACCACGACGTCTCCCTCGCCGAGCGCGAGGTCCATCACGGCGAGCACACTCGTCACATCGGCCTCGGCACCGTCCGCCGTGCGGATGACGACGGAGGTGCCATGGGTCAGCGCGAGGCGAGCGAGCTCGGCCACGGGCCTGGCATGCGCGCCGTTGTGCGCGCTGATCCTGACCGTTCTCGACACCGTCGTCATCGCCGCACCCTCAGGAGCGCTCCTCGAGCAGCGTGCGCACGCCGGCGTCGAGCTCGTCGACGATCCGGCGCGCGTCCTCGGCAGACTCCGCCCTGGCGTCGATGTAGACCTTGAGCTTCGGCTCCGTGCCGCTGGGGCGCACGATCACCCGGGAGCCGTCTGTCAGACGGTAGCGCAGCACGTCGCCGGACGGCGTTCCGGCCGGCGCCTGCAAGAGGTCGTCGGCGGAGCCGATCGCATGGCTGCCGATCGCCGTGGGGGGCAGCGTGCGGAGCGAGAGCATGAGACGCCCGATGACGGACACGTCGTCGACCCTGATCGAGACCTGCCCGCTGGCGTAGTGTCCGTACGTCTCACCGAGCTCGGCGATCATGCGGGCGATCGTGGTTCCGCGCTCGCGGGCCTCCGCCGCGAGCTGCAGCATCGCGACCGCCGCGGAGATGCCGTCCTTGTCGCGCACGGTCTCGGGATTGACGAGATAGCCCAGAGCCTCCTCGAAGCCGAAGACGATGCCGGGCGCGCGGGAGATCCATTTGAAGCCCGTGAGCGTCTCGTGGAAGTCCAGTCCGTGATGGGCGGCGATCGCGCCGAGCCCCGGCGAGGAGACCAGGGAGCAGGCGAGCGACGCGCCCGGCGTGCCCTGCGCGGCCCGCGCGGCCCTCGCGCCCAGGAGCAGACCCACCTCGTTGCCGGTGAGGCGCCGCCAGCCGGCGTCGGCCGTGTCGTCGGGGATCGCGACGGCCAAGCGGTCGGCATCGGGGTCGTTCGCCAGCACGAACTCGGCACGGACGCGCCGCGCGCGAGCGAAGGCGAGGTCCATCGCTCCCGGCTCCTCGGGGTTCGGGAACGACACGGTGGGGAAGGCGGCATCCGGTGAGAGCTGCTCGTCGACCACCAGGGGCTGCGGATATCCCGCCGCCTTCAGGATGCTCGACAGCGTCTCCCAGCCGACGCCGTGCATGGCGGTGTACACCCACCGCATCCCCGACGCCGCGGCCGGCGCGGGCGCGACGGCCGCCGTCGCGGCGATGTAGGCGTCGACCACCTCCTCACCGGCGATCTCGTACGACTGCGAGCGCGCGAGCGCGCTCACGTCGCCCGCGTCGGCCACGCGCTGGATGCACGAGGCGATCTCGGCGTCGGCGGGCGCGACGATCTGCGACCCCTGGTCGGCGCCGCCCAGGTACACCTTGTAGCCGTTGTCGTTCGGCGGATTGTGGCTGGCCGTGACCATGACGCCGGCGTCGGCGCCGAAGTGTCGCACCGCGAACGCGAGTACCGGAGTCGGCAGCAGCCGGGGGAGGAGGATGGCCCGCAGCCCGGCCCCCGCGAACAGCTCGGCGGAATCCGTGGCGAACACCCGCGAGTTGCGCCGCCCGTCGTAGCCGATCACGACGGCGGGAGTGCGCTCGCCCGACCTCTCCCGCAGATAGGCCGCGAGGCCGGCGGCCGCCTGCGCCACCAGCACGCGGTTCATGCGATTGCTCCCCGCTCCCAGCTCGCCGCGCAGGCCCGCGGTGCCGAAGGCGAGCCGGGAGCCGAACCGGTCGTCGAGCTCGGCAGCGGCGTCGGCCTCACCCGAGGCCGCGCGCGTGATGAGACCGGCGAGCTCGTCGCGGGTCTCGTGATCGGGGTCCTGCCTGAGCCACGCCCGCGCTTGCGCGAGACGATCGTGGCCGGCGCTCACAGCGCCTCGATCACGTCGGCGAGAAGCTTCGAGATCACCGGCTCGGCCTCCTTGCCCGCCTCGATGACCTCGGCGTGGCTGAGCGGGGTCTGCTGGATGCCGGCGGCGAGGTTGGTGATGAGCGAGAAGCCGAGCACCTCCATGCCCGCCTCGCGCGCGGCGATCGCCTCCAGGGCGGTGGACATGCCGACGATGTGGCCGCCGATGGCCTTCGCCATCTGCACCTCGGCCGGGGTCTCGTAGTGCGGCCCGCGGAACTGCGTGTACACGCCCTCGTCCAGCGTCGGATCGACCGTGCGGGCGATGTCGCGAAGGCGCCGCGAGTACAGGTCGGTGAGGTCGATGAAGGTCGCGCCCTCGAGGGGCGAGTCGGCGGTGAGGTTGATGTGGTCGCTGATCAGCACGGGCTGCCCGGCCTTCCAGGTCTCGCGGATGCCGCCGGCGCCGTTGGTGAGCACCATGATCCCCGCTCCCGCCGCCGCGGCGGTGCGCACGGAGTGCACGACACGGCGCACGCCGTGGTTCTCGTAGTAGTGGGTGCGCGCGCCGATCACGAGGACGTTGCGTCCGTCGGGGGTGCGGATGCTGCGCAGAGTGCCGACGTGGCCCTCGAGCGCGGGCTTGGAGAAACCCGTCACCTCTGTGGCGGGGATCGTCGCCACGGTCTCGCCGATGATGTCGGCAGCCTTGCCCCAGCCGCTTCCGAGCGTGAGGGCGATGTCGTGCTTCTCGACGCCGGTCAGCCGAGCGATGTCGGCTGCAGCGGCCGCCGCCACCTCGAACGGGTTCGCGGCGGGGTCGTCGAGCGGGTTGGTGTGAGTCTGGGACATGCGTCCACTCTAGGAAGGTGGGAGGCCGGTCGCCAGGATTGCGGAAGAATGGAGAGTATGTCTTCCACCACTTTCGAGCGCACCCAGCGCGTCGCCGTCCTCGGCGGCGGTCCCGGCGGTTATGAGGCGGCTCTCGCCGCCGCTCAGCTCGGAGCCGAGGTGACCCTGGTCGAGCGCGTCGGCGTCGGCGGATCGGCCGTGCTGACCGATGTGGTGCCGTCGAAGAGCCTCATCGCGACGGCGGATGCCGCCGTCGCGATCTCCGAGGCCAGCGACCTCGGCGTGCAGTTCTATGCGAAGGGCGAGAACGGCAAGCCGCTCAAGCCCGAGATCGCCATCAACCTCGCCGCCGTCAACAAGCGCCTCATCGCCCTGGCGGGGCAGCAGTCGGAGGACATGCGCTCGGCCCTGCTCGAGGCGGGCGTGCGCATCCTCTCCGGTCACGGACGCCTCGAGGGACCGAACGCGATCGTCGTCTCGACCGGTCAGGGCGGCACGGACTTCGACCGTGTCGAAGCCGACACGATCGTCGTGGCGGTGGGCGCGTCGCCTCGCGAGCTGGAGTCGGCCAAGCCCGACGGGAAGCGCATCCTCACCTGGACCCAGCTCTACGACATGAAGGCGCTGCCCGAGCACCTCATCGTGGTGGGCTCCGGTGTCACGGGCGCGGAGTTCGCCTCGGCCTACATGAACCTGGGCGCGAAGGTCACCCTGATCTCCAGCCGCGAGCAGGTGCTCCCCGGTGAGGACCAGGATGCCGCACGCGTGCTCGAGAAGGTGTTCAAGCGCGGGGGCATGCAGGTGCTCTCGAAGTCGCGCGCCGACAGGGTCGAGGTGGTCGACGGCGGTGTCGTCGTCACGCTGTCGGACGGCCGGACCGTCGAGGGCAGCCACTGCCTCATGGCTGTCGGTTCCATCCCGAACACCGCGGGCATCGGCCTCGAGGAGGCGGGCGTCGAGCTCACCGAGTCGGGCCACGTGCGCGTCAACCGGGTCGCCCGCACCTCGGTGCCGAACATCTACGCGGTCGGCGACTGCACGAACTTCTTCCCGCTGGCCTCCGTGGCCTCCATGCAGGGGCGCACCGCGGTGTTCCACGCGCTCGGCGACATCGTCATCCCGCTCGAGCAGATCAAGATCACCTCGAACATCTTCACCGCGCCCGAGATCGCCACGGTCGGCTTCTCGGAGAAGGACGTCGAGGACGGGGTGGCCGACGGCCTCGTCTACAAGCTGCCCCTGGCGGCCAACCCGCGCGCGAAGATGATGGGCATCAAGGACGGCTTCGTGAAGCTCATCGCGCGCAAGGGCTCGGGCACCGTCATCGGGGGAGTGATCGTCGCACCGAAGGCTTCGGAGCTCATCTACCCGATCGCGGTCGCGGTCGAGCGGCGGCTGACGGTCGACCAGGTGTCGCGCGTCTTCGCCGCCTACCCCTCGCTGTCCAGCAGCATCACCGACGCCAGCCGCGCGATGCACCTCGTGAACATCAGCTGATCCCTGCGCAGCACGCCGGATACGACGAAGGCCCCACCGCGGTGGGGCCTTCGTCGTACGGGAACGGGTCAGTTGATGGTGAGCAGCTGGTGACCGGCCGACACCGTGGTGCCGGCGTCCGCGTTGATGTTGCCGACGACGCCGTCCTTGTGGGCCTGCAGCGGCTGCTCCATCTTCATCGCCTCGAGCACCACGACGAGATCGCCCTTGACGACCTGCTGACCGTCCTCGACCGCGACCTTGACGACCGTGGCCTGCATGGGGGACTTGACGGCATCGCCCGAGGCGCCGGCGCTGACCGAGGTGGCGTGACTGCGGCGCGACGGCGGCACGGAGGCCGGACGGCCGGCGGCGCCGACGGATGCCGCGACCCGGTCGGGCAGGCTGACCTCGAGTCTCTTGCCGGCGACCTCGACGACGACCGTGTGTCGTCCTGCGGCCTCCGGCTGCGCCTCGAGCTCGCCGTCCCAGGCGGGGATGTCGTTCACGAACTCGGTCTCGATCCACCGCGTGTACACCCCGAACTCGCCGTTCTCGGCGGTGAACGCGGGGTCACGGACGACCTTTCGATGGAAGGGCAGCACCGTGGGAAGACCCGAGACCTCGAACTCGTCGAGCGCGCGGCGGGCGCGCTCCAGAGCCTCGGCACGATCCTTGCCGGTGACGATGATCTTCGCCAGGAGCGAGTCGAACGCGCCCGACACCGAGTCGCCGGCGGTCACGCCGGAGTCGAGGCGGATGCCGGGACCGCCGAAGGTCTTGAACACGTGGATGGGCCCGGGCTGGGGCAGGAACCCGCGGCCGGGGTCCTCGCCGTTGATGCGGAACTCGAAGGAGTGCCCGGCGGGGGCCGGGTCGTCGTAGTCGATCGTGCCGCCGGCGGCGATGCGGAACTGCTCGCGCACGAGATCGATGCCGGTGACCTCTTCGGACACGGAGTGCTCGACCTGCAGGCGCGTGTTCACCTCGAGGAACGACACCGTGCCGTCGGCGCCGATGAGGAACTCGCACGTGCCGGCGCCGACATATCCGACCTCCTTGAGGATCGCCTTCGACGCGGCGTAGAGCTGGCGGTTCTGCTCCTCGGTGAGGAACGGCGCCGGGGCCTCTTCGACGAGCTTCTGGTGGCGGCGCTGCAGCGAGCAGTCGCGGGTCGAGATGACGACGACGTTGCCCTCGGCGTCCGCCAGGCACTGCGTCTCGACGTGCCGCGGCTTGTCGAGGTACTTCTCGACGAAGCACTCGCCCCGCCCGAATGCCGCGACGGCCTCGCGGGTGGCCGACTCGAACAGCTCGGCGACCTCGTCGAGCTCGCGTGCGACCTTGAGTCCGCGCCTACCACCGCCGTACGCGGCCTTGATGGCGATGGGGAGTCCGTGCTGCTCGGCGAACGCGACGACCTCGTCGGCGCCGGACACGGGACCCGGGGTGCCCGGGGCGAGGGGCGCTCCCACCTTCTCGGCCACGTGACGTGCGGTGACCTTGTCGCCGAGCGCTTCGATCGCCTCGGGCGACGGACCGATCCACGTCATCCCCGCGGCGATGACCGAGCGGGCGAACTCGGCGTTCTCGGCGAGGAACCCGTAACCGGGGTGCACGGCGTCGGCGCCGGCTCGACGGGCGACCGAGAGGATCTTTTCGATCTGCAGGTACGTCTCGGCACTCGTGGCGCCGCCGAGGGCGTACGCCTCGTCGGCGAGCCGCGTGTGCAGGGCGTCGCGATCCTGGTCGGCGTAGACGGCGACCGAGGCGATTCCCGAGTCGCGGGCTGCGCGGATGATGCGGACGGCGATCTCGCCGCGGTTGGCGATGAGAACCTTGGCGATGTCAGGCATGAATGCCAGCCTAGCGAGTGGCACCGCGATCCTTTTGACGACTCTCCACAAGAAAGAGTGCAGAACGTCTGGGAGAGTCTACGACCAGAGATCGGTCCACACGACGCCGAGCTGCGCGCTGAGCCGGCGGACCGTCGACAGCGACATGCCGACGACGGTGGAGGGATCGCCCTTGACCCGGGTGATGAACGCGCCTCCCCGGCTGTCGACCGTGAACGCGCCGGCGACGTGCAACGGCTCGCCCGTGGCGACATAGGCCGCGATCTCGGCATCGGTGATGTCGTCTGCGAAGGTCACCGACGCCTCGGCGGTAGCCGTGGCCTCGACGGGGTCCGCGCCCGGTGAGAGGCGGAACACGGAGTGCCCGGAATGCAGCACGCCGGTGGCCCCGCGCATCTCGTGCCAGCGCCTCGTCGCCTCCTCCGGCGTGTAGGGCTTGCCGTACACGCGGCCGCCGAGGGCGAACATCGAGTCGCCGCCGATGACGAGCCCCTCGAAGCCCTCGGCGCTCAGGCGGTCGGCGACCGCTCGGGCCTTGGCCCTGGCCAGCAGCAGCACGAGCTCGGAGGGGGTGGGATCCGTGCCCCGTTCGGCCGTGGCCGCGGCCGCGACGGCGTCTTCGTCGACGTCGGGCGAGAGGGTCATCGGTTCGATCCCCGCCTGTCGCAGCAGCATGAGGCGGGCGGGGGAGGTCGAGGCGAGACAGACGCGCATGTCCACCACCGTATCCTCGGAGGATGACATCTTCCGCCGGCACCCTGCTCGAACTGGACGTCACCGGCATGGCGCACGGCGGCGTCTTCGTCGCCAGGCACGAGGGACGCGTCGTCTTCGTCTCTGACGCGATCCCCGGTGAGCGCGTGCGGGCGAGGGTGACGGATGCCGGAGACGGCAAGAGCTTCTGGCGGGCGGAGACGGTGGAGGTGCTCGAGGCGTCGGAGCATCGTCGCCCGCACGTGTGGGCGGAGGCCGACGTGTCGCGCGACCCCGTCGAGCGTCCCGGAGGTGCCGACCTCGGCCATATCGCGCTCGCGCACCAGCGGGTGCTCAAGCGTCAGGTGCTCTCCGACGCCCTCGACCGTTTCGCGGGGCAGGGGCTGGGCGCGCCGGACGTCGAGGCGGTCGACTCCGGCGACGGCACGGGCTGGCGCACGAGGGTGAGCCTGCACGTGGACGAGTCCGGCGCGGTCGGGCCGTTCGCGGCACGCAGCCACACGGCGATCCCCGTCACCTCCCACCCGCTCGCGCGGCCCGCGATCGCGGAGGCGGCGGCGCAGCTGCGGGGAGGTCGCCCCGGCCGTATCGATCTCGTCGAGCCCGCCGACGGACGGGTGCGGATCCTCCGGCGCGAGAGCGGACCCGGCCGGGAGGGGCGAGGACGAGCACGCCGGGGCACGCCCGAGGTGGTGCACGAGCGCGTCGGCGACCGGATGTTCCGGCTCGACGTCGACGGCTTCTGGCAGGTGCACCCCCGGGCGGCATCCGTGCTCGACGCGGCGGTCTACGCCCTGCTGGACGGGCGCGTGGACGAGGGCGCGACGCACTACGACCTGTACGGCGGGGTCGGCCTGTTCGGAGCCACGCTGGGCGACCTCGGCGCCTCCCGCGTCGTGACCGTGGAGTCGAGCCGGCGCGCGACGCTGCACGCGCAGGAGAACCTCGCGCATCTCGAGGTCACGGCCGTCACGGCCAGGGTCGATCGGTTCCTCGCCGGCCGCGGAGACCGCGACGGCACGGGCGTCGTCGTGCTCGATCCGCCGCGCGCGGGAGCCGGGCGCGCGGTCGTCGAGGCGGTCGACGCCCTCGGCCCGGAGGCCGTCGCGTACGTGGCGTGCGATCCCGTCGCGCTGGCCAGGGACCTCGGCACCTTCCGCGACCGGGGGTGGCGCGTCGAGGCGCTCCGGGCGTTCGATCTCTTCCCGCACTCCCATCACTTCGAGGTCGTCGCGCTGCTGACCCGGTGAGCGGCGCGCCCGGCGAGCGATCCGCGCCACGGAAATCGGACGACCGCAAGACTCTCGGATGATCCGGCCGGAATCCTCCGAGAATCGCGTTGTCGTCCGAAAATCGGACGGCTGCCGAGAAAGTCAAGGAACCGGACGAACTCAGTAGGCTGGGCGGATGAGCAGGGTCGCACTCATCGATGACCACGAGTCCGTCCGTCTCGGCCTCGAGGCGGCCTGCGCGCGCGACGGTGCCGAGACCGTGGTGTTCTCCGGCAGCACGGTCTCGTCGTACCTCGAGTGGCGTACGGCGTCGGGCGAGCCTCCGGCTGACGTGGTCGTCCTCGATCTCACCCTCGGAGACGGCACCACCGTCACCGAGAACGTCACCGCCCTCGTCACCGACGGCGCCAGCGTCGTCATCCACAGCGTGGCCGATCGCCCGGCCGCCGTGCGTGAGGCTCTGGCCGCCGGTGCGGCGGGCGTCGTGAGCAAGTCCTCGGCGCTCGACGACGTGCTCGACGCGATCCGCACGGTCGCCCAGGGTGAGGCGCTCAACAACGTCGAATGGGCGAGCGCGGTCGACGGCGATCGCGAGTTCGCCGACGCGCAGCTGTCGGCCCGAGAACGCGAGGTGCTCCGCCTCTACGCCACCGGGCTGCCCCTGAAGGCCGTCGCCGATCGACTCGGCGTGGCCTACTCCACGGCCAAGGAGAACATCTCGCGCATCCGCGTCAAATACGTCGGCGTCGGCCGACCGGCATCCACCAAGGTGGACCTGCTGCGCAGAGCCATGGAAGACGGCATCGTCGCCGCGGACGGGACGCCGGGTGGCCGCTGACGCCCTCAGTATCCGCGAGGCCTGGAGCAAGATCCCGTCCCCGGGTGACGTGGAGACCGAGCAGGAGCGTTTCACCGGCAAGCGGATGGAGCGCATCCTCGCCATCGTCATCGCGATCGGCTCCGCCGTGCTCGGGGTGCAGGCGCTCGTCGCCGCGCTGGCCGGTCTCTCCCGTGCGGACGGCGCGCACATCGCGATGCTGCTCGTCGTGTACGTGCCGCTCGCCGCGATGCTCGTCGCGTGTGTCGCGGGGCGGGGCGTGCGCGCGGCCTCCGCGCTGTTCGCCGTCGTGTACGTCGTGGCGCTCGCGGCATGGCCCCTCGTCGTCGACCCCGCCGACAAGGCGGCGGAGGACCAGCCCTGGATCTTCTTCCTGGTGAACGTGGGCGTCGTGGCCGCCATGCTCGCCTTCCCGCTGAGGCTGCAGTTCGCCTGGGCGGTGGGCGTTCCGCTCGTGTACGGGTACGTACGGCTCGTGCAGGGGGAGTTCTCGCGCGAGTTCTGGGTGACCACCGCGTTCGACGTGTCCTTCACCCTGATCCTCGGCATCGTGATCGTGTCGCTGGGATGGATGTTCCGCTCGGTGGCGGCAGGCGTGGACGAGGCGAGGGGGCGCGCCGTGTCCTCCTATGCGGCGGCCGCGGCCGCCGCGGCAGCGGAGGAGGAGCGAGTGGCCATGTCGGCGCTCATGCACGACAGCGTGCTGGCCGCCCTGATCGCCGCGGAGCGCGCCGAGGGCGAGCGTGCGCAGGGCCTCGCCGTCGCGATGGCCCGCGAGGCGCTGACGCGGTTGGCGAACACCGAGGCCGCCGTGGCGCAGGAAGGCAGCGACGAGCCGGTGTCGACGGCCCAGATCGTCGTCGAACTCAGGCGCGCCCTGTCCGAGCTCGGAGCCGATGCGATCGTCGAGGAGCTCGGCGCGACGGCGGTCGTCCCGGGCAAGGCGGCCAGGGCGCTGGTGCTCGCCGCCAGACAGGCACTGAGCAATGCCGTGACGCACGCGGCGGGCCGCGGCCTGCACATCGTCGTCGACGGCGCGGGGGATCGGGGCGTCCGGGTGATCGTCACCGACACGGGTCCCGGTTTCGACCTCGATCGGATCGGTCAGGACCGTCTGGGCATCCGTGCATCGATCCTCGCGCGCATGGCCGCGGTCGCGGGAACCGCCGACATCCGCTCCGACGAGCGGGGGACGACCGTGACGCTGGACTGGGAGCCGTCGTGAACCGCACGGTGCGCAGCGTCGCGACCCTGCTGGGGGTGGGGTTCGCGATGTACTTCGCCGCGCGCGGGGTGTGGTGGATCGAGCAGCCCAGCGCGCCCCTGCTCATGGTCGCGGCGATCGGCGTGTTCCTCGTCGCGGTGAACATCGCGATCCTCTGGGACTCCGCGACGACGGTGCGGATGCCGTGGTGGACGGCGCTGCTGTCGCTGGCCGCGGCGATCGCCGTGCCCAGCATGGTGGCCCATTCGCTCGATCCGCTGGTGCGGACGGCACCGTTCGCGACCTGGTACATCGGCGGCATCGGCCTCCTCGGCGTCGTCTGTGTCGTACGCAGGCGTCCGGTGGTGGCGTTGCTGATCCTCGTGGCGCTGACGGTGTCGTCGTCGATGCACCTCGGGTTCGTCGTGGCCCTGTCGCTCGGCCTGGTCGGCTCGATCATGTGGATCGCGGTCGCGTGGCTGCTCGTGATGTTCTGGGACCGTGCCGTGCGCGACACGGAACGTCTCGCCGACATCCAGCAGGCGGTGTCCGCGTGGCACGCGACGCAGCAGGTGCGCCAGCGGGAGCGTCGGCTGCGCACGCAGTTCGCTCTGGCCGTGGCCGGCCCGGTGCTCAGCCGCACCATCGCGGCGCACGGCGCGCTCGACGCGGAGGAGCGCCTTCAGGCGCGTCTCGCGGAGGGGCGGCTCCGCGACGAGCTGCGCGGAGCGGACCTCCTCAACGATGCGGTGCGCGACGCCATCGAGGCCGCCCGGCGGGGAGGAGCGGTCGTCACCGTGTTCGACGAAGGGGGCCTCGAGGGGATCCCGGAGCATCGCCGGGAACAGATCAGGGACGAGCTGGCGGCTGTGCTGCGAGGGGTGACAGCGCAGCGGGTGATCATCCGGTCGGCGTGCGACCCCGACGTCGCCGTCACCGTGGTCGGACGAGCGGCCGCCGGCGCGGTCCGCGACGACGACGCCGTCGAGCTCTGGTACGAGATCCCGCGGGACGCGCCGACGTCGTGAGCCCCTGCCTCGGCTCCGACCGGGGGAGGGAGGGCCGGAGCCGAAGTGAAGAGAGAGGGCGAGGGGCGGCGAAGCCGCCCGCCCCTCGCCGGTGCGGCCCAGTTACCCGAAAACTGTCCGCTGGTGGCCGATCAGCGTCTGTCTACCCTGGGACAGAGAGATCAGCCGAACGCGAAGCGTCTTCTTCAGTTTCACCGTTCGGCGCGCGCTTGTCTGTAGGTATTTTGGGGGACACGATGTTCGACCTTCGATGAGCGAAGATAGGACGATGGGCATGCGCCGCGGCACGAACCTTCCCCGGATGGGTGACTTCAACCAGTCCGTCATCCTCGAGGCGATCAGGCGATCGAGTGCGGGACTGAGCAGGATCGAGCTGGCCGAGGCGACGGGGCTGTCGGCGCAGACCGTCACCAACATCACCAGGCGACTGCTCGACGACGGACTCATCGCGGAGGCCGGGCGCACCATCAACGGGCCGGGCAAACCGCGTATCACCCTGCGGCTGGTCGCGGACAGCCGCTTCTCCATCGGCGTGCACCTCGACCCGGCGGTGATCACCTTCGTGATCCTCGACCTGGCCGGTTCGCTCGTGCGTCGTCGCGTCGCGCGGACCCCGGCGACGCAGCCGGAGCGCATCGTCGAGGCCATGGCAGAGGCCATCAGCGCGTTGATCGCCGAGTCCGGGATCGATCGCGACGCGATCGCCGGCGTCGGCGTGGCCGCGCCCGGTCCGCTGGACGTCGCGAAGGGCACGGTGATCGACCCCCCGAAGCTCGCCGGGTGGCGCCGCGTACCGTTGCGATCGGTGCTCTCCGAGGCGACGGGTGTGCCGGTCGCGCTGGAGAAGGACACGACGGCCGCTGCCGTAGGCGAGCTCTGGACGGGGCGGGGGCCGGCCGACGAGTCGTTCCTGTTCGTCTACCTGGGGACGGGCATCGGCGTCTCGCTCGTGCGCGACGGCGACCCGGTGCGGGGAAGCTCCGGCAACGTCGGCGAGGTCGGCCACATCATCGTCGACGCGGACGGCCCCGCGTGCTCCTGCGGGGCGCGGGGCTGTGTGGAGGTGGTCTGCACGCCGCAGGCGATCGTCGAGCAGGCGGAAGCCGCCGGCGTCTTCGAGACGGTGCGTGACGACGATGCGGATGCCGTCGAGTCGCGCTTCACCGAGCTGTGCGACAGGGCGGCATCGGGCCAGTCGACGGCCCGCCGCGTGCTCACAAGCTCGGCGGAGAACCTCGCGGTGCTGATCGCCGCCCTCACCAACGCGCTCGATGTCGACAGGGTGGTGCTCGGCGGGCCGTTCTGGTCGCGTCTGGCGACGATCTATCTCGACGTGATCCCCGGGCAGCTCGACCGGCGCAGCGCCACGCGTGCGGTGCGGACCCTGCCGGTGCACGGCACCGTCGTGGGTGACGACGTCGGGGCCGTGGGGGCTGCCTGCGTCGTGCTCGACGCCGTGCTCACTCCTCGCGCATCCGCGCTGTACCTCGACGACTGACGGTCGCGGGGCGGCGTGTTGAGCAATATCTCTAATCGATGTACTATTGCCGGGACGCCGATCTGGGGTGATGCACGGCTGTCTCGACCGCATCATTCGGCGACTGGTCTGCGTGATCCGTGAGCTGGGGGGCTCACGGATCCGCAGTTCCGTTCACCTCGAGCGCGTCGCATCCGTCCCGATGCGTGGGACGGACGCCGTCAGCGCGGCGAGGCGGCCCGATCCGTCATCCGGAGTACCGTCCCCAGGGGATGTCCCGGCGCAAGGGGCGGCGCATCGCACGCTGCGTGCGCGTCCACGCCGAGACGCGGGGCTCGGCGGCCACGGCATCCGCCTCCTCCTGCGCATAGGCGTCGCTGACGACGGCGATGAGCGCGGCCAGCTCCTCCTCCGTCGCCGAACCGCGGACGATCTCGATCGTCGGCGGCAGCTGTTCGGGTCGCGCGCTCACAGCGGGATGTTCCCGTGCTTCTTCGGCGGCAGCTCCGCACGCTTGCCGCGCAGCGCCCTGAGGGCCTTGGCGATCGACACGCGCGTGTTCGCCGGCTCGATGATCCCGTCGATCTCGCCGCGCTCCGCCGCGAGGAACGGGCTCGTCACGCTGTAGGTGTACTCGTTGGCGAGCCGGGTGCGCACGGCCGCCACGTCTTCTCCGGCCTCCTCGGCCTTCTTGATCTCGCCGCGGTAGAGGATGTTCACCGCGCCCTGACCGCCCATGACGGCGATCTCGGCGGTCGGCCAGGCGAGGTTCACGTCGGCGCCCAGCTGCTTGGAGCCCATCACGATGTACGCGCCGCCGTACGCCTTGCGCAGGATCACCGTGACCAGCGGCACGGTCGCCTCGGCATAGGCGTAGATGAGCTTCGCACCGCGGCGGATCACGCCCGTCCACTCCTGGTCGGTGCCGGGGAGATAGCCGGGCACGTCGACGAGCGTGACGATCGGGATCGAGAAGGCGTCGCAGAAGCGCACGAAGCGGCTCGCCTTCTCGCCCGCTTCGATGTTCAGCGTGCCCGCCATCTGCGAGGGCTGGTTGGCGATGATGCCCACGGACCGCCCCTCGACACGGCCGAAGCCGATGACGATGTTCGGGGCGAACAGCGGCTGCACCTCGAGGAAGTCGCCGCCGTCCACCACGTGCTCGATCACGGTGTGGATGTCATACGGCTGGTTGGGGGAGTCAGGGATGATCGCGTTCAGCGTGCGATCGGCATCCGTCGTCTCCCACTCGAAGCCGCTCTCGTAATCGGGGATCTCTGCCATGTTGTTGTCGGGAAGGTACCCCAGCAGGGTCCGTGCGTAGTCGATCGCGTCGTCCTCGTCCTCGGCGAGGTAGTGGGCCACGCCGGAACGCGTGTTGTGCGTGAGCGCGCCGCCGAGCTCCTCCATGCCGACGTCCTCGCCCGTCACGGTCTTGATGACGTCGGGACCGGTCACGAACATCTGGCTGGTCTTGTCGACCATGATGACGAAGTCGGTGAGCGCGGGGCCGTACACCGCGCCGCCGGCGGCGGGGCCCATGATGATGGAGATCTGCGGGATCACGCCGGACGACCGGGTGTTGAGGCGGAAGATCTCGCCGTACTTGCTGAGGGCCAGCACGCCCTCCTGGATGCGTGCGCCGCCCGAGTCGAGGATGCCGATGATGGGCATGCCCCCCTGCAGAGCGAACTCCATGATCTTGATGATCTTGTCGCCGGACACCTCGCCGAGCGAGCCGCCGAAGGTGGTGAAATCCTGCGAGTACACGGCGACGGTGCGGCCGTGGATCGTGCCGACGCCGGTGACGACGGAGTCGCCGTACGGGCGGTTGCGGTCCATGCCGAACGCCGTGGTGCG
>Ga0164243_10005843_pt1 | contig 18727 bp, 17 predicted proteins | sample OricompcompostOP_FD_108781 | JGI IMG/M metagenome (GOLD analysis project Ga0164243, IMG submission 108781) | Organic Plus compost microbial communities from Emeryville, California, USA - Original compost - Organic plus compost (OP) | ecosystem: Engineered > Solid waste > Mixed feedstock >... | reverse complement strand
GCCCGCACTTCGCAAACGGCGCCCAGCCACAACGGCGGCCGCACGCGCAAAAAATCAGTCTCGCGAAGCGAGGCCTTTCCACGCGCGAGGCGCGCGAAGCGCGAGGCACAGGCGCGGGGGCGCGCGGGGCGCGAGGCGCAGGCGCGAGGCGCGAGGCGCGGGGGCGCGAGGCGCGGGGGCGCGGGGCGCGGGAGCGCGGGGGCGCGGGGCGCGGGAGCGCGGGGGCGCGGGGCGCGGCCTTCGCCGCGGCGCTTGCGGAGCACGCAGGGCACGTGCCGGATCGTCGCGATCAGGCGTCGGGGCGCGGCCCGCATGGGCCGCTCGGGCCCCCGGGGCGCGCATAAAATATTCTGTGCGGATGATCTCCAGCGCCTACTTCACGTCTGAGGACGGTCCCGCGGGGGCTGTCCTGCACCCGCAGGACAGTGCTCGCAGCGGGTGGAATGACGGGACCGTCCTGCGCGGCTCGGCGGTCAGCGGGGCGCTCGCCCGGGAGGCCGAGCGGGCGGTCGGCGACGCGGACGGGCTGCGGCCGGTGCGGTGGACGCTGGATCTGTTCCGGCCGGCGGGGTTCGGCCCGTCGTCCGTCTCCTCCACGGTCGTACGGCGCGGGCGCAAGCTCGCCCTGGTCGACGTCGAGCTGAACCAGGACGGCGTCCGCGTGGCCCGCGCGACCGCCCAGTTCCTCAGGGGCGGCGCCCCCGTCCACGGCCGTACCTGGTCGCGGCCGGTCACGGTGTCCGTGCCGCCGCCCGGGCTGCGCCCGGAGACCTCCGAGCCGCGCGTCTACTACAGCGACGGCGTGGGCTGGACGGGCTCGCCGCAGGCGCACCAGAACGCGGCGCGCAAGCAGACCTGGCACTTCCCGCTCGCGGTGGTGCTGGGCGAGCAGCCGACCCCGTTCCAGGAGGCCGCGATGGCCGCCGACTTCGTCAACATGGTGGCGAACTGGGGCGACCACGGCATCGAGTTCATCAACACCGACGTCACCCTGTCGCTGGTCCGCCCGCCCGAGGGCGACGGCGTCGGCCTCGCCGTCGAGGAGCGCGAGGAGCACGACGGCGTCTCGGTGAGCGTGGCCGCCGTCGTGGACCGGCGGGGCGTGGTCGGGTTCGCGAGCGTGACGGGCCTGGCCAACGGCCAGGTCGTCGACCCGCGCCTTCAGGGCGAGCCGCTGGAGCCCCGCGCGGCGCGCGGCGCGTCGTAGCCGGCCGCGTCCTCCGTACGCCGGAAGAACCGCAGGACGCCATCGTCGATCCGGCGGTGCCGGAGCGTCACGACGTCGTGCGCGTAGCTCATGCCGAGCCGCCACGGCTGCCGGGACCCGGCGTGCGGGAACTCCCCGATCGACCGCAGGACGTACCCCGCCTGGAAGTCCAGCAGCGGGCGCCGGGCGACGGCCGGGTCGTCGTCGACCGGCTCGCACCGGTCGTAGCCGTACGCGTCCATGTGCCGCAGCAGCCGGACGACGTACTCCCCGACCAGGTCGGCCTTGAGCGTCCACGACGCGTTGACGTACCCGATGGTGAACGCGAAGTTCGGCACACCGGACAGCATCATGCCCTTGTACGCCTTGGTCTCCGGGAGCACGACGTCGCGGCCGTCGACGGTGAGCCGGATGCCGCCGAGCGGCAGCAGCCGCAGGCCGGTGGCGGTGACGACGATGTCGGCGTCGAGGTCCGCGCCGGACTCCAGGCGGATCCCGCCCGCGTGGAACCCGGCGATGCGGTCGGTCACCACGGAGGCCGTGCCGTCGCGGATGGCGGTGAACAGGTCACCGTCGGGGACCAGGCACAGGCGCTGGTCCCACGGCTGGTAGCGCGGCTTGAAGTGCGTGTCGACGTCGTAGCCGGCGGGCAGCCGCCGGATCGCGGCCTTCCGGATGATCGTCTTCGCGACCCGCGGCCGGCGCCGGGATAGCTGGTAGAAGAGGGTCATGACCAGCACGTTCTTCCACCGCACGAGCGCGTACGCGCGGTCGGTGCCGACCAGCCGGCGCAGCCGGGTGGCGATGGCGTCCACGGACGGCAGCGCCATGATGTACGTCGGCGAGCGCTGCAGCATGGTGACGTGCGCGGCCCGGTCCGCCATTGCCGGGACGAGGGTGACCGCGGTGGCGCCGCTGCCGATGACGACGACCTTCTTGCCGGTGTGGTCGAGGTCCTCCGGCCAGTGCTGCGGGTGCACGACGGTGCCGCCGAAGCGCTCGATGCCGGGGAGATCCGGCTGGTGGCCGGCGTCGTAGCGGTAGTAGCCGCTGCAGGAGTACAGGAAGCGCGTGGTGAACCGGACCGGGCGCCCGTCGTGCTCGGCCTCGACCGTCCATACGGCGTCGGCGCTGGACCAGGCGGCGTGCACCACCCGGTGCCCGTACCGGATGTGCCGGTCGATGCCGGCCTCGGCGGCGGTGGCCCGGATGTACTCCAGGATGGACGGGCCGTCGGCGATGGCCTTGGCCTGCGTCCACGGCCGGAAGCGGTAGCCGAGCGTGTGCATGTCGGAGTCCGACCGCACGCCGGGGTACCGGAACAGGTCCCAGGTGCCGCCGATCGCGTCGCGGGCCTCGAGGATGGCGTACGTACGGTCGGGGAACGCGTCCTGGATGTGGTGCGCCGCCCCGATGCCGGACAGCCCGGCGCCGATGATCAGTACGTCCACGTGCTCGGCGGGGTTCGTCACACGGGCTCCTTCTGACGGGAACGCAGCCGGTTCTGCAGGAGTGCCAGTACGTCGAAGTAGTGCGTCGGCGCGATCCGGGCGAGCGCGTCGAACACGTAGGCGTCCGGGCCGACGAGGATGCGCGCCTTGCCGCGTTCGACGCCCCGGTGGATGATCTCCGCGGCCTTGTCCGGCGACGTCAGCGTGGCCGCCTCGAACTGCGCGGCCAGCTGCTCCCGGGTGCGGCCGAGGCCCTCGGGGTCGGTACGGACGCGGGCGTTGCGGGCGATGTTGGTGGTGATGCCGCCCGGGTGCACGGTCACCGCGCGGACGCCGGTGCCGCGCAGCTCCTGGCGCAGCGCGTCGGTGAAGCCGCGGACGGCGAACTTCGCCGCGCAGTACGCGCTCTGGTACGGCATGCCGACCAGCCCGAACACGCTGGACGTGTTCACGATGACGCCGGAGTCCTGCCCGGCCAGGATCGGCAGGAACGCGCGGGTGCCGTTCACCACGCCGTGGAAGTTGATCCGGTGCAGCCAGTCGTCGTCCTCCGGCACCGCGTCGAGCACGGTCGAGCTGACCGCGACGCCGGCGTTGTTGAACACCGCCGCCAGCGGCGCCGGCAGCCATTCACGCACCTCGGCGGCGAACCGGAGCTGGGCGTCGGCGTCGCCGACGTCGAGCACCCGGGTCAGCACCGGGCCGGGCAGCGCCGCCGCGACCGCGGCCAGCCCGTCCGCGTCCACGTCGACGAGGGCGACCGGGGAGCCCAGCCGCGACAGCCGCCGCGCCAGGCTCCGGCCGATGCCGGACGCCGCTCCGGTGATGACGACCGGCCGGCCGCCGATCCTAGGGGTGGGCCGCGGCATCGCCGCTCCTCTCGGTCGCCGTCCGGCGGCGGACGACCACCTGGCCGCCCTTGGACGGGGCGTTGGCGACGCCGCGGAAATGCCGGCGCTCGTCCTTCTCGTCCGTCGGCACGAGGGTGAAGTCGCGCAGCATCGTCCGCAGCACGACGTGCATCTCCATGTTGGCGAACGCGGCCCCGATGCAGCGGCGGGTGCCGCCGCCGAACGGGATCCACTGGTACAGGTCGGGTTTCGTGCCGGCGAACCGGTACGGGTCGAACCGGCGCGGCTCGGGGAACAGCTCGGCGTTGTCGTGGATGAGCGCGATGCTGACCAGCACCCGGCTGCCGCGCGGCAGCCTCCACCGCCCCAGCTCCAGGGTCTCGGCCGTGACGATCCGCCCCACCAGGTCGATCACCGGGCGGACCCGCTGCACCTCGGTGATCGTCGCCTCGCGGAGCTCGCGGCCGCCGGCGTCCACCTCGGCGGTCAGGTCGCGCAGCACCGCGGGATGGCGGCGGAGCCGCTCGACCGCCCAGGCCAGCGTGGTGGCGGTGGTCTCGTGCCCGGCGGTGAGCAGAGTAAGGAGCTGGTCGGCGATGTCGCGGTGGCTCATCGCGGTGCCGTCGTCGTACCGCGCCTGCAGCATCAGCGCCAGCACGTCGTCGCGCTCGTCGAGGCCGCCGTCGCGCAGGGCGGTGGCGATGAGCCGGTCGATGATCGCGTCGTACGCGCGCCGGTAGCGCAGGAAGCGGCCCCACGGGCTCCACCGGCCCAGGTCGACCTGCGCCATCGGCAGCGTGGCCAGCCGCGAGCCGAGCGCCACCCAGCCGGGCAGCAGGTCGCGCAGCACGGCCAGGTCGTCGCCCTCGGCGCCGAACACCGCGCGCAGGATCGCGTTGAGCGTGATCCGCATCGTCGACGGCTGGACCGCGAACGCCCGCTCCTGCGGCCACGCCGCCAGCTCGCGGAGCGTCTCCTCCTCCACGATCCGCTCGTACGCGGCGAGCCGGCGGCCGTGGAACGGCGGGACCAGGAGCTTGCGCTGCCGGCGGTGCTCCTCGCCGGTCAGCGCGAACATCGACCCGGGGCCCAGCATCCGGCCGAGGTTCGGCTCGATGTTCTCCGCCGCCTCGGGACGGGTCTGGAACAGCTGCCGGATCTCCGCGGGGTCGCTGATCATCACCGCCCGGCCGAAGACCGGCAGGTTCACGGTGAACGCGTCACCGTACCGGGCGCGGAGGTGGCGCAGGGCGCGCTGGGAGGCGGTGAGCGCGTACGCGGCCTGCACGGCGCGCGGGAGCGCGGGGCCCGGCGGGAGAGCCAGGGTCGTCATGGCCGTACCACCTCGTTCCGGGTGCGGTAAGAACACGTACCGGTCTTGGTAAGGTCGCTTACCACCGCGACGGTACGCTTTCGTACCCGCGCGCGGCAATACCCTAGAATGTGCGCCGATGGTCAAGGCAGAGAATGGAACGCGCCCGCGTACGGCCGCGCGCGAGGGGCACCGGCGGCGGCTGCTGGACGCCCTGGCCACCTGCATCGCCGAGCAGGGGTACGCCGCGACCACCATCGCCGACATCGTCCGGTGCGCGCGGACCTCTCTGCGGACCTTCTACGAGTACTTCGCCGACAAGAACGCCTGCTACATCGCGCTGCTCACCGACGCGAACGCGCTGATCATGCAGCGCATCGCGGCCGCCGTGGACCCCAAGGCGCCTTGGGAGACCCAGGTCCGGCAGGCGGTCACCGCGTGGACCACCGTCGCGGAGTCCGCGCCCGCCATCACGCTGAGCTGGATCCGCGACCTGCCGTCCCTCGGCGCCACCGCCCGCGCGCACGAGCGCGCGTCGATGGACCGGCTCGTCGCCATGCTCCAGGCGCTGTGCGACACCGACGAGCTGCGCGCCGCCGGCATCGCGCCGCTCCCCCGCCAGAAGGCGATCATCCTCCTCGGCGGCCTCCGCGAGCTGATGGCGACCACGATCGAGGACGGCGGCCGGGTCGGCGACGTCGCCGACCTGGCCACCGAGGTCGCGATCTCCGTCCTCCGGCCGGCGTGAGCGCTCAGGCCCCCGTACCGGGAAGGAGCGGGCGCATGAACGTCCGCTCGTACCGCAGCACGCACCCGGACTCGTCCCGGATGCGGTCGGCGGCCACGAAGTCCGGATCGACGCCGAACAGCGTGCGGTAGCGCTCGTACTCCGCCAGCGAGGGGAACGAGAACAGCGCGAGCGCCCGGTCGCTGGCGCCCTCGGCCGGCAGGAAATACCCGTGGTGGGTGCCGCCGTGCCGGTCCACCAGGCCCATCCACGCCCGTGCGAACCGCTCGAAGTCGGCGGTCTTCGCGGGGTCGATCGTGTACTCGACGACGCAGGTGATCATTCGCGCCACCGTACCGACTCCGCCGTGGAGCTAGCCCGCGGCGGTCCGCCCGGCTATGCGGCCGAAGACGGCGCCCTTCAGGACCGACGTGGAGCCGGTGTAGCGGGAGTAGTACGTGCCGACGATCTCGCCGGCCGCGTGCAGGCCGGCCATGACGCCGCCGTCGCGGTTCAGCACGCGCGCCTGCGGGTCGATCTTCAGGCCGCCGAAGGTGAACACGTTGGAGGCGATGATCGGCCAGGCCCGGTACGGGCCCGTGTCGACCGGCCGCGCCCAGTTGGACTTGGCCGGGGTGACCCCGTTCGTGGCCAGGCCGTCGGCCTTCAGCGGGTCGAAGGCCCCCTCGCCGCAGGCCGCGTTGTACGCCGCCACGGTCGCGGCCAGCGCCCCGGCCGGGACGTCCAGCTCCTTGGCCAGGCCGTCGAGGGTGTCGGCGACGATGGCCGGGCGGTCGGTGCGGACCGCGCGCTGCCACGCCGGCACGTCGTCGATCTTCGCGTCCACGATGAGGTACCCCACGCCGCGCGGCTGCGCGTTGATCACCCGTGTGACCGCCTCGTACGTGGCGTCCACCACGCCCGGCGCCTCGTCGGTGAACCGCTCGCCGAGGTTGTTCACCAGGATCCCGTACGGGAACAGGAAGATCGCCGCCTCCGGTACGGCGGACCGCGGGTCGACCGGCTCGGCGTGGTACAGGCTGTAGTTGCCGGCGGGGGCGGCGCCCGCGCGCAGCGCCATCTCGATGCCCTCGCCCTTGTTGTAGTAGCCGCCGCGGGCCACCGGCCGTACGGCGAGCGTGCCGGGCCCGTTGTAGCGGGCCTGCAGCTCGGCGTTGCCCTCGAACCCGCCGCACGCCAGCACCACCCGGCCGCGGAACTCCACCGGTGCGCCGCCGGCCCGGACCGCGGTCAGCCCGGCGACCGCGCCGTTCTCGTCGAACACCAGGTCGCGGGCGGTGGTCTGGTACCAGAACGTGACGCCGTGCGCGTGCGCCGACTTCGTCAGCGCCTCCACCAGCGCGAGCCCGCCGCCGACCGGGGCCAGCCGGGTGGTGGACGTGGTGATGAACCCGGTGGTGGTGGGCCCGAACGCGACCCCGTGCGTACGGAGCCAGGCCAGCGTGGGCCCGGCGGCGTCGGCGAACGTGCCGACCACCTCGGGGTCCAGGATGTGCATGCCGGCCAGGTTCGGCGGCCACGCGGACCGGTCCCGTACGAGCTGCTCGGTCAGCCCGGGATCGGGGTAGCCCATGAAGTCGCCGAGCAGCGCGTCGGTGAAGTCCTCCGACACCTCGTCCTCGGACTTCATCCGCAGGAACGCCTCGGTGTACCGGGTGTTGCCGCCGCTTTCCTCGGCCGTCGCGCGCTCGACCAGCGCCACGCGGGCGCCGCTCTCCCGGGCGGACAGCGCCGCGGACAGGCCCGCGACACCGGATCCGACCACCACGACGTCGTACGTCTCGACCATGTCGTCGCCTTTCGGGGGAAGGGGGATCAGGCTCGGGGGTTGAACGGGTCCTTGACGCCCTGGCCCATGTCGACCCAGACGCTCTTCTCCTCGGTGTACTCATACAGCGCGTCGGGGCCGTTCTCCCGGCCGATGCCGCTCTGGTCGAAGCCGCCGAACGGCGTGAGGTACGACGTCTTGCGGTAGTTGTTGATCCACACGGTGCCGGCCCGCAGCGCCGACGCCACCCGGTGGGCGCGCGGCAGGTTGAGCGTCCACACGCCGGCGGCCAGGCCGAACTCGGTGTCGTTGGCGATCGCCAGCGCCTCGTCCTCGTCCTCGAAGCGCAGGACGGTGGCGACCGGGCCGAAGACCTCCTCGCGGGCGATGCGCATGTCGTTGGTGACGTCGGCGTACACGGTGGGCTCGACGAACAGGCCCTGGTCCAGCTCCGGCCCGGTGGCGCGGCGGCCGCCGGCGACGAGCCGCGCGCCGTCCTTCTCCGCGATCTCGAAGTACGCCAGCACCTTCTCGAACTGGGCCGGCGAGGCCACCGTGCCCATCTCGGTCTCCGGCTTGCGCGGGTCGCCGAGCCGGATCTTCTTGGCCCGCTCGGCGAGCCGCTCCACGACCTGGTCGTAGATGGAGGACTGCACGAGGATGCGCGAGCCGGCCATGCAGGACTGGCCGCTGGCGCCGAAGATGCCGGCGATCATGCCGTTGAGCGCGATGTCGAGGTCGGCGTCGTCGAAGACGATGTTCGGCGACTTGCCGCCCAGCTCCAGGGACAGGCGGGTCAGCGTGCCGCCGGCGGCGGTGGCGATGGCCCGTCCGGTGGCGGTCGAGCCGGTGACCGCGACCTTGTCGACGTCCGGGTGGCCGGACAGCCGGCGGCCGGCCGGGTCGGCCAGGCCGGTGACCACGTTGAACACGCCGGGCGGCAGGCCCGCCTCGGCGGCCAGCTCGGCGAGCCGCAGGGTGGACACCGGGGTGATCTCCGAGGGCTTGGCGACCAGCGTGTTGCCGGTGGCCAGCGCCGGGCCGAGCTTCCAGGCGAGCAGCAGCAGCGGGGAGTTCCACGGGGTGAGCGCGGCGACGACGCCGAGCGGCTCGCGGACCGTGTAGTTCATCATGCCGGTGAGGTGCACCGGGTTGGTCCGGCCGCCGTGCGTCTGCGCGAGGCCCGCGTAGTAGTGGAAGTGGTCCGGGAGCAGGCCCATCTGGCCGACCATCTCGCGGGCCAGCTTGCCGTTCTCCCGTACCTGCAGCTCGGCGAGCTCCTCGACGTGCGCGTCGACCAGGTCGCCGAGCCTGCGGAGGATGCGGGCCCGCTGCGGTGCGGTCATCGCGGGCCACGGCCCGGTGCTGAACGCCGCGCGGGCCGCGGCCACGGCGGCGTCCACGTCGGCCGCCGAGGCGTCCGGGACCTGCGCCCAGTTCTCCCCGGTGTACGGGTCGGCCACGTCGATGTACGCGCCGGACGTCGGCTCCACCTGCTCGTTGCCGATGAACAGCCCGTACCGGGCGCTTCCGTCACTGGGCATGCTGTACCCGTCCTTTCCCAGACTTCGCTTGCCGATCCGGCGGGCCCGCTCACTCCAGGGCGCGCACCGCCGACTCCTCGCTGGCCGCGATGTGCCGGCGCATCGCGGCCTTGGCCTCCTCGACGTCGCCGTTGCGCAGCGCGTCGAGGATCTCCTCGTGTTCGTCCACCGAACGCTGAGTGCGCGCATCGGTGGCGGCGACGCTGAAGTGCCGGTACCGGTCGACCCGCGCCCGTACCAGGTCCATGAGCTGGGCGTTCACCGGGTTGGCGGCGATCTCCTCAAGGATCGCGTGGAACTCGCCGCCGCCGTCGGCCACGGAGGCCGCGCCGCTGCGGTCCCGGGCGTCCCGCATGTGCGCGAGCGCGGCCTCGAGCCGGCGGATGCCCTCGGGCGTCAGCCGCTTGGCGGCCTCCTCGACGGTCAGCTGCTCCAGCGCGGCGCGGACCGCGTAGTGCGCCCGCGCGTCGTCGACCGTCAGCGGCCGTACGAACATGCGGCCGTTGCCGGCCCGCTCGATCAGCCCCTCGGACTCCAGCCGCTGGACCGCCTCGCGCACCACCGGACGGCTGACCCGCAGGTCCGATGCGAGCTTCTCCTCCGTCACCGGCGCGCCCGGCGCGATCTGCGTCCGCACGATGGCGTCGCGCAGTGTGCGGTACGCGAGGTCGCGCAGCGACCGGCGCTCGCCTTGCAGGGACAGGTCAGGCAATGGATCTCCTCGTGGACAGCGATCACCATATTGACGGCTTGAATAACTGTCTACAAAGTGGTGCCGGATATCTGATAGGGGGCTATCGTTTGCCGCGGAGCGGACGGCATCGAGGAGGGCTTCGTGGAGACGACGGAACTTCCGCTGTACATGCGCCGGAACGGGTTCGACCCGGCCCCGGAGCTGGCCGAGCTGCGGGACGGCGCGGGCGTCGGCAAGGTCACCACGCCGTTCGGCGTGGACGCCTGGCTGGTGACCCGCTTCGCCGACGTCCGCGCGGTCCTGGGCGACTGGGAGCGGTTCAGCAACGGCGGCATGGAGCGGTTCCGGCGCGGCGGGCTGCTGGGCGCCACGCCCGAGGAGATCGCCGAGCGGCGCGCCGGCAACCTGCTGGCGTTCGACCCGCCCGACCACACCCGGCTGCGCCGCATGCTGACGCCGGAGTTCACCGTACGGCGGATCCGGCGGCTCGAACCGCGCATCAAGGAGATCGTCGAGGAGCACCTCGACGCGATGGAGCGCGCCGGGTCGCCCGCCGACCTCGTGCAGGCGTTCGCGCTGCCGGTGCCGTCGCTGGTGATCTGCGAGCTGCTCGGCGTGCCGTACGCCGACCGCGCCGACTTCCAGCGCCGCAGCGGGCGGCTGCTGAACGTCGGGCTGCCCATGGACGAGCGCATGGCCGCCCAGCAGGAGTCGCGGGAGTACATGCGCGAGCTGGTCGCGCGCGCCCGGACCGCGCCGGGCGAGGACCTGATCGGCATGCTGATCCGCGAGCACGGCGACGACCTGGCCACCGAGGAGCTGGTCGGCATCGCCAACCTGCTGCTGCTCGCCGGGCACGAGACGACCTCGAACATGCTCAGCCTCGGCACGCTGGCGCTGCTGCGCCACCCGGAGCAGCTCGCCCTGCTGCGCGAGGACCCGGAGCTGGTCGACCCGGCCGTGGAGGAGCTGCTGCGCTGGCTGAGCATCGTGCACTCCGGCACGTCCAAGGTGACCACCGCCGAGGTGGAGATCGGCGGGCGGACGATTCCCGCGGGCGAGCTGGTGATGTGCGCGCTGCCGGCCGCCAACCGCGACCCGGAGCTGGTCGCCGACCCGGACCGGCTGGACATCACCCGCGGCACCGGCGGGCACGCCGCGTTCGGGCACGGCCTGCACCACTGCCTGGGCGCGCCGCTCGCCCGCATGGAGATGCGTACGGCGTTCCCGGCGCTGTTCGCGCGGTTCCCGGGGCTGCGGGCGGTCGAGGACGACGCCCGGTTCCGCTCGTTCCACGTCGTCTACGGGCTCACCGAGCTACCGGTGGCCTGGTGACGGCCCGTGCGGGAGCAGCGTAGGAGGGCGGACGCGCGGCGGAACTCCGAGCGCATCGTACGGGCGGCGATCACGCTGTTCCGCGACCGCGGCACGGACGCCTCCCTGGAGCTGCTCGCCGCGCGCGCCGAGGTCGGCGTCGCCACCGTCTACCGGCTGTTCGGCGGGCGCGACGGGGTGATCCGGGCGGCCTTCGACACCTACTTCGCCGAGGAGGTCGAGCCGCTCGCGCTGGCCGCGCGGGACTCCGCCGATCCGGGGCGGGCGCTGGCCGAGGCGATGACCGCCGCCGTCGAGAGCCTGGCCGCGCACCGCCTCCTGCTCGGCGCGGCGCACGAGGCCCGCGCGCTCACCGTCGACACCGCCGAGCGGTTCCTGGGCCCGCTGCGCGAGGTGCTGCGGGCCGCGCAGGACACCGGGCAGGTCCGCGGTGACCTGGTGGTACGCGACCTGGCCGCGGTGGTGGTGATGGCGCTGGCGACCGTGCATCAAGACGACGCCGACGGCGCGGACGTACGCCGGTACCTGGCGCTGCTGCTCGACGGCATCCGTACGGCCGGCCCGGTGCTGCCGCCGCCGGCCCGCAGCGGCTTCGGCACCGTCGCCGGGGCCTGAGCCTCAGCCGGCGCCGGGCAGCGTGCCGGTCGCGCCCAGCCGTACGGACAGCGTGCCCGCCGCCTCGCGGACCGCGCTGATGACGCTGACCAGCCGGGCGCCGCGGAAATGGTGGGCGGGGCCGCCGAGGCTGACGGTCCCGACGACCTCCGACGCCGCGCCGAACACCGGGGCGGCGACGGCCCCGACGCCTTCGAGGTAGTCCTGGTCGCTGACGGTGTAGCCCTCGCTGGCGATCTTGGTGAGCTCGTTCCTGAGGGTCTGCGCGTCGGTGATGGTGTCGGGGGTGAACCGCTGCAGCGGCGCGGCGAGCCAGCGGTCCTGGAGCGGCGGTGAGTTCGCCAGCATCGTCATGGGGCCGGCGGCCGTGTGGTACGGCAGGACGCTGCCGACCGAGATCTTCTTCACCGTGAGCGCGCTGGTGCCCTCGACGAGGTCGATGCAGACGGCGCCGGTGTCCGCGGGGACCATCAGGTACGCGGTGTCGCCGAACTCCTCGGCCAGGGCGAGCAGGAACGGCCGCGCCTCGTCGCGCAGGCTGAACCCGGTGACGGCGACCGCGCCGATGTTGAAGACCTTCATGCTGATCTTGTACGTGCCCTCGGGGCCGCGGGCCAGCCAGCCGGCGCGGACCAGCGTCGCGAGCAGCCGGTGCGCGGTCGTCTTGCTCAGGCCCGCGGACCCGGCCAGCTCGCTCAGCGTCAGCGCCGGGCGCTCCTCGCTGAACGTCTCCAGCAGCTGGCAGGCCTTGAGCACCGAGTTGACCACGTTCTTCGGGTCGGTCTCAGGTTCGTCGGTAGTCATGTCCGCTCATTGTTTCCCAGCGTTGTACGCGGCGCGCAGCTTCTTCTTGTCCAGCTTCCCGACGCTGGTCTTCGGCAGCTCATCGGCGCGCACCACCCGGTCCGGCACCTGCCACCTGGGCATGCGGGTGCGCAGGAAGGCGACGAGATCGGCCTCGGTGGCCGCGTCGTCGCGGGTGACGACGACGGCCAGTGGCCGCTCGCCCCACTTCTCGTCGGGGACGGCGATCACCGCGGCCTCCTCCACCGCCGGGTGGGCGAGCAGGTGGTTCTCCACGTCGATGGAGGAGATCCATTCGCCGCCGGACTTCACCAGGTCCTTGACCCGGTCGACCAGCCGTACGTAGCCGTCCGGGGTGACGTCCGCGACGTCGCCCGTACGGAGCCAGCGGCGGCCGCCGGGGTCGTCGGCGAACCGGGTGTCGTTGTCGTCGCCGGCCGGGCGCAGGTACGCGGCGGCCACGTACGGGCCGCTGATCTGCAGCTCGCCCTCGTCGTCCAGGCGCGTTTCCAGGCCGGGCATCGGCCGGCCCTGGGTGAGCCGGGCCGCGTCGCGGTGCGCGGCGTCGGACGTCACGGGCGGCCCGGCGACCAGGCCCACCGGGGAGGACTCGGTCATGCCCCAGGCGTGCACGGCGCGCATGCCGAGCTCCTCCAGCCCGTCGACCAGCGACTCCGCGGCGGCCGACCCGCCGATGACCACGCGGTCCAGGCCGGCCAGCCGGTCCCGGTCGACCGCCCCGGCGCGTACGGCGGACAGCAGGGACGTCCAGACGGTCGGCACCGCGGCGGAGAACGTGACCCCGGCCCGCTCGACGCAGGAGGTCAGCGCCTCGGGGCCGGTGTCGCGGCCGGGCAGCGCGAGGCCCGCGCCGGCGAGCAGCGCGGCGTACGGCAGGTTCCAGGAGTTGGCGTGGAACATCGGGACGACCGGCATGACCACGTCGTGGTGGCCGATCGCGAACGTGTCCACCCCGCACAGCGTCAGCGCGTGCACGTAGACCGACCGGTGGCCGTACACCACGGCCTTCGGCCGGCCGGTGGTGCCCGAGGTGTAGCAGATGCCCGCCGCGTCCCGCTCGTCCTCGGGGCGGTACCAGGGGCCCCGGCGTGCTTCCGCGGCGAGCAGGGCGTCCAGCGTGTGCACCCGGGCGGTGCCGTACGCCTCCTCCGGTACGGTCCGGGCGCCCATGACCACGACGTGCTCGACGCAGGCGGGCAGCGGGACGCTGCGCCAGCGGTCCCACAGGTCCGCGTCCACCAGCATGAGCCGGTCGCCGGCGTGCTCGATGGTGTAGGCGATCTCCTCCGGGCTGAGCCGGATGTTGACCGTGTGCATCACCAGGCCGCTGCCCGGCAGGGCGATGTAGCCGACCAGGTGCTCCAGGGAGTTCCAGGCGAACGTGCCCGCCCGGTCGCCCGGGCGCAGGCCGAGGTCCGCGAGCGCCGACGACAGGCGCCGGGCGGTCTGGAAGACCTGCCGGTAGTCCGTCTCCCGGGGCGCCGGACCGGCCATGCAGACCACGGCGCGGTCGGCGAACAGCCGCTCGGCCCGGTCGAGGACGAGATGCAGACCGAGCGGCTCGTCCTGCATGAGCGCGCGCATGACCACTCCTCCCATCGTTCCGCTGGCGATCACATATACCGGATTCCGGAATCGCTGTCATCCGACTTGAGCGGACGGCAGGAGGGTTGACAGGTGTGATGGCGGACACCACAATCCCGGAACAAGTTCCGGAATACGGAAGGAGTTCCAATATGGCGGAACGGCTGCGTGACCTCCTGGACCGCGACCTCGTGCTCGCCCCGGGCGTCTGGGACGGCCTGACGGCCCGGATGGCCGAACAGGCGGGGTTCCCGGCGCTGTGCGCGTCCGGTTTCGCGATCTCCGCCGCCCTCGGGTACCCGGACACCGAGCTGTACACGATGACCGAGAACCTCGACGCGGTCCGCCGGATCCGCGAGGCCAGCCCGCTGCCGGTCATCGCCGACATCGACACCGGGTACGGCAACGCGGTCAACGCCGCGCGGACCGGCCGCCGGTTCGCCGAGGCGGGCGTGCAGGCGATGTTCATGGAGGACCAGGAGGCGCCGAAGCGCTGCCCGATCTGCGTGGGCGACCCGGTGCCGCTGGTCGACGAGGAGACCGCGACGGGGAAGATCCGCGCGGTCCGCGACGCCGTCGGCGACCGCGCCGTGCTGATCGCCCGTACCGACGCGGCCGGTGACGCCGCGCTGCGCCGCGCCGAGGCCTACGTCGCCGCCGGCGCCGACATGATCATGCCGGTGACCAAGACCTTCTCCACCGTGGAGGAGTGGGCGAAGTGCCGCGAGGTCGCCGGTGTGCCGCTGATGGCCACGCTCACCGCGTCGACCTGGGTGGAGCGCGAGTTCACCCCGCAGGTGATGCGCGAGATCGGGGTACGGCTGGCGCTGCTGCCCACCCAGATCCTGCTCGCCGCCGCCGGGGCCGTCCGTACCAGCCTGTCGCGGCTCGCGTCCGGTGAGCCGCCCGCGCAGGTCAGCGCGGACGCGATGGCGCACCACGCGTTCGTCGACCTGATCGGGTTCGCCGAGGTCGAGGCGATGCAGCAGCGTTACCTTCCGGCGGAGGGATGACCGTGGGCCGCACCATCACGGAGAAGATCCTGGCGCGCGCGGCCGGGCGGGCCGAGGTGACGCCCGGGCAGAACCTCCCGTTCGCGCCCGACCACATGATCGCGTACGACTTCCCCGGCTACACCGACGTGATGTTCCGGCAGATGCACGACGACTTCGGCATCCGGGAGCTGAGCGACCCCGAGCGGTACGTGGTCTTCATCGACCACATGCTCACCAAGGGCGACACCAAGGAACGCGACATCCACCAGGTCACCCGCGACTGGTGCGACTTCTACGGGGTGACGCTGCACGAGGCGCGCGGCATCGGCCACCAGGTGGCCGCCGAGTACGGCTACGCGCTGCCCGGCCGGTTCCTGATCCACTTCGACGGGCACATCAGCGGGCTCGGCGCGTTCGGCGCGCTCGGCTGGGGCGTACGCCGCGACCTGCTGGAAGGCTGGGTCACCGGACGGATCCACCTCGACGTGCCCGCCTCCGTGCGCTTCGAGCTCACCGGCGCGTTCCCCGACGGCGTGGACAACCGCGACCTCATCCACGCGATCATCGCGCGGCTCGGCGCGGACGGCTGCTCCCACCAGGTCATGGAGTTCACCGGGCCGGGGGCCGCGTCGATGAGCATCGGCCGGCGCCAGGGCCTGTGCGGAATGGCCATGTTCACCGGCGCGGTCTCGGCGATCTTCAACCCCGACGAGGCCGCGCTCGCCTACGCACGCGACCACGCCCGTACGGAGTTCGCGCCGCTGTCCAGCGACCCCGACGCCGAGTACTCCAGCACGCACGCGTTCGACCTGTCCGAGCTGGCGCCGCAGGTGGTGCTGCCCGGGTCGGCACGCGCGGACAACACGACCGACGCGGCGTCCGTCGGCGACACCGCGATCACCAAGGCGTTCATCGGCTCCTGCGCCAGCGGGCGGATCGAGGACATCCGGGCGGCGGCCGACGTGCTCCGCGGCCGTAAGGTCGCCTCCGGCGTGCGGCTGAACGTCGTCCCGACGTCGAAGGAGATCCACCGGCAGGCCGAGGAGGAAGGGCTGCTGGACACGCTGCGCGACGCCGGCGCGGACATCGCCACCTCCAGCTGCGACTTCTGCTTCGGGTACCAAAAGCCGCTGGGCGCCGGCGAGAACTGCATCTCCACCGGTGTGCTCAACATCTCCGGCCGCATGGGCAGCACGGACGCCAACATCTACATGGGCTCGGCCTACACGGTGGCCGCGAGCGCCATCACCGGGCACATCACCGACCCGCGGGAGGTGCGCCGATGACCGGGTACCCGCCGCCGCCGGACGTCATCGAGGGCCGGGTGGCCTGGATCTTCGGCGACGACTTCGACATCGACCTGATCATCGGGGTCGAGAACATCAAGTACTACGACGCGGACAAGCTGCGGTCCGTGTGCATGCGGGCGTACGACCCCGGCTTCGCCGACGCGGTACGCCCCGGCGACGTCCTGGTCGGCGGCCGCAACTTCGGCTACGGGCACCCGCACTACCCGCCCATGGTCGCCATGCGGAACCTCGGCATCGCCGCGGTGATCGCCGAGTCGTTCTCCCCCGGGTTCTGGCGCGGCGAGACGTACAACGGCATGCCGCTGATCACCGTCCCCGGGGTCAGCACCGCGGTACGCCGCTGGGACGCGATCAGCCTGGACTGGCGGGCCGCGCGGCTGCGGGTCCCCGGCCGCGGCACCGAGCTGACCGGCACCCCGCCGAGCGACCGGGCCGTCCAGGTCATCCAGGCCGGCGGCAGCCTGAACCTGCTGCTCAGCGAGCACCGGAGAGCCCCGTCCGAGACCGCGCGCTGACGTAGGACCGATCCCCCGTCGAACTCCCCCAGGAGCCCCGTCGTGAGCAACCCCGGAACCCTCGGCGACACCGCGCAGGCGGCGCCACGCCGGTCCGCGAGCCCCGCCGCCCGACGCGCCGCGATCGCCGGCGGCGTCGGCACCCTGATCGAGTACTACGACTTCAGCGTGTACGGCTTCCTCGCCGTCACGATCGCCCCGCTGTTCTTCCCCAGCGGCGACCCGGCGGCCGCGATGCTGGCCACGCTGGCCGTGTTCGGCTCGGGGTACCTGGTCCGCCCGCTCGGCGGCGTGTTCTTCGGCTGGCTCGGCGACCGGTCCGGGCGGCGTACCGCGCTCGTCGCCACCGTCCTCGGGATGGGCGTGTGCTCGGCGCTGCTCGGGCTGATCCCGACGTACGCCACGGCGGGCCTCCTCGCCCCCGTACTGCTGGTCGCCGTCCGGCTGGCCGGCGGGTTCATGGCCGGCGGCGAGATCGGCGGCGCGGCCACGTACATCGCGGAGTCCGCGCCGCCGCGCCGCCGCGGCCTGTTCGGCTCGTTCACCCCGATGGGCTCGACGTCCGGGTTCGCCGTCGCGGCCGCGGTAACCGGCGTCGTCACCGGCCTGACCAGCGGCGACCAGATGGCGTCGTGGGGCTGGCGGATCCCGTTCCTGCTGTGCATCCCCCTCGCGCTGCTCTCCCTGTACGCGCGGGTCAAGCTGGACGACACGCCCGAGTTCGCCGCGATGACCGACCAGGCCGAGGCGGTGAGGAACCCGCTGCTCGGCGTGGTCCGGGAGCGGCCGGTGTCCGTGCTGCGGGTGATCGGCCTGGCCATCGCCACCAACGGCAGCGGGTACATCGGGCTGACGTACATGAGCGTCTACCTGATCAACGACCTGAAGTTCGACGCCGACGCCGTGTACTGGCTGTCCGCGCTGGTGATCGTCCTGGCCTGCCTCACGATGCCGGTGGTCGGCATGCTCACCGACCGCTTCGGCCGGCGCCCGGTGCTGGTCGCCGGCCTGATCGGGTACGTGCTGCTCAGCTACCCACTGCTGGCCATCATGGGCACCACGTCCGCGCTGGTGCTCGTCGGCGCCGCGTACTTCGTGTTCATGGCCCTGAACGCGGTCCTCCAGGTGCCCGCGTTCCCGATGTTCACCGAACTGTTCCCGCGCCGCATCCGGTACACCGGCGTGGCACTCGGTTTCAACATCGGCACCATCATCGCCGGCGGCACCGCCCCGTACATCGCCGCCCAGCTCGTCCACCTGACCGGCAACGAGCAAACCCCCGCCCTGTGGGTCATCGGCGTCTCCGCCGTCGGCCTCCTCTCCCTCCTCGGCCTGAGGGAAACGAGCAACCAGCGCCTACCTGTCTGAGGCCTCGCTGGCCGCCGTGCGTGGCCGGGCGTCGTGGTACGGCCATGATTGAACGCGTCACCTGCGGCGGGCATCCAGGCTGCGCCGCGCAAACGGCGACCAGCCAGCAACGGCGGCCCACGCGTAAATAAATCAGTCTCGCGCCAGCGAGGCCTTTATCCCGGCCAGGGTGAGCACCGCGCTCCACGCGTGAAAGGCCCCGCTTCGCGAGACAGATTTATTGCGCGTGCGGCCGCCGTTGCGGCTAGGCGCCGTTTGCGAAGTCCGGGCAGGATTCCGAGCCGGATCCTGTGCAGATTCCTGGCACGGGGGCGTCGTGGTACCTCCAGGGCGCCGAGCCGAAAACCCGCGCTACGCGCAACCATGCGCGGGGTTGGATGCCCGCCGCAGGCGACGCACCCGCACTTCGCAATCGGCGGCCCACCAACTACGGCGACCCCACGCGTAATAGATCAGTCTCGCGTCAGCGAGGCCCATTCCGCGTGAGGCTCATCCTTCCGGTGGTGTGTCCAGGGTGCCTGAGCCGGTTAGGCATACGTGGCCGCGCAAGGTGATCTCCTCGATCGTTCCGCCGCGAACCGCCAGGTCGACGCGCATGATGCTGG